>Ga0265298_10002311_pt1 | contig 26773 bp, 20 predicted proteins | sample AusTroGonzalo_MG_3_FD_193486 | JGI IMG/M metagenome (GOLD analysis project Ga0265298, IMG submission 193486) | Bovine rumen microbial communities from tropical cattle in Woodstock, Queensland, Australia - Gonzalo_01 | ecosystem: Host-associated > Mammals > Digestive system > Stomach > Rumen ...
AAACAGGTCATCTCTGGCGCAGCCGGTATGATCGGATCAAACATGGCACAGACTGCCATCATGATGGGACTGTCATCAAACATCTGTCTTTATGATGTTTATCTGCCCGGTCTGGAGGGTGTGGTTGAGGAGCTCCGCCACTGCTCATTCCCCGGTGTCAACATCACTTTCACCGATAAGGTTGAGGAGGCTTTCAAGGATGCCAAGTACATGGTTTCATCAGGTGGCGCACCCCGTAAGGCCGGTATGACCCGTGAGGATCTGCTGGTTGGCAACGCCAAAATAGCCGAGCAGCTGGGTAAGGACATCAAGACATACTGCCCTGACCTGAAGCACTGCGTAATCATCTTCAACCCGGCCGATATCACCGGTCTGGTAACTCTGGTTTACTCAGGTCTGAAACCTTCACAGATCACCACTCTGGCTGCCCTTGACTCAACACGTCTGCAGAGCGCACTTGCCAAGCACTTCGGTGTAGCTCAGGACAAGGTTACCACAGCCCGTACATACGGCGGCCACGGTGAGCAGATGGCAGTGTTCGCATCAACCGCCAAGGTTGACGGCAAGCCTCTGACCGACATCATCGGCACTCCCGCTCTGACCAACGAGCAGTGGGCACAGATGAAGCAGGATGTTATCAAGGGAGGTGCCAAGATAATCGAGCTTCGCGGACGTTCATCATTCCAGAGCCCCTCATTCGTTTCAATAGAAATGATCGGTGCTGCCATGGGTGGTGACAAGTTCGAGTGGCCCGCAGGCTGCTATGTGAACAACTCACAGTTCCAGAACGTGATGATGGCTATGCCTTCAACCATCGACGCTACCGGCGTTCACTACACTGACGTCAAGGGTACCGCTACCGAAATGGCTGACATCGAGGCCAGCTACAAGCATCTGCAGGCTATGCGTGATGAGGTTATCTCACTTGGCGTACTGCCTGCAGTAAGCGAGTGGAAGAAATACAACCCGAATCTCTGATTCATACATTGGGCGTAAAACAGGAGCGTGCAGAAATTCTGCACGCTCTTTTCTTTATCCGGACGAACCTTTTCCATAAAAAAGACAGACAAATTATTTTTATTTTCCTATATTTGGAAAATGAGAATGGCAATAGTTAGATTTGCATTACATAAACGGAACTGATGCTGTAGGACATGAAAAGAACCTTAATAACAATATTTGTAGCCATATACACATCGTTACTATGGGCGGCAAACGGTGTGTCCATATCACAAAGTACAATAGGCGACGGTCTGGAAAGCCAGTCTTTGAACAGCATGGCAAAAGACAGGCATGGACGTCTGTGGGTTGGGTCTGATGTAGGATTGTCTCTCATTTCAAACGGAACGGTGACCAACATCAGGGACATAGCTTCTGAAGGAGGACTTATCATACTCAGCAACATAAACAGCATTGTCTGCACAGAGAGCGTACTGATGGCATGTAACGACCGGATTCTGCACTATGACCATGAAAACGGTTATGCCACGACACTCAAATATGATGACAGGATACTTCATACCCAAGGATTCCTGCTTGAAGGTGACGTAGCCACTTTCTATGACAAGGACTCACACAGCCTTTACTCTTATGACATGAAAAAATCCGAATGCACCCGGATAGCAGTCCTTAAAGGAAATGAGGAATATTCTTTCAGCAAGATCCTGCAATCGGAATCAGACAGCACCATAATCTATTTGGCGGACAATTCCCTGGGACTGTACCGCTACAACAGGCGTGACGGCTCTTTCGGACACATAGACGGAACCGACTTCCCAATTACAGCAAACGCAACTACAATAGACAATAGCAATGTCATCTGGCTATCCGTGCCATCCCAAGGCCTAAAGGGATATTACATAAACAGCAACTATGAGATGGTTGCCACATACAACACTTTCAATTGTGACCTGTTGTCTGATGACATATCATTGGTAACTCCTCTTCCTGACGGTAACCTGCTGACAAGCCATTCCGATGCAGGAGTTTGTGTAATCGAGCGCAAAAACATAAAGAACGGAAAAGTCCAGGTGAATGTCATTCACGACATCAAGAATGTCACATGCACATTGGTTAACCGGCAGGAACGGGAGATTCTTTACGGAACGGCCGGATTCGGACTCGTATCAACAAAAAAGACATTCATTGACCAGATACGGTATATTCATGAACAGAAAGACGGTATCATAAGTTATGAAAACTATACATCGGCTATAGAAGAACAGGACGGCACCGTGATTCTGGCCACTAATAACAACGGGATCTGCAGGATGGACCCGTTGACCGGCCGGAAGGAGTCATTCAAGGAGACAGCCGGACTTTCAATAACATCAATGTGCCGGTATGACAACAGACATATCCTCATGTCAGATGCCGGCAACGGACTTGTCCTGTTCAATACTTATGACGGCAGTATTACCTCATTGAAGAACAATCGCACTCTCGGATTCCTGTCAGACATAAAATCAGGGAATGTCTGCCTGGCGACATCACCTGACGGGGACATTTTTATTTTCAATGCAGACTCACATCATTATGTGTTCAGGAAATCAAAGAATGAGATAGAAGAATTAGGCCTTGTATCACAGGACGGTACACCTGTAAGTGCCATTGAGAACGTCTGTGTTTCGGACTATGCCGTATATGTTACGTATAGGGGGGCCATATTGGAAATAGGCTTTGAATCCATATACAGCCGATGCATTTATCACAACAAGGAAAAACAGATACACAATATAACGTCTTTGTCGGCCAATTCACAAGGGGAACTGTTCTTTACCGAACCGGAAGGCCTGCATCGGTATGACCCAAGGTCCAACTTTGATGAGAATCTGGTCATGACATGGGGTACCGGACGATTCATGAATCTGGCCATTGACTTCAAGGACCGCATCTGGTTCACCACAACCGATGAATATCTGCATCTATATGATTTCTCAAAAAAGGAACTGCTCATGTACTCTCTGGAGGATGGCGTCCCTGACGCACGTTTCCTGAACACATTCTCCATAAGTACCAAATCGGGCATTGTCATGTTCCCTAACGCTAACGGACTGGTTACGATAAACACTAACGGTCCCCTGATGTATGACACACCTCCCGTGCAGGTAACATGCACTTCGGCCAGAACAGACAAAAAAACCATAACCTGGAACGAATTGGCAAATTCCATTACGCACCCTGTACGCCTTCCGGTCAAGTTCAGGGAACTATACCTGGAATTTTCGGCAAACTCATTCAATCCTATCTATCCACACCTGCTCACGTACGATATTTACAGGGACAATACACTTGTAATGTCTCTGAGCACCACAAAGACCTCCATCACTATCCCCAAGATGGACAACGGCACATACAACGTGGATATCAGACAAGCCTACCGTAAAGGATTGAGCGACCCTCAGACCATAATGCGTTTCAAGATTCCGAGACCTTTCTTCGAAACCATACCTGGAGTGCTGGTTGCTCTTTTACTGATATTGCTGTTCGGTTATTCTATTGCCAGGATCTCAAGCAACTTTGAGAAGAACAAGATGGAAAAAGCCATGGCTGCACAGGACATCAAGAACAGGGAAGACAAGATAGCCTTCCTGTCAAATATTGCCCACGAACTACGTACGCCACTTTCACTGATATACAATCCTGTCAAAGATTTCCTGCAGGAAAAATCCGTAGACGGCATTGATTATGAACGTATGGAACGCATCTTTAACCAGGTGAACAAAATGACGGTAATGGTCAACATGATACTTGACAGCAGCCGTGCCGATGTGAACAAGGCCGACATCCTGATAGAGGAAGTCAATCTGAACGAATGGCTGAACTTCCTGCTGGAAGACTACCGCATTGACTGCTATGGCAAGGGATTCAGCCTCAAGTTCTTGATGGACAACTCCATAGGCACCGTATCCGTTGACAAGAGAATCATAGAGACAGGACTGTCCAACATGGTGAACAATGCCATCAAGTACAGCACCAGCGGAACTACCATAACAGTAAGTACAGCCAGAACGGGAGACATGATCCGCGTGTCGGTCAAGGATCAGGGAAAGGGATTCTCATGTGACCCTGAAGACCTGTTCAAACGCTACTACAGGGAGAATACCGACAGTTCCATTCCTGGCTACGGATTGGGACTCCCGTACGCACGTCTTCAACTAAGCCTGATAGGAGGCAACATGTCGGCCTGTCACAACGATGACGGCGTAGGTTCAACTTTCTATATGGAATTCCCTGAAATGGCAGGAGAGAAACGGTCACCTGTAAACACCGCTACGACAAAAGAGAATGCGGACAAAGCGCATTCATCAAAAGCCGACAGTCCAAAGGAGGGAATGGCTCAGGACTTTGATACCAAAAACATGAGCATCCTCTATGTCAGCGGCGATGAAGCACAAACCGAGTCTTTCATCAATACTTTCAATGAAATGTTCCGTCTCGTCCTTAAGGCCAAAAAAGATAAGGAAGCCGTTAAAATGCTTAAGCGCATGGATATAGACCTGGTCATAAGCGATGTTGATATGCCGGACACAGACGGATTCGAGCTTTGCAAGACAATAAAAAGCACATTGGAGATAAGCCACATACCAGTAATACTTCTGACATCACGCAGCGATGAGAGGAACAGGAACCTGGGATACAAAGCCGGTGCAGATGCGTTCATTGCAAAGCCCTACGATTCTGACCGTATGTACAGCATTATTATAAGCCAGCTTGGCGGAAGGTTTGAGATAAAGCGGCAGTACCGTTTCGGATTCTTCAAGAAAATGAATCCTGACCAGACTTTCAGCTTTACCGACGAGGAATTCATACGCTCTCTCAATGATTTCATTGAAGTAAACATATCCGATTCCGGACTCAACGAAGAGTCAATCATTGTAAAACTCGGGTTGACACGCGATTTGATGCGGAAGAAGATGGAGGGTCTTATGGGTACCAACCTTTCAGACTATCTGAACGGTATCAGGATAGAGACTGTAAGATTCAAGTTGTCAAATACTGATGACGGACTTGATACCATTGCCAGAGAGACAGGATTCAGCAGTATTGAGGCTATGAGCAAGGCTTTCAAGCATGAAACGGGAAAGAATGTTTTTTCAGTAAGGAAAGAATAGGTTTTTCTTTTTTATTTGCAGATTCGGTTCATTTTATTTACATTAGCCCAATCAATTCATAACCGGGATGAAGAGACTACTGACTATTATCACCGTTTCTGTCATTTCCTTTCTGACCGTCAGCGCCAGATACGTTCAACAGGTAGAGATAGGAACAGACAAAGGACTCAGCTGCAATGCTGTCAAGTCATTCACCAAAGATGCCTATGGGCGCTTATGGGTGGGTACCATAAATGGAGCGGACCTGATATCGAACGGTTCTATCAGGCAATATCAGTATTTCACCGTAAACGGTAATGACATAGTTACAGGCGATGTGGCATCAATAGGCTGTTCCCGAAGAGCCATTATAGCAACTAACAACCATATCATAGACTTTGACCCCGATAATGACTCCACCCGAATAGTTACATACAACGACAGAAGCATAAGGACCGATTTCATAATGATGAAGGGCGATACCGCCTATTTTTTCAATGTTCCGCTCTGTGCCGTAATGATGTATGACCTGGGTAACTGCAACACAACAATCGTTGCACAATTTCCCACCGAGAGCCATTTCCATTTTATAAAGATACTCAGCATCTCAAATGACAATGAGCAGTTGCTGCTGGCCGAAGAGGACAGGGGATTCTACTCTCTGGATCTGAAGACAGGAAACCTGACACATATGGACATGCTTGGAGACAACATAAACCCAAGAGCGGCTTTCATAGACTCAAATGACATCTTATGGGTTTCATACAGGAACAAAGGCTTAACCGGCTACTACGTGAAATCGGGATTTGACATGATAGCCCATTTTGATACAGGAAATTCGCAGATACCCGGAGGAAACATAAACGCCATAGAAGAGATGCCGGATGGGAACTTACTCATTTGTACCATGGAATCTGTCTTCATACTGAACCGTAAAAGCGGTAAGATAGAAGACAAGCCTTTTGGAATCATCTCTCCTATTCATGTACTCTGTGCCATGGCTGACAAAAAGGAGAACAAAATAATTCTGGGAACATTGCACCGGGGTATAATGACGGTCAAGGAATCTTTCTTCCATACAATAAACAGTACCAGCAGGGAAAACAATGTTGAGACCGACATTATCCCCATATCAGCCTATCAGGATGAGAATGGAACCATCTGGTTCGGTGCAGGCGGATCCGGACTGATAAGATTCAATGAAAATGCCGAGGAGTTCATCCCTATACCTGCCACCAACGGTATGAGGATTATGGGCATCTGCCAATATGATAAGGACAATATGCTCATAACAGACCGTACAAAAGGACTTTTCCTGTACAATCCCAAAAGAGGCACTGTCAGTCCGGCCACATTCCTGACAGACGCCGGCATAAGCATTTCATCTACAAGACTCGCCAACCTTAAGACTTTATCCACACCCGACGGTGACATAATGCTGTTCAACTGCAACGGACGTCACTTCATTTACCGTCATAAGATTGGTGAGTTGCGTGAAATCATACTCCAGATTAACGGAGAAGAAAACAGGGGACTTGTAGAGGAAATAATGATGCAACCCTCACATGCTACCGTAGTATGCGGCGGATGTATCTATGAGATAGACTACAAGACACTGCTGGCCAGACTCATTTTCCAAAGCCAGGATGACGGACACAGTGCCATATCACATGTAGCTGAAGACTCTCACGGCATCATCTGGGCTTGTTCACCCGACCAGCTTATATGTTTTGATCCGCGGGCCAACAAGGTTTCATACATAATGGGAAATCAGGACAACGGCGTATTCCTGTCTATGGCCATAGACAATAAGGACCGGCTTTGGATTACCACTGATGACGCCATGATGATAATGTATGATACCAATGACAAGGAATTGAAAGAACCGTATTCATATTCCGGACGGGATTGCGGAACAATGCTGAACTTCCTTTCAAATTTCTCATTCAAATCAGAGAACGGCTACATTTACTTACCTCACACATCAGGACTCATGGTTATCAATCCGGAGGATATCAACATACGCTACAACAGCGAACCTTTCCCTGTTTCCCTGACCAAGATTGTATTGGACGGAGTTGTACATGAGGCTACCCGTAACAGGCAGAACAGCAAGGCCCTGAACATTCCTAACAAATTCTCGCTACTGGAAGTCCATATAGCATTGAACCAGTTTGACCCAACAGGTAACGTTCCTATCAAATATACCTTACTCAAAAAGGGACGTCCCTACCCTGTCATTGAGAATGTTACAGGAAACACTGCATTCAACATACCCAAATCCACCCACGGATTATTCACTGTTATGGTCAGCCAACACACCATACAAGGATGGAGCGAGCCTCAGGAACTTCTTTCTTTCAATGTGGCACGACCGTTCATAATGACTGTTCCGGCATATCTTCTTATCATATCCATAATCATTTCCATAAGCGTGACAATATCCAAAGTCAGCATAAGCCTGAAACAGATTGACATGGATCGCGCCATGAACGCTCAGGAAAACAAGCACAAGGATGACAAGATATCACTTATGTCCAATCTGGCACATGAACTCCGTACACCACTCTCCCTCATTTACAATCCTGTAAAGGATATGCTTGAGGAAAAAGCCGTTAAAGGCATTGATTATGAACGCATGGAGCGGATATTCAGCCAAGTCCAGAAAATGACAGACATGGTAAACACCATTCTTGACAAAGGCACCAATGATGTGAGCAAGAGCGATATCGTTATAGATCAAGTGGATATCAACAAATGGCTCGGTAAGATAATAGAGGACTTCAAGATTGACTGCTATGCCAAGGGGCTCAAAACAAATTTCATACCTGATTCCGGCTTAGGAATGGTTGATATGGATGTCAATATGGTTGAAGTTGCCGTAAACAACATCATGAGCAATGCTATCAAATACAGCGACACCGGCACCATAACCATATCCACAAGTCATGAAAAGGGAATAATCCGGATCAGTTTCCAAGATGAGGGACGAGGATTCAAATGTAAACCGGAAGAGCTATTCAAACGCTATTATAGGGAGAATGAGAACATTCCGGGTTACGGTTTAGGACTATCTTATTCTAAACTGATGATTGAGACTCTGGAAGGCAAGATAAAAGCCGAAAAGAACAACGGTCCGGGTTCAACATTCACTATTGAGATACCCGATAACCTTGCCGAAAGATTCAAGAAAACACAATCCAAATCTCAAGCTCCCGTAATGGCCGGAAATACTGATTTGGTGAACACTGACGATGAAGCACAGCATGATGAGGTCAATTTTGACACAAAGAGCATGACATTGCTTATTGTCGATGACCAGGATGATATTCTCCAGTTCATAAAAGACGAATACTCTCCTCTGTTCAAAACCATCTACACGGCCCATGACGGCAAAGAGGCATTAGACATCATCCGGCAACGTATGCCCAACGTAGTGGTCAGTGACATAATGATGCCCCGTATGAATGGATTTGAGCTATGTAAAACCATAAAGACCGATCTGGAATTGAGTAGTATTCCTGTAATACTGCTCACATCCCGAAGCGATCCCAAGAACCAGGACATGGGCTATAAAATGGGGGCCGACTCATTCCTGCCCAAGCCGTTTGACTCCAAACTTCTTTACAAGATAATCAGAAGCCAACTCAAGAACAGATTTGAGATAAAGCGTCAGTACGCCACATCATTCTTTACCGCCATATCAGAGGACCAGACTTTCAGTGCCGCCGATGAACAGTTCGTTCTCAAGCTAAACCGCTTTATTCGTGAGAACCTGAGTAATACCATGCTTGGCGTGGATATGATTGTGGATCATATGAACGTATCACGTACAACCCTGTTCAATAAGATGAACAACCTGGTGGGCGCATCAACCAACAAGTACATACGCCGCATAAGGATTGAAACGGCCAAAGAAATGCTCTCCAAGACAAACAAGTCAGTAGGTACCATAGCCGAGGAAACCGGATTTTCAGAGAGCCAGTATTTCAGCACAGTGTTCAAGCAGGAGACCGGAATGACACCATCACAGTTCAAGGATTCGCTGCGCAATTTATAAAAGACTTTTCATGCTACGGATGCTCCGGGAGTGCTCAGCAAGGTTTGCAAAGCGCTCCCGGAGTCTGTATCACAAGGCCTTTCATCTCAAGACTGAAAAGAATGGTTGACAAACGCGGATAAGGTATGTTCAGTTCCGTAATAAGCTTGTTGATATGAACTCCCTGCGCCTTAAGCCTGATTCTTTCATAAACGACCTTTTCCTCGTCTGACAGTTCCGGGAACAGCTCCTTCTGTACAGGAGTATTCTTTCCGGCATTTTCATTCCAGTTCATGGCATTTACAAAGTCTATGGCTGACGTTATCAGACTTGCCCTGTTATCCCTTATCAGTTCGTTGCAACCCACCGAATAAGGGTCACCCACGCTGCCGGGAAAGGCAAAACAGTCACGACTATAGCTTTCTGCTATCTCTGCAGTGACGAGTGAGCCACCCTTGGCCGCAGACTCCACTACCACAACCGCATCTGCCATTCCGGCAATTATCCTGTTACGCCTGACAAAATTATGCCCCAACGGAACAGTCCTTGACATAAACTCGGTAACAAGCCCACCGTCAGAAAGCATCTCTTTTGCAACACTGCGATGCGATGTAGGATATATCATATCAAGACCGTGCGCAAGTACGGCAATGGTATGACAGCCTGCCTCAAGGGCCGCTCTATGAGATTCAATGTCTATCCCGTATGCCAATCCGCTCACAACAGTGACATCAGGGCACAACCCATGCAACTCTTTAATAAATGTGTGGCACATTCTGCGACCATAGTCGGTAGCCTTTCTTGTGCCTACAATGGCCACCATCCTGGCGGCATTGTAATTGACGTTACCCAACGAAAACAAGACAAGGGGAGCATCGTTGCAGTCCAGCATACGTGCAGGATAATCGGAATCGGCGGGAGTTATGCATCTAATACCGTGTTTTTCAATGAACTCCAGTTCCTCACGGATAAAAGAATCATACCCAGTACCGCATAGCGCATCAATGATGCGCTTATCGATTCCGGGTATGATTTCTTTAAGATGTTCGCGATTCCTGAAGATCTCCTGCGCGCTGCCTAACTGTTCATACAGATATTTGGCACCTGTACAACCAAGTCCGTCTATCCTGTTTAGAGTGAGCAGCGCCGTCAGTTCATCTTCCGGCATTTGTTCACGCGACTAACTTATCAAAGAGAGCTGAGCTGTGACTGGAATTTGTAGAATTCCTTATCTGCCAAAGCCTTTGCCTTAAGTGATGCATCCATGCTTATGGCTTTCCTAAGGTTCTGCACAACAGCAGCTGCATCATTTGTGTTAGCAGCAGCTACAGCAGCAAGGTAAGCTGTATTGGCGTCAGCATTCTTGACAGCGTCAAGAACCCTCTTGGCACCTGAATAGTCATTGGTCATGATCATTGCCAAAGCCTCAGCATTGGTGTTGCTGCCTCTAAGGGCTGTAAGAGCACGCTCATACTGACCCTGAGCAATATAGAGGTTACCGAGAGCTTCCTGAACCTCCTTGCCCTGACCACCCTTGGACAGATATGTCTGGGCATCAGCCGGCTTACCCTGTGCAAGTAAGAGAAGTCCCATGTTGGTGTTGACCTCCTGTGCAGTGGCATTCAGTGAAAGAGCCTTCTTGTAATTTGACTCTGCAGTAGCAAGATCACCATCCTTGAATGCAAGCTCACCAAGGTTGTTGAATGCACGATAGTCATTGGGGAAATTACGTGTGGCAGTTGTATAGATAGCCTTCTTCTCGGCCTTGTCCTCTGTAAGAGTTGCTGCATAAAGCAGTTCCTCAAGACTCAAAGCTGAAGCATTTGACTTATAAGTATCCTTTATCTCATCGTCTGAACGGCCGATAATCTGGTAGTTCAATGTGAGACGGGCCTTACGCAACAGCGGGAGAATGTCTGAAGCCAGGTTCTTATATACAGCTGACAGATTCTTTATCTCAGCCTCACGCCTTTCGGGATCGTTGTACATTGACAGGATGCGGAGGATAAGGTCCTTGTCCTGCAGATTTGAAGCCTGAACAAGTTTCTGGAAATTATCCCAGTCCTGAGCAGTATAGTTAGACTCGATCGTGGTACCGGTCTTGGCCTTCTTGATCTCATTCTGGGCATACTTGACAGCATTAGCCTCACGCTGTGAAGCCAGCTTGTCATTCAGCTTGACACCACCGTCAGGAGATGCATAGGCTGAAATCTCAATGTTGTCAACAGCATAGTTCTTGGTATCAGCTGTATAATCCTTAAGGGCCTGGATAAGATCCTTGACTTCAGTCTTGCCGGTCTCGGATGAACGGACATTAGCCTGCTGGATCACGAACATGATATCTGCATCCTGGGCCTTCTTGATTATGCGCTGATATGCATCCTTTGAATTGGCTGTGTTAGCACCCTTGGCAGTCTGTGAATAGAGCTCACCGGTAGCCTTGACACCATATGCCAGATGTACGGGAGCAATTTCAACGGGTTTGCCCTTCTTGGTTGCATTGAATGTCAGGACAAGTTCTGACTCGGCCATCTCGGGCTGGTACTTGAAATTACCGTTGTAGGTAAATGAACCGCCCTCTTTCCACTCGATAACCTTGCCGTTACCCTGTACTTTTTCTCCCTGGAGAGTTACAGGCTCACCCTTTACAGAACCGCCATTCCAACGGAGCTCGGGAGTTGCAGTGCACACCACCTTCTTGATGAAAGACTTTGAGGGGAATGTACCGGTTACCTTGTACTCAACCTGACCGCCTCTTGCCTCCAGAGGATCCGGATTTACAGTAAAATACTCGTCCTTTACCTGCATGTTCTTGCAGCTGGCAAACATCAGAACACCTGCGCAGAAAAGAGCAAAACGAAATGATTTTGACATAATTTTAGTTATTAATTGTTGGTTAAACATTCTTGCCTATTGCTCGTATTTGTGCAAAACTACAAAAAGAATAGCAGATATAATGCTATAGAAAGACTATTTTTATAAAAAAAGGCACTTTTTTGAGCCAAAAAGACAATATGGAACAGAAAACTTACTGATTCTTATTGTTGCGGGGATGATGCATGACTATCTCTTCACGCAGACGGTTACTGTCTATGTGGGTATATATCTCCGTAGTGGATATCTTCTCATGGCCAAGCATACATTGGATGGCACGAAGGTTTGCTCCGCCTTCAAGCAGATGAGTGGCGAATGAATGGCGGAAAGTATGCGGACTCACGGTCTTTTCTATACCTGCCATCGCGGAAAGGTTCCTGACTATATCGAAAACCATGATTCTGGACAAAGGACGTCCACGCCTTATGCTCAGGAAAAGATAAGGCTCGGCACCAGGCCTGATGTCGATATGGCATCGGTCCGTCAGATACAGCCTGATCTCCTTAACCGCCCTGTCCGATATAGGCACAAGCCGCTGTTTGCTGCCTTTTCCTGAAACACGGACAAAACCCTCTTCCAGGAACAGGTCTTCCATCTTGAGAGAACACAGCTCTGATACACGTAATCCGCAACTGTACATTGTCTCTATCATAGCCCGGTTGCGATGTCCCTCTGGTTGGGAAAGGTCTATCTGCGCTATGATACTGTCTATCTCATTCACGGAAAGCACATCCGGCAAATGGCGGCCCATACGTGGAGCTTCGAGCATCTCGCTTGGATCATCCTCACGATAGCCGTCCAGGCAAAGGAACTTGAACAGGGACTTGACGCCGGATATGATGCGGGCCTGAGAACGGGGTGCGATACCTATGTCACCCATGGCGGCTGCAAAGCCATGAAGGTCATCAAGCGTGACAGCATTTAAGTCAATGCCGCAGTCATCAAGATATGACAACAGCTTGTGGGCATCGTCCATATACGCCTCAAGCGTATTTGGCGAAAGGGATTTCTCCAGTAGCAGATACTGACGGTAGCGTTTAAGCATGTCTCCGTATGATCCTTCCGGTTGTTGTTCCCTAACAGTTTTCATATTGTCAGAAAAACCGATTAACTTTGCAGTGTCCTTTATTACGGACACCAAAGATAAGCAAAATATGGCAACATCCGGACAAGGGATAGGTTATACCGGCGAAGACAGGCTTGAAGAATACATTTCAGCCCATCTGGAACCTGAAAGCAGGTTGCTCAGGGAACTGTACCGCGAAACCAATCTCAAACTGATCAACCCGCGGATGGCATCGGGGCATATACAGGGACGGTTGCTCAAGATGCTGGTCACTATGATAAGACCGCATCTTGTTCTCGAGATCGGTACGTTTACCGGATATGCCACACTTTGCATGGCCGAGGGCCTGCCGGAAGGCGGAGAGATACATACCATTGAAATTGACGATGAATTGGAGGATTTTATATGTAAGAACATTAAAAAATCTCCGTTCTCAGACCGCATCCGGCTGCATATAGGCAATGCATTGGAGACAGTGCCGCAACTGGGGCTTATGTTTGACATGATATTCCTGGACGGTGAAAAGACAGAATATCCGGACTATTATACCGCCTTTATGAAATATCTCAGACCGGGCGGCTACATGATAGTTGACAACACTCTCTGGGATGGTCATGTGGTGGACGGCAACTACGACTCCGACCCACAGACAGCTGCAGTTAAGAAGTTCAACGATATGGTGCATGCCGACCGACAGGTTGAAACGGCAATCATACCCATTCGTGACGGACTCACCATAATAAGAAAAAAAATGAAAACCGGGCCAAAGCCAACGCCAAGGCCAAAATAAAACGACATGGACAGTACCAGACAACAGAAGATTTCAAGACTGATACAAAAGGAACTAAGTGAAATGTTCCTTATGCAGACCAAGCTTACAAGAGGTTTGATGATAACCGTAAGCGAGGTAAAGGTAAGCAGTGACCTTAGCATTGCCAGCGTATATCTGAGCGTGTTCCCATCGGAAAAAGGTGAGGAAACGGTAAAAAACATCAACAGCAATGTCAAGGACATAAGGTATGACTTCGGCCAAAGGGTGAGACACCAGCTCCGCATAATTCCGGAACTGCGTTTTTTCCTTGACAAGACTCTGGATTATATGGCACACATTGACGAACTGCTTAAAAAGTGAACCTCCCGTCTTTCATAGCCAGGCGTTACCTCTTTGCCAAGAAGAGCCACAACGTAATCAACGTGATATCGGCCATATCGGTAGCCGGAATCATGCTGGCGTCATTTGCCCTTATCTGCACGCTGTCGGTATTCAACGGGTTCCATCAGTTGGTGGAATCACTGTTCAGGGACTTTGATCCGGAGCTTAAGGTGGTGGCCAGTGACAAAAAATTCTTCAACATGAATGATGAGCGGATACAGAAAGCCTGTAAGCTGGGTTTCATAGATATCTGTACATTTACACTTGAAGAGCAGGCACTAATAAGCTTCAAGAGCAAGCAGCAGATTGCTATGATAAAAGGTGTCGAGGAAAGCTTCCATGATCTGGTGGGCATAGAGAACCTGCTTAAGGGAAACGGCATCTTCATGCTCAAGGATGAAGTGTGCGACTACGGAATCATGGGCGTAGGGCTTATGAACAGGATGAACTGCGGCATCAACCCCACATATCCCCTGCGACTTTACGTACCTAAGAAGGAAGGGCGTGTGAACATGACCAATCCTGCCGCATCATTCAACCAGGCGGAAATTTATTCTCCCGGTGTGATATTCTGCGTTGAACAGGAGAAATATGACGACAGCTATGTGATTGTATCTTTGCAACTTGCCCAACAGCTCACTGGACGTGACGGTGAGGCATCAGCTCTTGAAATAAGGACAAACAAGGGTACATCGTTGAGGAAAGCCATCCGGGAGCTTGAAGAACTGCTTGGTCCCGATTTCAAGGTCCAGGACCGGATGCATCAGCAACAGGATGTTTTCAAGGTATTCAAGATGGAGAAATTCATATCCTATCTGTTCCTTTCGTTCATACTTCTGATAGCTTGCTTCAATATAATTGGTTCCCTCATAATGCTTATTGTTGAGAAACAGCAGGACGCATCACTGCTGCACAGTTTAGGCGCAGATAACAAAACCATAGAAAAAATATTCATTACCAATGGAGTGCTGATATCGCTCATAGGAGCTGTTTCCGGCCTCACGCTTGGCATAATAGCGGTATTGCTGCAGAAAAAGTTCGGATTCATATCATTGGGTGCATCCGGTAACTTCATAGTAGATGCATACCCGGTAAGCATACAGATTCAGGACATAATACTGGTACTGGTTACCGTCCTTGTGGTCAGTTTCCTGTCAGTACGTCCTATAGGGCCTATAGCACGGAGGTTTATAAAGGATTCAGAGTGAGATGGTATCGGCATCCACAACCGAATTCAGAAATATCGAAGCGTTAGGCAGGAATGTATCGACCGATTCTGTGGTATAGTAACGGCATGAAGATCCCTTTGTGCAACGGGCATCCATCTCAGGATGTCTCTCCATATACAGTTTGAGCGAAGAAGACACATACTCACCCTGCGAGACAATACGTATTCCTTCAGGAACATATTTGCGTATTTTGTCCAGGAGCAAAGGGTAGTGCGTGCATCCAAGGATTATTGTGTCTATCTGGCTGTCTTTCGACAACAGGCTTTCAATATGACGCCTTACAAAGAAATCGGCACCTTCAGACTGTGACTCGCCGGACTCCACAAGCGGCACCCAAATAGGACACGACTCCCCTGTAACCTTTATGTCAGGATACAGTTTATTTATTTCAAGAGGATAGGACAGAGACTTAACCGTACCAGGAGTTGCCAGCAAGCCGACGTGACGGGATTTAGTCAATTCACCGATAGATTCGACAGTCGGACGGATTATACCGAGCACTCTGCGGGTGGCGTCAAGACGAGGCAGGTCAATCTGTTGGATAGTCCTGAGTGCCTTGGCCGAAGCGGTATTGCAGGCAAGTATAACAAGCGGGCAGCCCATCTCAAACAGTTTTGTCACACATTGAAGGGTAAACTCATATACTACCTGGAACGAACGCGTGCCGTATGGCGTGCGGGCATTGTCACCCAAGTACATGAAGTCATACTCCGGCATCACGGCGCGGATATGTTTCAATATGGTCAAACCTCCGTATCCGGAATCAAAGATGCCGATAGGTCCCGGATTCTGCGGCAAAACAATCCTGTTCATTATCCTTATGGTTTATTGTCATTGCTACTGGTTGCTATTACGGCTTGCTGCTCCCCTTCATTGATTGTTTCAGGCTGATAAACTATTCCTAAACGCTTGTAAACGTTATCGGACAGATCAACACCCTTACTCTGGTTTATATACAGATAAGTTCCCTTACCGGTATCTATCACATAATCCAGGTTCTGCTCAATGCATACTTCAGACACAGTCTCCATCAGTTTTTTCTTGATGGGCACAAGCAACTCGTCACGTTTGGCTTCAAGCTCAGACTGCACCTTGTCCCTGAACTGGGCATTGTTGTCCATGAGCAGCTGAAGCTCCTTCTGGCGCTTGGCCACAACCGATGCTGACAGACTGTTCTGATCCAGCATGAACTCTATGTATTTACGCTCAAACTCACGTTTGGAACGTTCAATTTCCTCGCGGTAGTCTGACTGTATCTTCTGCAGGTTTAACTCAGCCTCCATATACTCCGGCATCAGCTTAAGGGTTGAGTTGAAATCAATATAACCGAACATACCCTCCTGAGCAGAAAGAGAAAGGAATGTACAGGCTAAAGCCACGGCAAGCAACAGTTTAAGTTTTTTCATATCCGGTCAGTTTTTAGCCATTAAGGGGAATCGGGCTTGCGGCCGGTTCCCCTTAATGAAATATTATCAAAAGAATCACTTAATGCCTAACTTGGCCTTTACAGCCTCGGTGACATCAGTGGTAAGGGTAGAGTTTACAAAAGGAACCGCACCGCCTGCCAGATTGAAAATGCAGACGTAAGCACCCTCCTCGCCTACAGCCTGGATGGCTTTAAGTACCTTGCTTTCTATATCACCCATAAGCTGAGCCTCCTTCTGCTCCTTATTCATCTGGCATGATTCAAGATACTCACGTATTTTCTGCTGGCTGTCCATGAGTTCCTGCTCCCTGCGGGTACGGATGTTCTCAGGAAGAGTCTCACGGTTCTTGAAATAGTCATCTTCTTTCTTCTGATACTCGGTCTGCATGTAGTTGAGCTCATCCTGATACTGTTTCAGGAGCTCTTCCATCTCTGTCTGGGCAGCCTTGTATTCACTCATCAAAGGTATAATATCAGCAGAATTGATGTGTCCGAACTTCTGTGCGAAAGCGCCAAAAGGCAATATGGCCATGAGCGCGATGATAATAGTCTTTCTCATATCGTTGTCTTTTATTGTTTCTGAATAATTAAGGTCAGCAAAGATAGGCAATTAGTTTGAATATCCCAGCTTCTTGAGTACCTCATTGCTTATGTCAATCTTTGGAGAGGCATAAATCATGCTGCTGGCCGATGAACGGTCTATGACAACCTGATATCCGTCAGATTCACTGATCTGCTTGATGGCCTCATATATTTCATCCTGGATTGGAGCCATGAGACTCTCCTGTTTCTTGTACAGTTCCCCATCGGGTCCGAAATACTGACGTTTGAGTTCACTGGCCTGTTTCTCTTTGGCCACAATCTCATCTTCCTTCTTGGCTTTCTGCTCCTCGGAAAGGAATACAGACTCGTTCTGGTAGTTCTTATATAAGGTCTGTGCCTCAAGGTTCAGGGCCTCTACTTCAGCCTGCCAGCGTTTTGAGAACTGATTGAGCTGCTCATTGGCCCGCTCATATGCCGGAATCCTGTTAAGGATATACTCCATATCTACCAGAGCAAATTTCTGCGCACCTGCGGTGATGCAGAAAAACAGCATCATTGCTGCGATTGATAATGTCTTTTTCATATTCGTATTTTCTCTGTTAATCTACCTATAATATAACCGGGATTGCCCGCAGGTTAAAATTCCTGGCCCAGAATGAAGTGAACCTGGCTTCCTCCATACTGCCTTGAACCCATTATGGGGTCAAATCCATATGCCCAGTCTATACCCATGAGACCCACCATTGGAAGCATTATGCGCACACCTACTCCGGCAGAACGCTTAAGGTCAAATGGATTGAATTTGCTTATGGCATCCCATGCATTGCCGCCTTCAACAAATGCAAGGGCATAGATAGTGGCGGAATTCTCCATCATAAGCGGATAGCGCAGCTCAGCAGCCATCCTGGTATATGCATAACCGTCAGAATATGGAGTGAGTGAACCGTTGTCATATCCGCGGAGGCCTATTATCTCAGTGGCGTATGTGTATGATCCGCCGCTCATGCCGTCACCTCCCATGAAGAAGGTCTCAAACGGTGATTTCTTGTATCTGTTATAATGGCCCAGAAGTCCTATGTCAAAACGTGTCATAAGAACCAGGCGCCTCTTTAATCCGCTGGTGAGGGATGTGTATGTACGACTGCGGAATTTCCACTTGTTATACTCTATCCATTTATGTTTCTGGCGCAACTCGTCCTGATATGTGGCAGATGTCTTGTCGGATGCCAGGTTTTCATAGTCAACACCGTCCCACAGGGAATAAGGAGGAGTAAAATAGACCGAGAAAGCGAATTCTGAACCGGTACGCGGGAATATGGGATGGTCAGTAGTGTTCCTGCTGATGGTAAATCCCAGATTTATGTTATTGCAGGTACCGTTATTGATGAGGAAATAATCCCATTGCTTCAGTTTATACCGGGTATATGACAATTCGCTGTAGAAAGTGAAATAGTCATCCGGCCAATGCATACGCTTACCCCATCCCACACTGGCACCGAACATGGTGATATATTTGTCCGGATCGTAATATGACTCATAGTTGTTGTAATAACCTCCATAGTTACCGTAGCCGTAATAGTTGCCGTAACCGTACATGTAATTATACATGTTCTGGTAATATGCGGAATTATAGTAGTTACTGCTAATATCGGTCTGCTTTGAATAGAACAAGCTCACGGAAAGCGTGTTGGGACGTTTGCCGCCGAGCCACGGTTCCAGGAATGATATGCTGTAAGAGTGGTAGAACTTACCGTTTGTCTGACCGCTCAAAGAGAGTGTCTGTCCGTCACCCTGCGGCAGGAACATACGGTAGTTGTCGCTTTTGTGGAAAAGGTTGTACATGCTGAAGTTGGTGAACTTGAGCGCGGCACGTCCTATAATACCCGTCTGTCCCCAACCCATGGAAAGCTCTATCTGGTCATTGCCCTTGCTTTCCAGCTGCCAGTCTATGTCAACCGTTCCGTTCACCTGGTCAGGCCTGATATCAGGGTTTATGGTGGTGGGCTCAAAGTGTCCCATCTGCGCTATTGAGCGATATGAGCGCTCCAATGCATCGTATGAGAATATGTCACCCGGACGGGTGTAGAGCTCGCGTCTTACAACATTCTCGTAAACCCTGTCATTACCATGTATCATAACACGGTTTATCGTTGCCTGCGGACCTTCGGATATTCGGATCTCCAGGTCTATGGAATCCTCTATTACGTTGGCTTCAACATAATTCAGCTGGAGCATCACATAACCGTTGTTATAATACAACTTGCCTATTGCGTCCTCATCATCCTTGGTACGTTCCTGAAGTTTCTTTTGGTTATAAATATCTCCCTTCTTCATGTTCAGCATTGAAGCAAGCTGATCGTTGTTGTAAACGGTGTTTCCCACCCAATCTATGTTCCTGATGTAGTATTTACCGCCTTCGTCAAACTTGAGCCAGATATCCACGGTATTGTCTTCAGGGTTTGAAGCCACACTGTCGGAAACTATATAGGCATCGCTGTAACCAAGCTCGCCGTACTTCTCCATAATCTTGTCCTTATCGGCCAGATACTCGTCATTGACGAATTTCTTGGTCCTGAAGAATTCCCTGATCTTGCCCTTTTCATTGGTCTTTTTCATTATTTTCTTGATAGTACCGTCCGACAGGGCCTCATTGCCTTCCAGATGAATGGTGCGTACCTTTACCTTGTCCTTCTTGTCTATATAGACATCCACGTATGCCAGGCCGTCTTCATCTGCCTCGGAGCGCTGTTGCACACGCACCTCGGCATTCTTGAAACCTTTTTCATCAAAATAGTTGCGGATTAGCTTCTCCGAGCGGTTCAGTCCGTTCTGTGTGATCTGGCTACCCGGAAACATTCCTATCTTGTCTTCCAGTTCCGAAGCCTCTCCCTTCCTGACTCCATGGAACACCACCTCCTTGATCTTGGGATTCTGCTCAATGGCTATCTCCAACCATATCCTGTCTCCCGATATCTTCAACGCATTTATCCTGATATTGGCAAACAGTCCTGTCTGCCACAGACGCTTTATAGACTCCGTTATGTCAGGACCGGGTATCTGTACGCGCTGTCCTACAGAGAGCCCGGCCAGTCTCAGCAAAGACTTATGGTTGCTCTCGTCTATTCCCGACACCTGTATGTCCGCAATCTCATATCTCTTGGGGGTACCGGAATAAAGGATAACAGGATTCTCCTGTTCCCTTTCACCTTCATTCTGCGCAACTGCCGGAATGAATGTCAGGAACAGGAATGATAATGTCAGGATAAAAAACAGTCTATATCTCATTTTCATACAGTCTTGTTCTGTTCAGCCACCTGTGCACCGGTCTTGCCGTAACGACGTTCACGCTGCTGATATACATAAATGGCTTTGCAAAGCTCCTCCATATTGAAATCGGGCCAGAACGTGTCACAGAAATACAATTCAGTATATGCGGCCTGCCACAAAAGGAAATTACTCAATCTTATTTCACCGCCGGTACGTATAAGAAGTTCAGGATCCGGCATGAAACTGGTGGTCATGGCATCCGAAACGCTTTTTTCATCAATTACAGACGGGTCCAACTCTCCTTTGACAGCCTTCTCTGCGAGCATACGGGCTGCCCGGGTTATCTCCCAACGTGAAGAGTAGCTCAAAGCTATCACCATTGTGGAACGGTCAAATTCCCGGGTATTGTCAATGCAATGGTTTATCTTGGCAAGAACCCTGGCCGGAATCCTTTCCAGATCACCCACTACACGCAGACGGACGTGGTTCTTAATGAAGACCTCCTCATCGATGTTGTTGAACAACAGATCCATCAAAGCGGCAATCTCTGCTTCGGGACGGTTCCAGTTCTCTGTGGAAAAAGTGTACAGGGTCAGATACTTGATGCCCAGTTCCACCGCGTTTTCCATAATCTTCTTGACAACCTCCACACCCTTGGCGTGTCCCTCCGTGCGTTCTTTTCCACGCTGTTCCGCCCAGCGTCCGTTGCCATCCATAATAATGGCCACATGCTGAGGAATACGGTTCTTGTCTAACTGTTCCTGATATGTCATAACTTAAAATGTTTCGTCATTACAATTACATGGACGTTTGAATATGTCAAACGTGACATAAAGCATAGTAAAACTGTAACTGTCCTTATTCTTGATACCCTTTCCCTTTATCAGGAAGGGGTCCTCCATGGACGTACCTGAGGTTTGCGTCACATCCAGGCGATCGGATGTGGAAAAGCGCATAGTCCACTCAAGCCCTATGTTTACCCTTTCAGACAGTTTGTATCTCAACCCCATACCTATGGGGAAATTCGCGGCGAAGTCATTTCTGGCTGGTTTGGGTGCAAATGACATTCCTATACCCAGAAGACCGTACGGAGCAAGACGGTGATTGTCATTCAGACCGTCAAAACCATATCCGCAGAAACCGTATTCCAGCTGAACTCCGAAATCATAGACTGTCCTGCTGAACTCCAGCTCATCACCAGGCAACACTCCGAACGCATTTACGGTACTGCCCGACAACCCCGCCGCAGCAAGATCCGCCTTCAAAGAGAGCCTATGGTTGACGTTATATCGCATTATTGCCGAGAATACGCCGTTGGTATTCGCATAGAGAGTGCTGTTTGCATCACCCATATAGAAACTTCCGCCACCGCCAAGACCCAATTCCAGAAAGTAACCGTCATCCTGTGCCGCCATATATGAACAGCAGAACAGGACAGCTACCATTGAAATACCTCTCAGCTTCATCATCTCACTTTTTCAACGTCTTTTAAGGCGTGTTATTGCGCCGTTCCAGACCTTACCTTCATCCGTCATTATCCAGATATAGCCTTTGGAATCCGTTGCACAGGTAAACCCGCACATGCTTCCTTTCAGTCCGTCAGGAAGCTGCATGTACCAGTTCCATGACGAATCCTCATCGGCATAGGAATCACAGTAATACCATGTGGCACCATTGTCACTGGACTGACGGAAGCCGTCCAATCCCTCACCCAGACAGAAAAGGGCATCGTCGTACCTGATAACCGAAAGGTTTGACAATGCCGGGAGCGCGATATCGGCACGTGACGGCACATCCGTTTTTGTCAGAACTGAATCGACAGACAGCATTGTCCAGACAGATGCGTCAGGACAATCATCCTCTACTCCTACGAATACATATCTGGTGATTGACGCATTTGTAGAAAGCGGATAACTGAAAACCGTTGCATCCATATCAGGGAAATGATCAGGGATACGCTGCAAGGCAGTCCATCCGGACATATCGGAAGTAGCTACAAATATGCTGTCATTACTGAGTGCCCACAAGCGCCCGTCATCATTCCCCGACAGAATGATGCCTGATACGTCCGCTCTTGCCAGACTCCAGTTCATGCCATCGGCGGAGCTATACAGGTTACCGTCCGAGACGGAATGGAACAAGCCTCCGCACACGGTTACCTTATGTTGCCATCCGTCTGACGGGATTCCTGTCAAAAGGTTTATTCCGTTCCATTCACCCGTCAACGGCGACCTGTAAGTCAATGCGGGCATTCCTGAACCATCCGTACCGAAACAGAACACCGTGTCACCTCTGACAACGGAACTTAAATCTGACATGACGGGAAACCCCGTGCTCTCAGTACTGCTCCATAACAATGAATCGGGAAAAACCTTACGGACATTTACGTTCACGTTATAAGTCCTGGTATAAGACCCGTCGGTGGATGTGACGCTGAACAACAGTTCGCGGGTAAAATCTATAGAGTCATACATACTCCAATAATATGATGATTCCGGATCATCCGCATACCGGTACGTAATGGTTCCGGTTCCGGTCACACTGCTGGTAACGGCATTTATTACCGAACCGTAAGCCAGAGAGTCAATGTTATAGATACGGTTGTTCAACTGGTCTATGGTCATAGGATACATGACACCGCCTTCACGGACACTGATAACGGAATCTCTTCTGTGCCAGTTTATGACATGTGATTTCACATTGTAATATCCCACGGTGAACGATGTTATGGCAGCTTGGGGAGATACTGATTTAGTATCATCTTTCAAACAGGAAACGTTCAGTAACAATACCATCAACCCGAAAAGGAACAGGTAAAATCTTTTTATCGCGACTTGTCTCACTCCTTATTTTTTTATGAATCGCGCAAATTTAACAACAAAATCCGTAGCGGAGTGTGTAATAATGTTGTTTTATATTAAACTCTAGACTTTTTAGGCAATATTTAGTAACTTCGCGGCATTATAAAACCATAAACAAACCACATTATATGGACAACATGAAGACTATGGTGGCACGTGAGCTGCTGCGCATTGAAGCCGTCAAGGTACAGCCGGACGCTCCGTTTACCTGGGCATCGGGCTGGCTCTCGCCTTTCTACTGCGACAACCGCAAAGCCCTTTCCTTTCCTGAAGTTAGGACTCTGGTGCGTGACTCGCTGTGCAACGTGATTACACGTGATTACCCTGATTTTGACGTGATAGCCGGCGTGGCTACAGGCGCAATAGCACAAGGTGCTCTGGTGGCAGACCGCATGGGCAAGCCGTTTGTCTATGTACGCTCTGCACCCAAGGACCACGGTCTGGCCAATCTCATTGAGGGATATCTTGAGCCGGGAAGCCGCGTAATGGTGGTTGAGGATCTGGTATCCACCGGACTGAGCAGCCTCAAGGCAGTTGATGCATTACGTAATGCCGGATGTGAGGTTGTGGGAATGGTAGCATCATTCACTTACGGATTCCCCGTTGCCGAAGAGGCGTTCCGCAAAGCCGGAGTCAAACTCTCCACCCTTACCGATTATCCGGCAATGCTGGAGACAGCCGTGACATCGGGTTATATAAAAGTTGACAGTTTACAGACACTTAACGAATGGCGGCAGAATCCGTCAGAATGGGGAAAATAACCGATGAAAAGGATAGAAAGCAGTATTAAGCAGATACCGTATCCACAGGAGCAGGTATTTGCCAAGGTATCGGATCTGAGTAACCTGAAAGATGTGGCCGACAGGATTCCAGCCGACCAGATGGGACAATTCAACTTGCAGGATATGGTGTGCACGCCGGACCGCGTAAGCTGTAATATATCTCCCATAGGACAGGTTGAGGTAGGCATAGTGTCGCGTGAACCATACAAGTGCGTCAAGATGGAAACCCTGCGCTCACCCATAAAGATGACAATGTGGATTCAGATTGTCTCTACCGGCAGTTCAAGCTGCAAGATCAGACTCACCGCCGATGCCGACCTGAACATTTTCATGGCCAAGATGGTGGAGAAACCCCTGACCGAGGCCGTGGAGAAACTGGCAGACATGCTGTCAATGATACCTTACTGACTATCACCGCAAACTATGAAACCTATCTGGGACAAGGGTAAACCCGTAAACGATCTCATTCAGAAATACACTGTGGGACGTGACCGCGAGATGGACCTCATGCTGGCCAAGTATGACGTCCAGGGCTCGCTTGCACACATTACAATGCTCCAATCCATCGGACTTTTGGAGAAGGATGAACTGACAGCATTATCTGACGGCCTTAAGAATCTGCTACCCGTAATTGAGCGAGGCGAGTTTGTGATTGAGGACGGAGTGGAAGACGTACACTCACAGGTTGAACTCATGCTCACACGCCAGCTTGGCGACATGGGCAAAAAAATTCACAGCGGACGTTCCAGAAACGATCAGGTCCTTGTGGATCTCAAACTGTTTACCCGTGACCGCCTGCGCGGAACCGTGAATGCGGTAAACAGCCTGTTTGACATACTCATAAAGCAGAGCGAACGATATAAGGATGTGCTGTTACCGGGTTATACACACCTTCAGATAGCCATGCCGTCATCATTCGGACTCTGGTTCGGTGCATACGCCGAGGCTCTTACTGATGACATGCTGCTTCTGCGTGCCGCCTTTGACCAGGCAAACCGCAACCCGCTTGGTTCGGCAGCAGGATACGGTTCTTCATTCCCGCTCAACAGGCAGATGACCACAGACCTGCTTGGATTCGAGTCTATGAACTACAACGTGGTGTATGCTCAGATGACACGCGGCAAGATGGAACGCAACGTAGCATACGCGCTTGCATCGGTTGCAGCCACCATAAGCCGACTGGCGTTTGACGCCTGCATGTACAACAGCCAGAATTTCGGGTTCATAAAACTGCCTGACGACTGCACCACAGGCTCCAGCATCATGCCTCACAAGAAAAATCCGGATGTGTTTGAACTCACACGCGCCAAATGCAACCGCCTGCAGGCCATTCCACAGGAGATAACCCTTATGACCAATAATCTGCCCAGCGGCTATTTCCGTGATATGCAGCTTGTAAAGGAGGTATTCCTGCCCGCTTTCAGTGAACTGGAGGAAATCATTACCATGACCGCCTATATGCTCGACCATATCAAGGTACGTGAGGATATACTGTCAGATTCCGGATATGATGCCATATTCAGCGTGGAGGAGGTGAACCGCCTGGCCCTTGACGGCATGCCGTTCCGCGACGCCTACCGCAAAGTGGGAGCCGAAATAGAGAACGGCAACTTCAAGCCTGACCATAACATTCATCACACCCATGAGGGCAGCATTGGGAATCTATGCAATGACCGTATTGCAGACCGCATGGAAAAACTGGTTTCCTCTTTCCCGTTCGGAAAGATTGACGAGGCTGTCAACAAACTGGTTTCAAAGTGAATCTCCCGATGAAAAGGGGGTTAATACTGTTTTCATTGCTTTTGCTCGCAACCTCCGCTTGCGACAGGAACAGCTATAGCCGGTTTTCCACCAGGTACCGGGTCTTTTTCAGTTGTGAGACCGCATTATCCCCATATAATCAGCTCACTACTCCCGGAAGGTTCCTGTCTGTCAGGAAAAGTGAGGGAAAACTTACCCTGACAGATTCCGACGGGCACAAATATGAAGAGACCCTGTCGGCAGTCAAGAACGCCTCATTCATCATGGGACTGTCGGGACTCATAATAGGGACTCCCACATTCAACAACGACAACATGTCCATTTGGGCCTATGACCTGGGTTGCCCGGAATGTGAATCTCCAAATACAAGACTCAAGTTTGACCTTCAGGGTTCTGCATCCTGTTCCAAGTGCGGAGGTTCATGGAACCTGAATGCGGACGGCATTCCCATCAATTCCGACGGAAAACAGAACCGTCCTTTATACCGCTACCCCACATCGTTCAACAACGGAGTACTTACGGTATCCAACTGAAAATCCCAATACAAAATAGAAAGGGGGTGACTAAAAAGTAGTCATCCTCTTTTTTTGTTTGACCAAAGACATCTTCGTTTTGTGGTTGGAATATAAAAAATAATGGCTATTCTTTTGAATATCAAAGGAATAGCCATTGTTGTTTG
>Ga0265298_10002312_pt1 | contig 26771 bp, 22 predicted proteins | sample AusTroGonzalo_MG_3_FD_193486 | JGI IMG/M metagenome (GOLD analysis project Ga0265298, IMG submission 193486) | Bovine rumen microbial communities from tropical cattle in Woodstock, Queensland, Australia - Gonzalo_01 | ecosystem: Host-associated > Mammals > Digestive system > Stomach > Rumen ...
AACAGGTAGTCGCCCATGAGGTTGACGCTTTTGATGACGCCGCGGTTGAGGGTTATGCGGGCTTCAAGGTCGCCTACGCCTTCTATCCTTCGTCGGCGGACGATGGTGTATGGTGGGTTCTTGCCGTAGATGAACTCGGGAGTGAGATAGTCCTGTTCCAGCTGCCGGATGGCATCGACATCGTCAGGGGTGAGCATCAGCTGGCGGTCGCAGAGTGTGGTGAGTACGTGTTTCTTGAGTTCGGGGAGGGTCAGCGTGGTGTAGTCTTTGAGTAGGGCGACGCGCTGGCGTACGCTGACGATGCCTTTGGTGAGCAGTTTGCCGCTGTTGGGGGTAATGGCTCCGACCATGTTGATCATGTCGGTGTCGTAGAGCATGGTGCCATGGACTATGCTGCGGTTCTGAATCTTATAGAAGGCATTGCCGGACACCTTGCGGTTGCCTATCATGATGTCGTTGCGTCCGGTGGCGGAGGCATCGATGCCTAAACGGTGGAGCATGGCGAGTATCATGGTGATATAGCGGTTGAACGTAAAGCCTACCTGATCGTCGTCGGTGACGTAAGAGAGCATGATGTTGTTCATGTCGGCATAGACGCAGCCGCCTCCGCTCTTCCTGCGATAGGCGTGGATGTGGTGCGAACGGCAGAAGTCGAGGTTTACCTCGTTTTCTATCAGTTGATTGCGCCCAAAGATGACGCTGGGAGGCACTTGCCACAGGAAGAAACAGTCGGCGTGTCCCCCTGGGTTCGGACTACTGTCGTCAGGGGGGAGGGAGGGTAGCACGTGACGTGCTACATATTCTTCCATGGCAAGATAGAACGCGGCGCCTCTTACTTCGTCGTTGGGCAGTGCTATATTCAGCATGTTGCTTAGATTATTTTCTGCAAAAATATGAAGAATTTATGTAATTACCAAGAAAAAGTGAAAATATTTTTGCTGTTTGCGCGATTCTTTGTATTTTTGCGGAAAAATTGGGAAAAATGAAAAATGAAGGGCTAACAGCCAAAAATGTGTTAGAACAAATCAGATTTCCTGAGGACTTGAGGAAACTACCAGTGGATGTGCTGCCGGAAGTTTGCCGTGAGCTGCGTGAGGACATCGTGCAGGAGCTGTCGGTGAATCCCGGACATCTTGCGTCGAGCTTAGGGGTGACGGAACTTACCGTGGCGCTGCACTATGTGTATGACACGCCGAGGGACCGCATCGTGTGGGACGTGGGACATCAGGCTTACGGACATAAGATCCTGACGGGTCGCAGGGAACAGTTCTGTACCAACAGGCGGTTAGGTGGACTGCGCCCCTTTCCGAGTCCGGAGGAGAGTGAATACGATTCCTTTGTGTGCGGTCATGCCTCGAACAGCATTTCTGCGGCATTGGGTATGGCAGTGGCGGCGAGGTTTAACGGTAACGAAAACGAAAACCAAAACGTTCAACGTTCTCGGACGGAGCCGAGTGTGGCGTTGCAATCACCGTTCACCGTTCACCGTAAAGTGGTTGCCGTCATTGGCGACGGTGCCATGTCGGGCGGTTTGGCTTACGAGGGGTTGAATAACGTATCGCAGTCGGACAATGACATCCTGATTGTGCTGAACGATAATAATATGTCTATTGACCGTGCCGTGGGTGGTATGCAGGAGTATCTGCTGTCGCTGAGCACGAACGAGACGTACAATGCGCTGCGTTTTAAGATGTCGCGTTGGCTGCATAAGAAGGGACTGCTGGAGGATGATCGCCGTCGTGGACTGGTACGCCTGTCAAACGCCTTGAAGTCGGCCATCTCGCATCAGCAGAACGTCTTCGAGGGTATGGACATCCGCTATTTCGGTCCGTTCAACGGTCATGATGTCAAGGAGTTGGTGCGTATCCTGAAACAGCTGAAGGACATGAAGGGGCCGAAGCTCCTGCATCTGCATACGCAGAAGGGGCACGGCTATGCTCCTGCGGAAAAGGATGTAACGGTATGGCATGCCCCGGGGAGATTTGATGCCGAGACGGGTGAACGCTTGGTGCATGACACGACGAACACGCCACCGAGGTTTCAGGATGTGTTCGGCGAGACGTTATTGGAGCTTGCCAGACAGAACGATAAGATTGTGGGTGTGACGCCTGCCATGCCTACGGGCTGCTCGATGAACATCATGATGAAGGAGATGCCGGAACGGACGTTCGACGTGGGTATTGCCGAAGGGCATGCGGTGACGTTCTCAGCAGGTATGGCCAAGGAGGGGCTGTTGCCTTTCTGCAACATCTACAGTGCCTTTGCCCAGCGTGCCTACGACAACATCATCCACGACGTGGCTATCCTCAGGCTGAATGTAGTGCTTTGCTTAGATCGGGCAGGACTGGTGGGTGAGGACGGACCGACACACCATGGGGCATTCGATATGGCTGCCCTGCGCTCCATACCGAACCTGACCATCGCGTCGCCGATGGACGAGCATGAGTTGCGCCGCCTGATGTTTACTGCCCAGCTGCCGGACAAGGGACCTTTTGTCATTCGCTATCCGCGTGGCCGTGGGTCGCTGGTCGACTGGCGCAGTCCTTTGGAAGAGGTTCCTGTTGGTAAGGGACGCCGGCTGCGTGAGGGCAAGGATGTGGCGGTGATTACCATAGGCCCTATTGGCAAGATTGCGGAAGAGGCTATTAACGAAAACGAAAACCAAAACGAAAACGTTCACCGTTCTCGGACGGAGCCGAGTGTGGTGTTGCAATCACCGTTCACTGTTCAACGTACCATCGCTCACTACGACCTGCGTTTCCTGAAGCCGTTGGACGAGGAGATGCTGCACGAGATAGGGCGTAGCTTCCAGAAGATTGTTACCGTGGAAGACGGGGTGAGAGACGGAGGCATGGGCTCTGCCGTCCTGGAGTGGATGAACGACCATGGTTACTCGCCTGTCGTGAAGCGGCTTGGACTGCCTGACCATTTCGTAGAACATGGCAAGGTGTCGGAACTGCAGGCCATAGCTGGTATTGATAAGGAAAGTATCATTAAGGCTATTAGCGTATGAAAATAATCATTGCCGGTGCAGGTGCCGTGGGTACTCACCTGTCGAAACTGTTGTCGAGAGACCATCAGGACTGTGTGTTGATAGACAGCGATGTTGCCAGACTGAGTGGACTGGACAGCAAGTACGACATTATGACGCTGCATGGATCGCCGACGAGCATCAGCGTGATGAAGGAGGCAGGGGTTGAACACGCCGACCTCTTCGTGGGTGTTACACCTGAGGAGAGCACCAATATGAATGCCTGCATGATAGCGCATGCCTTAGGAGCGAAGAAGACCGTTGCACGCATTGACAACTATGAATATTTAGCTCCTACGCTGCAACCGTTTTTCGAGAATTTAGGCATCAGCTCGCTGATCTATCCTGAAGTGTTGGCGGCCAGGGACATCACCAACGGTCTGAAGATGTCGTGGGTCAGACAGCGATGGGATGTCCACGGAGGGGCGCTCATCATGTTAGGTATCAAGCTGAGGGATACCAGCCAGATACTGGACCAGCCGTTGAAAAACCTCTGCGGCCCTGATGACCCGTACCATGTGGTGGCCATCAAGCGTGGTGGGGAAACACTCATTCCCGGAGGAAACGACGTGTTGCATTCCGGCGACTTGGCCTACTTCATGACAACTCGTGAGTATATTCCCTATATTCGTCAGATAGTCGGCAAGGAACACTATGCCGACGTGAAGAACGTCATCGTGATGGGCGGAGGAAAAACGGCGGTCAGGGTGGCCATGACCATGCCAGACTACATGAACCTGAAAATCATTGAGAACGACGAACAGCGCTGTGAGCGTGTCAACGAGCTGTTAGTGGGTGTCGATGCCATGGTCATCAACGGTGACGGCCGTGACATAGGACTGCTGCAAGACGAAGGCATTCAGAATACGCAGGCTTTTGTGGCGCTGACGGGGAATGCCGAGACGAATATCCTGGCATGTCTGACCGCCAAGCGTTTAGGCGTGAGAAAGACGGTGGCCATGGTGGAGAATCTGGACTATGTCGACATGGCTGAGAGTCTGGACATCGGCACCATCATCAATAAGAAGACACTGGCTGCCAGCCACATCTACCAGATGATGCTCGACGCTGACGTGAGTAATGTACGGTCGTTGATGATGGTTGACTCGGATGTAGCGGAGTTTGTGGCAGCTGAAGGCTCCAGGGTGACGAAGAAACCCGTCAAGGATTTGGGACTGCCTGCAGGGGTGACCATTGGTGGGCTGGTGCGCAACGAGCACGGAATACTGGTGAACGGTAACACTCGCATCGAGGCTGGTGACTCCGTGATGGTGTTCTGTCATGAACATAATCTGAGGAAGATGGAGAAATACTTCAAGGCGAACGTGCTATGGTGAATTTCCGGCTGATCTACAAGATTATCGGCTCGCTGCTGTTCCTGTTGGGGGCGATGTTAGGTGGGTGTGTAGTCATTTCTGCTTATTATGGTGACGACGACGTGATGGCTTTCCTCATCTCTACTGTCCTGACGGTGACTGCGGGCTTTGTCTTGAAGTATCTCGGACGTGATGCCGACAATAACCTGAGCCGCCGTGACAGTTACTTCTTAGTGACGGCGACGTGGATTGTCTTTTCACTCTTCGGCATGTTGCCCTTCATCATTGGCGGCTATATTACGAACGTGACCGATGCCTTCTTTGAAACCATATCGGGATTTACCACTACGGGAGCCTCGATTATGGACGATATCGAGTGGCTGCCGCATAGCATCCTCTACTGGCGTACACAGACGCAGTGGATTGGCGGACTGGGAATCGTATTCTTCACCATTGCCATCCTGCCATCCATGGTGGGTAGTGGCAGCGTGAAGGTGTTCGCTGCCGAGGCTACGGGACCCATGCGCTCGAAGATGCATCCACGGCTCTCTACCATGGCCAAGTGGATATGGACCATTTATTTAGGATTGACAGTGGCTTGTATCCTTTCCTTCTATGCATGCGGTATGGGGTGGTTCGACAGCATCAACTATGCCATGACCACGACGGCAACGGGTGGTTTCGCTACTCATAACGACTCTACGACTTACTTCAACTCACCCTCCATAGAGTATGTCTCTGTGCTCTACCAGTTCTTGTCTGGCATCAATTTCACCATGCTCTATCTGGCCATTTTCAAACAGCAGTTCAAGGCGCTGCTGAAGAGTTCTGAGTTCAAGCTCTATGTGCTGATTATTCTCGGTGCTACGCTGTTCATCATGTATCTGCTGATTACCAGAAATGGCTATGGACCGGAGCGGGCGTTTCGTTCTTCGCTCTTCCAGGTGGTGTCGTTCATGACGACTACGGGACTCTTCAACGACGATGTTGCCATGTGGCCTCACATTATATGGGTGCTGTTGGGATGCCTGATGTTCATGGGTGCCTGTTCAGGTTCTACGACGGGTGGCTTTAAGTGCATCAGGGCTGTCATGGTGGTCAAGGTGCTGCGTAATGAGTTCCGCCAGATACTGCATCCGAATGCCGTTTTGCCGGTGAAAGTGAATGGGCAGACCGTCCCGCAGCAGAAACTGACGGCGCTATTGGCTTTCTTTGCCATTTTTACGTTGATGGTGCTGTTCTCTGCAACCATCATGATAGTGTCGGGCATCGACGTGGTCAACTCCATCGTCATCGCCCTGAGCTGCATCAGCAATGTCGGTGCTTCGCTGACTAACGAGATAGGACCGTCGATGTCGTGGGCTGAAATGCCCGTGTATATTAAGTGGACGTGCTCGTTCCTCATGCTTGTTGGCCGTTTGGAGATCATGTCGGTACTGGTGTTGTTTACCAGGGCGTTTTGGAAAGACAATTAAGAAGATGAAACATGAATAATGATAAGATGAAATATTACAGGTTTTCACCGCTGTTGAAAACCATGATATGGGGTAGTGAGAGCTGGGTGATTTCCGGCGTTCAGGCAGTGAGACACTGTGCGACGGAAAGGGGCTGAACGAGCTGGTCAGGGAACAGAAGGGACGGCTGGTCGGTGAGTCCAACTATCAGCGGTTTGGTAATGAGTTTCCCCTGCTGATCAAGTTTATTGATGCCCGTCAGAACCTGAGCATACAGGTTCACCCGAATGACGAGGTTGCTCGGCACCATGGAAAGGAACATGGAAAGACGGAGATGTGGTATGTGCTGGAATCAGCTCCTGAGGCCATGCTGTATAATGGTTTGAAGGTGCCTCTCTCGCAGGAACAGTATAAGCAGATGGTGGCTGACGACACGATATGTGATGCACTGGCACAGTTCGAGGCGAAGGAGGGCGACTGTTTCTTCATTCCCGCCGGACGCATTCATGCCATCGGTGCCGGCTGTTTCCTGACAGAGATTCAGCAGACTTCTGACGTGACCTATCGCATCTACGACTACAAGCGTAAAGACAAGGATGGCAACTACCGGCAGTTGCATACTAAGGAGGCGGCAGAGGCTATCGACTATACGGTCCATGATGACTATCGCTTGCAGTATGTGCCCCGTCAGAACGAGGGACAGCAGCTGGTAGGCTGTCCCTATTTCAATACGGCTGTCTATGACCTGACGGAGCCGATGAGTATCGACTATTCCGAACTCGACTCGTTTGTCATTCTTATTGGAATGAAAGGCGAGGGCTCCCTGACTGTTGACGGTGTAGAGACAACGCTCTGCAGTGGAGAAGCCCTTCTCCTGCCTGCATATATTAATAATGTACGCGTAACAGGGACTGTCAAGTTCTTGGAAACCTATGTAATCTCCTGACGAAGAAAGCCTCGCTGACGGGATGTCCTGACTTATGACGTCTCGCCAAGGAGGTATTTGGACAGCTGGTGCTCTCCTTCTTCCACGGACAGTCCACGACGCCGGCAGTAGTCTTGCAGCTGCTGCCGGCTGATGCGTCCTACGGGGAAGTAGTGGGCTTCAGGATGTGCAATGAGCAGTCCGCAGACGGCTGTTGACGGCATGATGGAATAGCTCTTGGTGAGTGTGGCACCAAGTCGTTGCTCGGCTTGCAGACGGTCGAAGACGATGCGTTTCAGCGAATGGTCAGGACAGGTGGCATAGCCGAAGGCTGGCCGGATGGCTTTCTCATGGGCATAGACCGTCTGCTGCAGCCAGGTGCTGCAGGCTTCCGCCAAACGTGCCCGAATGGCATGGTTCATCAGCTTTTCTTCCTCGTCAGCAAATTCCTTGGATTTCGTATCAGCAACGATACAGAACTGACCTATAGGTCGTTGCTGGTTTTCGTCAAAGAAGTCAGCGAGTGACATGTAGTGGCCGTTGACATTCTGACTGCGTAACATGGGCAGTACGCAGCCGTCCTCAAGCAGGATGTTGTTGCCCTGTTTCACGGCATTGTCAAAGCGCAGCGCCATCCGCAGGCTAAGCTGTTGCTTGGCCATGGCATCATGTAGCCATTGCTTGCCGGCATCAAGTGTATTCCTGGCTTCAGCGTTTACCAGAATCTGCGGCAGGGTCTCGCCTCGGAACCCCCAGAACAGCAGGAACATACGCCAGTCTATCAGGGGCACAATCTCCTCAATGGCGGGTTGCAGCAGTTCGAAGGCTTTCAGGTCGGCGGTCTTGGGATAGCCTTTATCGTAGGTCAAGTGTGGGGCGCGATGATTGGCCTCCTCGTACGAGACGCTTTCCTGCTGGCGGTTGTTGTAGGCATCACGGATGCGCTGCTGTTCCTCTTTGATTTGGCGGATGGCCTCTTTGCGGCTGACTTCCAGTCGCTTGGCAAGTACTGACGTATAGGAGGCATCGCCGCCGTAGGCCACTAAGTAGTCGTAGAGCGGAGCCAGCCGCACTGCCGTATGGACGGGTGACGTGGTGGCACCGCCGATGATAAGGGGTATCTGCATGCCTTCCTTCTGCAACAGACGGCAGAGGTTTTCCATTTCCTTCAGCGAGGGGGTAATCAGGCCGCTGACTCCGATGAGACAGGGCTTCAATCTATGAACCTCTTCCAGGATCTTTTCGTTGGGAACCATGACGCCTAAGTCATGCACGTCGAAGTTGTTGCATGACAGCACGATGTCCACGATGTTTTTCCCGATGTCATGCACGTCGCCGTTGACGGTGGCCGTTACGACGACAGGCTTCTGCAGGTTCTCGTGTCCTTTCTCCCTTTCCTCGATATAAGGTTGCAGCAGTTCGACGGCTTGTTTCATGACCTTGGCGGACTTGACAACCTGCGGAAGGAACATCTTTCCTTCGCCGAACAGCTGGCCGACGTGTGCCATGGCCTGCATCAGAGGCTTCTCAATGACCGCAACAGGGTTGTCGTTGTAGGCATGCAGGGCTTCCGGGATGTCAACGGGCAGGAAGTCGCTTACGCCTTTGCTTAGTGCGTAGGTCAGTCGTTCCTCGACCGACTTCTCCCGCCAGTTGGCAGCGGCGGTATGGAGGGTCTTGCCCTGTTCACCTTCCTGCTTCAGGGCATCGGCCAGTGCTATCAGCCGTTCCGTGGCCTTGGGGCCTTTGTTCAGGATGACATCCTCAACGGCTTGAAGCAGGGAGGGTTCGATGTCGTCGTAGATCTGCAACATGGACGGATTGACGATGCCCATGTCCAGGCCGGCACGGATGGCATGGTAGAGGAATACGGAGTGCATGGCTTCGCGCACCGTGTTGTTGCCACGGAAGGCAAACGACAGGTTACTGATGCCTCCGCTGGTCTTGGCATACGGCAGGTGTTGCTTCGTCCATGCTACGGCCCGGATGAAGTCTGTGGCATAGTTGGCATGTTCGGCTATTCCGGTGCCTACTGACAGGACGTTCATGTCGAAGATGATATCCTGTGGAGGGAAGCCGATGCCTGTCAGCAGTCGGTAAGCCCGTTCGGCAATGGCAATCTTCCGTTCGTAGGTCGTTGCCTGCCCCTCCTCGTCGAAGGCCATCACGACCACGGCGGCACCTAACCTGCGCAGTTCACGTGCCTTGCTGAGGAAGTCGTCTTCTCCGCCTTTCAGGCTGATGGAGTTGACGATGCACTTTCCCTGGGCGTTCTTCAGTCCTTCCAGCACGGTTGCCCAGTCGGAGGAGTCAATCATGAGGACGGCAGTGGCTATGGCCGGGTCGTTGGAGATATAGCGTACGAAGCGTTGCATCTCGCTACGGCTGTCGAGCATGGCGTCATCCATGTTGATGTCGATGACCAGTGCACCGCTTTCTATCTGCTGTCGGGCCACCTGTGCAGCCTCCTCGTCGTTCTTGCTGGCTATCAGACGTGCAAACTTCCTCGATCCTGCCACGTTGGTGCGTTCGCCGATGTTGGTGAAGTTGCGTGTCTGCTTGTCAATGGTCAGCGTCTCTAAACCGGCCACCCGTAGCAGATGGTCTTTCTCTGCGGGTTTCCTTGGTGGTATGCCTTTCAGGCTTTCAGCAATGGCTCTGATATGGTGGTCGTCGGTGCCGCAGCATCCGCCGGCAATGTTCAGCAGTCCGGCTTCGGCCATCTCTTTCAGATGATGGGCGGTAAACTCAGGCAGTTCCTCGTATTCGCCCATTTCGTTAGGCAGTCCGGCATTAGGATAGATGCTGATATATGCTGGAATGGTTTCGGCCAGATGCTCGATGAAGGGGCGAAGGTCCACGACTCCGAACGAGCAGTTCAGTCCGAACGATAGGATGGGGTAGTGGGAGATGCTGACGTAGAAGGCGTCGAGCGTCTGTCCTGTCAGGGTACGTCCGCTGCGGTCGTTGATGGTGGCTGACACCATGACGGGAATCGTCTCGCCACGCTGTTCGTTCAGTTGCTGGATGGCGTAGAGCGCTGCCTTGGCGTTCAGGGCGTCGAAACAGGTCTCTAACAGCAGCAGGTCGGCACCGCCTTCCATGAGTGCGGAAGCCTGTTCAAGATAGGCTGCTGACAACTCGTCAAAGCTGACAGGACGTATACTGGGATGTTCCATGTCGGATGCTAACGAGAGCGTCTTCGACGTCGGTCCCATGGAGCCTGCCACCCAGATGCGACGTTCCTTGCAGCCGTCGGCAACCTGACGGGCCAGTCGGGCTCCGGCCAGTGCCATGTCTCTTGCATACTGTTCGCAGGCGTATTCTTTCTGTGAGATTCTATTGGCTGAGAAGGTGTTGCTTTCTATGATGTCTGCTCCGGCATTGATGTACCGCCGGTGAATCTCCTTCACGACATCGGGTGCTGTCAGATTCAGCACGTCATTGTTTCCTGTCAGCGGTGTCTTCCAGTCTGTAAAGCGCTCTTGGTTGAAAATAGAGGAGGGTAGGCCCATCGACTGGATGAAGGTTCCCATGGCTCCGTCTAAGATGAGGATGCGTTCGTCTAATAAGTCTTTAATTGTTTTCATTGAGTTGGTCTAACTTCAAGTCCTGCCAAATAGGTATAATGTCCTGTCTTCCGTCGTTGGTTTCCAGTTCCAGCTCTGGTATTTCTATGATGTCTTCCGGACGGAAGGGTGTCACCGTCACGTCGGCCTTCTGTACCGTTACCATGGCTACACCCTGCGAGAGAATGCCCAGTTCTTTGGCGGCACGCCAGGAAAGGTCGATGATACGTCCTCTGACAAATGGTCCCCGGTCGGTGACTTTTACGATAACTGAACGGCCGTTGGCAGGATTATAGACCTTCAGTTGGGTTCCGAAAGGATAGCTGCGGTGAGCGCATGTCAGACTGTCGTGATGCAGACGCTCGCCGCTGGCTGTTTTACGCCCGGAGAACTTACGGGCATAGAATGATGCCTTACCGCTCTGGACGTCTTGGGCGTAGAGACCCACCCTCAGCCCCTCCCTACAGGGTGGGGAGAAGTTGCTCCAAATCAGGAGCAAGGTAATCACTCCTCTCCATATAGGGAGGGGCAGGGGGTGGGTCTTTTTCATATTACACAATGCCATTAACATGGCCTTATATAAACCTTCGCTTCGCCAAGTTTTACACAATGCCCTGTGCCAGCATGGCCTTGGCAACCTTCATAAAGCCGGCAACATTGGCGCCCTTGACGTAGTTGATGTAGCCGTCAGGCTGCTTGCCGTACTTGACACACTGGTCGTGAATGCCTGACATGATGTGGTGCAGACGGGCATCCACCTCTTCGGCCGTCCACGACATACGCATCGAATTCTGCGTCATCTCCAAGCCGCTGGTAGCCACACCGCCGGCATTGACAGCCTTGCCAGGAGCAAACAGCTGGTGGGCAGCGATGAACTTCTCGGCAGCCTCGGCCGTGCAACCCATGTTTGACACCTCGGCAACGCACAGCGGCTTCTGAGCCAGAATCTTGTCGGCATCGTCGCCGTTCAGCTCGTTCTGCGTAGCACACGGCAGATAGATGTCGGCCTTCTGCTCCCACGGCTTCTTGCCTGCGAAGAACTGGGCACCGTCGAACTCTTCCTCGTAAGGCTGGCAGATGTCGTTGCCTGAGGCACGCAGCTCTAACAGATACTCTATCTTCTCGTCGTCCAGACCTGCGGGGTCGTAGATGTAGCCGTCAGGACCACTGATGGTAATCACTTTTGCGCCCAGTTCGGTAGCCTTCTTGGCGGCACCCCATGCCACGTTACCGAAGCCGGAGAGGGCAATGGTCTTGCCCTTGATGTCAAGTCCGTGTGTCTCCATCATCTGATGGACAAAGTAGAGGGCACCATAGCCCGTTGCCTCCGGACGCAGGATAGAGCCGCCCCATTCCATGCCCTTACCCGTCAGGGTGGCACCATGGAACTGCGATGTCAGCCGCTTGTACTGTCCGAACAGGTAGCCAATCTCACGGGCACCGACGCCGATGTCGCCGGCAGGTACGTCCATATCAGGACCGATGACCTTGTAAAGCTCGGTCATAAACGACTGGCAGAACTTCATCACCTCGTTGTCGCTCTTGCCGCGGATGCTGAAGTCCGAGCCACCCTTGCCGCCACCCATGGGCAGCGTGGTCAACGCATTCTTGAAGGTCTGTTCGAAGCCCAGGAACTTCAGGATGCTGAGGTTCACCGACGGGTGGAAGCGCAGTCCGCCCTTGTACGGTCCGATGGCGCTGTTGAACTGCACACGGTAGCCGATGTTCACCTGTACCTCGCCCTTGTCGTCGACCCAGGGCACGCGGAAGGTGGTAATACGTTCGGGTTCTACGATGCGCTCCACAATCTTCGCCTTCTCAAACTCAGGATGCTGGTTGTAGACGTCCTTGATGGATTCCAACACTTCGCGTACTGCCTGCAGGAATTCAACTTCGCCTGGATGTTTATGCTCCAAGCCTTGCATGATTTTCTCTACATTCATAATATAAGCTATTAGTTAAACGATGACATTATGTTACTTTTGACAGGCAAATATAATGAATTTCTCCGATATGGCCAAAGAAATAGACGAATATTTTCCTTGAAAGGTTACGGTTTGTTAAATATACCGCATTTTAACGCTTCCAGACACACCCGCAAAGCCACTTTCTACCGGCGAAAAACACTGCACGAAATGTTGCCGACACCGTGCAGTCTTCCTGTAGATGCCTTACAGTCTTCCTGTAGATGCTTTACAACAAGCCTGTGGATTATCTACAGGAAGTCTGTGGATTATTTACAGTAAAACTGTGGGGGAAGCTTTTCTATGGTCTGTGTCCTGTCAAGCATAAGCGATTTATATTCGTGGGCAAAGATACACATTATTTCCGAAACGGCAAAGGAAAAGGCCGGATTTTTTGTCCAGCCTTCCATTTGAAACACAGAAGGGTCTCCGCTGTGAAATGTATTCAGTTCTGGATTTTTTCTTCTTCGGGCATGGGCAGTTCGAAGTTCAAGCCTTCTGGGCAGAACATGTTTGGCCATTGGCGGTTGAGGCGGAGCCAGCGGCTCCAGCCCACGGCGTGGTCGAAGACCAGCTGCTCGTAGGTATCGGCCAGCGTGGAGCCCCAAGTATAGGGGCTGCCCCAAAGTGTTCTATGAGGTGTGCCGTGCCGAAGGTGAGGACGATGGAGATGGTGGTGGCAAGGATGGTCAGCAGTAGTTCCTTCATCATACCGCCACCCGTCAGTTTGCGCCCAAACTTGGGCATTTTGAATTTTACGTTCATAGTCTTTATGTTTTTGTTATTTCTTCTTACCTTTCTTCTTTTCTTCCTCTGGAGGCATGACGGTGATGCGTCGGTTGGTGGGGTCGGTCATCACGTCACGGACAATGTCGGTGACCTGCTGTTTCAGCTCGTTGATGAACTGGCCGGCATCGTACTTCTGGTGCTCGATGTCGCGTAGCTTCTTCTCCCAGATGCCTGTCAGCTCACAACTCTTGAGCAGTTCCTCACGGATGAGGTCGATCAGTTCGATGCCCGTGGGTGTGGCGACGAGGCGCTTGCGCTCGCGTCGGATGTAGTGGCGTTTGAAGAGTGTCTCGATGATGGAGGCACGCGACGACGGACGTCCGATGCCGTTCTCCTTCATGGCGGCACGTAGTGTCTCGTCCTCCACGAACTTGCCCGCCGTCTCCATGGCACGCAGCAGGGAAGCCTCATTATAATAAGGTGGTGGCGTGGTCATCTTCTCCGTCAACGTAGGCTTGTGCTCACCACTCTCACCCTTGACGAAGGTTGGTAGGGTGCGCTCCTCGTTGTCGGAGGCTTCTGGGGTATCTGGATTTTCTGGGGTATCTGAGGCTTCTGGTGTTTTCTCGCGAACAATGCGCCAGCCCGGTTCAAGAATCTCCTTGCCTGTCACTTTGAATTCGATGGCGTCGACGGAATCGATGCCCACACTACCGAGGACGGTAGTGGTGGAGAAACGGCAGTCGGGCAGGAAGACACCGATGAAGCGGCGTGCCACGAGGTCGAAGACCTTTTGCTCGGCATCGCTGAGGTTCTGGGGAATGACGCCTGTGGGGATGATGGCATGGTGGTCGGTGACTTTCGATGTGTCAAACACGCGCTTGCTTTTCTTCAGCGGTCTGCCGCCGATGGGCTTGATGAGTGGTGCGTATGGTGCCTGCCCGGCAAACTTCGTCTGGTAGAGACCATTGAGTGTCTGAGGACATTTGGGGTAGATGTCGTCGCTGAGGTATTGTGTGTCGACACGCGGATAGGTGGTGTATTTCTTCTCGTACAGCAACTGGATGAGGTTTAGCGTCATCTCTGCCGAGAAGCCGAACTTACGGTTGCAGTCTACCTGCAGTGACGTCAGGTCGTAGAGCTGGGGCGGTTGTTCCTTGCCCTCCTTCTTCTCCACCTTTGTCACCGTGAACGGCTTACCCTCGATGAGTGCAAAAGCCTTTTCGCCTTCCTCCTTGTTGGTGAACTTGCCTGATGTCGCCGTAAACGTCGTATTGCGGTAGACGGTTGCCAGCACCCAGTAAGGTTCAGGCTTGAAGTTGTCAATCTCTTTCTGGCGGTTGACGATAAGGGCGAGGGTAGGGGTCTGCACACGGCCGATGGAGAGCACCTGCCGGTTCTGACCGTACTTCAGCGTATAGAGGCGTGTGGCATTCATGCCCAAGAGCCAGTCGCCAATGGCACGGCTGAGTCCTGCCATGTATAACGGCTGGTAGTCCTGTTGGTCTTTCAAGTTCTGAAAACCCTCACGGATGGCTTCGTCAGTCATCGACGAGATCCACAGTCGGCTGACGGGACACTTGGCTCCCGCCTTCTGCATCACCCAGCGCTGAATGAGCTCACCCTCCTGCCCAGCGTCACCACAGTTGACAATGCGCTCAGCCTGTTGCATGAGCCGTTCGATGATGGCAAACTGTTTTCTGATGCCCTGGTCGTCAATGAGCTTGATGCCGAAGCGGTCAGGAATCATCGGCAGTGCCGACAGACTCCACATCTTCCACATCGGTGTATAGTCGTGAGGTTCCTTCAGGGTACACAGGTGGCCAAACGTCCACGTCACCTGAAAGCCGTTTCCTTCCATATAGCCGTCGTGTGAGCCGTTAGCCCCGATAATGCGGGCAATATCGCGTGCCACACTCGGCTTTTCTGCAATACATACTATCATACGAGGTGCAAAGGTACGATTAAGTGGGCAAATAGCCAAATAAATTTGGACTATTTCTTAATTCTAATACCCCCAATCCTCCCCAACCAGTATGACGATGATACGTCCGGGCTTGCTGCTGTTTCGTAGGAAGTGGACGTAGTTGCAGATGCTCTGTGGCGAATTACAGTTGTGGCACTGACCGTCCTGTTGGCAAGGAGTATCGATGTCGAAACGGGCAGCATTGATGGGTGAAGCTGTTGAACGGGCACGTTTCAGTGCGGCCTCTACGTCCTGTGCTACCTTGTTCATGCCGATAACGAAGATGACGTGCTTGGGTCCCCATGTGATGGCGGCGACGCGGTTGCCGTTGCCGTCGATGTTGACGATGATGCCATTCTCTGAAACGGCATTGGCGCTCGTCAGATAATAGTCGGCGCTGAAGGCCCGCAGATACATCTCCTGCTTCTCCTCGGCACTCTCTACGGCATCACGGTCCCACACGTTCAGGGTGCCGCGTTCCTTCAGCATCTGGGGAATGCCCATGTCACGCACCGTCATGGTGCCGCCCCATGTCACGGATGCTCCGTCCGTAATCAGTTCGTTCACTCGCTGACGTGCCTCTTCAGCCGTCGCGCAATAGTAAGCCTCAAAATGTCGCCGTTGCATGGCCGCCACCATTTTGGCGCCCAGCCGCTCGTTGCGTTGTTCTGTTGGAGTCATAACTGATGTAATGATGTTTAGTATGCATGGTCATCGATAATCTCCTGTTTGTCAAGTTTCTTCTTGTCGATAGACCACCATGCATAGACGATGTAGGCCAGGACGAACGGAACGAGGAAACTGACGTAGAACATGGTGCGGAGCGTAAACTCGCTGGAACAGCTATTGGCAATGGTCAGCGATGACTGCAGGTCGGCAGTGGAAGGATAGTAAGCAGTGTCGTTCCAGCCGGCTAAGAGCAATAGACACAAGACGGTCAGCACTGTTCCTACTCCAGCATACATGATGCCGTTGTTGTTGTCTTTTTTGAAGATTGTAATACCTATTCCCCATAACACATTGAGGATGCCTAAAACGAGGAAACAAGCGATGTAAGGCATATCGAGCAGGTTGTTCAGATACTTATAGGACTCCATGTAGATACGTCCCGTCTCGTCAACGGCATAACCGTCTTTCAACAGCAGGTGAATGAGATAGGCCACAAAGAGGATGAGGAACGGTACGGCAGTACCGATGAGGCGTACGCTGCCGCGATTGCGGATGTCCTCATCGTTGATATTGTTCATGACGTAAAGAATGCCGAGAATACGGGCAAGGAACATCACTGCCAGCCCGAACACAAGCACCCATGGGTTGAGCAAGGCATCAAGACCATGGGAGGCATTGGCCCAGCGAGATATGATAGGAGTAATCACTCCGGTGTCGACCAAGTTCTCCTTGGCAACGATGAAGTTTGAACCTTCAAAGAACGTTGCCACAGCTCCACCTAAGAGCAACGGACCCAGCAAACCATTGAGGACGAGGAACCACTGGAACGTCTTCGGACCGAGGAAGTTGCCCAACTTGTTCTGGAACTCGTAGCTGACGGCTTGAAGAACAAACGTAAAGAGGATGATCATCCAAAGCCAATAGGCTCCGCCGAACGATGTGCTATAGAATAGGGGGAACGATGCAAAGAATGCACCTCCGAAAGTAACGAGGGTGGTGAAGGTGAACTCCCACTTGCGTCCCGTTGAATTGATGACCAGTCGCTTGCCTTCCTCCGTCCAGCCTAAGGATCGGATCAGGGAATTGGCACCTTGTACGAACAACAGAAAAACCAACAATGCACCTAACAGTGATACGATGAACCACCAGTAGTGCTGTAAGAATGTATAGTCCATAATCTTTATTTTTAATCTTTAATCTTTAATATCCGTGTACTTTGGTCCTTTCTTGATTTGCTTGAGCAAGATGTTGATTTCCACGGCAAGCATAAGGGTAAAGAGGAACAGGAAGAGGAAGAACGTCAGGGCGACAGAGGTGCTGCTGATGTCGCTGATGGCCACCCAAGTAGGCAGCATGTCCTGAATGGTCCAAGGCTGACGTCCGAACTCAGCCACCAGCCAACCGCTCTCAGAGGCGATATAGGCCAGAGGAACGAGAGCAATGGCCACCCAGTAATGCCAAGCGGGTAAACCTGCTATGTCGTGTGTGTCTGCCTCGGTTTCAGGTATAATGCCAAAAGCAGCCAGCAACCGGCGCGTGATGACTGACACCAGCGGTATCTTGAAGGCCATGACGGTTATGATGGCAAAGAACAGGATGAACACGCAGCCCAGTCCTACCATGATGCGGAAGGCCCAGAAGTTGATGGGGATGGGCGGCACCACGTCGTTCCTGTCCTTCACATAGCCGTAGCCGAAATACTTCATGTTTTCTTGGAGAACTTTCAGATGGGCAGCAGCAGTAGTTCCGTCATCACTGGAAGCGTACTTGGCAGCACGGTAACCTGCGAGTGCCTCAATGGCCTTCTTTCCGCGTTCTATCTTCTCGTCGACGGAAGGCTCGCGAGTACCGTCAGGCTTGGTATAGCCGTTCAGGATATCGTTGATGCCGGGTACGTAGCCGTGAATGTCGTTGGTGGCCATGAACGACAAGGCGTATGGCATCTCAATTTTCAGCGGAGCCGATTCTTCGTTTTGGTAGTCAGGCTGACAGAAAGGATTCACCCAGGCCACGGCTGTCAGACCGACATCCGTGCCACCATTGTATAAAGCCTCCATGGCTGCTAACTTCATGGGCTGAACTTCAGCGACGCTCTGAGCTGACTTGTGACCGGTCATGGCAGCACCTAACGAGGCAATGAGACCGACGATGGCAGCAATCTTGATGCTCTGTTTGGCGAGTTTAACTTCACGCTTCTTCATGAGATACCAGCAGGAGACGGCTACCACGAAAATGGCACCGATAATCCATGCTGAGATGACGGTGTGGCAGAACTTGTCGACGGCAAAGGGTGACAGGGCCACGTCAAGGAATGACACCATCTCGTTGCGCATGGTGTCGGGGTTGAACTCACAGCCCACAGGGTACTGCATCCAGGCGTTGGCTACTAAGATCCACCAAGCCGAGATGGTGGCACCGAGTCCCGTCAGCCACGTAGATGCGAGATGGAAGCCCGGTGAAACTTTCTTCCATCCGAAGAACATGACGGCTACGAAGGTCGACTCCATGAAGAAGGCCACAATGCCCTCGATAGCTAATGGGGCTCCAAAGATGTCGCCTACGAACCAGGAATAGTTCGACCAATTGGTGCCGAACTCGAACTCGAGGATGATACCTGTGGCTACGCCCATGGCGAAGTTGACGCCGAAGAGCTTTTGCCAGAATTTTGCAGTGTCGCGCCAAAATGTGTCGCGAGTATGGTACCAGCAGGTTTCTGCGATACCCATGATGACAGCCAGTCCGAGCGTCAGCGGCACGAACAGCCAGTGGTAGATTGCCGTGAGCGCAAATTGTGCTCTTGCCCAGTCAATAGAGCCGGCATCGATGTTTAGCAATAGGTTTGTCATATCGTTTTAGAGTTAAAAGTTTTCGTTATCGTTTCAGGACCTGGGTTGCAACAAATTCTGATTCTTCTCCTTTGTTAGCATGTTCCTTGATATAATTGGGGAAGAAGAAAAGTTTCAGAATGACGAAGATAATAAACAGTTTGATCAGAATAATGGCCCACAGCGTCCGCCCTAATTTCATGTGGCGGAAACCGTCGTAATAAAGGTCAAAGACTCTATATAGTAAGCTGTGTTTGTTCATCGATAGCATTCCCTCAGCGTTAATAATGTTGCAAATATAGTGAATTAATCCTAAACTTCCAAGTTTTCTTGGCTATTTCGTGAAAAAAAAGTATCTTTGCACCGTTTTTTTGAAAATAATAAGGATAATTATGAGCAAAAAAGTCATTGCACTGGTATCAACCGTCGTCATTTTGCTGTTGCTGGCTGGCGTGGCTTGGCTGGCATATAATTTGAAGCAGGAAAAACAGGCTAACCGTGATATGCAGGAGCTGGCTGCCCTTGACAAGCAGGAGATGGAGAAGGAGTACCAGAACTTCGCTGCGCAGTACAGTGAAATGAAGACCTACATCAAGAATGACAGCATCATAGCACAGCTGACGCAAGAGCAGGAACGTACCCAAAAGCTATTGGAAGAACTGAAACGGACGCACGCCAGCGATGCCGCTGAGATTACCCGTCTGAAGAAAGAACTGGCCACGGTGCGTGCCGTGCTGCGGTCGTATGTCATACAGATTGACTCGCTGAACAGGTTGAACCAAAACCTGATGGACGAGAACGACCGCGTGCGCAGCCAGTTGGCTGAGAGCAACCAGCATAATCAGGAACTGACGTCGCAGAAGGCCAGTCTCTCGGAGAAGGTGGCGATTGCTGCCCAGCTGGATGCCACGAATATCCGATTGACGCCGTTGAAGAAGAAGGGTAAGGTGGCCAAGAATATCAAGGACGCCAAGACGCTGGACGTGTCGTTTGTCATTGCAAAGAATGTGACGGCCAGCAACGGCCAGCGCGCTGTCTATGTGCGTATCATGACCCCAACAGGCGATGTGCTGGATGGCGGTGGGACATTCTCGTACGCTGGCAAGACGATGGCTTACTCTATGAAGAAAGACATAGAGTATACGGGTGAGGAAACGCCGCTGACCCTCTATTGGAACGTCAATGAGTATCTTGGTGGCGGACAGTATAACGTCAGTATCTTTGTTGACGGACAGACCGTAGGTTCGAGAAACTTTAACTTTGAAAAGTAAAAAAGTAATAATGAATAGTAAGTGGAATCGTAAGGTGATGAGGCAGGTGAGGAGGTGCTTACCCCTTTACCTTGTTACCTTTTTACCTTTCAATGCTGACGCACAGCGGTTGTTGACGCTGGATAGTTGCAGGGCGATGGCGCTGCGCAACAACAAGCAGCTTAGCATATCGCGTGTCAAGCAGGATGTAGCCTCCAACTTGCGTAAATCGGCACGGACGAAATACCTGCCGCACTTCAGCGCACTGGGGGGTTATGAGTGGACAAGCCGTGAGATATCTCTCTTGTCAGACGAACAGAAGGTGGCGCTGTCGAACTTAGGAACGGGAGTGGCACAGAAGTATGGCGATAAAGCAGCCAGCAGCATGGAGCAGATTAAACCCGAAACATGGGCTGTACTGGGTTCAATGGGTATTACCCCTCAAGACCTTCAGGCATCGCTGGGAGCCGGACTCGGTGAAATAAAAACCGACCTGAACGGCTTAGGCCAAGGACTTGTCGATGCGCTGCATACTGACACTCGTAACATGTTTGCAGGTTCTATCATGCTGACGCAGCCCGTCTTCATGGGTGGTGCTATTATAGCCTTGAACAAGCTGGCTAACCTGGGTGAGGATATGGCATCCAATTCTGCTGACACCAGGCTTCAGCAAACTCTCTACAACATTGACCAGGCTTACTGGCAGGTTGTCTCGCTGAAGCATAAGCAGAAACTGGCAGAAGGCTATCTTGACTTAGTAAAGAAACTGGACGAGGATGTTCAGAAGATGATACAAGAAGGTGTGGCTACCCGCTCGGAAGGTCTGAGTGTGTCAGTCAAGGTCAACGAGGCAGAGATGGCGCTGACGCGTGTGAACGACGGACTGGTGCTGTCGAAGATGCTGCTCTGTCAGCTGTGCGGTCTTCCTATCAGCGAGATGGTGACGCTGGCCGATGAAGACAATGAAGAGTTGTCGGCAACAACGATAACATCAACGTCAGCTTCCTTTGTTGCAGAGAATCGTCCTGAGGTGAGGATGCTTCAGAACGTGGTGGATATGAGCCGTCAGATTACCAACATCCTAAAGGCTGGCAATCTGCCTCAGGTTGCCTTGACAGGTGGCTATGCTGTCAGCAATCCCAATGTGTACAATGGTTTTCAGAAGAAGTTTGCCGGTGTATGGAACGTGGGTGTTTTGGTGCGTATTCCCCTCTGGAACTGGGGTGACGTAATGTATAAGGTACGTGCCTCGAAGGGTGCAACAACCATCGCCAACCTGGAACTGGAGGATGCCCGCGAGAAGATAGAATTGCAGGTCAACCAGAGTAATTTCCAAGTGCAGGAGGCTAATAAGAAGCTGGAGCTGGCCAAGAGCAGTACACGGCGTGCTGACGAGAACCTGCGTACAGCAAACCTTGGATTCCGCGAGGGTGTCATCTCGTCGACCACCGTCATGGAGGCTCAGACGGCTTGGCTTCAGGCACAGTCGCAGAAGATTGATGCAGAAATAGATGTCAAGCTCAGTCAGGTCAACCTGCAGAAAGCCCTTGGTGTCCTCCAGTAAGTATCGCAACATCGTAATAACGAAATAAAAGAAATAACAAGATATGAGTGCAAAAACGCAGCATAACAACATTCTGTATGCAATCCTCGGATTTGCTGCAGTGGTAGCCCTGGTGGCAGTGATTGGATTCTTTGCCTTGGGTCGTGATCCTGAGTTGATTCAGGGACAGGTAGAAGTCAGTGAGTATCGTGTGTCAAGTAAGGTGCCTGGCCGCATTCTTGAGATACGCGTCAAGGAAGGTGACTATGTGAAGGTAGGAGATACGCTGGCCATTCTCGATGCTCCTGAGGTTCGTGCCAAGATGGAGCAGGCGCAGAGTGCCGAGCATGCCGCCGCAGCTCAGGAGCTGATGGCTCGTAATGGTGCCCGTCAGGAGCAGATACAGGGTGCTTTCCAGTTGTGGCAGCAGGCCAAGGCCGGTCTGGAGATTGCCGAGAAGTCGTATCAGCGCATTCAGCGACTGTTTGACGAAGGCGTCGTCAGTGCCCAGAAACGTGATGAGGTATATGCCAATTACAAGGCCATGGAGGCTCAGGCAAAGGCAGCTGAGAGCCAGTATCAGATGGCTGTCAATGGAGCCCGCCGCGAGGACAAGATGGCAGCCGCCGCTCTTGTCGGTCGTGCCAAGGGGGCTGTGCAGGAGGTGAGTTCTTATATCAATGAGACTGTGCAGGTTGCCCAGATGGAAGGCGAGGTCGTCGACATCTATCCGAAGGTGGGAGAACTGGTAGGAACTGGCTCGCCTATTATGAACGTGGCTGTGATGAGCGATTTATGGGGCACATTCAATGTCCGTGAGGACCAGCTGAACGGTATGGAGATTGGCAAAACCTTCAAGGCTTTTGTACCAGCATTCAACAAGGATATCGAGATGAAGGTCTATTACATGAAGGATCAGGGCTCCTATGCCGTCTGGAAGGCTACCAAGGCCAACGGTCAGTATGACCTGAAGACCTTTGAGGTGAAGGCTCGTCCTGTGGAGAAGTTTGACGGCTTGCGTCCTGGCATGTCGCTCATTATAAAATAAGAATACCTTCTGAAGTGAGGACGCTTAGGCAGATATACGAGATTGCAATGCGTGAGTTGCTGATTCTGCGCCAGAATCACATCTATCGCTTTTGCATGGTGCTGTTTCCCATACTGGTGATATTCTTTTTCACCTCCATAATGGATGACGGCCAACCTGTCGACCTGCCTGTAGGTGTCGTCGACTTGGACAATACCAGTACCACGCGTGCATTGACACGCCGACTGGACGGCTTCCAGATGTCGAAGGTCGTGGCGCATTATCCCAGTATGACGGAGGCTCGCCGGGCCATTCAGCGCAACGAGATCTACGGCTTCCTATACATTCCCAAAGGTACGACAGACAAGCTGTTGGCCAGCCGGCAGCCCAAGATTTCCTATTATTATACTTATACTGCCATCGCTGCCGGCTCTATGGTCATGAAAGACATGAAGACCATCTCGACCCTCGGCTCTGCCGCTTTGGGGCAGGCCACCTTACGGGCCAAGGGTGCTTCCGACCGTCAGATTCAGGCTCTTTTGCAACCCATCACGATTGACCTGCACCAGATAGCCAATCCCTGGACGAGCTACAATATCTACCTGACCACCGTCATGGTGCCAGGTATCATCATGTTGTTCATTCTGCTCATATCCTCTTATTCCTTGGGTACGGAGCTGAAGTTTAATACCTCGAAGCAATGGCTTCAGCAGGCTGACAATAACATGGTGGTGGCTATCTTAGGCAAGTTCTTACCTCAGACAGTGATATGGTTGGCTATTGTATATGGCTACGAATGGTATGTGTTCTATCATCTTGGATTCCCGCATTTGGGGAGTCCCTGGATGCTGGTGTTGTTGGGACTGATGCAGGTGCTGGCAGCTCAGGGGTTTGGTATCTTCGCTTTCGGACTGATGCCCTCGTTGCGTATGTCGATGAGTATTTCGTCGCTATGGGCTGTGCTTAGCATCTCAATGGCAGGCTCGGCCTTCCCCATCATGGGCATGGATGCTCCTTTACAGTCACTATCGTGGCTGTTCCCCTTGCGCCACTATTGGATGATGTACCAGACCTGCGTGTTCAACGGTTATCCGCTCATCGAGTCGTGGTTCCACTTTGCAGCCTTAGCAGCTTTTATGCTGTTGCCGTGGCTGGTTATCAAGAAAATCAAGAATGCGATGCTCACCTATGTCTATATTCCATAACATATATCAAGGACTGCAAGACGCCTGCTACATTTGGCGTAAGGAAATGCAGAAGGTGTTTAAGGACGAGGGCGTGTTCATGTTCTTTATCGTCGTACCCCTGATGTATCCGCTGCTCTATTCGTGGATATACAATAACGAGGTGGTTCACGAGGTGCCTGTCTGTGTTGTCGATAATTCGCATAGCCAGCTCTCACGTCGTTTCATCCGTATGTGCGATGCATCGCCTGATGTCCATGTGAAATACTATGCCCAGGATCTCGATGAGGCCAAGTCGCTGGTCAGCCGGCAGCTGGTGAAGGGTGTCTATCTGATTCCCAGTTCCTTCGAGGCTGACACCTATGGTCTGCGTCAAGGCACTATCAGCGTCTATTGTGACATGAGCCTGATGCTGACATACAAGGCGATTTTCCAGACAGCTCAGATGGTTTCGATGGAAATGGGCAATGCTCTGAAAAAGAACCTGGGTGGGTATTATACCCACCGCGAGGAGGTGATTGCCGCTCGTCCTCTGGATTATGAGGACGTACCTATTTTCAGTCCGGCAGGAGGTTATGGCTCTGGCGTTCTGCCTGCTGTGCTCATGTTGATTCTGCAGCAGACACTGGTGCTGGGCATCGGTCTCTCCGCAGGTACGGCCCGCGACGAGAATCCTTATCGTATGCTGATACCTGTCAGCGACTCACGCTATCAGGATACCCTTCCTATTGTGTTGGGCAAGGCCATGTGCTACCTGATGATATTCATGGTCATGGGTGTCTGGCTGGCTGCTGGCGTGCCACGTCTCTTCCACTTCCCGCAGTTGGCCACATGGCAGTCTCTCTGTTTGTTTTTGCTTCCCTATACGCTGGCCAGCATCTTCTTCGGAATGATGGTGTCCTGTATGGTCAAGTACCGCGAGAACGTCATGTTGCTGGTTGTATTTATCAGTGTACCTCTGTTATTCCTGACGGGTGTGTCGTGGCCTCAAAGCAACATTCCTGGCTTTTGGCAGGGTGTCTCGTGGCTCTTCCCCTCTACATTCGGAGCACGTGCCTATATCCGTTTGAACTCTATGGGAGCCAACTTTACCGATGTCATCTGGGAATATCGCATCCTCTGGATTCAGGCTTGCTGCTATTTCTTCTTGACGATGGCCGTTTACCGTTTCCAGATTTATCAGGCAAGGCTGCATGCCAAGGAACGCCTTGAATTCCTGAAGCACCGTCGTGCAGCCAGGAAAGAGGAAGTAGGGGAGTGATATCAACGCTCAGCGGTTCTGCCGTCGAGGCAGTCAGTCTTCTGTCTCTTCAAAATCTTCGAAGTCTTCTATGTCATCGATATACTCAATGTCCTCCAAGTCTTCTAATTCCTCCAAGTCTTCGTCAAACTGGGTCATGTCTTTATCGCGGTGTACGAGGGTGTCCTCGGTCAGCGCTGCTGCCAGTTTGTTGCTTTCGGCATTCAGCTCCGCCCACAGCACATCCTTCAGGGTGTCGAGTCCCATCTGGGCTACGGCAGAGATAAAGACACAGGGCAGGTCGTCGGGCAGCGTCTCACGGAGCATCTCAATGAGTTCCTCGTCTAACAGGTCGCATTTGGTGACGGCCAGCACGCGGTGCTTTGACAACATGTCAGGGTTGAACTGTCGCAATTCGTTAAGCAGAATATCATACTCCCGCTTAATGTCGTCAGTGTCTCCTGGAACCATGAAGAGCAACAGCGAGTTGCGCTCAATGTGGCGCAGGAAGCGCAGACCGAGCCCTTTCCCCTCGGCAGCTCCTTCGATGATGCCGGGGATGTCAGCCATGACAAACGACTTGCCATCGCGATAGCCTACAATGCCCAACGAGGGTTCCATTGTGGTGAAGGGGTAATTGGCAATTTTCGGACGGGCATTCGACAGCGATGAGAGCAGTGTAGACTTGCCTGCATTGGGAAAGCCCACCAGACCCACGTCGGCCAGTAGCTTCAGCTCCAGAATGATGGTCATCTCCTGCATCGGTTCACCAGGCTGTGCATAGCGTGGAGCCTGATTGGTTGCTGAGCGGAACTGGAAATTGCCCAGTCCGCCGCGGCCGCCCTTCAGCAGTGTGATCTCCTGACCGTCGTAGGTGATGTCACAGACGTATTTACCAGTTTCGGCATTATAAACCACCGTACCGCACGGAACGTCGATGTACACATCCTTACCATCGGTGCCGTGGCATTTGTCCTTGCCGCCGTTACCGCCATGTTCTGCAAAGATATGGCGCTCATACTTCAGGTGCAGCAGGGTCCAGTAGTTATGGCTGCCACGCAGGATGATACTGCCGCCTTTTCCCCCGTCGCCTCCGTCGGGGCCTCCGTTGGGGTTGTATTTCACGTGGCGGAGGTGCATGGAGCCACGTCCGCCTTTGCCTGAACGGCAATATATCTTGACGTAGTCTACAAAGTTGCTTTCCGGCATTATAAGTTATCGATTACTGTCTTGATGTCGTTGAAGATGCGTTCAAGGGTACCGCTGCCATTGATGTGGTGGTGCAGTCCTTCCTGCTTATACCATTCGATGAGCGGCTGTGTCTGGTTGTGGTAAACGACGAGGCGTTTCTTGATGGTTTCCTCGTTGTCGTCGGCACGTCCGCTTTCTTTTCCGCGCTTGATGAGCCGATCCATCAGCTCTTCCTCAGGCACGTCCAGCTCTATCATGGCAGCTACCTTGTCGCCCCGTTCGTCGAGCATGGCTTTGAGGGCTTCGGCCTGCGGAATGGTGCGGGGGAATCCGTCGAAGATGACACCTTTGTGCCCACGGCCGAACGAATCGTAGACATTAGCGAGAATGGAAATCATCAGGTCATCAGGAATCAGGTTACCTTTGTCAATGTAACTTTGGGCAGTCTTGCCCAATTCCGTACCGTTCTTGATTTCGTTGCGCAATACGTCACCGGTCGAGATGTGTCCCAGACCATAGTGCTCAATTATCAGGTCACTCTGTGTTCCTTTTCCGGAACCAGGAGCTCCAAAAATAACGATGTTTTTCATAAGAATCCTAATTTCTTGTTCGTCCTGTTGTTTTTGAATTTCTTTTCCCTTATACCATAGGTCAGTCATCAAGTCGCTTTGGCGCGTCTCAATGTCGCTGGGCAGATGTGGCAGTTTAATTTGTCGCATATCAATTTAAGATTAATCGTTGGTTTCACACAGCGTATAGATTTCCTTGAGCTGACGTCCCTGCTGGTCGTAGTCCAGTCCGTAGCCGACGATGAAGTCGTTGGGAATAGAGAAGGCAACATAGTCGATGTTTAGCTGTTCCTCCAGTTTGTCGGGCTTGACGAAGAGC
>Ga0265298_10002314_pt1 | contig 26746 bp, 53 predicted proteins | sample AusTroGonzalo_MG_3_FD_193486 | JGI IMG/M metagenome (GOLD analysis project Ga0265298, IMG submission 193486) | Bovine rumen microbial communities from tropical cattle in Woodstock, Queensland, Australia - Gonzalo_01 | ecosystem: Host-associated > Mammals > Digestive system > Stomach > Rumen ...
AGCGCCATACGCTCCAAGTGGTGTTTTCCACATGGTTGTTAATAAATTGATACTCAGAAATGAGGGTTTTTTCACGGATCAAAAAGGAGGATTAGAACGTGGCTAATCTGGTAGAAGCTGCTAAAAGCGGCAATAAAAGAGAAACATTAGAGGCTTTGAGGGATATCCTTGCATCGACCATACAGAATTGTGAGAGTGGTCGAGATATGGCAAGCAATACCAAAAGGCTGATGGAAGTGATGGCAGAGCTTGAAGCATTGCCTGATCCGAGCAAAACGAAGATATCAAAGCATGACCGCCTAAAAGCTAAACATGAAAACAGGTAATCAGGAGCCTACATTCAAGGTAGTTGGTGATTATGCTTATTCTTATGGTTCTGAAGTGGTTGAAATGTTTGAAGAAGATGGCGGAGCGACATTTTATCCATCACAGAAGTATGAAATGGAGCTATTCCTTGCAAGGAACAAGGATGGTTCTCCATCAGCATTAACAATAGGCATATCAAAACCAAGACAAAATGGCAAGAGTTATGCAGCTAGGTTTTATGCGGTATACATGGGAGTGTTTGAACACAGGCAGGTGTTGTATTCGGCTCATCACAGTTCGACTACTAACAAGATGTTCAAGGCTTTGTGCGATCTCTTTGAGAGTCCTGAAAGATATCCTGATTTTGCAAATGATGTGAAGAACATCAGCCATGCGAGAGGATATGAAGGCATATATTTTAATGATTGGGTTGATGATGATGGGCGGATTCAGCCGGGCGGATGTATTGAATTTGTAACAAGAACAAATAGCGGTTCAAGAGGTGGCACCTATTCGGTCATCGTGATTGATGAAGGACAGGAATTGACATTCGACCAACAAGAAGCAATGTTGCCTGTTATGTCGGCGGCTTCAGAGGTCAAGGATGTCACTAAGATGCCACAACAGATATTTATTGGCACACCACCAAGCGCCTCATGTCATGGCACAGTGTTCATGAATATGCATAATACGGCGCACAGTGCAGAAAAAGGCGAAGTATGGTGGCTTGAATGGAGTGTTGAAGCCAAAAGCACAGAAGGTGTTATAAGCTCTCCTGAAGAGGCAATAGAGCTTGCATATAGAACAAATCCGGCTATGGGTTACAGAATAGCCGAGAAAACTGTTTTAAACGAATACGAAACAATGAGTTTGGACGGATATATGCGTGAGCGACTTGGTTGGTGGAGTCCAACAGCCGAGCATAGAACAGATTACGCAATATCTAAAGAAGCATGGGATTCATGCAAGACAAAACAATTGCGACCAGAAGGAAAAACGGCATATGGCATCAAATTTAGTGTTGATGGTTCAACAGTATGCTTATCAGGTGCGGTAATCACACAAGAGGGTCGCATTCATATTGAGCTTATAGAACAAAAGTCAACAGCACATGGCACAAGATGGCTTGCAGAATGGCTTAATGAGAGATACAACAAAGCATCCTGTGTAGTGATAGATGGTCGAAATGGTGTTGATGTCCTTGTTGATAGGATATCGGACATTTGGAAGGTTAAAGGTTCCATTATAAGACCAACAACAAAGGAAGTTCTGGCATCTGTCGGTATGATCTGTGATGCAATTACGGAAAAAACACTGACATGGCATGAACATCAAGAAGTATTAAAAGAGAGTGCAATCACTTCGGTTAAAAGGCCCATTGCAGGTGGATGGGGTTTTGGTGGAGAGGCATCCACACCGATAGAGAGTTGCGCTCTTGCTGTTTTTGGAGCGAAAACATCTAAACGTGATCCGAGCAAAAAGATGTTAATAGGGTGAGAAAATGATTGATTTAAACATTAACGCAGCTAACATTAAAGACTTCCCAATTGAAGAAGCAGAGAAGTTTCAGAAGTTATTGGATGTTTATCAGAACAATTCAGCCAATAATTACACGAAAAACAGATATTATGAGGGCAAAATCCCATTAAGTGAGGTAAATCTTGGCATAGCATTGCCTGATACACTCAGGGGTCTTGAGATCGGATGCTCTTGGGGAGCAAAATGTGTTGATGTTTTGGCTGCAAGGTCAATGTTTGATGGTTTTGTTGGTTCTGAGGGTGAAAACATTGAATCACTAGACACAATCACATTAAACAATAACCTTATTGCCGAATACATGAAGGCTTGCCGGGATGAGTTGAAATATGGATGCACATTTGCCACCTTGTCTGCGGATGACAAGATTGGGTGCAAAATTCGTTTCCATTCTCCTAAAAGTGCAGCCGCTTTATGGGATGGTGAAAAAGGACGTATTGCTTGCGGTTTTGCAATCATTGATTCGGTACCAGAGAACAATCCTGATTATAATTGGATGCCTTCTCTTATTAACTACTACACAGATGATTACATTTGGGTGCTTGAGAGGGCAAAAGGCTTAAATATATGGAGTGCAACACCACACAAGCATAAGATGGGCAGGCCTTTAATGGAGGCTCTTATTTGGAATGCTACCACAGACAAGCCTTTTGGTAGATCACGAATAAAAGAGCCTGTGAGAAGGCTTATACAAGGCTATGTAAGAACAATTGCCAATGCCACAATCGGCTTGGAGTTTTCAACATCTCCGCAGAAATATCTGCTTGGTGTTACAGATGAACAGTATGAGAGCTTAATCAATAACAAATTTAAGCAGTATGTTGGCTCAATCATAGCATCAACTACTAACCCAGAAACAGGTGAGAAACCTTCATTTGGACAGTTATTGCAAGGCTCTATTTCTCCTCATGTTGAAATGATGAGATTGTTGGCAACACAGTTCAGTTCTGCAACAGGTTTGGCAATATCCGACACAGGAGTTGTAAATGATGCAAATCCAACAAGTGCTGAAGCTATCACGGCACAGAATCAGACATTGGTTGGCATGGCAGAACAGTTGAACACAGGAAATGGCAATGCACTTCGCACAATTGCTTTGATGGCTCTGGCAATAGTGAATAAGACATCTATTGACAAGCTGAGTCCTGAAGATAGTGCGGTTATTGCTCATTTTAAGAATCCGGCAATGCCAAGTGTATCATCCACGGCAGATGCGGCAATCAAAATTGCATCCGCAAGACAGGCATTTGCAAATACAGATATATTCCTAGAAATGATTGGCTTTGATAAGGCTGATATACGAAGGATTAAGAATCAGGAGCGCATGAACATGGGCATGGAGCTTTTTAAAGAGTTGAGTGGTGAGGCCATAAATGAAAATAACACAGACGAGTTGGAAAGAGTTCGTCAGCAAACTATCTCAAGTTAATAGGATGGCAGCCAATGCCATTGGTGCATATATAGCAAGCAATGGTTTATCTGATATTGATGCCTTGATAACATATGCATTTTATGTGGCACAGTATTTTGGAACAGCAGCCGCTAGTTTGGCAGCCATTATGTATGACACTGTTGCCAATGCAGAAGGTAAATCATTACCGCCTGCGGAATTGGCTGATTCTCTTACATACGGAGATGTGGCAAAGCAGATTTATGGCACCTTAAAGCATTCACAAAATCCAGAAGAATTGAAAGGTGCGGTATCAAGGCTTGTTAAGCTCCAAGGCCAAGATACCTTGTTGAACAATGCTATCCGAGATAAAGCAGAATTTGCTTGGATTCCAAGTGGTGATAGTTGTCCATTTTGTATTATGCTTGCCTCTAATGGTTGGAGGCCGATAAGCAAAAGTGCATTAAAGAATGGTCATGCAGAACATATCCATGCAAATTGTGATTGCACTTATATGATTCGACACTCATCTGATTTTGAGATAGAGGGTTATGATTCTGAAAAGTATTATGAGATGTATGACGAAGCGGAGGGCAACACAGGAGAAGAAAAAGTAAATTACATGCGCAGAATGCGATATGCACAAACACATTCAGTTAATTAAGCATCCTTAACAGGGTGCTTTTTTAATACATTAAAGGCCACGCAAGCCAATTGCGGATTTTACTCATTAGGAGGTTTGTTATGTCAGAAACTGTGAATCAGGAAACAGCAACAAAAGAGGTCGAAACCAAGACTTTCACTCAGGAAGAGGTCAATGGCATTGTCAATGATCGCCTTGCAAGAGAGCGGAAGAAATATGAAGGCATCGACCTTGACACTCTCAAGTCAAAGGCAGCGAAGTTTGACGAGATGGAAGAAGCCAATAAAACCGAGCTTGAAAAGGCAAACGAAAGAGCGAATGCATTGCAGGCTCAGTTAGATGGCATCCAGAAGGAAAAGGAGCTGACGGAGATGAGGGATAAGGTTGCAAAAGAGATAGGTATTCCAAGCCATCTCTTAACAGCAAATACCGAGGATGAATGCCGGACACAGGCAGAAGCAATAAAGGCCTATGCAATGCCTGACGGATATCCAAAGGTCAGAGATGGTGGAGAAACCATAGTAGCACAGAAGATGTCTACAAGACAGCAGTTTGCAGATTGGGCCAATGAGGCTCTACACAATTAAGGAGGAAAAAAGAATGGCATTATCAGGTACAGCTACCAACAGGACATCAATTGATCTCCCTGTTGACGTATCAAGTGAAATTATTCAGAAGGTTCAGGAAGGTTCTGCGGTTATGAAGCTTGCAAAGCAGATCGCACTTCCCGGAAGAGGCGCAGCAATCAATGTTATAACATCTGATCCTACCGCTTCATGGGTTGGTGAAACGGCGGCAAAGCCTGTTTCTAATCCCGGCTTACAGACAAAGGTTATGAGAGCTTATAAGCTCGCTGTTATAGTTCCTTTCTCAAACGAGTTCAAGAGGGATGTTGCATCTCTGTATGATGCTTTAATCGAAAGACTTCCCAATGCACTTGGACAGAAGTTTGATAATACTGTATTCGGTGGCACAGCAGCTCCCGGTGATGATTTTGATACTTTTGCATCAGTTGAGGCACAGAGCCTTGCATCTGACGTTTATGCAGGCCTTGTTGCAGCAGATACCGATATCGCACTTCATGGTGGTGTTCTTAATGGTTTTGTTCTTTCGGCACAGGGCCGTGGAATACTTCTTGGAGCAACAGATCAGAACAAGAGGCCTCTGTTTGTTAATAACGTATCAGAAGGCGCAATACCTATGGTTCTTGGTGCAAGGACAGAGTTCAGCAAGGCTGCATTTAAGAGTGGTTCGCCTGCACAGGTTGGTTTTGCAGGTGATTGGACGCAGGCTCTTTACGGAGTTGTTGAAGGTGTTAAGATCGACTACTCACAGGATGCAACACTTGACCTTGGTGGCGGTTCAGTGATTAACCTCTTCCAGCAGAATATGTTTGCTGTAAGGGCAGAGATCGAGGTTGGATTCAGGGCAGATACCTCTGTATTCAACAAGCTTACTGCATCGAGTGTTCCGAGTCTGTAAGATGTAACATACAATACCGGGCGGCATTAAGTTGTTGCCCGGTTCTTTTGTGAGGTTGTAAAAGATGGCATACGCAACAGTTGAAGATATACAAGCAAGAATGACAAGGGATTTGACCACGGATGAAGAAGCAGTGTGCGCCACACTTCTGGATGATGCTGCGGTTATTATAGATGCCGCTAATGTCAATGCGTCAGCAGATGCAAAGAAGATGGTTACATGCCGTATGATAATTCGTGCCCTGGGTGATGGTGAAGGCTTTGGTGTTCCATATGGTGCTTCACAAGGGTCAATGACAGGTCTTGGTTACACTAACTCATGGACAATGGGAAGTGGTGGCTCTGTCGGTGAATTATATCTTGGCAAACAGGATAAACAGGCTCTTGGATGTAGCAACAAAATTGGTTCACATTCACCTTTGGAAGATATGGGGGCATCGTTATGAGTATAAAGGGTACAACAATTCAATATGTCAAAAAGACATTGGAAGGTTATGATCCGCTTAATGCTCCTATTTATTCCGAAAAGCTTGAGGATGTTCCTGATGTGCTTGTTGGTCAGCCATCAACAGATGATATAAAAAGTTCGCTTGCGTTATATGACAAAAAAATCACTTATATGCTTGGCATTCCCAAGGGTGATACACATGATTGGGTGGATGCCGAGGTTGTCATATGGGGAGATCGGTACCGTACTTTTGGTTTTCCCATGACAGGCGAACAAGCCAACATTCCACTTAGGTGGGGGCAAAATGTTAGGGTTGAACGATATGGCTAAAAACATTGAAGTTAAGTTGAATATTAAAGGCTTAAAAGAATTGAGAAACGATGCAGGTGTTAAAGGTGAGTTGCAAAAGTATGGTAATCGTATTGCGGAAAGAGCAAACGGAATGATTGAAGAGGGAGAGGGATATGTGGCAGATGGTGCCGAAAGAGGAAATACAAGGGCGCATGTCAATGTCCATACCAATTCTGTCCATGCATATTATAACAACTTAAAGCATAACACATTATTAAAGGCGATGCGATGATTGAGTTAATAGTTAAAGACCATTTAGAACAAAATATATTAAATATCCCGGTAGTATTTGAACAGCCTGCTCAAAAGCCAAGTCAGTATATTCTGATTGAAAAAACAGGATCAGGCCGTGAAAACTACATTAACATGGCAACACTTGCAATTCAATCATGTGCTTCAACCTTAAATGATGCGCTTCTTTTGAATGAGCAAGTTAAAAATACCATGTTCAACCTAATCATAAATAACAAGGTGTCCAGATGCGCCTTAAATAGTGATTACAACTTCACAGATGACACAACAAAAACATATCGTTACCAAGCGGTATTCGATATTACATATTTTGATTAAACAAGGAGGAAAAAGAGATGGCTAATACTTCCAATGTCGGAACAGGTAAGCCGAAAATTGGTGGTGCAATATATGCTGCTGCAAAGGGCACTACTCTTCCTACCGATGCTATTACTACCCTTGATGGAGCATTCAAGGGCCTTGGTTATGTATCAGAGGATGGTTTGGTTAATACCAACACAGCATCTACCGAACAGGTTAAGGCTTGGGGCGGTGATGTAGTTCTCACACCTTCAACAGAAAAGGAAGATACATTTACATTCACTCTTATTGAGATATTGAATGCGGATGTTCTTAAGTTTGTTTATGGTGATGCAAATGTTAGTGGTGCAATTGAAACAGGCATTACTATTGCAGCAAATAACTCAGAGGCTCAGGAAAGAGTTATTGCCATTGATATGGTGATTAACAATGCTCTTAAGAGAATTGTGATTCCCAAGGGTAAAGTTACAAGCATTGGTGACATAGAGTATGTTGATGGTTCACCTGTTGGATATCCTGTTACACTGACAGCATTCCCGGATGGTGCCGGAAATACACACTATGAGTATGTTATCAATGATCCTAACATACCTTCAGGCTGATAATAATAAGGAGGATAAGTGAGAATGGATAAAGAAAAAGTTGTATTATCTGATGGCTATGAGGTTGAAGTGGATAAGGAATACCTTGATGATTGGGATTTCTTAGAAACACTGACAAGGATTGATAAGGGAGAATCAGGCTTGATAGTTGACGTTCTCCCTTTGATGCTTGGTGCTAAACAGTTTGAAGCTCTTAAGAAGCATTACAGAGATAAAAACGGCAAACTTAAAGCGACCAAGATGATTGAAGTCATGGGAGAGATAATAGAAGGTTCTAAGAGCTTAAAAAACTTTTCTACCTCATCAGAATGATAAACACTGATGAGGATGCTTTGATTTGCGATCTTGCAGAAACATATCATATATTCAACATGAGAGAGCTGTCACCATTAAAGGTGGCAGTTTTTTCATGCGGTTTGCGAGATACTTCAAGGATAAAAGTGTTGATGTCAGATGCAGAGGTTGATATCACACATTTGTTGCTTGCAACATGTGCGGATTATCTTGGTTTATTGGTTTGGATGCAAACAGAAAACGGACATAAAAACGTAAATAGGCCTGCATCTTTAACCAAGCTTTTTATAAAATCTGATGACAAAGCCAAATCCAATGTAATAGGGTTTGACACTCCAGAAGAATTTGAAAAATACCGAGAATCGGTGATTAAGAGGATTAAACAATGTCAACAATAGCAACAGCTTATGTTCAAGTATTACCATCAACCAAAGGAATGAAAAGTGAGCTTACGGGTGAGCTTAGTGGTGTAGGTACTGAAGCAGGCAATAATATTGGTAACAATATTACATCATCTTTAACTTCTAAGTTTAAAAATGTTGGCACATTTGTGGCAGTAGGTGCTGCCATTGGTGCGGCTATTGCTAAAGGTGCGGCAGCCGCCGTAAAGGAAGGCGCAGGCCTTGAACAGGCTATTGGTGGAGTTGAAACTTTATTTAAAGACTCATCAAAAGAAGTTTTTAAAAATGCACAGAATGCATATAAAACATCTGGATTATCGGCAAAAGAATATATGCAGAATGTAACAGGTTTTTCTGCTTCTCTTTTGCAGAGTTTGGGTGGTGATACTAATAAGGCCGCCAAAGTTGCAGATATGGCAATGATTGATATGTCAGACAATGCCAATAAAATGGGTACAGACATGGGAGCCATTCAGAATGCATATCAGGGATTTGCAAAACAGAATTACACCATGCTTGATAACTTGAAGCTTGGATATGGTGGCACTAAACAGGAAATGCAGAGGCTTTTGCAAGATGCACAAAAGTTTAGTGGTGTTAAGTATGACATTAGCAATCTTTCTGACGTATATTCTGCAATACATGCTGTTCAGGAAGAGTTAGGTATAACAGGCACCACGGCAGAAGAAGCAGCATCAACTATCAGTGGTTCATTTAGTGCAGTACAAGCATCATTATCAAATGTGCTTGGTGGATTATCCGGGCAAATTGATTTGGGGCAAGCATTGGATGGCCTTGGTTCAAGCTTTAGCACGTTTTTCAATGATAATTTAGTGCCAATGTTATCTGATGTATTTAAGAATTTCCCCAAACTTATAGCAGGCTTGTTTAATGATGGATTTTCGACAGGAATTTCAGATGCAACAGGCAGTATTGTTGGTTTGATTGCCACTTTAGCAATGTCTATTATTGAAACTTTGGGAAGTCTGCTAATTTTGGCTCCTGTTATTGGTCTGTCAGTGGTAAAGGGTGTAATCGAAGCCATTCCTGATGCTGTTGCTGCCATTACTGAAATGTGCCAAGAAATGGCAGAACAGCTTCCGCAGATGGCAGGTTATTTTGCAAAGGCCATGCCAGAGCTGATTATGGGAATTATTACAGGTTTAATAAAAGCAATTCCTTCAATTTTATCGGCATCTGCACAGATCGGAATTGCCATTATTCAAGGTATATCTGAGGCAATATATCAGGGAATCCAAACTTTGCCTGAAACATTTGCGACCATAGGTGAATTTTTGTCTGGTATTGGTCAATCAATATCGGTTTCATTTGGGTCAGCATTCCAAAGTCTAGGTGAAGTTATTGCGCCTGCGGTTGATAAAATAAAGGGTACTTTTGGCGGAATAGCGACATCTGCGGCTAATGCAGTAAATGCTATGCTAGGAACATTTAGTGCAGTTGCTAACTTGATAAGCGCTGTAATGGCACCTGTTGTGGGAAAAGTCAAGAGCATATTTACACAGGCAGCCGCCGCAATGAAATCTGCGTTTAGTGGTATTGAGGGTTTTTTCACATCTCTTGCAAACAGGATAGCAGGTGCAGTAGGTACTGCTGTTGCTAAATTCCGTGAAATTGGTCAAAGAATAGTTGAAAACATAAAAGCAGGCTTTGAAGGCGCTTGGGATAAATTGGTCAGCTCAGTGCGTGAAAAACTTGATAAGCTTGCCAATATGTTTAATGGTATCACTGAAAAAGTCAATAATGTAACCGACAAAATCAACAGCAAAACGCAAAGCACAACAAATAGTGCGCAGAAATTAAGTAATTCCGTTCAAAGTGTTCAAGCACATGCAGTAAATAGCGGAGTTAGGGCATATTCTGTTGGCGCTAGTATCCAAAGTTATCAGGCGGCACCACAGCAGATAAATGTAATCTTAAGCGGTTCAGCCAAGAACGTATTTGATTCTGTAAGAGTTGAAAACAACAAGATGGTAACAGCCACAGGATATAAGGCATTGGCATAGGAGATAAGTCATGGCAAGAACAGATACAGTATTCAAGGTTAATAACATTGATTTTTCGGATCATGTTATAGCCGGAACATATGATGTTGGTGAAGAAGCAATATATACACAATGGCAAGATGCAAATGGAAGGAATCACCGGGATGAATATCGAAAGCAGTTGAAAGGCTCTTTTGATATGTTCTTCCCCACAGTTGATGATTTTGAGGTTTTTAATCAGGCTTATAAAGCTGTCAGAGGTTCAACAGGCCTAACTTCTGTTGTGATCCGCAATAACAGTACCAACAATCTTGAGAGTAAAGATGTTTACTTGTCATTTTCTCCTACTCGCAACAGGCGAGATGATTGGGAGGATTATTACGAACAGTTTACTGTTGATGTTCTTGAGTGGTAGGTGAGAATATGCTGAATGTTCCAGAGGAAATAAAAGAGTTATTTCATCAAGATACATGTTACAAAAACATCCGCATCCATTTTCCAAATGGTGAGCGCTCTGATATATGCAATGACCTTATTGTGAAGGATTCGGTTAGTTTTAAAGAATCGTTATGTTCACAGCGCACATTGAAATTTGGTTTGTGTGAGGCATCTGTTTTTGAGTGCGAAACAGTTGGTGTCGGAAATATTAAAAATGCGGAAGTGAATATATATTGTGAAATTGAATGCGATCCGAGTGTTGAAAATGCTATTTGGCAGGTGGATTTGCAAAAATGGGTTTATCAGGTTCCTTATGGTGTTTTTATTATATCTGAATCAAAAAGACAAGCAGATATGCAGCATAGGAAAATAACAGCATATAATATTCTTTCTGCTTACAGTTTCAAATTAAATAAGCAACAAATATTCCGTGCAAAATTGTATAATTCATCAAATTCGCCATTTACACAAAAGTTGGTTCCGCTTATTACTGAAAACATGCAAAGCAATGCCTTTCAGTGCGCACAAACGGAGCTATCTGGGTTTACTTCGTTTAATGCGGATTATTGGACAAGACCCGGAATCAATCCGTTTTATTTTACTCATTATTATTATGGATACAGAATAACAAGCAATACTTCAAACAAATTATATCGAGTAGTTATAAATAATCCAATAAATATTAACCAGATATTTGTTTCGTATTGCTCTATTACCTATAATCAAATACCGCCTTCAAACTATCTTCGTCATGGGGTTGATAGTAAAAAGGGTGTTAAAGAGTTTTATGTATACCCTTATATGTCTATGGCAGCAAGTTCTGATAATAACAGTTGGTTTAAACCTTCAGGAACACAAGACGAAGGCGCATATATAGCAGTATGTGTTGGGGCATATGGTACAGATTTCCATGGCCATTCATCTACGGAAAAATATGTAGAAAATTCAGATATACATATATATGAGTTGACAGTACCAATCAATTATACATATTCGTTTGAAAGGTCTAAAAATAGTTCTGGTAAATATGTTGTTGCTGATCCTGAGTCAATAGATTTAAAAGCTATTTTTAATGGTTTTCTTGAAACATGTGGTGTTTTTGGTTTTCTTAATAGGTTCAATGTTTTTGAAACATTAAATATAAAAAGGCAATTTGAATTACTTCCAAATACAAATGTATATCCGGGAACAAATGTATATCCTGAAGGTGTTGTGGGTGGCAAACTTATGCCAAATGATTATCAATCATGTTGGTATGATGACCAATATACTTTGCCATATGGCGCAATAGATGTTGAGTATAAAGATACAAATAACAATAATTGCGAGTTTATATTCTATCTTTCTGGATATGATGGTGACTCCGATCCTGAAACTTATGCCGTGTATAGTCTTACAAATAATGAGATTATAAAAAACACAGTATGGACACAGCAAGAAATAGAAGCAATTTGTAATGTTATTGCCAACAACATAAGCGGAGTCACTTACATGCCTGTTGACTTTAGGGGCCGGGGTCTGCCATATGTTGAAGCAGGTGACACGTTTGAGATTTTGACAAAGAGCAATGATTCAATCACAACAATAGTGTTAAACCGCACGATCACAGGCGAACAGACACTTGTTGATACATACCAATCAGTATAGGAGGGATAATATGGCTTTAGCTTACACAGCACCAACATGGGTCGATGGCTCTGGTGAAGGCTTGTCTGCATCCAATCTTCAGGCAATATCGAATTGTATTGAGGGATTGGTTCAGGGTTCGGACAAGGCTATACACAACATTGCCATTAACAATGGTGTAATGACAATTACTTATGTGGATGGCACTGTTGACACGGATATTGCAGTTAATTTGAAGGGTATATCTAATATTGCCAAAACAGGCACATCAGGTTTGGTTGATACTTATACAGTGACATACACCGATGGCAGCACATTTACTTTTACTGTTACGAATGGTCGAGATGGTGCTGCTGTTGTTGAAGTATCGCACACAGGAACAGCAAGTGCAAGCGCAGCTCGGAAACAGATAATCACTGTTGACGAAGTATCGACAGATATTGATGGTTCAGTATACATGGAAACCACCACCAAAACCACATCAAGCGGAACAGATACCTTTACATTCACCGGGATCGAAGATGCAAGCAATAAGGTGTTTGATTTTTATTGCGACAAGTTCGGTGTTGCTCCAACAGGGGTAACGATAAGCGGAACAAGTGTGGCGGTTGCTTTTGCATCATCTGACAGTGTTAGTAAGTGTCGGATTTACATTAGGGGGTGATAGGATGGCACTATACAGATGTACGAGTGGGGGGTGTGAGAGTGTAAAGGTATATGATTCCTTTTCGGATGACATAGACAATTTATTTACTTTTACATTTAATCCTAACTCATGGGAATATATTGATTCAGGCAAACGTATAATTTGTCCACAAGGTTGGGGTACATCTTCAATAACTTTGAATCTTACTGCGTTACATGACGAGTCTGTTCTTATGGGTTTTATATTGCAGGCAGGTCAAGGCGGCCTTGGCGGTACTTTTAGTTTGTATATCAATGAAGTGTTAAAGCATTCATTAACCTATACAAACAAAAATGATTATTTTGCTCCATTTAGAGGGGTTGTAGATGTAAAAAAGAATGATGTAATCAAAATTGTATTAACTTGTAATAAAAATACACAGTTATATACGGGTTTAAATTATGGCGCATACAAAAACGATTAAATATAACAGGAGGAATAAATAATGAAATACTATCTTATCAAACTACTTACCAACACAGCAGGTCAGGATGGTTCATCACTTGCAGTTTATTCTGACAGAAACAGCGCACTTGTCGCTTACCATCAGACACTTGCATCATTTCACAATGCAAAGGATGTGCTTTGGGCGGTTGTTTCTATCTCTGATGAATATGGCAACATCACCGACAAGGAAATCGTTGACCACAAGCCTACACCTGAGCCGACAGAAGTATAATTAAATTCCAAACTAATAACAAGGAGAAAACATATGCAGCCGGAGATTATAGTCGGAGTATTAAGTCTGTTTGGCACTTTGATTGGCTCCATAGGTGGTATCATGACAGCCAACAAGCTGACAGGGTACAGAATAGAGCAGGTTGAAAAGAAGCTTGATTCATATTCTCAGAATCAAAACGAGTTAATGCACAGAGTTATTAAGCTTGAAGATACAAACACTCTTCTGCTTGAAAAGATATCTGTCGCAAACCATCGTATAGATGATCTGGAGAAAGGAAAGGCATGAGAGCATTATTGGGAATGGCTCTTTTTTTTATGGGGTTATTTGCCGTGTATTACATCGCATTGTTGATGTTATGCGGCATTTTTATGTTAGGAGGGCATATACCTTTATGAGTATAGTAATTACGTTATTGGGGGCAGCAATCTGGTGCGTAATCGTTTACTTGGTTTTAAAGTGGTTCGGTTATTGCACCAAAGATGATGAAGAATAGGAGGAAAATTATGAAAGACAAAACATTATCACCATCACTCTATACATGGCTTAAGTGGATTTGCATCATCGTATTGCCTGCTTTATCCACACTTATCGTTGTATGCTCAAACATTTGGGGATGGGGCGAAATTGGCGAAAGAGTCGCACAGACGATCACGGCGGTTGCGACCTTCCTTGGAACAATCCTCTGCATCAGCAATTACAATTACTATAAGAAAGAGGACAAGGCATGAAGGGCATAGATATAGCAAAATGGAATCCTGTTACAAATTATGCTCTTGTTGCACAGCAGGTTGATTTTGCTGTTTTAAAGATCATCAATAAGCAAAACAATGAAGATGGCCTGTTTGCTACAAACTTAAATGGATGCCGGGCAAATAACATTCCTTTGTTTGGTGTTTATAACTATTCTTATGCAGCAAACACTGTAAAGGCCATTACTGATGCACAGGCAGTAATAAATGTACTTAAGCGGCATAATCTCAATACAATTGTTTGGTTAGATGTTGAAGAGGAATCTATTGCCAAGAGTTTGGGTAAGGCTCTTATGGATGTTATATATGCATTTAAAAACACCATAGAGGCAGCAGGCTATAAGTTTGGCATATACACAGGATTGTCATTTTACAATTCACATATAAAGCCTTTTATTGGCAATTCCCAAATTCCAATGTGGATTGCTCGTTATCCATCATCATCGCCAATGACAATCAATCAAAACCCAAATCCTGAAAAGAAGCCTGATGTTTCAAACATTGTTGCTTGGCAATATACAAGCAAGGGGCAAATATCAGGTATTAAGGGAAATGTTGACCTTGATATTTCGTATGTTACCTATGATGAGTTGATGGATTATCATACATCTGCTGATGTTAATGTAAAACCAATACTTAAAAAGGGATCAAGGGGCGAATATGTCAGGTCATGGCAGATTTATCTTAACCTTCATGGCTATTCCTGTGGAGTATCGGATGGGATTTTTGGCTCCAAAACGGAAAAAGCGGTTAAAGCCTATCAGAGAGATAGGGGCCTTGTGCCTGATGGTATTATAGGGCCTAAAACATGGGCAACAATCTAATTCACTGTTCATATACTATTCCTTTAAGGGGGCAGGCATCCAATGTGGTGTCTGCCTTCTTTTTTTGTGCCTATTTTTAAGGGGTTTCATTTCTGAAACATCACATTTGAAACTATTCTTTCCTATATATATGGTTCAAATTTGTCTGTGAGAGGAGCAATTCAGATGGATATACAAAAGTTATTTCGCAAGGTATTAGAGAGCGAAGAAGTGCAGGGCATTCCTCTTGTATATGTGATTTTGGTCTTTAACAGCATCATCGAGGCCATCAATACCGGGGAATGCTTCTATACAAATGAATAAGGAGGAGAAACAATGTCTTATTACCCACCATTACAGAATCCATTTATGATGCAGATGCCGCAGGTTATGCCATCGGTGCCAATTCAACAGGATCAGGAAATTCAATTTGTTAATGGAAGGGCAGGATGTGATGCCTTTCAAATGTTGCCCAATAAGAAGGCATGGCTTATGGATTCCAATGTTAATAGGTTTTATATTAAACAAACCGATGCAAATGGACAGGCAACAGTTAAATCTTATGATTTTACTGAAACAGAGGAAGAAAAGCCTGTTGAGTACGTCACCAAAGCTGAATTTGAGGCTTATAAAGCAAAAGTGAAGGGAGGCCGCCATGAATCCAATACTTCAGATGATAACAGGAAACAGTAATGCATCCAATATCATGATGCAGGCCTTTGGTGCCATGATGCGTGGCGAAAGTCCAACAGATTTCCTTAAGAATCTTGCCAAGACCGAGCCAAAGCTTCAGGGCCTTAACCTTGATGATCTTGAAGGCACAGCAAAGGCAGAGTGTGAGAAGCGTAATGTGGACATGAACAATTTGCGCTCACAGATAGAGGAATTTGCAAATTCAAATAAATAATCTTAAGAAAGGAGAACACTATGGGAGAATCATCAAATTTTGGCACATGGATTTTTGCCTTTTTGATCGTGGCTGTTATCTTCGGATGGGGCGGCATCGGTGGAGGTAGTGCGGCGGCTGTTGGTTATGCTACGGCACAGGATGTCAATAATGCTATTGCGGCACAGACATCTGCTCTTAATCAGCAGAGCCTGCTTCTGTCATCTGCCAACAACAATTATGAAACGGCAAGGCTTATTGACAATCAGAGCATGAGCATGATGAATCAGAATAACACCAACCTTATAAATGCTATTCAGGGATTTAATACTCTTGGCTTAAGCATTTCCAATGGGTTCAATTCTGTTAATCAGAACATTGCCGATCTTGGTTACAAGATGGAATCATGTTGCTGTGGCATCAAGACACTTATCCTTGAAAACAGGTTACAGGATGCACAGATTGCGCTGTCAAACGCACAGAACATCGCTGTTAATGCTGAACAGAGTCAGTACCTGCTTTCACAGCTTGGTTCATTTGTACCGAAGGCGGCAGGTGCCTATACGGCAACCAAGTGAGGTATGAAACATGACCAAGATAAAAAAATATGTGGAAGACATTGCCGATGAATTGCATGGAGCCAAGTGTTACATGGAAAAAGCACTTGAATACAAAGCAATGGGAAATGGTGAGAGATACAATAAGTACAAGGACATGTCCATCCAAGAGTTGGGTCATGCTATGGCCTTACATGATTTTGCGGTTCAGGACATCGAACAGCTTAAGACTGTTTACCCGGATATACCGCATAAGATGATGGAGGCATGGGAGAAATCTCACACAGACTTTGTAGAAAAGGCGGCTTGGATAAAACAAATGCAGGCAATGTAGACTTGGGGGCACATCTTTATGGTGTGCCTCTATTTCATTTGCGGAGTGTCACATCTGAAACTATAAATGCCATTTTCAGCATGATACGATTAAATCACAAAGGAGGTGGCAATATGAACGAATTTAAAAAGGACGTATTACAGATGCTTTCACTCAAAAAGAATAAATGGATGGAGCTGAAGGGTAAGGAACAGGACGTGACTCAGGAAAATTTTGTTGATAGTGTCATTCTGACTATTGGATGGATCATAAACGATATCGAGAAATTGGATGCGGAAGAATGAGTAAATGCGGTTAGTTAGATTTTTATAATACACACACAAGACACAAAATACCTTATAAACCGCATAAACACTGTATGTCTTATTCTGCTTAGCAGCAGAGATTAAAAGCCGTGAAACACTTGGAAAAGCTGAGGTTTACGGCTTTTTTTCATGCGATTTTATGGGATTTATAAAAAAGTGTGAAACGTGCTTAAATGCTGATAAAAATGTATAAATTCAAATCTATAAGACACACACAATACACAAATCAATATTTTAGCATTTCAAGATTTTGCCTCAGCTCATCCATGGTGATATGCGTGTATACTCTTTCTGTAATCGTGGTGGGTGTATGTCCAAGTAAAAGCTGAAGTATAAGGGGATCACAACCACATAATCGCATCTGTGTTGTAAAGGTATGTCGGCAATCATGTGCGGTATGCCCACAGAACGTCTTAAGAGCCTTATTCAGACCATCATGTGTATATCCGTATAAATTACAACCAAAGGCTTTATAGTCCTCAAATAAGGGCAATACATGCGAATGAATGGGTATCTGACGAAGGCTTGACCGATTCTTTGCTTTTTGGATGTCAATGCACTTATTCTCAATATCAATCCACTCAGGGTTTAGTTCCCGGAGTTCCTTTGTTCTCATACCAGAATAAAGCAACATCTTCACGATCTTTGCCCACCATTCGTCAACAGACTCAAGGGTATTTATCTGCTCAATAGGTAGCACTTCCTTCTTTTTTCGATTGGTTATGGTGTTGGATTTAAGGTATCTGCTTGGATCATGTTCAATAAATTCCATTTTCATGGCATAATCAAACACTTTATGGCATACTGTTTTTATTTCGCCTTGTTGTGTGGTAGTGCAAGAGTTGATACAATTCTGCATCATGGGAGCCTTTATGCTCCTGATCGGCTTCTCAGCTATCGGCAGCAGGTATTTATAAGCTGCTTGATAATTATTCCTTCTTCCATCGGTAAAATCTTTGCTTGCCTCATCATAACATTGCTGAAATGTCACAGTAAGGGCATTAAGGTCAAATGGATTGTCATTATAGTCCATCAGGGCCTTAAGTGCTTCATTCCGGGTGGCATAATATCCGATATCCTTAAGAATTTGCCTGTTTTTCATTAAGTTTTCATCAAATTCCCATCCAACAGTGACACGCACTCGCCATGGTTTTCTGCGATTGCCTGACATTTTGTGGACAGAGCCTGTGCCATTTCCTAAACGCATATTTTCTCCTATGCCATGTGCATCCAGAGTGATGTTGCGTACTCATATTCTGTGCCATTAGGTGTCACGATAGGCTTTGGTTTGATTTCTACATGTGCAGCATCAACCTTGCCTTGTATTAAAGCTTGGATGTAAAAGCGGTTCAATCCTTCTTCATTATCAAATATGGTGCCGATATGGTGATTGTCGATATACATCTGGAAACACTCAAGGCCGTTTACTTCTCGGTATTCCATTTCCTTAAACACAATATCCGAATTACCCAATTCAATCCGATATGGATGCTCAGTGTTGTTCGGATCAGGAACACGGAGAGTTTTAATGCCTTCCTGAATAGGCTCATAATGTGAGCTTACTTGAAGTTTTTCAAATCCTTGTAAAAGGTCTGATTGTTTTACTCTATATGTCCTTAATTGCCTGTTTGATGGTGCTTGTGCCTGTTGTATCTGCTTTCTATCGGCTCTTTTACTGTCACCAATGGCAGCGAATACATCTACTAACCAACCTATTCCAAATAATCCGCCTGTGAGAAAGTATAAAATACCAAGGCCATATTGTTTCTTATAGAATCTGTAACCACCTGCCCATCCGAGCAGAATTGCAATCACTATTCCTTGCATGATTTATCCTCCTTCCTTAAAGGGCAATCCATAAGCTGTTTAAGCAATTTGTTGTTTGTTGCCATCAGGTCCGTGGTTGTGGTAAGCAATGCATCAATTCTCTGATCCTTAAGCTCAATTTGATGCGACATGAAAGCAAGAGAATCATTAAAGTGCTTGGTTTCTTTTTCCAATTTTTCGGCATACTTAAGCTTTTCATGCTCTTTAATTGTCTTTATTTCGTCTTTAAGTTCGCTTACTAAAGTGGCATATTCTTCTATAAGGTCTTTTTTGAAACGTAGCAATAAATCATTTGTTTTGCCTTCGTTTGTATTTAACAAAGTATTGCATAATGGTATCAAAGTAGTTTCATATCTGAAACTTGCCGGATTATCTTCTGAACCATCTTTAAAAAGTCTTTGGAGGGTTGCTTTTGAAATTGAGTTTTTTCCATATTTTTCAGAAACCATAGCAAGCACTTTATCAAGACTTAAATCTTCCTTATCATATACTCTTTTCAGAGCTAATATTATTTCTCTTGTGTCAGCTAAGTATTCCATATTTCCTCCTTTTATTTGTGAAACATCACATTTGACACTGTTTTTATGCTTATTTTTAGGGTTATAATTCAGGAGTCCAATAGTTTGGACACCGAATACAAACATATGTACTATTCTAACATTGAAAGGAGCACCTTATGTTGGAATTAGAGGATTTTCTTGAATTATATCTTAATGCAGATGATGAAACTAAGGCTTTTGTTGAGAAGATTCTAACGCAAAATCAACCATTGCCTGACGATCAGGGTTAGCATTTACATAAGCTTCATATAATTTCAAGGCTTTTGCGATCCGTTCGTCATCAACTTCATATGTTCTTAAGCCACGAAGAGTGTTTAAGTCAACATTAAAGAAATCGGCAATTGCTTCTTCTTCCTCATGCCTTGGTTGTCTTTTACCACTTTCGTACATTCCTATCGCACTTGCCGACATATGAAGTTTGGCAGCTAACTCCCTCTGGGAGAGATGTTCACGTTCTCTTAAATATTTGAGCATTGATGCAAAATCAGCCATATTCTTTCCCCTTTCCCCTTGTAAATTCATTATAAAATGGCTTTTTCAAATTTTCAATAAAAAATTACACAGAGTGTGTTGACATCTGCTCACATATCGTGTATATTAACACTGTGCTCACAATATGTGGGCAACAATAAGAAAGGAGGTACAACATATTGGGTGCGACAATTGGAGATACACTAAAAGAGTTGCGACAGGCTAAAGGCAAGAGTATAGCTGAAGCAGCCAAGGATATCGGCATTACACCAAGTGCTCTGGGCAATTATGAGAGCAATATCCGAGTTCCAAGGGATAACATCAAGATTGCCATTTCTGACTACTACAAGAAGCCGATACAGAAGATTTTTTTTGCTCGTGAAAACCACGAAGTGTGAGCAGAGGGCAAGATATGAGAGTCAAAATCAAAGATGCCGCAACAAGATTAGGTATACCAGAGCAGACACTTCGGTGTTGGATTGCAAATGGTACCTGCCCATTCGGTGAGGTGCTGATTGATAAGAAAGGCCGTTATGGTCGGAGGACATACTACATCAATCGAGATCGCTTTGAATTATATCTGGCAGGCAAGTTGTAAGAAAAGGGGAAAGTATATGAGCGAAACATGGAAGATGTATATCTGGATGGCAATTGCCTTGATAGATACCTACATCATTATCAAAAACGAATTACAGATAAGGAGAGGAATCGAGAATGAGCGGAAACACAATTTACATCGTAAAAAAGGGTGATAGGGAAAGGGTAACACTCCCGGACAAGAAATCAGCACAAGACCTTATGTATGCACTTAACGTACTTGATTGCTATGAGCCTTTAACGAGGCAGGCAATAACAGGAAATAAGCAAGACCTTGTATTATTTGAGGTCACATTCTTGGATAAGGCCGTTAAAGTGGTAGGACAGACAGATGCGGAAACAGTGATGCATTGGATGCTCTTATATGGATGCCATAAGGTCAGTATTGAGAAGTTTGAAGAGGAAGATTTTCAGGAATAGGAAAGGAAGGAAAAGTATATGGACAAAGAAATGAGTTGGTTGAAAGATCAAACAATATCAATCCCGGTCGAAAGGTTTATTTGCATGATAACAGAGATGGCTGACCTTGAAAAGCGAAACAGCGAATTGTGCAGAGATAAATATGCACTTAAAGACGAGTTAGAACAAGCGCATAATTCCGTGGCTGATTACAAGAAGCAGCTCATGGACCTTCTTGGTGTTAATAAGGAGTGATGGAAATGTTAAGTATAAGTGATATGCAAGCACTTGCAAGGTTTGAAGAAAGATGGCTTGATCCCGATTGCGTGGATGAGCCAAAGGATGACGAAGCAGAATGGGAAGAGGCAGATAGGAGGTATGCAGAAAGATGTTTGGAGAGGTAATGCCCAACAAAACATATCGTGAGCATGAAGGGGTAAGCAGATCAGAGTTGAATATCATACTCACAAAATCACCACTACATTTCAAATACGCACAGGAACACCATGACGATGAAACAATTGCATTATTGGAAGGCCGGGCAGCGCACAAGATGATATTGGAGCCTGAAACCTTTACAGAGGAATTTGCAATCTGCCCTGAGTGTGATCGCAGAACGAAGGCAGGCAAGGAAATATATGCCGAGTTCTTAGAAAGTGCAGCAGGCAAGGATGTACTTACACCTGAGTCGATGCAGAAGATCACAGAAATGGCAGAGGCAATTAAGCAGAATGAGGTTGCTGTCAAATTTCTCAAGGGTGAGCATGAGCGGTCATTCTTTTGGACAGATGCCGAAACAGGCGAAAAGTGCAAGGTCAGACCTGATTGCTTGGCAGAGGTTGATGGTCAGAAATACATAGTTGACTACAAAACCACAGAATCATGCGCTGATGGAGCATTTGAGCGATCCGTAAGGAAATATGGTTACAAGTTCCAATCAGGTATGTACCGGGAAGGTGTTTTTCAGAACACTTTTGATGATTACAAGTTTGCATTTGTGGCACAGGAGAAAAAGGCACCATACGCATCAAGGGTTTATATCTGTGACGATGATTTTGTCAGGGAAGGATATGAAGCCTTCCGGGAGGCAATAGGCATCTATCATTGGTGCAAGGTTAATGACAATTGGTTTGGATATCAGGGGCCTGACAATATGACCACATTGTTGGTCGGAGAGGGGGATGTCGAATGAGTTTACCAAGTTATGAGAAAATCATTGATCCCAATTTTATCAATGCCGAGCTGATTGGCGAAGTTGGGGCAGAGCGAGTTGTAACAATCAAAGACATTGACTTGGCAGAGTGCTATGACGAGCAAACAAAATCAAAGGTGCAGAAGGCATCTGTGTTTTTTGAAGAATGCAAGCCGATGGTTCTGAATAAAACCAATGCAAAGACACTTAAGCGGTTATTTAGTCCGAACAGCGACAATCCTGCCGATGCGTTTGGGCACAAGGTCATCCTGAAGGTCGAGAATGTTAAGGCATTCGGAAAGACCACAACAGGTATCCGCATCAAAGAATACTCAGAAGAAAAATGCCCGGTATGCGGAAAAGCCATATTGCCATATGCAGGCAAGACGGTAGCAGAGATCAAGGAAATTTCAAAGCGCAATCTTGGTGAGGTTATGTGCAGCGAGTGTATGAAGAAGAAGGCGAAGGAGGGAAAAGATGCTGAATAAAGTTTTACTTCAAGGGAGATTCACAGCCGATCCGCAGGTCGAGGATAAGGGCGGTTTTGATATGTGCGAGTTCACAATCGCATGGTCAGATAAGTACAAGGAAAAGGAAACACAGTGCTTCTTAAGGTGCAAGTCATGGAGAGAGCAGGCCAAGTTTATCAGTCAGTATTTCCGCAAAGGTCAGGAATGCGTGGTCGAGGGCAGGCTTGTCACTGAATCTTGGGAGAAAGAAGGCCAGAAGCAGAGCAGAATCATCTGCAATGTGGAGCGAATCAACTTCTGCGGCCCCAAGGGAAGTACAAATAATAATGGCAATCCGAATCCACCTGATAATGGCGATGAGTTTATGAAGATACCTGAAGGTGATGAAGAATTGCCTTTCGCATGATAATTGTTGACACTCGTGAGCAAAAATGGGATCACATCAAGGCTTATTTCGATAAGCATGGTGTTGAGTATGTGGTTCAAAAGCTTGACGAGGGTGATTACTTCAATACAGAACAGCCACTAATCGTTATAGATCGGAAAGCCAATCTGATGGAAATCTGTGGAAATCTGTCAAGCGGCAAGGGCAACATCATCCGATTTATCAATGAATGCAAGAGGGCCAAGGACAAGCACATCCGCTTTATCGTGCTGATTGAGGGTACCAATTGCCGAAAGACATCGGATTTGGCTACATGGCAGAGCAAATATTCAAAGCATACCGGGAAATGGTTAGCTGACAAGATGTTTGGCTTAACAGTGTCATACGATGTCGAGTGGCTTTTCTGTAAGAAGAATGAAACGGCAAAGAAGATTTTGGAGTTGTTGGGATATAAAGGAGGGAATGTATGAAGACACAGAATGAAAGGATTTTGAAGCACTTACAGACACATAAAAGGGGCATCACAGCTATGCAGGCACTTAACAAATTCGGATGCATGAGGTTGGCAAGCCGCATCAGCGATCTCAGGCGCATGGGATATGACATCAGCCGGGAAATGATTGCGGTCAAGGACAGAGATGGTGATGTTCGGTATGTGGCTAATTACAAGTTGATGGAGTGATGGTATGGCTGAGGCTTTTATAAAGTTATATAAGAAAATGCTCAATTGGGAATGGTATCAGGATACAAACACCAAGGCGGTATTTCTTCATTGTTTGTTAATGGCAAATTGGAAAGATGGCAGATTCATGGGAGAGGAGATTCCAAGAGGTTCATTTGCAAGTTCCTATCCGCACATAGCAAAACAAACCAATCTGTCAGTGCAAAAGGTAAGAACAGCAATTTCTCACTTGATATCAACAAAGGAGCTAACAGTCAAAGCAACTCCGAAATTCAGCGTATTTACTGTGGTTAAGTGGGATGAGTACCAAGGAGCTAACATGGTATCTAACGTCTTACCAACAGGCAACCAACAGGCATCTAACAGGCAATCAACAACAATAGAAGAATATAAAGAAATAAAGAATAATAAGAATATATATAACAGCGCACCAAAACCATCTGCTGCCGATAAGGTTGGGGGCAATACAAGGAAATATTCCCATGAGTTTTTTGAGGAGTTGGAGAGAATAAATGAAGCGCAATTTAGATAGGAGGGGTAAATGGACAAGGTATATGACGTTAGGGATCATCAGGTTTGCGAACACTGTAAATATTACTACTCATACACAGGCTGTTGCGGATATTATTTTGAAACCGGGAAGGTTCGCACAGTGGCAAACGGCAAGAGAAGGTTGCCGAAGGGGATGTGTGACAAGTTTGTAAAGGGGAAGGCTGATACAGCCGCAAGGAAGGAGGCATTTTGTCTTGGGAAATTATGATTTATCCGGGTTAATCGGAACAGAGATAGTTGAGCGTGAGGTTGTTACCAAAGAGATTCAGGGTAAGGCGGTCAGAAAGGTCAGGTGGACAGTCACCGAGGCATATCCGCATTTTGTTAAGGCAATGAGGATCACTGAGAGTGGGGCCGAGGTTTATACCACATTTAATGTCGGTACTTTGGTCACAATGGGTGCGATCCGAATGAAAGGGGTGAAATACATTGGATAACTTAAAGGTTGGACAGCAGATACAGTTTAATTCACGCAGGCAGTTAATGGCACAGGCACTTTACCTGTCATCTGAGGGATATGGTGTGGCACAGCTTGGTTATCACGATATGTATGAGAACATCCTGACCATAACAGCGATCCCGGAACAGGAGGTGGGTGCGGATGATTAAACAATCAATGGAGCTACCGATCCCGGCGAAGTGTTACAAGCAAACAGGATATCCGCTTTTAAAGGCCGATGGGGATGTCATAACAAGGGTCACATGGCCTACATGTATTTACCTGAAGAATGGGAAATGTCAGCTTAATGGATGCGTGAAGAATACGAAGGGAGTGAGAGCATGAAGCGGTTGGATATATTAAAGGCCGAGAAAGAGAAAATTAAGGAGATGCGTTGTTTGTCCTTTAGCCTGATAGATAAATGCATCGAGTGGTATGATCGTGAAATTGAGGCTATTGAGGTGCATGGGGCGGCGAATGACGATTATAAGGATGTGGCACAGGCAGATGGGGATTTAATCAGCAAATCAAAGCTAATTATGTATTTGAATGATTGGCGGTTTGGTGTTGCACCTGATGAAACCACAAATCCGAATGTGAGATACAAGCGAAAAGTTACAGTTGATGTGATTGACGAGTTTATGAAGATTGTTGAGCAGTTGCCGAGTGTGGCTATACCGTCAGCAGAGCCAAAGTGGATTCCTGTTAGTGAGAGGTCGCCAAAAGCAGGCGAGTATGTTGGGGATGTTGACAAATATTATCTTGTTCAAAACGAGTATGGGGATATGTTAGTTGCGAGATATACCCATAGTGAATATTGGGAGCAGATGTATCAGTTAAAACCTATTAGCGATGAAATAGTAGCATGGATGCCGTTACCAGAACCATACAGAGAGGAAGGTGAGGAAGAATGACGGTAGATGATGTGATTAAACAATTACCCCATGAGATTCCCATAAGATATAGCACAAAAGAAGAAAAAAACGGACAGATAAAAGCATGGGTGATTATATTTAAGTTTCTGAATGAGGAGAAGGTGAAGCATGACAACGGTTGAAATCATTAACCATATTCTCGCAAATGGATTGGTCGAAGAAGTGTACGAAATTCTAAGGCAACACAGGGAAAAAGAATTTGAAGATGTGAAACATGAGTTATCTGAGCATAGAGCCACATTAAGGCTGATTGGTAAGGTGACAGAAGATAAGACAGTGAAAGACATATTATCTGATTAAGGGAAAGGAGAACAAATCAAATGGTTTTGATAGTGTTGATTGTAATGATAGGGTTCTTTTTGTTGGGATTTATATATGGTTATGGATATGGAAGAACAAAGGGTTATGATGCAGGACTTGAGAGTGCAATAGAAGTATTGAAAGAGCGAGAAGAAGGTGATGACAATGGAAGATAGAGCAATAAGCCTTAATGCCGTAGAAAAGATAACTTGGGAAGAACCACCATATACAGATGCACTCAATGTCTTAACATGGGTTAGAGATAAGATAAGGGAATTGCCACCCGTAACACCACAGATTATTGATGATATTAAGGCAGAGATACAGGCATCAATGGATATGTATAAAGGCTGTGAATATATAGGCGATAAAGCAAGACGTGATGAATTATGGCACGTTCTTGAAATCATCGACAAGCACACAGGAAAGGAGAGATAAGGAATGACAACATACATAATAGGTGAAGCAGACAGGATTCATGTAAAAGGTGAGTATTACCAGGGCAAAAAGTTATTGCGATGCAGTAATTGTGGAACAAGAGGGATAAGTATGTTTGATATGCACTGTTCGGGGTGCGGTTTTCTTCTGAACAGGATTGACAGCATTGATGGTGCAATGAGGGTATCACACACACCACCAATCAAAGAGGTAGATGAGTTGCCCAATTTCACGAACCGCATGGAAGTTAATTATGTGGCAGAAAGTGAAGATGGAGAACAGACAACTTAAATTTCTGTAACTATCTTAAAACAGCATCTTAAATTTTTGAGTTGGAGGGAAACAACCATGAAAGATTGTTATGAATGTAAATATGCCGAGTTCGACACAGAGGAATACTACGGAGGCGGCAAGGAAAAAATTGTCA
>Ga0265298_10002315_pt1 | contig 26736 bp, 24 predicted proteins | sample AusTroGonzalo_MG_3_FD_193486 | JGI IMG/M metagenome (GOLD analysis project Ga0265298, IMG submission 193486) | Bovine rumen microbial communities from tropical cattle in Woodstock, Queensland, Australia - Gonzalo_01 | ecosystem: Host-associated > Mammals > Digestive system > Stomach > Rumen ...
GATTGCTGGGAGTCAGATAAACCACCTGAACGTCGTTTCCCCGTTCCGCGCCATAGGTCGGAATCGCGCCGCCGGTAAACAGCAGTTCATCATCCGGATGAGCAATCAGGAACAGCAGGTCCGCCTTTTCCACCGGCGCCTCCCACCGCTGTACCCAGTCCGGCGCTTCGCCTTCCCCAAATGCATAGATCTCATTGAAACCCAGGGTGTTCTTTTTTTCCGCGGTGGACAGGATCCGGATCTTTTTCAGCCCGTCCAGCTCATAAAAAGCATGGTAAAACCGGGTATCGCCCTCCGCGACGGTCACCCAGTCGTCTCCGCTCTGCTTCTGGATCACATAGCTTTCCGGCAGGTTCCGGAAACAGAGATAAAGACCGTATACCGGCTTTTCGGAGGACAGGATCACCCAGGGTTCCTTCCGCTTGCTACTTTCCCAGAAAGTCGTGTATTTCCCGTCGGTGATGGCTTTCACCTTACCGGTCTTGTCCACCACCTTGACCGTACAGCCGGCCGTCAGGTCTTCCGCTTCCTCCGCCCAGGCCGGCGCGGTCAGCAGGAGCAGCGCCAGCAGCAACGGGATAAAATACCTCAGTCTCTTCATGTTCCGTTTGTTTCCCTTTCTTTTTTACCGAAGGGCATCGGCAAAGGATTCCGCGTTGAAACGATCTGGCAGGCCGAGCCACTCGGCGCAGGTCGCGCCGATATCCGCGTAGGTTTTGCGATCGCCGAGGTCGACCGACTTCTGCATTTCCGGCGTCCAGGCGAGGATCGGAATATACTCCCGGCTGTGATCCGTCGTCTGCACATAGGTGGGATCGCAGCCATGGTCGGCCGTGACAATCATCAGATCGCCTGGCCTGACCAGGTCCATCATTTCCTTCAGACGGACGTCAAATTCCTCCAGCGCCTTGGCATATCCCGCCGGATCGTTCCGGTGGCCGTACACGGAATCTGTGTCCACTAGGTTGGTGAAACACAGCCCGTTGAAATCTTTCTTCATGAATTTGATCATGGAATCCATGCAGGCCGGGTTTCCCGCGGCATGATCGCTGATTGTCAATCCCCGGTGAGCAAAGATGTCCTCGATTTTTCCGACGCCGATACTCTCCATGCCGGCTTCCTTGACCGCGTCAAGCAGTGTACGGCCGCAGGGCGGCAGGGAGAAATCGCGGCGGTTTCCTGTCCGAATAAAGTGTCCCGGTTCCGTCCCGATAAAGGGGCGGGCAATCACCCGACCGACGGCCAGGTCTCCCTGGAGCATCTCCCTGGCAATCCGGCAGAACTCCCAGAGCTGTTCCGGAGGAAAGAGTTCCTCATGGCAGGCGATCTGGAAAACGCTGTCCCCGCTGGTATAGACGATGGGGGTTTTGTCCCGCATGTGCTGCATGCCCAGTTCATCCAGGATCACCGTCCCGGAAGCAGGCTTGTTTCCGATGACCTTATGGCCGATCGCCTGCTCAAAAGCCTCGATAAAGGAATCCGGAAAACCGTTCGGGAAAGTGGGGAAAGCCTTCTCCACCCTCACACCGGCGATCTCCCAGTGTCCGGAAGTCGTATCCTTGCCCTTACTCTGTTCGGCGGCGCGGCCCCAGGCGCCCACCACCGGTCCGTCCCAGTCGTATCCGGTGGAAGAAATATCTCCCAGGCCGATCGAGGCCATGTTGGGCAGTTTCGGGTCGCACTCCGCAATCACGTGGCCAAGGGTATTGGTGCCCGCGTCACCGTATTCGGCTGCATCGGGCAGTGCACCGGCGCCAACGGCGTCCAGCACAGTCAGAAATACACGGCTCATGTTCCTTCCTCCTTTTCGATCCAAGGTTCTTCTGTAAAATTGGGGTCTGCCTCCGGCATATGCTCACATACCATCAGGAACGCGTCCTCGTTGTTGTCCTCATAGTACCGTTTTCGCTTCCCGACGGAAATAAAACCAAGGCTTTTGTAGAGGTTCTGCGCGCGCAGGTTACTCACCCTGACCTCCAGCGTCGCGTAGGACGCTCCGAGATTGGACAGGATCCGCAGCAGTTCTTCCGTCAGCCGCCGTCCGATTCCCCGCCCCCTGGCATCCTCCGCAACGGCGATATTGGTGATATGGCTCTCATCGAGAATGATCCAGGCGCCGGCATAACCGATCACCCGTCCGTCCTCTTCCGCCACCAGGTACCGCGCCGCAACGTTCCGGGTCAGTTCCTGCCGGAAGCTTTCCCGGCTCCAGGGACGGGCAAAGGTCGCTTCCTCAAGGGCGGATACCTGTTCCACGTCCTTCAGCCGCATCCGGCGGATGATCGTTTCATTCACGAGCCATAGCCTCCAGCAGCTTTTTGTTTTTCTGCGCGTTCGGAGGCCGCAGATAGGTCGCCTGCAGGGTCAGATAATCCGCTTTTTCTTCCTTTTTCAAGGCGATCATCCCCGCCGCGGACGGCCGCAGATAGCCGAGATGTGTTGCCGCGAAAAAAGCCTTCCCGCCGAGCAATTCCGTAATTCTGTCCCGGTGTACCGGAACACCGTCCCCGATAAACAGGAATCTTTCTCCCAGCGGCCTCACATTATTCAGGAAATCTTCCAGTTTCATTGGCGCGTCGCCCAGCAGACGTTCTCCATTTCGGAAAGCAGCGCCGTAAACCTGGCCTGCACGAGCATCCTGAATCGAACAGATGATCCCGTCAAAATCTCCGGCAGAAGCGCTTAACGCTTCCAGCGCGTCCACGGGGATACATGGCAGTCCGGCACCGTGCGCCAGCCCTTTAGCGGTCGCGACCCCGATGCGCACCCCGGTAAAACTCCCCGGGCCGGTCACCGCAGCAATGGCGTCAAGTTCCTTCAGTCCCGTTCCGGCAGCGTGAAGCACCGCTTCCACCATCGGCATCAGATTGGCGGAATGAGTATTCCGGTTCTGGACGGTAAACTCACTGTAAACTCTTCCTTCGTCCATGACCGCCGTGCCGCAAACCGGTCCGGATGTATCGATTACAAGTATCCTCATTGCGTCAACCTTCGTCCGGAATGATTTTTCGAAAACCGCCTCTGCTTTCAGAAGTGATCCGGCGGGTTGTTTCTCCTTCTGCATCCAGACGGATCAGCAGGCAATCCTCAGGCACCGCTTCCGGACACCTTCCCGGCCATTCCACCAGCGCGATCCCGTCCCCGCCCAGGTATTCATCCATTCCGAGCTCGTACAGTTCCTCCTCGCTCTCAAGTCTGTACCAGTCAAAATGATACAGCGGATATCTCCCGCTCTCGTACACATTCAGAATGGTAAAACTGGGGCTTGTCACCGTTTCTGTCACACCCAGCCCCCGGGCGATCCCACGGGCCAGTTCGCTCTTGCCGGCTCCCAGTTTGCCTTCCAGCAGGATAACATCACCCGGTTTCAGTCTCCCTGCCAGTTTTTCTCCCAGTGCCCGTGTCTCTGACGCGCTTTGCGTTACAGCCATTGTATTCCCCATGCTCTCATAATCCTGTTCGTCCGGTTATCCTTGTGCATGTAAAATTCTGTTTTTTAATTCTTAATTCAATTCAATCCTCGCGGCGCCAACCGGCCTGATATTCAGTACAAAGCAGGATTTTTCACCGAAAGCCCGGCTCATCACATCCACGAAGGATTCCACCAGATCAGCCGGAACAAAATTCAGCGTCGTTCCGGCGAATCCTCCGCCATGGATCCGCCAGGCTCCACGGCCCTTCAGCAGCATCTCCGCCAGACAAAGTGCCAGGCTGAGGCTTTGGTCACGGTTGTCCGCAAACACATTCTGCAGATACATATAGCTGGACCGTCCGCTGTCGATGATCAGCTGCAGGAAATCGTCAATCCGGTCCTCCTTCAGTGCTGAGACCTGTTCCGTCACACGGTCATTCTCTTGGATGAAATGCACCGCCCGCATGATCGCCCGGTCACTGACCGTTTGCCGGAGCATAGTCAGCGCTGCTGTCAGCTGTTCTGCCGTCACGCCCCGCAGCACCTGCTTGCCAAAGCAGGAAGCCACCTGTTTCATCTCTGCAGGGATCGCCGCATACTGATCCGTCAGGTTCGCATGGGATCCACCTGTCGCCACAACCACCAGTGCGTATCCTCGCCTTGCAAAATCATAGCTGATCGGTTCCACTTCCGGTTTATTCGTATCCCTGAAATCTACCGTTACCAACCCGCCGGCTGCACTGGCCATCTGATCCAGCAGTCCGGAAGGTTTCCCGAAATACTTGTTTTCAGCCATCTGGCTGATCTGAGCCCGCAGTACATAAGGCATGTCGAAATGGTTGTAAAGGCTGTCGAAAACGCCTGTCAGCATTACTTCCAGTGCCGCGCTGCTGCTCAGTCCGCTGCCGCCAGCGACCGTAGAGGTCACAGCAGCGTCAAAACCGCCGATACTGTAACCGTTCTGCTGCATGCCGGCCGCAACGCCGCGAATCAACGCTTTGGTCGTTCCTTCTTCCTCCGGATGAACGGACAGATCTGACAGATCCATCTCAATCGGATCATATCCCTCGCTGTGGAAGCGTACTGTCATATCTTTCCGGGGGCTGACAGCACATAATGCATCAAGGTTTACGGCAGCCGCAAGCACGCGGCCGTTATTATGGTCCGTATGATTGCCGCCGATCTCTGTCCGTCCCGGCGCGCTGACCAGCTGAAGATCCGGTTTTTCACCGAATATTTCCGCATGCCGACGGATCAGTGCTTCATATCTGGCTTTCTGTTTCTCCAGCACATCTTCTCCAGTTCCGTAAAGCCAGGTCAGCAACTGTTCAGTCTTTTCCGTCTCAAGATTCCGGATCATCTCTTCTGTATGGTTCATACCGTTTTCTCCTCCGATCTCAGGATTGTCAATCGATATATTTCTGCCAGATTGCTATCATCTCCGGCAGTCCTTTCTCTTCGACCGTACGGCAGAACTCTGCCCAGTTTTCATCTGTCAGTTCCGTATCCCCTGTCACAAAACAGGCCATTGCCTTTTCCGCGTATCCGGATAAGTCTTTCTGGATCTCCGCGATTCTTTTCTCGTCCTCGGACGTCAGGTTAACATGCGGAAAAGGACTGATACAGTATGCTCTTAGAGCAGAAAGCTGCTCTATATTCTTTCGGGTTGCCTCATCCGCGTAGTGCAACTGGAACTCGGCGTCCGTCAGTCCGGGAGCTGTACCTCCCTCGCTGATCGTATTCTCCGGCAGGATTACCTCGCCGGCGGTCTGTGTGTCGGCATTCCATTCCCAGTATCCGCCTTCGCCGAGAATATAGTCTTCTCCTTCTTTCCCGTAATGGGCCAGACGACTGATCTCCTTCGTGTAGAGCAGATTAACCCAGGAAACCAGTTTTTCCGGTTCACGACAGGCGGATGTGATGGCAAATGTCCCGCGGATCATATCGCCGAGCAGATCCCTGTAAACCTGCTTCCCGTTCCATGCCATCGGCTCCAGCAGCGAATACTGTCCGAGGGCTGACACCGGCACAACGGTCAGCGGTGAACTGGAGAGCATAATGCCATAAGGGATTGCCTTCTTGTCGTCCGTGATCTGGCGGATGCTGTCCGTGGTACTGAAGCCGTTTTTGTCGAGCAGGCCTTCGTCCCAGAGTGTGTGCAGCCAGGTAAGAAACGCCCTGTTTTCCTCTGATGTCAGTGAGGAAGTGACGATTCCGTCCTTTGCGGTAACATAATAGTCATTGTCAATGATCCCGAAAGCGTGCCCCAGAAAACGGAGTTCCCACATACCGATAAAGGTCAGCGGAACCTCGTCCGTCTGATAATTCCCGTTGGGATCCTTTTCCTTGAATGCGTGCAGTACTTCGGTCATTTCCTCGGCAGTCTTCGGCATTTCCAGGCTGAGTTTTTTCAGCCAGGAGGCATTGATCCACATCGCGTCATTATTCTGCAGATCATTGAACGCCGGAAGGGCCGGGATGGATCCGTCCGGCAATGTAATGGCTTTTTTCCATTCCGGGTTTTTTTCCAGCAGTTTCCACAGATCCGGAGCATATTTTTCCAGATAAGGAGCCAGATCAATGATTCGTCCGGCTTCATACAGGTCCCGCGTCTCGGCGCCGGTCAGTTCAGCTTTGAACAGAACATCCGGCAGGTTTTCACCCTGCAGCATCTCCCTCTTCCGCTCAGTCCATTTTTCCTGATCTGTATGCTGGGAAAACTGAAAACTGATCCCGGTCAGTTCCTGCATCCTACTGAAAAAAAGATTTGTTTCCCAGTTCCTGCCGGAAAACTCCCCGTCATATCCCTCCATGGTGTAATCCGGCGCTTTCTGTGTTGTCTCCGCCGCGGCTGCTGAAAACAGCATCATCATTGCCAGAAGTATCGCGATCCATTTACGCATGAAGGCTTCTCTCCTTAATTGCCCGAAGGTCCGGGACGATCGGAAATTCCCGGTCGCGTCCGCAGACGCGAAACCCTTCTTTTGTTGAAATACCTGCTTCAAACGAAACCCGGTATTAATTAAATTATTATACCTTGTTCCGGCTGCTTTGACCAGTCTTCTTTTTCCTTTCTCATAAAAAGAAAGCGGGCAAAAGCCCGCTGTACTGAAAGCAAATTACTTTTTCCTCTTAAGGAATCCGGGAACCCCGTGATTGTCGGTTTCCATCGTCTGATTCTGGGGAATCGGCTGGAAACTGCCGGTCTGTCCCGTCACCTGTCCGTTGCTGTTAAACAGCGGCTGGTAATTCTGGGGCTGTGCCGCGCCGAAAGTCGGATTGCCCTGGCCCATATCAGGCTGCGCCTGGAAAGGACGGGTAGACTGCACCGGCTGCTGCGGGGCTGTCTGCTGGTAGCTGAAACCGGTCTGGAAAGATCCGGTGTTCACCATACCGGGAACACCCATACTGGGACGGCTGCTGCTCATGAAAGTCGGTACTTCGCCGGTATTGCCGGTGGAGAAAGGACTGTTTGCGGCGGGAGCCGGCGCGTCAAATGCGCTCTGTGAGGTCTGGCTCTCCGTCTTGGCAAAGCTGGTACCAAAGGAACCGAACAGACGCTCATGTTCAATCTCACGGGGCTTTCTTGCCGGTTCCTTATTCGGGAACGGCGTCTTCTCGAAGCCGGTCGCGATAACGGTGATCCGTACTTCATCGCCCATTGTTTCATCAATCCCGGCACCGAAGATGATATTGGCATCCGGATCTGCCGCTTCCATGACCAGGTTGGCGGCCTCATTGATATCCACAATCGAAATATCCTCGCCTCCGGTCACATTGATCAGCACGGCGCGCGCACCGTCAATATTGGTTTCAAGCAGCGGAGAGGAAATTGCGTTCTTGGCGGCATCGACAAGTTTGTTCTCTCCTCTGCCGATACCGATACCCATGTGCGCCATACCGCCCGATTCCATAACGGTCTTTACGTCCGCAAAGTCCAGGTTGATCATAGCCGGAACGGCGATCAGATCACTGATGCCCTGGATACCCTGACGCAGCACATCATCCGCGATCCGGAAGGCTTCCAGCATCGTTGTGCCCTTGTTCACCACCTGCAGCAGACGGTCATTCGGGATCACGACCAGGGTATCCACATGTTGTTTCAGTTCGGCAATGCCGGCCTCAGCATTCTTCATCCGTTGTTTGCCCTCAAAATTGAAAGGCTTGGTGACAACCGCGATCGTCAGAGTGCCCAGATCCCGCGCAATTTCCGCAACCACAGGCGCAGCACCGGTACCGGTACCGCCGCCCATCCCGGCCGTAATGAACACAAGATCTGCTCCCTTCAGTGCGGAAGCGATCTCTTCCCTGCTTTCTTCTGCGGCACGCCGCCCCACCTCAGGGATCGCCCCGGCGCCGAGGCCCTTCGTCAGTTTCTCTCCGATCTGGATCTTGACCTGGGCATTGGTCTGCCCAAGCGCCTGGCGGTCCGTGTTTACGGAGATGAATTCAACCCCGCGCAGACCGGCATCAACCATCCGGTTAACGGCATTATTGCCGCCGCCGCCGCAACCTACAACCTTGATCGATGCAAAGGTGTTCTGTTCTTCGTTCTGGAATTCAATCATGCTCTTAACCTCCCAACAAGCTGCGGAAAAAATCCTTGATCCGGTTTCCAGCTCCGGATGCGGGCTGACGTTGCTGCTCAATCGTGTCGATGATCAGATCCATCAGACCCAGGGCACTGGAGAAACAATGGCTGTTCAGTTTGGTGGTCCGGCGGGGCGTTTCCTGCACAGGTCTTCCCAATCTCCCGGAAAGATACTCCTTACCTCCCCGGTTAAAGCTCAATCCGCCGCCGGTCAGGAAAACGCTGGACCAGCTTCCAAGGCCTCCGAAATCATCATCTACAGACTCTTTGATCTTCGCACAGATCTCATCCAATTCGCGGCAAATGATCGGTTTAACCTGTTCTCTGGTAAAAGCGGTGCCTTTCTGTCCGTCCGCACCCGGAACCTCATAGGTCTCACCGGAGGTCTCAATCCCATATATGAATTTGCGTTTAATATCTTCCGCGGCACTCAGGGAAATGTCCAGTTCTTCCGCCAGGGCAACTGCAATATCACCGCCGCCGACATCCAGCACCTTGTGATAGATAATCGCATCACCCTCAACGCCGATGATCTCCGTATTCAGATATCCCATATCAATCAGCACGGAAGTATGATCGCGTTCCTGTTCGTTCAGGTAGAGCATTGCTTCGCCGGCAGACGTCGAATAGAAACCGGTGACTACGATTCCCAAATCCGCCATCCGGTTGGTCACATCATCAATAAAGAAGCGGTTTCCTACGCAGAAACTGATGAATGCGGTCATTTCCCGGCCTTTCATGCCAACAGGTTCCAGGGTCTTTTTTCCGCTGTCGACCATAAACCATGCAGGGCTGGAATGCACGACTACACCGGGGACATTGGCCAGGTTCTCAGCTGCCTTGCTGAACGCGTTTTTCACATCAGATGAGGTGACGCGCGGATCCGTTCCTTTAAGCGGAATGGTAACCTTTGTTGCATAAACGTGTGTGAAGGCTCCGGGGACGCCGACATTGATTTCCTTGATCTTGCTGCCGGACTGTTCTTCCGCATCCGCGATAGAACGGCGGATTGCCTCATCCAGCATGCCGGGGTTATTCCACCCTTCTGCCAGATAACCATCATACTTGGTGACGCCGGCAGCGGTAATGTCACAGCGCTGACTGCCGCTGTTTTCGGCAACGAGCGTAACAATTTTGCTGGTCCCGAAATCAATGGCTGCAACCGTTGTTTTCATAGGTTTCTCATGCCCCCTGTTTTCCGGTTCCGTTTATGGTTTCCTACCGGTTCCTTCCAATATAATGCATACCACAAATCATTATAGCCCGATTATCCTGCAATTGCAAGTGTTTGCGCGCATTTTATTACATTTTTCATCCGTTTTTGTTACATTTTTTGTATTAAACCGTTAGTTTTTTTGTCTGAAGGGGATTCAGGGTACGATCGGAAAATCTCCCGGTTACGGCGCATAGATCGGTGTATCGGGTTTGGAAACATTGATAGTCCCGCCGGTTTTCTGCATCGTATGCAGTTCATCACGCACCAGCAGCATACTGCGAAGTTTCGCATGAAGATCCTCCATATCGCCGAGGCTGACAGTATAGCCGTCGCGCGTCTCCAACAGAATGGATTCCGTATTGCTGATGTCTGCTTCTTTAATCTCCCCGGTGCATCCGAGTACTTTCATGTGCAGGAAAAGGCTGCTCAGGATTTCCTGCTGCTTTTCATTTCCCAGCACGATTTCCTGACCAACCATCGTATTGGAACGGACCTCAAGTCCTTTGACCTCCACGAGATCTTTCGGCTGAAAGCCCGGGTCCTCTTCCTCCCGCATCACCATGCGGTTTTTATCCATCACATAGGTAATCCCGCAATAGGTCAGCCAGCAGCATTCCTCTCTTTCACGGACAGCCAGCACAACCGTCTGTGGAAGTTCCCGAATCATATACTTGAATTGCAGCCGGTAATCCGAAGCAATCCGCTGCCCCACTGTCTTTTCGTCAAGGGTCAGGATGGAATCGCCGTTCCGTACTCCGCTGATCCGGATGATTTCACTTGCCGGGATATTCTTGTTTCCTGTTACCTGTATATCTCTGACCGTGAAAACTGCAAAACGAAGGATCAGCAGAATGGCAATCAGCACAACCGGAACAATCCAAAATGCCGGCGATAGTTTTCTTCGTTTTTCTTTTTGATTTCCGCTGTTGCGGTTTCGCTTTCTGCTGTTTTCCCGGATCCCGTTTACAGCATTCTGACCCGTCAGATGCTGCGGCTGCCAGAAATCGCCCATTCGCTGATTGACGTTCTCGGAACGGCTTTCCCTGAGTTCAGGTGCGTCTTCCGGTTCGTCAAAGGGGTTGCTGTTCTGGGGTGCCGGACCGAACCATGTGTTTTTCTGCCAGTCGCGTATGCCCTGTCCGCTTGATTCTCCGGCCCTTTTTCCGGAGGATTCGGGACGATAGCCATCGTTTGGTCCTTCCACTGATCAGCCTTCTCCTTTCCGGAAAAACCGGTTTTACAAGCAGTCGAAATCAGACTTCGGTTTGTTTTTGGAACCAGCTCTCATAATGCCTGAACAATCTCTTTGAATACCCGACCGCGTTCTTCATAGTCCCTGAACATATCAAAGCTTGCGCATGCAGGACTCAGCAGAACGCACCATCCCTTCCGGGCGAGCTTTCGAGACACTTCCACGGCCTCTTTCAGTGATCCGGCCTCTGCGATTGCACTGAAACCCACCCTTTCAAGACTGTGACGGATCAGTCCTGCAGTTTCGCCGATCAGGACCGCCTGTCGGATCATCGGGCTGTTTACAATCTCACGGGAAAGAGCATCAAAGGAAGCATGCTTGTCATAACCGCCAAGAATAATCACAGTCGGCTGGCTCATCGTCTGGACGGCTTTGATGGTAGAGTCAGGATTTGTACCTTTGCTGTCATTAATGTATTCAATACCGTCAAGTTCACGGACAGATTCAATGCGATGTTCTACTCCCCGGAATGTTTTCAGGCTGTGGCGAATGACCGGTGCAGGCACATTCATTGCCGCAGCGACGCAAACAGCTCCAAGTGCATTTTCCAAATTATGAGGTCCGGGTATAAAGACTTCATCAGTACGGCAGACGCGGCGTTCATATCCGTTCATGGCAAACCAGATTTCATTGTTTCGGACAAAAGCTCCATCAGCCACTTCCTTCTTGCGGCTGAATTCCAGCACTTTACTTTTAACCTGTTTGCTGAGACCCTTCAGAGCCGGATCATCCGCATTGAATACTGCGTAATCCTGCGGCGTCTGATTCCGGAACATACGCATCTTCATTTCCGTATAGACCTCCATGGTCCCATGACGGTTCAGATGATCCTCCGTAATATTGGTCAGCAGCGCCACATGCGGATGGAAAGTATCAGCCGTCTCCATCTGGAACGAAGACACTTCGCATACCAGAATATCCTCCTTTCGGCTGATCAGAGCCGCCAAAGAAAAAGGATATCCGATATTTCCCACTACATGGGTAACCTTGCCGGTGTTGGCAAAGATCTCACCAAGCAGCGATACTGTCGTAGTCTTGCCGTTTGTTCCGGTTACGGCAATCAGTGTCCCCGCAGAAAGCTGAGCTGCCAGTTCCAGTTCACCGATCACGTAAATGCCCATCTCTCTGGCTTTCACAACAAAGGGAGCCGTATTCGGAATCCCGGGAGAAATCACCAGGCAGTCTTTGCCGTCCAGTAATTCTATCGCACTGCAGCCAAAATGCTTCTCAAGCTGAAGCCCTTCCAGCGGGCTGAGCTGCTGCCCCAGTTCTTCTTCGGTTTTGGAGTCATTCACCGTTACCACTGCGCCGCTGGCGCGGAGAAGCTGAGCTGCGGCCACCCCGCTCCGTGCCATGCCGACTACCAGTACTTTCTTCTTTTCATAGTTCATAGCCGTGCCCCCTTGCTTCACTGCATAGCGCAGACCGAAACAATAGCGATCAGGCTCAGGATCATAGTGATCCCGGCATACATACTGACAATCTGTGTTTCGGAATATCCTTTTTTCTCAAAATGATGATGGATCGGACTCATGAGGAAAATCCGCTTTCCATGCGTCAGTTTGAAATAATAACGCTGCATGATTACGCTCACGCTGCTCATAATAGGGGTAAAAAAGCTCAGCAGCAACAGAAGCGGCTGGCGGAGAAGCAGCGCCATGGCAACTGTACCTCCGCCCAGCAGCATACTTCCTGTATCCCCCATAAAGGTCTTTGCCGGATATCGGTTGAAACGGAGAAAGCCGATACATGCGCCGACCATGCTCATTGCGAATACGCCTACCGTAGTTGTATCAGCGCTGTCTGCCGCCCGTGCCGAAACCAGCAGAATCAGACAAATAACTGCCCAGGATGCGGAGCTGACAGTTGTGACTGTGCTTAGCAATCCGTCCAGCCCGTCCTGAAGATTACTGCTGTTCACAATAAAAATGACCAGCAGCGTCATCACGGGAATATAGAAAACGCCCAGATCCCATTCCAGTCCGGTAAACGGAATCTGAATACAGCTTCCGACTTTCGGGGAAAAATAACAATACAGGCTGAATCCGAGAGAAACAATAATCTGCCCGGCAATCTTCTGCATTGGTTTCAGTCCGTCATGACGTTTTTTGACCGCTTTGATATAGTCATCGGCAAAGCCAACGGCCATGCTGAGGAAGGAAACAGCCAGCAGTGGGAGAATAAAATCCCATTCACCTGACCAGGGGATCGGATGACAGATCAAGCTGGCTGCCAGTATTCCGGCAGCCATCATCAGACCGCCCATCACAGGGGTCCCCTGTTTCTGCTGGTGGCTCGGCCCGAGTTCATAAATTGTCTGCCCGAAATGCAATTTTTTCAGATATCGAATGAGTCCCGGTCCGAGAAGCAGCGCGATCGCCAGCGCGATCAGCGCCGCGCAGATCATTCTGTAGTACATTGCTTACTTATCCCCGTTCTTTTTTCATTTCAAGCAGCAGATCGCTGACAATCGCCTTTTCATCAAACGGCCGCTTGATACCCATGATTTCCTGATAGGTCTCATGTCCTTTGCCTGCCAGAACAATCACGTCGCCGTCCTCGGCAATTCTGAGGGCCTTTCGAATTGCTTCGCGCCGGTTTTCAATCACTTCATAACTCTTTCCCGTTGGTTTGATTCCCTTTTCAATGGCAGCAAGGATGACCATGGGATTCTCTGTCCGGGGATTATCCGATGTCAGGATACAATGATCCGCCAGTCTCCCGCCAATCTCGCCCATCATCGGACGTTTTCCTTTATCCCTGTCCCCGCCGCATCCGAACACGGCGATCACCCGGTTCCGGGTAAACTGGCGAACGGTCTTCAGGATATTCTCCAGGGCATCCGGAGAATGGCTGTAATCCACAATGACCTTATAGGGCGTGCCTGTCTGAAGCACCTCAATGCGTCCCGGTACCCTGGTCACGCTCTCCAGACCTTCCCGGATCTTGTCGGGTGCAATACCCATAATCAGTGCACAACTCGTTGCCGCCATCGCATTATAAACATTGAACATACCTGTCATACGCATCTGGATGGCAATCTGGTTCATCCCGTGAAGCTGAATATTGAAGCGTGCTCCTTCTTCCGTGATCTCGATGTCCCGCGCAAACACATCCGCATCCACACAGATCCCGTAGGTGATAAAAGGCATCGTCAGACCGTCTTTCAGTTTCTCTGTTGTCTCGTCATCCGCATTCACGGTGGCATTCTTCACCATTCCGCTGGTAAAAAACTGTTTCTTTGTCTCAAAATAGCGATCCATGGTATAGAAATAATCAAGATGGTCCTGACTCAGGTTGGTATAGCAGCCCACCTCAAAGCTCATTCCATCCAGTCTGCACATGTCGATCGCATGTGCGGAAACCTCCATGCAAACCACTTTGACGCCTTCATCTGCCATCATCCGCAGCATCTTCTGTAAATCAATCGGATCAGGTGTTGTCAGCTTGCTGTCCAAATGCTGATCCTCCACCACCGTACCGGTCGAACCGATAATACCGCATTTCAGGCCTGCCCGTTCACAGATGCTTTGCAGCAGATAAGTGGTTGTTGTTTTTCCTTTCGTTCCGGTAATACCGATCATACGCATCTGTCTGGATGGATGTCCGTAAAAAGCATCTGCAATTCTTGCCATCGCGGCACGCCCGTTACTGACCAGCACCTGCGGTACATCGAGCGGAACAAAATGCTCCACGATCAGTGCAACACAGCCGTTTTCTACCGCCTCCCACGCATAGTCGTGAGCATCGAACCTTGCACCGACAATGCAGAAAAAGAGACCCGCGTCTGTCCGGTCCCGACTGGAGGATGTGATTTCCCGAATCTCGATATTCATATCACCGCGGGTTTCTTCCACGTACGGAAGTTCCGCAAGCAGTTCCCATAATTTCATCTGACTGATTCCCCTCTTCTCGGGTTAATCTTCTTCCATGAGTTTATCACAATTCGGCGTTTTTTTCCACCCGAATCAAAAAACACCAAAGGGGAGACTGAATCTTCAGTCTCCCACATAAGACATCATTCTGATTTCGAGATCTGCATTTTCCGCAGCTGCCGAAGCTGATGACAGGGTTATTGTCGCATCCTGCGGAGCCGTCAATCGGACAGTCTGCGCTCCATTCGATGAGATCAGATCCATCCTGACTGCACCTGTGCACACCGCAGCACTGTCGGTACTCATTTCAAGTTCAAGCTTCAGATCCTCATTTTTGCTTTCCACCGTATGGATCTTACTGTTAAGCTTTGCAATCATCCTGCCGGAATTTCCGATTCCGGCCAGATCGGCAAGCAGGACAACACAAAGGATCACACTTACAAGAGCCAAAATCGTCAGCGCGATATTCCACCGGATTCCGTCGCCGGAGATGATACGCGCCTTCGGCTTTTTCTCCTCGATCACCTGAAATCTGCCGCTGGAACTCATTGCCATGCTCCCGGTCCAATCCTGGGTCTGGCGGATTCCGGGCAGATCAGCCGAACACGTCATCCGGGATCTGCGGATATCCGCATGTTGCTGGCGTTCTTCGCTTTTTCTGTACCGGGTTTCCTGCCAGTTGATCACGCCGTCCTGCAATCTGCCCCTGAACCCGAGAGACATGTCTGTCATTCACGTTCACACCCTTTACTCTTTTTGTGTTTCAAGTGCTGCGATCAGCTCCAGAAGCTGAGGCAGTTCATCATTGAAATTCTTCCAGGCATCGCCGCTGGTGGAAAGCGCTGCAACACGCACATGATCGTTAGCGCCTGTGATTTCCATATCCCGCTCTTCGCGCAGAATCTTTTGACGTATGTTAACCGGGAGAAGCACACGCCCCTGCGCATCGCAGGTCTGCTCGTCATAACTCAGCGCGTAGAATTGCTCCAGATACCGATTCAATGCCGGGTTCAGTTTTCCGAGTTTTTCATATGTTTCATTGCGTTCTTCCCATTTTTCTGTCGGATAAATCGCTACGGATTTGAAGTCGAAAGAAGGAGCAACGCAAAAAGTATCACCGAGCTTTTCACGAAAGTTCTGTGGGATTACGAGTCTGCCTTTGGTATCCAGACTATGGTTGAAAGACCCTATGAAACGCACAGCCCTTGTTTTTTCGCGGTTCGCCGGGGTTTCAGTGTTATTGCTGGTCCGATCGTCTTTGGAATCGTCCACTACACTTTCCCCCTTTCTACCACTTTTATGTCTGATTTTGGGATGAATCCCCCTTTTTCCCCACAAATTTAGCATAAGTTTCGGATCTCTGCAAGCCCTGCTTTTCAAGGTCTGCAGGCGCCAGCCGGATTTTTGTTAATCTTTGTATAATATTTTCTTAATATTTTTGTAATATATTAATATCCGCTTGTATCCTTCCAACCCTGTATCCCTATATTTTGTATATGTAAAAAGGCAGTGCCCTTCATAGACACTGCCCTAGTACTAAAAATGTTGCAAAAAATTAATATTTTTATTCGACAATTATTTCAACAGGAGTAAAACCAATGCTGTCACAGGAAACAAGATAATACTGAATCTTATGATATTCGCCGGTAAACCCGTTCTGGATTCCCTGCCCATGCAGATGACCGTAAACAACCGTATGAACATGAAATTCTTCCAGCAGTTTCGTAAATGCGGTCTCTTTCTCTCCGGCAAGCATCGGCGGATAATGCATCATTGTCACAATCGGCCTGCCGGCAGCCAGCTCCCACGCTTCCTCAAGCGCCAGACGGAGGCGCTGTGTTTCCCTGGCAAAAATCTTTCGATTGGCTTCATCCAACTGCTGTTCCCCCGTCGGGAAAAGCCATCCTCTGGTTCCGCATACCACTGCTGTTTCGACATCGACAGCGCTGAACTGAAGTGCCTGCATTCCGGACGGCAGAATGGACCGCACGCGGCTGATGGAATTCCACCAATAATCGTGATTCCCCTTGCATAAGATTTTCCTGCCCGGCAGCGCGCCAATCTCTTCCAGATCCTTTTGCGCCTCCTCCAGATGCATTGCCCAACTGATATCGCCTGGAATCAGGACCAGATCGTCATCGGAAACCTTTTCGCGCCAATTTTCACTGATATGAAAAAAATGCCTGTCCCATTGAGGTCCGAAAATGTCCATCGGTTTAGCGTTTCCTCCGGACAGATGCAGATCCCCTATGGCAAACAGGCGCATATGCTCTCCTCAGCAGAATTATTGGTCTTCTTCCTCTTCTTCGTCCGCGTCTTTCTCCTCGTCCTCACGGACATCCTCCAGGCTCATTTCCTGCTCAATTTCATCATATTCGGATGATTCCTCCTCTACTTCGGGAATGATCTCATCCATACCGCTTACATCATCCATATCGCCGATTGTGTTGGTGCTCACCGGATCCGCTTCTTCTTCCGTTTCTTCCTCATTATTGCTCTTGTTCATCTCTTTCAGGCAGAACAAACAGACATCTTTTCCGGGAAGGCAAGGCTCTTCATTGCAAACACTGCATAATTCCATCTCATCCGACTGTTTTTCGCCTTTTATTTCCCGCAGACATACTTTACAGTACTTTTCATCCTCCCTGATGTAGTTCAGATCGCAACGAGGACATTTGATCAGGTTCATTGGCTTTTCCTCCCCGGAATACGGCGATTCAGGAACGTATCCCCACAAATTTAAACTATAATGGAACTTTCATGTTCTTCAATCTCACTTATGCATCAAAAACAGGACATTTTTCCCGTTCATTCCCCACTTTTTATGCATAAGGCTCCACCAGGAGCGCCTGAATCACACTTCCGATCCACGGACATGCATTATACACTCCTGCAGCATGCAATGCAATACTGAAAGTTATGGATGAAGTATCTCATCCATAAGATTCAGCAATTCTTCCCTGCCGGTGCCGTCTTCCCCGCTGAAGCAGATTATTTCCCAGGGTTGGACACTGAGTGCGCGGCAGATCGGCGCGAGATATTTACTTCTTGCGCCTCTGCTGATCTTGTCGGCTTTTGTAGCAATAACAGAAAACGGGATATCCATTTCCCGCAGAAAGCGGTTCATTTGCTTATCGTCTTCCGTCGGTTCATGCCGGATATCCACCAGGCAAAGCACGTGGAGCAGTTCATCCGCCTTGGTGAAATAATCCTGCATCATCTTTCCCCAGCGCTGTTTCTCCTGCTTATCCACCTTTGCAAAGCCATATCCCGGCAAATCCACCAGATGAAACTCCGAGTTCAGCAGAAAGACATTCAGGAGTCTTGTTTTTCCAGGCGTTGAACTGGTACGCGCCAGCTTGTTTCTGCGGCAAAGCTTATTGATCAGAGTACTCTTCCCCACATTGCTCTTGCCGGCAACCGCGATCTGCGGCAGCCCCTTCCCGGGGAAATCACCATAATCAGCCATGGAAGTGATGAAATCTGCTGTCTTGATTTCCACGTATTTCTCCTTATTTCCGGATCAGAGCCGTCTTCAGTACTTCCTGAACATCCTGCACCGGCAACACATGGAACTGTTCCAGCACATAGTCCGGAATCTTTTCCAGATCCTTCCTGTTTTCTTCCGGAATGATCAGGGTCCGGATACCGGCTCGGTAAGCCGCCATCGTCTTTTCCTTCAGCCCGCCGATGGGAAGCACACGTCCCCGCAGGGTCACTTCTCCCGTCATAGCAAGATCCTGGCGTACCGGTACGCCGGTCACGGCACTGACAAGCGCCGTTGTCATCGTAACCCCGGCTGACGGGCCGTCTTTGGGCACCGCGCCTTCCGGCACATGAATATGAATATCGATACTTTGGTAAAAGTCCTTTGCGAGACCGAACTCTTCACTATGCGCACGGACCCAGCTGAACGCTGTCTCCGCGGATTCCTTCATCACGTCGCCCAGCTGCCCGGTCAGTTTCAGCGTGCCTTTGCCGCTCATCGTGGTGCACTCCACTTCCAGCATTTCACCGCCGACGCTGGTATAAGCCAGCCCGTTCACAATACCGACCCGGGGTTCTTTCTCCGGAGGCTCTCTCAGGTATCTTGGCGCACCGAGCATTTCCCGCAGAATCTTTGGGGTCACGGTAATCGAGCGTTTCCCCTGATCGAGCATCCGCACTGCCGCCTTGCGGCAGAGTTTTGCGGCCGTCCGCTCAAGTGTCCGGACGCCGGCTTCCCGCGTATAGTCCTCAATCATGGCCTTCAGCACCACGTCTCCGGCCTTCAGGGCATTTTCCTTCATACCGTGCTCGCGGATCTGCTTAGGCAGCAAATGCCGTTTCAGAATCTGCAGTTTTTCCTCTTCTGTATAGCTCGGTACCTCAATCAGTTCCATCCTGTCCAGCAGCGGAGGTGGAATCGTCTCCATGCTGTTGGCCGTTGTGATAAACATGACTTTGCTCAGATCAAACGGCAGTTCCATGTAATGATCCCGGAACGCATGATTCTGCTCCGAATCCAGCACTTCCAGCATCGCGGAAGCAGGATCACCCCGGAAGTCCCCGCTCATCTTGTCGATCTCATCGAACAGGAATACAGGGTTCATAGTTCCCGCCTGCTTCATGCCGGCAATGATCCGGCCGGGAATGGAGCCGATATAGGTCCTGCGATGTCCCCGGATTTCCGCTTCATCCCGCACACCGCCCAGGCTTACCTGAACGAACTGGCGGCCAACCGCTTCGGCAATCGCCTTGACAATGCTGGTTTTACCTACACCGGGCGGCCCTACAAAGCAAAGGATCGGCCCTTTCATATCTTTCTTCAGCTGGAGCACAGCCAGATATTCGATGATACGTTCTTTTACATCGTCCATCCCGTAGTGATCCCTGTTCAGGATCTCCCGGGCACGGTTCAGATCCAGATTGTCCTCAGTTTCCTTCCCCCAGGGGAGGTCCAGAATCCATTCCACATATGTCTGGCTGACCGAGCTTTCAGGGCTTCCCGGCGCCATACGTCCCAACCGATCCAATTCCTTTTCACACTTGCTGCGAGCCTCCTCATTCAGCGGAAGCTCTTCCATCCGTTTGCGCAAGTCAGCCGTTTCCGTTTCATCCCGGTCGCCCAGTTCGGTCTGGATCGCCTTGATCTGTTCCCGAAGGTAATAATCTTTCTGGTTCTTTTCCACCTGTTTGCGGATGCGGCTCTGAATCTGCTTTTCCGTATCCGCCATGTCTGTTTCCCGCATCAGGATCACACAAACCTTCTCCAGCCTGGTGATCGGATCCAGTTCATCAAGGATCTCCTGTCGGTCTTCCTTCTTGCTCAGCACATTCGCCGCCAGCAAATCCGCCGCTTCTCCCGGCTTTTCGATCGCATGGATCGACTCAACCGTGTCCTGGCTCACGCGCTGGGAAGAACGGGCATATTCTTCAAACAAATCCTGACTGGTCCGCAGCAAAGCTTTGGCGTCCGCAGAGCGGACAGCCTTATCCTCGCATATTCTGATCTGTGCGCGCATGCACGGATCATCAGTCAGTTTTTCGCGAATCATACCGCGGCTGACGCCTTCTACAAGCACACGGATATTCTCACCCGGCAAATTCATGACCTGTTTGATTTCCGCAATGGTGCCGACTTTGCTGAAATCATCCCAGCCGGGTTCATCCGTATCATCATTTTTCTGGCTGATCAGAAAAACTTTCTGCTGCTCCATCATACCCTGTTCCAGGGCTGCGAGCGACTTTTTCCGTCCAACGTCAAAATGGAGGACCATGTTGGGAAACAGCATCAGTCCCCGAAGCGGCAGTACCGGCAGTTCAATTGTCTGGATTTTCCTCATTGGTTACCTCATTCTCAGGACGCGTCCGTCTTATCGGCTGCCTCCTCTGTATGCCTTGTTGTTCGTCTTCTGACGCTGGAGATCAGTTTGGGCTTTCCGCCGGTAACAGCTTCCTTCGTAATCACGCACTCGTTTACATCCTTCATGCCTGGCAGTTCAAACATCGTATCCAGCATAGCATCCTCGATGATTGCCCGCAGGCCTCTGGCGCCGCATTTCCGTTCAATCGCCTGACGGGCAATCTCTCGGATCGCATCTTCTTCAAACGTGAGTTTGATCCCGTCCATATCCAGCAATGCTTCATATTGTTTGCACAGCGCATTCTTCGGCTCCGTCAGGATCCGGATCAGTGCATCCTCATCCAGTCCGTCCAGCGTCACAACGATCGGCAGGCGTCCGACGAATTCCGGAATCAGCCCGTACTTGGTCAAATCTTCGGGGCGGACTTCTTTCAGCGCGTCCGTTCTCATGGGATCACGCCGGCTCTGGATCTCGGCGCCGAACCCCAACGTTTTTTTGCCGATGCGGTTTTCAATGATCGGAACCAGTCCGTCAAAGGCGCCGCCGCATATGAACAGAATGTTGGTAGTATCAATCCGGATCAGTTCCTGATGCGGGTGCTTGCGCCCGCCCTGAGGCGGTACCGCAGCTTCTGTTCCCTCCAGAATCTTCAGCAGAGCCTGTTGAACGCCTTCGCCGCTCACGTCACGGGTAATGGACATATTCTCGCCTTTTCGTGAGATTTTGTCAATCTCATCGATATAGACAATTCCGCGCTGTGCTTTCTCAATGTCCCAGTCCGCCGCCTGGATCAGACGAAGCAGAATCGTTTCCACATCATCGCCTACATAGCCGGCTTCAGTAACGCTCGTCGCATCTGCGATGGCAAACGGGACTTCCAGAATCCTCGCAAGTGTCTGAGCAAGATAAGTCTTTCCGCTTCCTGTAGGCCCCAACAGAAGAATGTTGCTTTTCTGAAGCTCTACATCATTCTTCCGCTGTTTCCGGTTGATGCGCTTGTAGTGATTGTATACCGCCACACTCAGAGCACGTTTCGCCCGCTCCTGGCCGATCACGTACTCGTCCAGCGTCCGCTTCATCTCTATAGGAAGAGGCAGTTTAACCTGACCGATCTGGTTCTTGTTCTCCTCTTCCTCCGTAAAGGCATCATCATTCAGAATATCATTGCACAGCGCAATGCACTCATTGCAGATATAAACGTTCGGACCTGCGACCAGCCGTTCCACCATGCGCTGTTCCTTCCCGCAGAAGGAGCAGCGGGGCCCCTGACGGTTATAATTATTTGCCATACGGCCATCCTCACTTTTCCTGCTTGTCTCTGGGCTGATAAATCTCGTCAATAATATGGTAGTCCAGTGCTTCCTCAGCACTCATAAAGTAATCCCGTTCCACATCAGTCTGGATCTTCTTCAGGGACTGTCCGGTCATCTCCGCCATCATGCTGATCATCTTCTTTTTAGTCTTCATCAGCCATTCAGCGCGGATTGCCACATCGGTCGCCTGGCCCTGCGCGCCGCCCAATGGCTGATGGATCATCACTTCGGCATTGGGAAGTGCCAGCCGTTTGCCTTTTTCGCCGGCCATCAGCAGGAAGGCTCCCATGCTTGCCGCCATACCAACGCACACCGTACGCACCTGTGGCTTAATATACTGCATGGTGTCGTAAATCGCCATGCCGGCCGTCACAGAGCCGCCGGGGCTGTTGATATACAGACTGATATCACTGTCCGGATCTTCCATTTCCAGGAACAGGAGCTGAGCTACCACCAGGTTGGCCGTGTCATCGTTGATTTCTCCGCCCAGGAACACAATCCTGTCCTTCAGCAGGCGGGAATAGATGTCGTAGGAGCGTTCTCCCCGGTTTGTCTGTTCAATGACCATCGGGATCAGCGGCATATTGTTTTCCTCCTCTGACTGAAATGGGCGGCCCGGCCGGGCCGCCGTATGAATGATTATTCAGCGTCTTCCTTTTCGGTTTTCTTCGCAGCCGGTTTCTTTGCCGCAGGCTTCTCTGCGGGTTTTTCTTCATCCGTTTCAGTCTTTTTTGCGGCAGTCTTCTTCGCGGGCTTCTTCTCGGCTTCTTCGCCTTCAGTCTTCTTCGTCTTCTTCGCGGCGGGCTTCTTCGCCGGCTTTTCCGTAGATTCCTCTTCCTTCTTCTCCTCGACCTTGGCGTCCTTCTTCAGCAGATCCAGCACCAGACGGATCGCGGCATTTTCCTTCAGATACTCCTTCTGTTCGTCAGTCAGGTTCTTCTTAAAGGTTTCAACGTCCTGACCCATGCGTTCCGCCTGCTCCGCGATTTCCTTTTCGATATCTTCCTCGGTGGGTTCGATGTTCTCAGCCTTCCGGATAGCTTCAATCGTCAGCTCGGTCCGCACCCGCTTTTCAGCCTCGGGCATATACATCTTCTTCAGATCGTCCATGGTCTGACCGGTATACTTCAGATAGTCTTCCATCCGCAGGCCCTGGTAGCTCATACGCATACCCATTTCGCGCACCATATAGTCTGCCTGGTCTTCGATCATTGCTTCCGGAATATCCATCTGCGCATTCTCAGCCGCTTTCCCGACCAACGCGTTCTCGATTGTTACGTCATTGTTCTTCTCGATCTGTTTGGTCAGTTCACTGACAATACTTTCCCTGTAAGCCTTGAAAGTGTCGAATTCGCTGATATCCGCTGCAAAATCGTCGTCCAGTTCAGGCTTCTCGGTCATCTGGATGCCGTTCACCTTCACGTGGAACACGGCGTCCTTGCCTTTAAGCTCCTCCGCGTGATACTCGTCAGGGAAGCGCACGTTCAGATCCTTTTCCTCGCCCAATTGCATTCCGATCATCTGCTCTTCGAAGCCCGGAATAAACTGATGGCTGCCGATGGTCAGCGTCTGGCCTTCGGCAGTGCCGCCGGCAAAGGGAACCCCGTCCACGGAACCCGCGTAATCCAGGTTCACCGTATCGCCTTCCTGTACGGGACGGTCTTCCACGTCGATGGTCCGGCTGGCCTTGTTGCGGTCTTCCTCAATACGTGCATCCACCATCTCGTCAGTCAGCTTCTGAAGATCTGCCTCAACCGTCAGGCCTTTATACTCACCGAGCGTGACATCCGGGCGGACAAACACTTCCACGTGGAACTTCAGGTCCTTCCCCGCGCCGATCTCATCGATATCGGCCTGGGGTCTGTCCACGGGATGCAGATCATATTCCTTGATAGCCTCACTGTACGCATCCTGAGACACTATTTCGAAGGCGTCATCATAGAAAACGCTCTCGCCGTAAATCGTCTCAATCATCCTGCGGGGAGCCTTGCCGCGGCGGAAGCCGGGGACGTTGATCCGCTTGCGCAGTTTCAGAAAAGCAAGCTGCAGCGCTTCATCAAACTTCTCTGCAGGGATGACAAAAGACAATTTGGCTTTGTTTCCGGAAACCTTCTCGTACGTGTGGCTCATGAATGATATCCTCCTGAATCATTTCAGCATAAAGCAACGGTGCACGTTCTGCGCCGCAAGGCATTCTATCATAACTTTTCCGGCTTTGCAAGGCTACTCAAACATCCATTTGACAATCTTCCGGATATGTTCCGTCCAGAACACCATATCGTGGATCCCGGGAGCCTCATGATATTCATGGGCAATGCCTTCTTCCTCCAGGAAGCGGTGCATCCGCCGGTTATTCTCAATCAGGAAATCTTCCGTTCCGCAGCACAGGTAGAGTTCGGGAATTTTCTTCCCCGCCGCCTTCAGTCTGCGGATCAGAGTTTCCGGGTTGTTGTCGCTTTCCAGCAGTTTCTCCGGTTCACCGAAGCACTCCAGGTAGTAATCGTAATTGGCAACCTCGTTCCCTTCGCCCGGTTTCATTGCAGCCACTTCATGCTGGATCAGGGCTGATGACATCGCACCGATCTTGCTGAAGCGTTCCGGATAGGCCAATCCCGTATGGATTGCTCCAAAGCCGCCCATGGACAGCCCTGCAATACAGGTGCCTTCCGGTTTAAGTGCAAGGCGGAACGTCTTTCTGACGTAGTCCACCAGTTCCTCTCCCAGCATCGTCTGGTAAGCCCGGCCGGTTGCCTTTCCATTCAGATAGAAGGAATTTTCCGCCGTAGGCATGACGATGGCAAAATTGTACTGCCCGGGAAGTTCATTCGGCACATAGTTGCCGGCTTTTCCCGTATATCCGTGCAGCAGGAACAATGTCTTCATCGGTTCCCCTTCCGCAGGTTCCGGTGTATCTTCTCTTGGATCGTTCGGGATCAGAACCTCAAAGGATGTTTCCCGCCGAAGTGCTTTTGAATAATACTCAATCCTGAAATATGCCATTATTATTTCCTCCTTACCACGGGTCATTCACAGCCGGCAGCAGTTCGGAGTGCCCGACCCCCAGGATATCGCTCGTCCGCCGGGAAGACATATGGCCGCCGTCTGTTTTGATATAGCACAGCTGATGCCCCATAAAGACAATTGACGATGTCTGTCCGCCATCCAGATTAAACCCGACCGTGCACCCCTTTTCCATCAGCTTTTCGGCGAGAAAAGCGACCCCGTCACCGGTACTCCGTTTGATCCGGCCCTCCAGCATCATAAACCAGTAATGGCCTTTTTCCACCATCCCGACAGCTGTCCGCTGTGCATGGCTAGTACCGTATTTTTTAATGCCTTCTTCGTTCAGTTCTCCGTCCCGGATCAGGATTGGCCCGAAGGCTAATACATCCATTGCGCCGTCTTCCAGATATTCTTCTGCCGTTTTCTCATCGCTGTAAAAGACCTTCATATCTCCGTCCGGCCAGATCGCCAGACAATCCAGATTCGGAAAATCCTTCACACCGCGCTTCTTTGTCCGGTCTGAATAAACCTTGCCGTCCCGGATAATAATCCCCGGGCGGCTTTTTTTCTGCTGCAGGCGCAGCTGAGCATAGTCATTGGAAATCGCCAGAATTGTCCCGGTCTTCCGGGCTATTTTATAGGGATACTCCGTTCCGTACTTCCAGTTTTCGGGATCGTTGGCAATCATTCTCGGCCCGGCGCTGCCTTCCGCACAGCGTACTTCCGCTTCAAACCAGCACCGTTTCGGTTTTTCCTGCTGACGGCGGTAAATCTCGATCCACAGGGTATCGCTGGCATAACGCCATACGCCGTTCTTCTCATCTTCAAATACAAACTCGCCGGAATCCAGAAAACCGGCATCATTCAATGCCGGAAATTCTCCCTCTTCTTTCTCCGCCGTTGCCGCACAGCAGCATCCGGTCAGCAGCAGCGCAGAAAGGATGCAAAGCCATCTCTTCATCATGCTTAACCTACACCCATCATCCGGTGTAACACTTCCTGGTATGCTTCCGCCACATTGTCCATATCTCTTCTGAACCGGTCGATATCAAGCGGTTCATGGGTACTCGAATCCCAGAATCGGGCTGTATCAGGTGTGATTTCATCCGCAAGAATGATCTGCCCGTGATATCGTCCGAATTCAAGCTTCATGTCGATCAGTTCAATACTGATATCCTTCAGATAAGCCGTCAGAATCTCATCGATCTTCAGGCTCATTTCGGTAATCTGGTCCATCTCTTCCGGAGTGGCCGCTCTCATGGCATAGATATGGGTATGATTGACGATCGGATCAACCTCCATATCAGTATCTTTCAGGACAAACTCGATGACTGTCGGCTCCAGCTTTGTCCCGACGGGAATGCTGGTCCGCTCGCACAGCTGGCCCGCCGCGATATTGCGGATCTTAACTGCAAAAGGAAGCATATCGCACCGCTTCACCAGGCTGTGACGCGCGTCGATATGCTCGATAAAATGAGTTTCGATTCCATTGTCTTTCAGCAGTCTGAACAGGTGTTCACACACCTGGTTGTTGACCTCACCCTTGCCAAGGATCCGGCCTCGTTTCAGGCCGTGAAAAGCCATGGCTTCGTCCTTGAAAAAAACGATCGCCTTGTCCGGATCATCCGTTGCGTATACCTTTTTGCCTTTGCCTTCACGCAAGATCTCACCGATTTGCGGCATCGCACACTCCTCCGTTTCTGACAAAACATAAATAATTTTAGCATTTTCCGGTTTTTTTCTCAACCCCGTTAAATTGTTCTTTTTCCCGCCCGAATCTGACAAATTACGTACGATAATACAATTCTTCTCCCAAAAGTTCGCCTTTTGCTATTTTCTCCCCAACCTGCTAAAATACAGGTGCGCAGTTAAGCGTAAACATCAACTGATAAAAGACTATGCTGTCGATTCGTCTCCTTTTTCACAAAGGAAATGACCGAATGGGTCAAGGGGGCGGTCGGAAAGCCCTCTTGATAAAGGAGCGTTTATGGATTTCTACAGCCGAGCCCGCCGCGAAGGCCTTCGTGTATACCAGGCCGCCATCCAGGCCAATGCTGATCCCTATCTGCCGGTCCTCGAGGATCTGGAACCGAACCTGTCTCAGCTCAGCCGTCTCTCTCTCGGAATCCTGACTATCCCGCTGGACCGGGTCGTCGGTTCCGTTTCCCAGGGCAGGAGCTATGCCTTTGCCAATGGTTTCCTGCCCATTCTGGAAGGCGGCAGCGAAT
>Ga0265298_10002316_pt1 | contig 26727 bp, 25 predicted proteins | sample AusTroGonzalo_MG_3_FD_193486 | JGI IMG/M metagenome (GOLD analysis project Ga0265298, IMG submission 193486) | Bovine rumen microbial communities from tropical cattle in Woodstock, Queensland, Australia - Gonzalo_01 | ecosystem: Host-associated > Mammals > Digestive system > Stomach > Rumen ...
ATGGAATGGCACAAGAAAACATTATCATTGAAGCATTTCTGAAGATGGATAGTACTTGGGCGACTTTGGGGCCTGACGATGTCAAATACGCCCCTAAGCCCATCTCCTGCAAAGTAGATTCCCTCACATGGCTCATCCGCGTTCCTTCGTGCCATCCTGATTTTCGCGAAAGGACAATAAACGCTTTGCAGCAGTTTGATGAATCGGACTGCGTGAACCTGATTATTGATGTCCGTGGTAATGACGGAGGCACTGATGTCACTTGGTACAAGTATTATGATATGCTGTACGACCATCCCGGCAAGCCTTCTGTCAGTTGGTTCCGCAATACCCCTGAAAGCTTAAAGCGTTGGCAATACATAGTAGAGAGTGGGCAATCCGATGACGAGTACAATAGAAACTTCATCAAAGAGTGCGAATCTTCAAAGAAGAAATTCGTGAAATGGGGGGAAACGTCAAGTGATACAGGACGTAAGCCAACAACACGCGTCAGACGGGCTGCCGTATTAATCGACTGTATGACGGCGAGTGCAGGGGAAAGTATTGTTGATTTTGTCAAAAATCATAGCAATCGCGCCAAGGTATATGGAAAATGTAACACCCATGGGAGCAATTTAACCGGCAATTTCTGGGATAAGGTAGTATTACCCAACAGCAAGATTGGGATATGGTATGCCACCACCGTAGATTCTGGTTTTTACGAGAAAGACTTCTCTGAAGGTGTTGGTATTGTCCCCGACGTTATCATCCCATTGCCTTATCCTAGAAAGCTCACAGACAACATAGACGAGTGGGTACTGTGGGTAGCGAAGGACTTGAAGAAGAAATAGAGTTTTTCTTATTCATAATGGAAAAATAAACCTAAAACTAACAACACACAAATATGAAAAGAAATCTACTTATCGCATTGCTTGCAGCTGTCGCAATGACTAGCTGGGCACAGGTTAATCCTACTTCTGCCTTGGTTGGCTCGTGGTCGGGCAAACTGGAAGGAGGACCTATGACTTTGACAATAGTATTAAAACTGGAGCAGGCCGATGGTTACGTAAAGGTCACAATGGACTGCCCCGACCAAGCCGTACAGGGCCTTTCCGCCAAGAAGGAATGTCTGACGGACGACTCGCTGGCTGTGAAGATTGAATCCCTGGGCATCACTTATTGCGCCCGGCTGAAGGATGGCAAGCTCGACGGTACTTTCTCGCAGAGGGGCTCCACGGCTCCCCTTGTGCTGGAAGAACTAAAGCGTCCACAGCATCCGCAACCACCCTATCCCTACACGACAGAAGAAGTCTCGTTCCGAAACGAAAGGGACAGCGCCACGCTGGCCGGAACATTATGCTGGCCTGTAGGCTATAATCCGAAGGCGAAGAAAAAGCCCGCTGTCGTGCTGTTCATCTCCGGTAGCGGACTGGAGAATCGCGACGAAGAAACCTGCGACCACAAGCCTTTCCTCGTTATCGCCGACTATCTGGCCCGTCAGGGCATTGCCTCGCTTCGCTACGACGACCGCAATTTTGGTGCCTCTAAAGGCGGAGATGTAAAGAACGCCACATCCGAGGACTTCGCAAGAGATGCAGCTGCCGGACTCGAATATCTGCGCAGCAGGAAGGCTTTCGGGAAAGTCGGCGTGATTGGACACAGCGAAGGTGGCCTTATCGGCTTCATACTCGGAGCACAAGGACTGACCGACTTCCTCGTCTCTTTGGCAGGAACGGGTGTGAAGGGCGATACACTCTTGGCGTCTCAACAGAATCGTGCATTGGAACTTATGGGTATGCCTGCCAATGCAACGGTGGAGAAAATCCATCAAGATGAGAGAGTTCAGAATAATCCTTGGCTAAGATGGTTCGTCAACTATGACCCGTCCGAGAACATCAGCAAGACCAAATGCCCTGTTTTTGCCCTCAACGGCGACCTCGACATTCAGGTTATCTCTTCATTGAACCTGCCTGGCATCGAGCGGAACCTGCCGAAGTCGAAGAAAAACCTTATCAAGGAATATCCCGGTCTCAACCACCTTTTCCAGCATTGCACCACAGGTGCCACCAATGAGTATCGTCAGATAGAGGAAACCATCTCGCCCGAAATCCTCAGCGACATCGCAGAGTGGATTAAAGGCTTAAAAAAGTGATTTAATGAAGAATAGTATGAAAAGAAACATTCTTATCGCATTGTTCGCTGTCGTAAGCCTAGCAGGTTGGGCACAAGAGAACAATTACACCATCAAGTTCGACCCTACCTCTTTCGTTGAGGAAAATGCCAGTATCGATAGTTTCTATCTGGTTGACCTCCCCGACAGGAATCTGATTACGGAGAAATATGCCTATCAGGGAAAGGAAATCAACATTAGCGGCAAGGTTGGAAAACCCCAGAATGTTAATCTGATATTGATTGTAAAGATTGCCGGTGGTGTTAGAACACAATATATACCACTCATCCTTGAAACTGGCAATATCGTCATCATGCATGACAAACAGCACAGTCATTATGTCTCAGGTACACCGCTCAACGATGCCATGTTTGCCGCTATGCGCGACATTAATCAAGCCAGACAGACAAACGACCTTGAGAAAGTACGACAACTTATCATAGACTACATTAAGGAACACAACAATGACGTAACTGCCGTTTCGATGTTGTGGGAACTATATCTAAAAACCGCGAAAGGAGCCAAAGACGCACTGACGCTCATTGGCCAATGCAACAAGGATGTCCAGCAGCATCCAAGCATCGTTCAACTTGTCAAACTGATAAGCTGTCCTAAGGAAGGTGATATGTTCAAGGACTTTTCCGTAGAGTATGAGGGTAAGACCACACGTCTGAGCGACTATGTTGGCAAGGGCCAGTATGTGCTAGTGGACTTCTGGGCCTCATGGTGTGGTCCCTGTCGGGGTGAGATTCCCAATCTTATTGCGGCCTACAACAAGTACAAAGAAAAAGGTCTTCAAGTGCTTGGAGTCGCTGCATGGGACAAGCCCAAAGACACGCTTAAAGCCATAGAGGAAGAGAAAGTCCCCTATCCGCAAATCATCAACTCGCAACAGATAGGTACCGATGCCTATGGCATCACGGGCATCCCCGAAATCATCCTCTTTGCCCCTGACGGCAAAATCATAAAGCGCAGCCTCCGTGGTGAAATGATAGACAAAATTCTATCTGAAATATTTAAGTAAACGCCTCAGATCTTGATTTTGTTGGAAAAACGGACAAAAGTATGCCGAACAATATAAATCACGCACCTAAAAACTGAAAGAAATACTTGTTATAGATAAATGTGTTTTGTATAAATTTTCGTAAATTTGTCAGCTGATTAGAAACAATACACGTAGTAATTGTCAATGAAACATGAACGAGAATCTCACCATACAACTCTTTGACGGCAGAAAAGTGCGTATCGCATGGAATGCCGAGCAGGAGAAGTATTTCTTCTCTGTTGCAGACATAGTAGAAGTTTTAACCGATAGTACTGATGTCAAGCAATACATCAAACGAATGCGTGCACGTGACCCAGAACTGAATTCCAGGTGGGGTACAATTTGTACCCCTACTCGAATGATGGCAGGCGATGGGAAAATTTATAAGACTCAAGCTGCTGATCTACAGGGAAAATTGAAATAATCACAAACAAACAACACACAAATATGAAAAGAAACATCCTTATCGCATTGCTTGCAATCGTGACTCTGATGGGTTGGGCACAAGAGAAATCCAAGGTAAATCCTGGTTGGCTGTGGGAAATCAGTGGTAATGGGCTTGCTCAGAAATCTTATCTCTTTGGCACTTGTCATGGAGAAGGACACAATTTTACCAATGAAGAGATTTATGGCAGCATCTATGGCCTTGCTGACGCTGTGAATCAGGCGGAAACTCTTTTCCTTGAAGTTTCTGACAACCAGAAACTGAAGGCCGAATTAAACAAGGAAGATATGGAGAAATTCAAGGAGATGATGGATAAACTCAAGAACCCTGGGCCTGAGTCCATGATGCCAGAAGGGGTGTATTACAAACCTTTCTTCGACAGTCTATCCCACTTTAATGAATTTCATTCGTTTATGACATACAAGATGAAGGATCCTGAATATTGGAAGAAAAATCCAAGCTACTGGAGTATGCGATTGAGCTTATATTTTTTTACAATGCCAAGAAAAAACGTCAGGACGGTTGATGGCGCCATGCGAGAAGAGTTTCTGAAAAGAGGAAAAGAGGTGGGAGGTCTTGAATCTAGTGCTTTTGGATTTTCTAAAGTATTGCCAATGTACATGAATACATCCAGCCTGGATACAATGTCTATGAAGAATCAGGTGAATCTTGTTTATGCTTTTTCAAAAATCTGCAACAACGACAGCCTGTTTCAAGGCAATACATCATATAAAAACTATCTTGTCAATGATACTTGTTATTTCAGCAGGTGTTTACAGGAAGGGCAGAATGAAATGAAGAAAAAGATAGGAGATCAAACATATAAGGCCCTTGAAGAATCGAGAGAATACGAAAACCAGCATCTTCTGAAGGAAAGAAACGAGGCATGGATTCCTATTATCCGAGAAAACATTGCCCAGCGTCCCTGCCTGATAGCCGTCGGTTGCAAACATCTGATGGGCGACATTGGCTTAATAGCGATGCTTCGCAGAAAAGGCTATACCGTAACGCCAGTGTTCAAGGAGTAGTAACATATCTTTGTATACAAAAACCTCTCAAAAATCTTCGGAAAGGAATAAAAAGTTACGTCATAATGATACCGATATGAAATAAATTACATATATTTGCGGCGTAAAAACATTATAATTATGGCACAGGTATCAATGACCGTCCGCATGGACTCAAAACTGAAACAGCAGTTCAATGACCTTTGTAATGAGATAGGTATGAGCGTAAATACTGCAATCAATGTGTTTGCAAATGCTGCAGTAAGAACACGTGGCATTCCGTTTGAGATTAAAGCAACCCCTAAGACTGAAGCAATGACGGGGCTCGAGGCCTTTCAGCAGATACGGAAGATGGCAGAAAGTGGTCAGTTGCCCGACTTGACACTCGAAGAGATTGACGAGGAAATCCGTTTGGCAAGCACTTCCCCAAGTCCCCAATTGTAGTAACGCCTGCAGAAATGCTAGAGATTCTGCAGAAGTAATAATGGGTTTTCGCAGGAATATGTATCTTTGTACTTGCAAAATGAAAGAGTCAAACAAACACACACAAATATGAAAAGAAACATCCTTATTGCATTGCTGGCTGTCGTAAGCTTAGCAGGTTGGGCACAAGAGAAATCTGAGACGAATCCTGGCTGGCTATGGGAAATCAGTGGTAATGGCCTTGCCCAGAAATCTTATCTGTTTGGCACTTGTCATGGAGATGGTCATAGCTTTACCACTGAAGAGGTTTATGGCAGTATCAGTGGCCTTTCTGATGCCATGAATGAAGTGGAGGCCGTGTTCTTGGAACATTCTATTGATCCACAGCATCAACCAGAGATGAAGTTGTACAAGGCCGATGAAGAAAAAGGCCGTGAGCTGGTGAAAAAGTTTTATAACCCTGGGGCAGAAAATATTATGCCAGAGGATGTCAGCTACGAATCTCTCTTTGATAGCGTTTCCCACTTTAATGAGTTGAAGCAGTTTATGACAGATAAGATGCATGATGCGGAATACTGGAAAAAGACCCCTGGGTATTGGAGTAGCCGGTTAGGATTATATTTGTCTAACATGGGACAAACTGATGTAAAATTTATTGATATTGTCTTAGCAGAAGAGGCTCAGAAGAGAGGCAAGGAGACGGGGGGATTGGAATCCTTTGCTTTTGTGTATTCTAAACTGTTACCCCTTTACATGGATGTAACGTACCTTGACACATTGCCCATGAAGGAGCAGGTTCAGAAGCTTTATGCTCTTGTAAAGAAGTGCAGCGATGGCACTCCGTTTAAGAATAATACATTCCATAAAGAATATATTGCAAATGACACCTGCCGGTTTTCCAAATTCATTGAGGAAGATGTGGATAGTATAAATGCTATCGGAATCAGACCAGGAGAATCGATGAGTAAGATGGTAGAGTATCAACAACAACACTTGTTGCTCGAGAGAAACGAGGCATGGATACCCAACATAGAGGAATACATTGCCTCACGTCCCTGCCTGATAGCCGTCGGTTGTCGCCATTTGCTGGGCAGTAATAGCCTGATAGTGATGCTACGTCGGAAGGGCTATTCCGTAACACCTGTGTTCTAAGTCTCCTCTCAATGGAGACTTTTTTGTGCCATAAATTCTTTTCCCTAAGGATAAAACATTCCTATACGCGATAAAAAGATATGAAACCCTAAGGGGAAAACTATTTTCAAGCTTTGAAAATTTATAACCAAGCCTTGAAAATAAATAACCAAACCATGAAAATATATTTTCAAGCCTTGAAAATAGTTTTGTTAGGCGTATTAAACTCTTTTCTCCTTAGGATTCCCATGTTTTGTCCCTAAGGGAGAAAAGGTTTCTGACGAGAAGAGGAAAAGGAACTAATTTAGAACCTCCCCAAAGTACGCTAAATAATGGCATTGTCTCCTAATCGCTTCAAATATTTAAATAAAATTAGCAATCAGGAAGACGGGATATTATTCTTTGTTATATCTTTGTGGTCAAAAATTAAAAATAATATGGTTGTTACCTCAAAATTTGACTCTAAGGGAATCAAGGGAAATCTGGTTACGTTCTTGGTTGCTGCACTTATGCTTGTAGGTAGTCATCTGACGTTTGCTCGCAAACGCGAGATTATTATATCGCTCATCGTGGTAAGTATTGCAGAAGTCGTTGCCCTATTGATCTGGGCTATTCGACTGAAGGTAATAACGGTAGTTGATCAGGGGTTTGAAGTGAGGCGTGTTTGCTTTCCTTTCCTGAAAAGATTTTATCGTTTTGCAGAGTTCGATTTTTATGTTATTGAGCAAAAGGGAAAAACAGAGCACTTCCATTTGTTGAGACAAGGGGAGCGTACTGTCTCTTTCTCTACGAGGGATTACGAGAATTATGAGGATTTGAAAAGCCTTCTGTCTGTAGTAGGTACGAAGGAATGGGGTACAGACGACAATCGTGCTGTTGATTCTGTGCTTACAAAGCAACTTCTTGCGGGTGTTTTTTTTAGTCTTATTTTGATGCTATTTCTTGTTTCTGCGCCTATTTTTGAATATATTTTTGATGGTCAGGTAACTTTAAGAACCTGTTGCTTCGCATATGTGCCTGGGCTGTTTTTTCTCTTACTTCTCATATATACCCTATATGCCGGCAGACGCCTTACCATTTGGCGTGGAAACATAGAGGTACGTAGTTTGCTATGCCCTTGGAAAGTGAGATGCTATGCGCTTAGGGACTTTGATTATGCTTTGGAAGTCAATACGCCTGGTCAATATGGTTCTGAAGTAAAGTCATTGTGGCTTATTCGCGATAACAAGTTGGTTTTGAGCATCTCACAGGATGACTATGCCAACTATGATGTATTGGTGCATGCTATTGGCATAAAGCCTGCCAAAACCGTTACAATGCAATGGCATCAGAAACTGAGATATCGTTTTGGAAAGACAATTCAGATATAGCTTCTTGCTTCTGCTTCTCTGCAGCCTTGCTATATCTGCTATGGCACAGAATCAGTATTCCTGGGACGACTTTGTGCAGGAATATGCTGCTGACGATGAAGCATTGCTGGATGAGGAGGAACGACTGGTGTACCTGGAGGAACTGAAGCTTCTGCACGAACATCCTCTGAATATCAATACTGCCAGCATAGAGGATTTTCAGCAGATACCTTTCCTAAATGAACAACAGATAGAATCCATTCATGCCTATATCTATCTGCACGGACAGATGCAGACATTGGGCGAACTGCTGTTGTTGCCTCTCATAGATGCACAAACCTATCGTTGGCTGCATCTGTTTGTTTATGTCGAAGAAGCAGAAAAGAAGGAGAAGGCTGGTCTTTTCAGTCATCTCAAGAATGATTTCTCTACCAGAATAGACATTCCCTTTTATAAAAGAAAAGGCTATAGCGCCACCAACGGCTATGCTGGCAATCCGCTCTATCAACGCATCAGATACGAGGTGGGCAACAGCAAACACTTCCGTGCAGGTTTCCATACGGAGAAGGATCCAGGCGAGCGTTATTTTGATTCCTATAGCGGCTTTGCCCAATTGAAGGATGTAGGTATCCTAAAGACTGCCGTAGTGGGTGATTATCGCATTGGTTTGGGTGAGGGAGTAGCCCTGGGCGGAAGCAATTGGTTTAGCAAATCAGCTCCTGCCAGTAAGATGCAGTCAGGCATCAAACCCCTCAGCAGTACAGATGAGATCAACTTCCTGCGAGGAGCTGCTGCTACCTTGAGGTTGGGGAAGAAATGGGAACTGACCACTTTCGCCTCCTACAGACAGAAAGATGCAACCATAAATAAGGATGGGCAGATTCAGACCTTGCAGACATCGGGCTATCACAGGACGGCATCGGAACAGAAGAACAAGAACAGCGCTACGGCTACTACGGCTGGTGGTGGTTTAGCTTGGCAGAACAAAGGGTTCCACTTAGGTGCCACAGGTTACTATATGCACTTTGATAAGGTAATGAATCCTGGTACAGCCACCTATCGGCTTTACTACCCAAAGGGGCAGAACTTCGGAGTAGGGAGCCTTTACTACGGCTACAGCAAATACCGTCTCAGCATAGCTGGCGAGACGGCCTACAGCACAGAGAAGGATGGCATTGGAACCCTGAATCGCGTGCAATGGATTATCAGCAAACGCTACACGCTCTCTGCCGTTCAGCGTTTCTATGGCTATAAGTATTATTCGTTCCTAAGTGGCGCCTTTGCAGAAAACTCTTCTGCCCAGAATGAGAGCGGATTCCTCCTTCATCTGAAAGCCCAACCCTGGCAACGGTGGCAGTTTGTCTGCTATGCCGACTTCTTCCACAACCCTTGGCCACGTTATCGCATGACTCGCGCCAGCACGGGTCAGGAGTTTATGTTACAAGCCACACATAAGTTGAACACCCACAATACGCTGGAGGTGCGCTATCAACTGAAGCGCAAGGAGCAGGCGGATATAATGGAACCTCACCATCGTGCCAAGCTGCAATGGACCTGCACGCCTTCCTCCGTCTGGAAGCTACAGACCACAGGCTGGTTGCATACGGTTTTGGGCAGCAGGGGATGGAGTCTGCAACAGACAGCCAGTTGTAGCATTCCCAAACCTAAGCTCCGACTGGCTTTGATGGCTGCCTATTTTAATACTGAAGATTACAATTGTCGCATCTACCTGTATGAGCCTTCGCTCTACAGTAGCGTTTCCTCTGGTCAATACTTCGGCAAGGGTATTCATAGTGTCCTTGCTGCCAGATGGACAAGTCGCAACAAGCATTGGATGTTAGAAGGCAAGTATGCACTCTGCAAGTACTTCGACCGTACAGAGATTGGTTCCAGTCATCAAACCATCTACAGTTCCTGGAAAAACGATGTTTCCCTTCAGGTCAGAATACAGATTTAAGTGAAGGCATAGCACCATTCTGCGTACATACATAAGCACTTACCTGAACAGCTATGCTGTGGGCCTCTGCAACAGTCTTTCCTTTCAAAATAGAGGCTACAAAGGAGCCTGTGAAGGAATCTCCTGCTCCCACGGTATCAGCTACCTGCACCTTAGGAGTCGGTTGGAAAGAGACACTGCCGGGGGTAAAGACATAAGAGCCGTTTGTGCCACAGGTAAGTACCAGCATATCCAGATTGTATTTGCCCAGGATAAGCCAGCACTTGTTCTCGAAATCCAAATCAGGGTATCCGAACAACTGACCAACCAGTTCCAGTTCCTCATCATTAATCTTAAGGATATTACAATGGCGGATGCTGTCCTGAATAATCTCTTTGGTATAGAAATGCTGGCGCAAGTTAATGTCGAAGATCTTCAGACAATTGGATGGTGTAGCATCCAGGAACTGATGGATGGTAGTACGACTGACACTATTACGCTGAGCCAGAGAACCGAAGCATACGGCTTGGCAGTTGCGGGCGATGTCGGCAATATCATTATTGAAAGGAATATTGTCCCATGCAACATCTTCCTTTATTTCATACGAGGGGATTCCCTGTCCGTCTAGTGTTACCTGCACGGTTCCTGTGGGATAAGGAACACGAGGCAACAGGTAGTTCAGTTGGTGTTCCTTCAATGCTTCAATAGTCTCTTCTGCCAGAGGGTCATTACCCAGGGCACTGATGGCTATGGTATTATCCATACCAAGGAACTGCCCGGCATGATAGGCAAAGTTGGCGGGTGCTCCACCCAGTTTCTTACCTTCGGGAAGTACATCCCACAAGACTTCTCCCAGTCCTACAACAAATCTTTTCATTGGTTTCATTTGATTACGTTTTCCTGTGACAAAGATACAATGAAGTGAGTTAATAACCAAATGAAGGGGGGGATAAAACAAAAGTAAGGGGACTTCACAGCTCCCTTACTTCTTAAAACTAAACCTTAACTATGAAAAAATCTAATGTAATGCAAAATAAGGGATAATTAAGCAAACAGACAAGGATATAACCATGAAAAACACATTAAATTCACACTTTTTAACTTAATTATGGCGAATGGAAAGGCATTTCTGAAGAAAAACAAGCGAAATGTGGCGAAAAAGCAGTACCTTTGCAGCGCGAAATGCGCTTTCGGTTTTAAATGAAGAAATTACTGATAGAGACATACGGCTGCCAGATGAATGTAGCCGATAGTGAAGTTGTAGCCAGCGTGATGGGTATGGCAGGCTATGAACTGACGGAAAATATGGATGAGGCTGATGCAGTTTTCCTGAATACTTGTTCCGTTAGAGACAATGCCGAACAGAAGATTATCAGTCGGCTGGAATTCCTGTATAGCTTGCAGAAGAAAGGAAGGCGTATCATCATAGGCGTGTTAGGCTGTATGGCAGAACGCGTAAAGGATGAGTTGATAGAGAAGCATCACGCTGATATAGTGGTAGGTCCGGATGCCTATATGTCTTTGCCCGACCTGATTGCTCAGGTGGAGTGCGGACACAAGGCTATCAACGTAGAACTTTCTACCACAGAAACTTACAAGGATATTATCCCCCAGCGTATTTGCGGAACCCATATAGGAGGCTTTGTAACCATTATGCGTGGTTGCAATAACTTCTGCCACTACTGCATCGTACCCTATACCAGAGGTCGTGAAAGAAGCCGCGATGTGGAAAGCATCCTGCGTGAATGTCGCGATCTTCGTGACAGAGGCTTCAAGGAGGTGACTTTGTTGGGGCAGAATGTGAACTCATATCAATTCAAAATTCAAAATTCAAAATTCACAATTGGATTCCCTGAACTACTCAGACGTGTTGCCCGTGCCGTACCTGAGATGAGGGTAAGGTTTACTACATCACACCCCAAGGATATGAGTGACGAGACCTTGCAGGTAATAGCAGAGGAACCCAATATCTGCCACCACATTCATCTGCCGGTTCAGAGCGGAAGCAATCGCATCCTGAAACTGATGAACCGTAAGTACACCCGTGAGTGGTATCTGGATCGTGTGGCAGCAATCCGTAGGATTATTCCCGACTGTGCTATCAGCACGGATATCTTTGTGGGATATAGCAGTGAGACAGAGGAAGACCACCAGTTGAGTCTGAGCCTGATGAAGGAATGCGCCTATGACAGTGCCTTCATGTTCAAATACAGCGAGCGCCCCGGCACATACGCCAGTAAGCATCTGCCTGATGATATACCAGAGGATGTAAAGGTGCGCAGGCTGAACGAACTCATTGCCTTGCAGAACGAACTCTCTGCTGAGTGCAACAAGCGTTGCATAGGCAAGGAATTTGATGTGCTGTTGGAAGGCGTAAGCAAGCGCAGCAAGGATCAGCTGTTTGGTCGTACCGGTCAGAACAAGGTGGTTATCATAGACCGTGGACAGCACCATATAGGAGAGACGGTACGTGTGACAATAACAGAAAGTAGCAGTGCTACCCTTAAGGGAGTTGTTAGACTCTAGACGTTAGATATTAGACTTTAGTAAAGTGAGAAACAGAAAGAAGAAAACATCATCCTGGAGAATGCAGGCATTCACCAATACCATCAGTACCACTATGGTGCTGATATTGTTGGGTATGGTGGTTTTGCTGATGCTTACGGCCAACGTGATAGGCGATTCTGTAAGAGAGAACCTGGTGGTAACAGTGGTCTTGCAGGAAGATACACCTACTGAAGAGGCTCAGGCATTGCAGAAGAAACTCTGTGGCAAGACCTATGTCAAGAGCATAGAATATGTAAGCAAGGAGCAGGCGCTGAAGGAGCATGTTGAGAGTATGGGCATGGATCCCTCTGAATTCCTGGAGGCCAACCCCTTCTCTATATCCATGGAGGTAAGCATGAAGGCTGACTACTCTAACAACGACAGCCTGCTATGGATAGAGAAAGAACTGAAGGAGACAAAGCATGTGAGCGAGGTGTACTACCAAAAGGATCTGGTGGAGAATCTGAACCACAACCTGACGCGTGCCTCTCTGATACTCTTGGGTATAGCAGCTTTGCTTGTCATAGTATCTCTGAGTCTGATAAACTCTACTGTTAAGCTGAACGTTTATAACCACAGGTTCATTATTCATACAATGAAGCTGGTGGGTGCCAAGTGGAGTTACATCCGCAGGCCCTTCCTGATTAGCAGTTTCTGGATAGGATTCACCTCTGCTATTATTGCCGATGCTGTTCTGTTCGGACTCATTATGTGGGCTGCCAATTACGATGAGGCTATCCTGCTGTATGTAACTCAGCAGAACATCCTGATTATGGCAGGAAGCGTTATGGCTGTGGGGCTCCTTATTACAATCGTTTGTACATACGTGTCTGTAACCAGACAGTTGTATATAAAGGCTGAAAAGCTATACTAAAAGCCATCAAAAGGAGTATTATAATTTTTGAATTTTGAATTTTGAATAAAAAAGAAATATGGGTAATTTCGCATTTACAAAGGCAAACTACATTCTTCTGGCCATAGGAATGGCCATTGTCATCATTGGCCTGATTCTGATGGCTGGTGAAGGAAGCTACGAAGGCGTTTTCAATGCTGATATCTTCAGCGCCCGTAGAATCAAAGTCGCTCCGCTGGTTAGCTTGGCTGGTTTTATCTTCATCATGGTAGCCATCATGTACAAGCCCAAGAGTGAGAAGAAAGTTGAATGTAAGAAGGATTAATAGATATGAGTGATCTTCAAGCATTACTGTTGGGGCTCATTCAGGGTCTGACAGAATATCTTCCCGTCAGCAGTAGCGGACATCTGGAAATAGGTAAGATGCTTTTGGGTATCGACCCCGAAGCTGGTGGCCTGCAGTTTGATGTTTTGGTACACGTTGCCACAGTGATGGCTACATTGGTTATACTGATGAAGGAAGTATCATGGATACTGAAGGGTCTGTTCAAGTTCGAGTGGAACGATGAGACCAAGTACGCCCTTAACATCATCATCTCCATGATACCTGTGGGTGTTGTGGGCTTGTGTTTCAAGGATAGCATAGAATCTCTCTATGCCAATGAGCATGTGCGTACTATGGTAGTGGGTGTCTGTCTGCTGATAACAGCATGTCTGCTGACCCTTACCCATTTCTATAAGGCCAATGAGAAAGAGAATATCTCGCCCTTGCATTCCTTTATCATAGGTATTGCACAGGCCGTGGCTGTTCTTCCCGGCTTAAGCAGAAGTGGTAGCACCATAGCTACAGGCTTGTTGTTGGGCAACAAAAAAGAGAAGTTGGCTCAGTTCTCCTTCCTGATGGTGATTCCTCCTATTTTGGGAGAAGCCCTGTTGGATCTGAAGCACTTTATTTCGCCCAGCGCGGAGTATCTGGCAGAACACGGAGCAGCTTCATCCATACCGGCCACTGCTTTGGTAATAGGATTCCTGGCAGCATTTGTGTCTGGTTGCTTTGCCTGCAAGTGGATGATATCAATTGTTAAGAAGTGTAAGCTTATCTACTTTGGTGTCTACTGCGCTATAGCAGGAACATTGGTGCTGATATTTGGGTAATTGAGAATTGAAAATTGAGGGCGCTCTGCGCCAATTGAGAATTAACTAAAGTCTAAGGTCTCAAAAAATGAACTTCCAAGCCGGAGAGATACTATACTTCGACAAGCCGCTCTACTGGACCAGCTTCAATCTGGTTGCCAAGGTACGCAGTGCCTTGTGCCACAAGATAGGAGTGCGTAAGCTGAAAGTGGGACATGCAGGAACATTGGACCCTCTGGCAACGGGAGTTGTGACTATATGCACAGGTAAGGCCACCAAGCGCATTGATGAGCTGCAGGCTCATACCAAGGAATATGTGGCAACACTGCAGCTGGGAGCAACAACCCCTTCATTCGACTTGGAGACTGCCGTTGATGCTACCTTCCCTACAGCGCACATCACAAAGGAGCTGATAGAAGAGGTGCTCACACATTTTCTGGGGAGGATAGAACAGGTGCCGCCAGCTTTCTCGGCCTGTAAGGTAGATGGACACAGAGCCTACGACTTGGCTCGCAAAGGAAAAGACGTACAGCTGAAAGCCAAGATACTGGTCATTGATGAAATAGAACTGCAGGACTTCAACCCTGAGACCATGCAGATGACCATCCGGGTTGTATGCAGCAAGGGCACATACATCAGGGCCTTGGCAAGAGACATCGGAGAGGCCTTGCAGAGTGGTGCCCACCTGATAGCCCTGCGCAGAACCAGGGTAGGGGATATAAGAGTGGAGGATTGCATGGATGTGGAGGACTTCCCCAGGTGGTTGGAAAATCAGGAAATAGAGAAAGAAACAGAGTCAGATAACGATATTAAAAGAACGAAAACGAAATAATCTCATGAAGCTATCACAATTCAAGTACAAACTAACCGACGAGAGAATTGCACAAGAACCTACTCCCTTCCGCGACGACTGTCGCCTGATGGTGGTACATGCCAAAAGTAAATACATTGAGCATCGTAAATCATTCCGTGATGTGCTGGAATTCTTCGACGAGAAGGACGTCTTTGTCTTCAATGATACAAAGGTGTTCCCTGCACGTCTGTATGGCAACAAGGAGAAGACAGGTGCCAGAATTGAGGTATTCCTGCTCCGTGAGCTGAACAAAGAGATGCGTCTGTGGGACGTTCTTGTTGATCCCGCCCGTAAGATTCGTATCGGTAATAAGCTCTACTTTGGACAGGATGAGTCTATGGTGGCTGAGGTAATTGACAATACCACCAGCCGTGGACGTACACTGCGCTTCCTGTACGATGGTCCTCACGAGGAATTCAAACGTGCCCTCTATGCATTAGGAGAGGCTCCCATACCCAAGCATATCATCAAGCGTCCTACAACAAAGGAGGACTTGGAGAACTTCCAGTGTATCTTTGCCCAGAAGGAGGGTGCTGTTACTGCTCCTACAGCAGGTCTGCATTTCTCTCCCCAGCTGATGAAGATGATGGAAATCAAGGGCATTGACTTTGCCTATGTTACCCTGCACTGTGGTTTGGGTAACTTCCGCGAGATAGACGTAGAAGATCTTACCAAGCACAAGATGGACAGCGAGGAGATGCACGTAGATGCCAAAGCCTGTGACATTATCAACACTGCCAAGGCAGAGGGGCGTAAGATTGTTGCCGTTGGTACAACTGTACAGCGTGTGCTGGAGTCTGCTGTCAGCGCTGACGGCAAGCTGAAGGAGTATGACGGTTGGACCAACAAGTTCATCTTCCCTCCATATGACTTTACATTGGCTGACGCTATGATTGCCAACTTCTACCTGCCCTACAGCACCTTGCTGATGCTTACCTGTGCCTATGGTGGATATGATCTGGTAATGATGGCCTATAAGGAGGCGCTGAAGTACAACGAGAACGATCCCGAGAATCGCTATCGTTTCGGTACCTACGGAGATGCCATGCTAATTCTGCAGGATTAATGCATAGACTCTATATAAGCTTAGGTTCTAACCTGGGCAATAGGGAAGAGTTGCTACGCCGAGCCATTGAACTCATCAACGAGCGCATTGGCTCGGTGTTGCGTACCTCCAGTTTCATAGAGACGGAGCCTTGGGGGTTCCAGAGCGAGAACACCTTCCTGAATGCTGCCTGTCTGGTTGAGACTGAACTCACGCCTATGCAATGCCTAAGGGAGACCCAGAAGATTGAACGCCTCCTGGGTAGAACTCAGAAGAGTACGGACGGTAAGTATCATGACCGTCCCATAGACTTGGACCTGCTGCTCTATGATGATCTGCAAGTCAATGAAGAAGACTTGATCCTTCCGCATCCTCACATGCAGGAACGTGACTTTGTCATGATCCCCCTGAGGGAAATCATGGAGGACTCTGAGTGCTCTGAATAATCAGAGTTTTCCGAATAATCTGTTTTTTTATATAATTCTTCACTCTTCACTCTTCATTCTTCATTATTTATTTGTAACTTTGCATCCGAAAACTAAATGTGGATAGATTTGGGCTGCTTGCAACCACAGTAAAAAATGCTAAAAAGAGAAGCTAACTAGGTGTTTCTCATGCATTTCTGCCCGATTTCTCTCCCCATACATTATTAATTATATATATTAAATGTATTATGGGATACTTATTTACATCCGAATCAGTTTCTGAAGGCCATCCTGATAAAGTGGCCGATCAAATCAGTGATGCCGTACTGGACAAACTGTTGGCTTTCGACCCTCAGTCGAAGGTTGCCTGTGAGACACTTGTTACCACTGGTCAGGTTATTATGGCCGGTGAGATTAAAACCGAGGCATACGTCGACCTTCAGCGTATTGCCCGCGAAGTGATTAACCGTATTGGCTATACCAAGAGTGAATACATGTTTGAAGGTAACAGCTGTGGTGTCCTGAGTGCCATTCACGAGCAGAGTGCCGACATCAACCGAGGTGTGGAACGTACTGACCCTGAGAATCAGGGTGCTGGTGACCAGGGTATGATGTTCGGTTATGCTACCAATGAGACGGACAACTACATGCCATTGAGTCTTGACCTTGCACACCGTTTGCTAATGGAACTGGCTGTTATCCGCAGGGAAGGAAAGGTAATGACCTACCTCCGTCCTGATGCCAAGAGCCAGGTTACTATTGAATATAGCGATGAGGGTATTCCTCAGCGCATTGACACTATTGTTATCAGTACCCAGCATGATGAGTTTGATACGGATGAGGCTATGCAGCAGCGTATCGCCAAGGATGTGAAGGAGATTCTGATTCCCCGTGTACTGGAGAGCATCAAGAACCAGAACATCCGCAATCTCTTCAATAGCCAGATTACCTATCACGTGAACCCAACGGGTAAGTTTGTCATCGGTGGTCCTCACGGAGATACTGGCCTGACCGGAAGAAAGATTATTGTTGATACCTATGGAGGTAAAGGTGCCCATGGTGGTGGTGCTTTCAGTGGTAAAGACCCCTCTAAGGTGGACCGTTCAGCAGCCTACGCTGCCCGTCATATTGCCAAGAACATGGTGGCTGCCGGTGTTGCTGACGAGATGCTGGTTCAGATTAGCTATGCCATTGGCGTTGCCGATCCTGTAAGCATCTACGTTGATACCTATGGACGTAGCAAGGTTCCCTTTACCGATGGTGAGATTGCCCAGAAGATTAAGGAGCTGTTCGACCTCCGTCCCTATGCCATTGAGCAGCGTTTGAAGCTCCGTAATCCCATCTATGAGGAGACTGCCGCTTACGGACATATGGGTCGTGAGCCTAAGATTGTTACCAAGCGCTACGAATCTCTGTACCGCGAGACTAAAGAAATAACAGTAGAGCTCTTCACTTGGGAGAAACTGGATTATGTAGAAAAGATTCAGGAAGCCTTTGGAATATGCCAGAAGTAAAGCGCATCTGTATCTATTGCTCCAGTAGCACAAAGATTGACGACTGCTACTTCCGTGATGCCTATAAACTGGGTCAGCTTATGGCTGCCCAGGGTATAGCTGTTGTCAATGGTGCCGGTAGCATGGGACTGATGCAGGCTTCAACAGACGGATGCATGGAGGCAGGAGGTGAGGCTATAGGCATCATCCCCTCCTTTATGATAAAGGAAGGCTGGTGTCATCAGGGAATGACACAGATTGTGGAGACCCCTGATATGCATATTCGTCAGCAGAAAATGGCAGAGTTGAGTGATGCTGCCATTATCCTGCCTGGCGGGTGCGGTACCTTTGCGGAACTGATGGAACTCATCACGTGGAAGCAACTGGGTCTTTACCTGAAGCCTATTGTCATCCTGAATACCAATGGGTACTACGATTCCCTGTTGCAGGCACTGCAGCAAGCAGCCGAGCAGAACTTCATGCGTCAGCAGCATACCGCCATTTGGCGTGTTGCCGAGACTCCTGAGGAAGCCTTGAAAATGGTTTTGGAAACACCCCTTTGGGATACCAGCATACGCAGATTTGCAGCCATATGACAGAACTCCCGTGTGATACCATCAGCATCCTTGCAGCAGATACCGTTGCCACTCAGGAAGAGACTCCCGCTCCTTTCTACGAGAATCTGGGTTTCTTCCAGGGTGATTCTCTGATGCACCCTGAGGTAAAGATGGGTCACATAGGATTTGAGGGTGTACTCAGACCCTATCAGTTGTGGCGCGATGATTGGGTAACAATGTCTGTCCTGTTGTGCTTTGTTCTTCTGGTGCTGGCACAGAAGAATATCAGAACCTATGTGGTTGCACAGGCAAAGGAATTCTTCTTCCCTTCCAAAAACGTCACCAAAAAGGAGAAAGTCAGCAACAATTCAGAGCGATTCATCCCCTTGTTGCTGATGCTGGTAATAAGTATCATGGGTGGTTTGGGTGTTTATATGTACATGCAGAGTCTGCAACATCTCTTCTTGGGGCAGAAATCACCTTATCTGCTGATAGGTTTATATATGGGCGTTTGGGTTGCATATTTTATCTTAAAGAAGATATTGTCGAGTTTTGTTAATTGGATTTTTTTTGACAAAAAGAAAATTGGAGTTTGGAAAAAATCCAATTTATTCCTGTTTTCTGTTGAGGCGTTGCTGATTTTCCCAATTATAATTATTACCATATATTTAAATCTTCCACCTTACATTCCGCTATGGATTACCTTAATTATAGCACTTCTTATCAAAATCTTACATCTATACAAAACTTTTCTAATCTTTTTCCCTAAAATCTATGGCACTTTGCATTTAATTGTGTACTTTTGCACCCTTGAAATCATGCCATTACTGGCTGTCTTTATGGCACTGAAAAGAGTGACTAACGTATAGGTAGTAAAATTCTAGGACAATTATGATAAAGAAGATACTGGTATCACAGCCCAAGCCCTCTTCAGAAAGATCTCCTTATTACGACATTGCAGAGCGTATGAATGTGGAGATTGTATTTCGCCCTTTTATTAAGGTGCAAGGTATTACGCCAAAGGAATTCCGTGCACAGAAAATCTCTATTTTGGACCACACGGCAGTTGTTTTCACCTCAAGGCACGCCATTGACCATTTCTTTACCCTGTGTAAGGAGATGCGTGTTGCCATTCCCGAGGATATGAAGTATTTCTGTATCACGGAGACCGTTGCACTCTATATTCAGAAGTATGTGCAGTATCGCAAGCGCAAAATATTCTTTGGTGAGACAGGTAAGATTGATGACCTGGTTCCCTTGATGGCTAAGCATAAGACTGAGAAGTATTTCATCCCTACCAGCGATGTTCATACCAGCCAGTTCGGTGAGATGCTCGATGCCAAGAAGCTTGTTCACTCAGAAGGTATCATGTACCGTACTGTAAGTAACGACTTCCAGGAAGGTGAGCCCTTTGATTATGACCTGCTGATTTTCTTCAGCCCCAGCGGTATTCAGGCCCTGCTGAAGAACTTCCCCAACTTCAAGCAAGACAAGATTTCCATTGGTACATTTGGTCCTGCTACCGCAAAGGCTGTCCAGGATGCCGGTCTTCGTCTTGACTTCGGAGCCCCGTCACCAGAATACCCAAGCATCACCTCAGCTCTTGCTGCGTATGTGAAGAAGGTAAATGGAATTGATTAAAGAACGTTTTACACTACCCAAAGAAGAACGTCTATGCAGCCGTAAAGCTCTGGAGGAGCTCTTCGAGGGAAGTAACAAATCTATTATGGTCTACCCCATAAGGGTAGTGTTCCAGAAAACTGAAGAGACAGGAACCCGTATAATGGTTTCTGTCTCTAAACGCTTTTTTAAGCGTGCTGTTAAACGTAATAGGATAAAGCGCCAGTTGCGTGAAGCCTATCGCCTGAACAAACATATCCTGAAACCCACAACTGGAGGTCTTAATATAGCTTTCCTATGGATCAGTAATGACCTAATCCCTACCCAGAAGGTGATGGAAAGGATGCAGAACCTTCTAACTAAGATCAATGAATCCGTTACAGATACTCCGCCTTCTGTCTGAGGTTCTGGCCAAGATACTGATACTGCCCATACGGTTCTATCAGAAATTCATCTCGCCGCTTACTCCCCCTTCCTGTAGGTTCACGCCTACTTGCAGTCAGTATGCCATAGAGGCGCTACGCAAACACGGGCCTATCAAGGGCATGTATCTTGCCATCAGAAGAATCCTACGCTGCCATCCTTGGGGCGGTTCCGGATATGACCCAGTACCATGACAATCCCCTACATCAACTTTCATACGCATCACCCAGTCTATGAGAACGAGTTATCGTTAGGCTGCGAGGAACACGGAATGGACCGCAGATGGGAAACTCCTCTGCCTGAACAGGAGGCTGCTTTCCGTAAACACGTCCTGGAGAGTGAACAGAATGGAAAGCCCTTGGTGATTCATTGTGTAAGGACTTTGGAGGATATCCTGCGCATTCGCAAGGAGATGCAACCCCTTCAACCTTGGATTATGCATGGATTCCGAGGTAAGCCACAGCAGTTGCAGTCGCTCCTCTCGGCTGGGATATACGTATCCTTTGGATTACACTATAATAAAGAGAGTCTGATGCTATGTCCCTTGGAAATGATGTTCCTTGAGACGGACGACATAGCCACGCCCATAGCGCCTCTGTATAAAGAAGTGGCTGAGTTGAAGGGAATCTCCAAAGTGGCATTAAGAAAGAAAATATGGGAAAATGCAAATAAGTTGTTCCCTAACTTGGCTTAAAACAGATAATTTTGTATTTTTGCACGGAAATAAAATTTGCTCGAAAATATTAACAAAATAAGCAGATAGAAATATGGAATTCAACAAGATTACTGCTGCTGAGGCAGCAGCCCTTATCCAGAACGGACAGACAATAGGTCTGAGTGGTTTTACGCCTGCTGGTGTTCCTAAGTGTACTCCTGCAGAGATAGCAAAGAAGGCTGAGGCTGAGCATGCTGCCGGTCGTCCCTTCAAGATCAGCATCTTCACAGGTGCCAGCACAGGTCAGAGCTGCGATGGTGCTTTGGCTAATGCGCAGGCTATTGACTTCCGTGCTCCCTATACTACCAATCCTGATTTCCGCAAGCATGTAAATCTTAATGAACTGCATTATTCCGACCTCAACCTCTCTAACATGGCTACCCAGATTCGTCAGGGTTACCTGGGTGATGTTGACTGGGCTATCATAGAGGCTTGTGCCATAGAGAAGGTGGGCAACAAATGTCATATCTACCTGACAGCTGCCGGCGGTATCAGCCCCACTGTTTGTCGTTTGGCTAAGAATGGCATCATCATCGAGCTGAATGCCTTCCACAGTGCCGATAGTAAGGGTATCCATGATGTTTACGAGATTGAGGATCACCCCTTCCGTAAGCCCATCAATATCTGCAAGGCAACAGACCGCATTGGTAAGCCTTATGTAGAGGTAGATGCCGACCGCATTGTTGGTGTTATAGAGTGTGATGTGCCTGATGAGGCTCGTGCCTTCAAGGATGCCGACCCCATTACTACTCAGATTGGTCAGAACGTGGCCGACTTCCTGCTTCACAACCTGAGGTCAGGTCTTATTCCCAAGAGCTTCCTCAACCTGCAGAGTGGTGTAGGTAGTGGTGCCAATGCTGTATTGGGTGCCCTGGGTCAGTGCCCTGAGGTTCCCGACTTCCATATCTATACCGAAGTACTTCAGGATGCTCCTGTTGGTCTGATGAAGCAGGGCCGTGTGCTGAGTGCTTCTGCCTGCTCACTGACCGTTACCAACGAGTGCCTGAAGGATATCTATGCCAATATGGATTTCTTCAAGGATAAACTGGTGCTGCGTCCTTCAGAAATCAGTAACAGCCCCGAGGTTATCTCCCGTATCGGAGTCTGTGCATTGAACACAGCCATCGAGTGCGACCTCTACGGTCATGTTAACTCTACCAAGATCTGTGGTACCAAGATGATGAATGGTATTGGCGGTTCTGCCGACTTCACCACATCTGCCTACCTTTCTATCTTCACCTGTGGTTCAACTACCAAAGGTGGTGCTATCTCCAGCATTGTTCCCTTCGCCAGTCACATTGACCACACCAACCACTACATTGATGCTGTCATCACAGAGTACGGTGTAGCCGACCTCCGTCACAAGAGCGATATGCAGAAGGCCGAGGAACTTATCAAGGTGGCACATCCTGACTATCGCCCCATGCTTCAGGACTACCTGAAATATGCTGCCAAGAAGGGTGGGCACACACATCATGAGTTGGCTGCTGCCTTCGCCATGCATGACACCTTCCTGCGTAAGGGTGATATGCGCCTGACAGACCTTGCGGAGTACATTAAGTGAGAGAAAAATTAAAAGAGAAAAGATAAAAGTTAAATACTATCTCACTCTTGAGTTAAAGTGAACCCCGAAAGTTGGATAAGACTTTCGGGGTTCATTTTTTTTTACGATAAACAGACTGTTAAGAATTATATTTTCAGGGCACTTAGGTCGAACTGGAAAATAACATTTTTGTCCGTCAAGCCCACTAGTACATCGTCAACCAACTCAGCCTGTATGATAGGTTTGCTGAAGTGAAGAACAACATTGCCGGCTAAATCAATAATATAAAAGTCCTTGTCACGGAATATAAGACTATGAGCTAGGGAGAGCGGTTGATATGTTCTGAAAATATCGACTCCATTTTTCTTCAACTTATTCATCTCCTCATAAGTCAGTCTACGAGGAGTAAAGTATGGCTTGTCCGGTTCCTTCAGATAACAATATACATAGTACTCCTCATCCTCCACACTTTCCCTCTTAGAGAGTTCTGTTCCGTCTCTGCGGTCGTATCGCATTCGGTAAGGCTTCGTGTCACGATAGTAATGACCATTTATTTTTCTCCCATATCCTGTATTCTCAAAGAAAAGGGTGTCTTCCCGAATCTCAATGTTTGATGCAGAAGCCTTCTTGGGCAGTTCCTGTTTCCAAACGGTATGCAGATTATAATCCAGACAATACAGCATGCTACGGTCGGCATAGTACATGTATTTATCATCAATACAGAAGTTGGAATTTAGCTGATAGAGGTATGAATCATCCTTCGAGGGGTAGGTATAGAAAAAACCAGTTCCAAACGCCATTCCAACACCAATTCCGATAGCATTTCCTAAAGCAGCTGCCCATATACCCTTATTATTTTGGCGCATGTTGTCCACATCAAATGTGTACATTCCTCCTGTCCGGGCATTCAACTTGATAATCTTGTCAGAGGAGATTATCAAATTCCCGTCACCAAATGACAATACCTCACTCCAACCGCCTTTCTGAGAAATCCCGACAACCCACAGATATTTTCCCTGGTTCATGGATATACCATGCAGATTGTTAGATTTCTTTGAAGTATAGCCAAGCACTACGCTATCCCGCACGTCAGCAAAATACGGGCGGAAGTTCTTCTTCTCCCAGCATATATCCCCTTCTTCGTTCAAGAAATAGGTCTTCTTATCGCTAAATAATAGAGTACCCAAACTTGTAGCAATATAATAGTCCTTGGAATAGTCTACGTCAATCGTCCACTTCATCCGGTGCTCAGAGATATCGTAGAGGCCTAATTCCTGCTGCATGGAGGATCTCTTTTCTCCAATCCTCATGCATAGCTGAGGCTTCCCTGGCACAAGGGTAAAACCATCAAGGTATTTCCCATAGAAATGTTTTTCTACCTTGAATTCCGTTCCATCCGCCAACGTACCGATGCTAATAGAGTCCTTGCCGTATACTGATGTTGCCAGAATTAATGCAACAAGAAGAATCTTTTTCATATCTTTACTAATACCAAATCTCTTAGATTTACCGTACAAAGATACGAATGTTCCTCTAAAAACTATAGAATCTCTCCCTTTAAATTTTCTTAAAAAGATGTTGCCGCATCAAAAATCGTTCTGGCATATATCCCCTTTGTGTTTTTCATCTACTCCGACCTGACTGGCGATCAGGCCGAACTAAACGGGCAGTCAGCTCCGGGCTGACTACCATGCCCCTTCCTACTCCCTTGCTACAAAGGACGGTAATGGAACACCTAAGGAGGAGCAAAGGACCACTAAAGGAGGGCTCCCAGGGCCTGCATTTGTTACCTCCCCGAGCCTACACGTGTGGACTCCTAGGGTTAGCACGTGCAGACTCCGGAGGCTGCAAACATTATACCCTAGCAAAGCAATACGGTCTTTCTCTCACAACGATACGGAATACAAACACAGGCAAAAGTACCCAGGGAGTACCGCCGGGTTACCTCTAGGTTCAAAAACAAAGGGGTAAACGCTCGTTTTATAGGTTGCGGATGCACTATGAACTATGCACTATGCACTATGAACTATGAACTGTCCCCTCATTACTTCCTTTCCTTCCAGAAGCTGGGCATGAAGAGGAAGAGGATGGTAAAGATTTCCAGACGGCCTATCAGCATGTAGGCACTCATGAGCCATTTTCCTGCTGCCGGTACATTGGCAAAGTTGCTGGCAGGACCTGTAGCGCCTGTGGCAGGACCGACATTGCTAAGCATACTGATACTACTACCTAAGGCGGTATCTACGTCGGCACCCAACAGGCTGTAGCAAAGCATGGCTATTACCACCAGAATAATATAAAGGAAGACAAAAGCCAGGGCGCGTCTGACCCTCTCGTCGGGAACAATACGTCCGCTGATTCTGACACCTATCACGGCTCTTGGATGCAGTTGAAGGACAAATTCCTTCAGTACGCTCTTGGCACATATCAGTACACGAATCACCTTTATACCGCCGGCTGTACTGCCTGCGCAGGAGCCAATGGCCATAATGACTACGGTAGGCATCCAGAACGAGGCACCCCAAGCTACATAGTCGAACTTCTGGGCAGCAAAGCCCGTACTGGTCATAACGCTGCTTACATGGAACAGTGCCGAGCGGAATGTCTCTTCCAATCCTACAGGCAATGTTCCCTCTGCTGTCTTTGGTACAGGGGCAAAGTAGAACAGTAGCATAAAGCCTACCACGGCAAAGGCTATGATGGCAAAGAAGGCACGGAACTCCTCGTTCTTGAAGAGTGTGTCGCTCCTCTTGATGCTGAGGTAATAGTAAAGAGAAAAGTTGACGCTACTGGCCAGCATAAACAAGCAGGCTACATATTCTATATAAGAACTGTGGAAGAAGGCCATACTCTGGGTATGCGTACTGAATCCGCCCGTTGCAATAGTGGTAAAAGAGTGGCAGATAGCATCATACAGGTTCATGGGGCCTATCCAATAGAAGAAAGCGCAGGCAGAGGTCAGGAACAGATAGATAAGCAGCATACGGCGTGCTGTAGCGCCAATCTTGGGACGTAGTTTGTCCAGACTTAAGCCCGTTACCTCTGCAGAGTATATATTGCTGTTTCTGAACTCATATACGGGTATCAGGGCAAAGGAGAATACAACAATTCCCAAACCGCCTATCCACTGTGTGATGGCTCGCCAGAAAAGCAACGAGCGGGGCAGTGAGTCTATATCGCGGATGCATGTTGCTCCTGTTGTGGTGAAGCCGCTCATCGTCTCGAAGAAGGCGCTGGGCAAGTCCATTCCTGCAATGAAGAGGAACGGCACCATTCCTATCACAGAGAAGATAATCCAGGAGAGGGCTACAACCAGATAGCTGTCTGAGCGTGTGAAGCGGTCGGACTTCTCGTGTTCCCCCAGATACTTGAAGCAGGAACCCAGCACAAAGGCAAATGCTGCCGTACCAAGGAAAACCTTCCAGCAAGGCTCGCAATACAGAAGTGCTACCAAGAGGGAAAGCCCCAGGAATAGGCTCTCCATCATGATTAGGATTCCAAAGATGCTCTTCTTCATGAGCGGTTAGGGGTTAGAGGTTAGCGGTTAGCGTAAGACTCCCTCTCCTTCGGGGAGGGTAGGGGTGGGGCTACTTTTTGTCAAGGGCGTGCTTGGGATAGTCAATGGTATAGTGAAGACCACGACTCTCCTTGCGCTCTATAGCCTGACGGGTAATCAGATAGCCCACATTAATCATATTGCGGAGTTCGCAGATATCCTTTGTAGGCTTAACACGCTTGAACAGATGCTCTGTTTCTTCGTACAACAGGTCCAGACGTTCCCAGGCACGGTGCAGGCGGAGGTCGCTACGGACGATACCCACATAGGTGCTCATAATCTGGTTCACCTCCTTGATGTCCTGGGCTATGAGGACTTTCTCCTCGTTGGTCATAGTGCCTTCATCATTCCATTCAGGCACTTTCTCGTTGAAGTCGTAGTTGTCAATATTCTCGAGCGAGTGCTTAGCAGCAGCGGCTGCATATACAACGGCCTCTATGAGCGAGTTGCTGGCCAGACGGTTTCCTCCATGCAGGCC
>Ga0265298_10002317_pt1 | contig 26721 bp, 11 predicted proteins | sample AusTroGonzalo_MG_3_FD_193486 | JGI IMG/M metagenome (GOLD analysis project Ga0265298, IMG submission 193486) | Bovine rumen microbial communities from tropical cattle in Woodstock, Queensland, Australia - Gonzalo_01 | ecosystem: Host-associated > Mammals > Digestive system > Stomach > Rumen ...
ACCAGCCGTCACGCTTGTAGAATTTCGGCCCCTCGCAGGTGCGGTTCTCGGTGCCGTTGCCGTCGAATACGATGACAGGCTGTCCGATGGGCCTTGTGCCGTCGGCCGACAACTCGCGGACGGTGAGCACGGAGGCAAACTTCGCACGCGAATTGGCCCAGCCGTTCACCAGATAGCAATGTCCGTCGTCGTCCCAGAGTGGGGTGGTGTCGATGTAGCCCTGTCCGGGAATGACGCAGACAGGAGGCTCCCATTCGCCAGCAGGGTCCTTGGTCTTGACCATCATGACGCCAAAGTCGGGGTCGCCCCAGTAGATGTAGTACTCGCCATTGTGGTAGCGGATGGAGGGTGCCCATACCCCGTTGCCATGTTGCACGGTTGTGCTGAAGTGGCGTGTCAGCTCGGCGTTGCCAGTATACAGCTCCTTGAGCGCGTAGCCCACAATCTGCCAGTTCACCAGGTCGCGGGAGTGGAGAATGGGTAGTCCGGGGACACATTGGAACGAGGATGCCGTCATGTAATAGTCCTCGCCCGAAGGTCCTACGCAGACGTCGGGGTCGGAGTAGTCGGCATTGATGACAGGATTCGTGTATGTGCCATCGCCGCGGTCAGGACACCAGACTTGTGAAAGACTAAGAGAAGGCAGGCTACTTTGCTTGGGTAGGGAGCTTTGCGCTACTCCGTGGCTGAATGATAAGTAGAAAAGGATAAGTGATAAGCTTAGTAGTTTGTTGTAGTTCATAATCGGTTGATGAGTAGTTTGTAGTTGTTTCCTGAATATTCGATGCGCATGACGCGACGCAGGTCATCGTCCTTTGGCGAGAGTGCCAGCGCTACGTGGCCCATCGTGCGGCGTAGGTTGACTTCGACGCAAGGATGGAGCAGAAAGCGCTTTTCCATAGATGTTTCTCCGTTACGAGAAGCGTCGCAAACCATCATGTCGACACCAAACGGCCCACGGTAACGGCCTTCGCAGAACACTTCGCCGAGCTCACGACAGATTACCGCCTGCACTTCGTCGAGCAACGTTAACGGCAGATAGCGGCCAATCATGGCACGCTTTGCCGTTTCAGTTGCCAGGATGTTTCCCGTGTAGGCACCGTTCACCGTGTGGAAGAGCGACAATCCGAGGTACTCGACGTGACCCTGCCCGTCGCTCTGGAACTCCATGCCGAAGTCCTTCACCTTATTATAATAAGGCTCTACCATGACACAGCCTTGTGCCTGAACAATGTTGCGGAACCAGCCGGCCTGTTGGCTGAAGGGGGTACGTTCGATGGAAAGGAACCGTAGGCCGCGTCCGCTGGAAGACCAAGGAGCCTTCAGCACCAGCTGACCATAACGCGTCAGCAGCTCCTCCACCTGTTCCGACGTCTGGCATTCAAACATCTCGCCAATGGTTCCCTCCGTGCGAAGCTTCGGAAGAAGAACGGCTGCGGTGTGGCGATGCGAAAGGTTTCGGATGCTTTCAAGCTGAAGTAGAGTAGGTAGCTGCAATTCACTGAGTCCTAATCGGATAAGTTTTGCTCTTAATGCGCTGTTCCAGCCCCATGGATCTATCTCCAGATGTTGGTTGGAGTCGCTCGGCCTTTGCTCGCTTGCTGCTAACGGGACGCAACAAACTCCTGATTTGGTCGGAGCAAACTCCCTGTTTACTCCTGCCAAAAGAGAATCGCCCAGAAGGGTTTTTATTCTGTGCGTCAGTTTTTGCCATAATCGCTCGGCCTGTTCAGGGTCATCGACCATGATGACGTCGCCCTCCCTGGCCCAGATGGCGGGCAGGAATCCCAGGTCGTGACGCAGTTGCCGACCAGCGTGTGGAGCCGTGAAATTGGACAGTCCGCTGGCCAATGCAATGTCGTGTTCGGGGTTGAAAATATGCAGCGTCATTATTTTTTTTGTGCAAAGTTACAAAAAAATTTGGGATTTAGAAATATTTTCCGTACTTTTGCGCGGGAAAATAACTCAAAACTAAATATGTCAATGATGATTCCTGCAGCATTTTGGCTCGTGCCCATCGCATCGGTGGTTGCATTGAGCATGGCGTGGTTCTTCTTTAGTCAGATGATGGGAGAGGACGAAGGTACGCCTCGAATGAGAGAAATTGCCGGACATGTGCGCCGCGGTGCCATGGCCTATCTGAAACAACAGTACAAAGTGGTGACCATCGTTTTTGTGGTGCTTGCCATCATCTTTGCCTTCATGGCCTATGTGCTGAAGGTACAGAACCCCTGGGTGCCGTTTGCCTTCTTGACGGGCGGTTTCTTCAGCGGTCTGGCTGGCTTCTTCGGCATGAAGACTGCTACTTATGCTAGCGGCCGTACGGCCAACGCAGCCCGTCAGGGCTTGAACCAGGGCCTGAGAGTGGCTTTCCGTAGTGGCGCCGTCATGGGCTTGGTGGTAGTAGGCCTTGGATTGTTGGATATTGCCATTTGGTTCCTGGTTCTCAGTGCTTTTTATCCTGGTACAGGCATCTCGCTCATCACCATCACCACCACGATGCTGACCTTCGGCATGGGTGCCTCGACGCAGGCCCTGTTTGCCCGTGTGGGTGGCGGTATCTATACGAAAGCTGCCGACGTGGGTGCCGACCTCGTGGGTAAGGTGGAACAGGACATTCCTGAGGACGACCCGCGCAACCCTGCTACGATTGCTGACAACGTGGGTGACAACGTGGGTGACGTGGCTGGTATGGGTGCCGACCTTTACGAAAGCTATTGTGGCTCGATACTCTCGACGGCAGCCCTTGGCGCTACGGCATTTGCCATGAACGGCGACATGCAGCTGAAGGCTGTCATCGCCCCGATGATTATTGCTGCCGTGGGTATCTTCTTGTCGCTCATTGGTATTTTCCTCGTTCGTACGAAAGAGGGCGCAGGCATGAAAGAACTGCTGAAGTCGCTGTCGCTGGGCACCAACGTCAGCGCTGTCCTTATTGCCGTTGCTACATTTATTATATTGTACCTCTTCCAGATCGAGAACTGGTTGGGCGTTTCGTTCTCAGTCATCACGGGCCTCTGTGCAGGTGTGATCATCGGACAGGGAACGGAGTATTATACTTCGCACTCCTACAAGCCGACTCAGGATATTGCCGCCTCGTCGCAGACGGGTTCGGCCACCGTTATTATTAAAGGTATAGGAACGGGTATGATCTCGACTATGATACCTGTGGTCACCATCTCCGTAGCTATCATGCTGAGCTATCTGTGCGCCAACGGCTTTGACTTGTCGATGACGGCAGCAAGCATGTCGCGTGGACTCTATGGTATTGGTATCGCTGCCGTAGGTATGCTTTCGACACTAGGTATTACACTGGCTACCGACGCCTATGGCCCCATTGCCGACAATGCCGGAGGTAACGCCGAGATGAGCGAGCTGGAGCCTGAGGTTCGTCAGCGTACGGATGCCCTCGATGCCCTTGGCAACACTACGGCTGCTACGGGTAAGGGCTTTGCCATCGGCTCTGCAGCCCTGACGGCGCTGGCCCTGCTGGCTTCCTATGTCGAGGAAATCAAGATTGCAATGGCCCGTGCCGTGGAGAACGGACAGACCTTCATCGATAATGCAGGTAACCTCTTCAATCCGGAAACTGCCGACATGGTGCAGTTTATGGAGTTCTTCCAGGTGAACCTGATGAATCCCAAGGTGCTCGTTGGTGCCTTCATTGGCGGCATGGCTGCCTTCCTGTTCTGTGGTCTGACAATGGGTGCCGTGGGTCGTGCTGCACAAAGTATGGTCGAAGAGGTACGCCGTCAGTTCCGCGAGATCAAGGGCATCCTCGAAGGCAAGGCTACGCCCGACTACAGCCGTTGCGTGGAAATCTCCACCCGTTCGGCCCAGAAGGAGATGATTTTCCCGTCGCTCCTGGCTATTGCCATCCCCATCGTTGTGGGCTGTCTGCTTGGTGTGGCTGGTGTCATGGGCTTGTTGGTAGGTGGCTTGACGGCAGGCTTCACGCTGGCTGTCTTCATGGCCAATGCCGGTGGTGCGTGGGATAATGCCAAGAAGATGGTTGAGGAAGGAAACTTCGGTGGTAAGGGCTCACCCTGCCACAAAGCTACCATCGTGGGCGACACCGTGGGCGACCCGTTCAAGGACACCAGCGGCCCCTCGCTGAACATCCTTATCAAGTTGATGTCGATGGTCAGTATCGTGATGGCGGGTCTGACGGTAGCATTCTCATAATATTATAACGAAATAGCGTAATAAACGAAAAAATATGCCTGTAAAAATTTTGAGTGTCGACGACGAGATGGATCTCGAGTTGCTGTTGACACAATATTTTAGGAGAAAGATACGTAAGGGTGAATACGAATTCGTATTCGCCCACAATGGTTTGGAAGCGCTGACAATGATGCTGAAGCATCCTGACATTGAGATTATCCTTTCGGATATCAATATGCCGGAGATGGACGGTCTGACACTGTTGGCCAAGGTGAACGAGATGCGCAACCCTGCGCTGAAGGTTATCATGGTATCAGCTTACGGCGATATGGGCAACATTCGTCAGGCGATGAACAATGGAGCCTTCGACTTTGCTACAAAGCCTATTGATTTGGACGACCTGAGCGTGACGATTGAAAAGGCTATTGAGCAGATTGACTATGTACACCGAATGCAGAAAGAACACTCGCAGTTGGAGTCGCTGAAAAGTGACCTGGCTGTGGCCAGCGAGATTCAGCAGGCCATACTGCCGCGTGTGTTCCCACCATTCGCTGATCTTACGGATAAATTGGACATTGCTGCTTCGATGTCTCCAGCCAAGGATGTGGGCGGCGACTTCTATGACTTCTTCCGCATCGATGAAGACCGTATTGGATTCGTTATTGCCGACGTTAGTGGCAAGGGTATCCCTGCTGCTATCTTCATGGCCGTCAGTCGTACGCTGATTCGAGCAACAGGTATCTCTGGCGGTAAGCCCTCGGACTGTATTACCTATTCTAATAAGCTGTTGTCAGACGATTCTGTCGACTGCATGTTCGTTACCGTCTTCTATGGCATTTTGGACCTGAAGACGGGAGAAATCATGTACTGTAATGCAGGTCATAATCCGCCCTATATCCTGAAAAGCAACGGTGAGGTGAAGGCGTTACCAATGGCAGAAGACCCAATGGTCGGAGCTATTGAGGGTGTCGTCTTTCATGAGGCAACGGCGCAGTTGGAACAGGGCGATTCATTGCTGATGTTCACCGACGGGGTGACGGAGGCCATGAATGTCAATAACGAGGAATTTGGCGAGGAACGTCTGGAAGATACGCTTGCAGGCGTAACGATGTCTACCTGTCAGCAGATGATTGATACTGTCAAGTCAGATGTGGCAGCCTTTACCCAAGGTGCAGAACAGAGTGATGATATCACGATTCTGGCACTGAAGAGGCTTTGACATTTGGATAATAAGATATTAGGCATTGAAGATTAGACGAGACATAGTAACAGGAGGTTTGGCAGTACTGCTGTTGGCAACAACGACAGGAGGATTGTTAGGTTGGTATCGTGAGCATCAGCGCGTGACCGACCTGGAGAATCAGCTTGCCAATGCTCAACAGCAGGAGAAACGTTCTGCGGTGGTACGTAGCATCAGTAAACAGATGGAGGAGATTGCTTATCAGCAAAAAGATATCTCCGACGAGCAGCGAGAGGAAGCTATCCAGCAGAAAAAGTTGGCAGATGAGATGCGCCAACGTTCGGAAGTAGAACGTATGAATGCATTGATGGCGCGGGAACAGGCCGAAGCCTCAGAGCAGCAGGCCCAGGAAGCCCGTCAAGTGGCAGAGGACGAACGTTTGATGGCAGAGCATCAGCGACTACAGGCCGAGCTCTCTAAACGTATGACAGACACTCTGAGTTATGTAGCATTGGCGCGTTCCTTAGGCTCACTGTCATCTATCCAGTCGCAGTTGGGGAATACGGAACTGGCCGACCTTCTGGCTTATTCCTCCTATCTTTTTGCCAATCGCTATAAGTGTGACATTAACTATCCTGCTATCTTCCAGTCGCTGTTGATGGCCAGCCAGAGTATGCGCTCATGGTCGAGTCACAATGGCTCTCTGATGGGGCTGGCCTATATGTCGCAGGAGGACAACCGCATGGTAACGGTCAGCACCTATGGCGAAATCAAGATTCACCAGAAGAACGGTGATGAACTGCAGACCCAGACGCTGTTTAGTGACAAGAACCTTGACTTCCGCGACGTGTATATTGACGAGGATGCAATTTATGCTGTCAGCCGTAGCGGCCATCTGGTAGTCATCGAACAGGGCGTGCCCAGGGTAATAGCTCTGACTGACCTTGACTATCCGATGTCGATTACCGAACTGGACAAGGATAACCTGCTTCTGATAGGTGAACATGGACTGGCCCAGTATGAAAAGCAGCGGAAGATGATTGTTGCCACACGGGAACTTGACTTCCGGCTGACGACTGCGGCTCGCTATGACTATATGCCGTTGCTGTTCGATGACCGTGGACGACAGCATCAAGTAAAGACGATTAATGAGTTGGTCACATCCAACGTGCCCGTTCGGGGACGGGTGACGGCTTTTGCCAGTTCGAAGAACAGCAAGCTGCGGGCATACGGTATGAGCGACGGCGCTATCTATATGTTTGATGAAAAAAACGGCAAGATAACCAAACTGGAGGGTCATCTGTCGCGTATCTCAAAGCTGAAGCTCAACGGGCAGCGGCTCTATTCGTCCAGCTACGACGGTTCTATGAAAATGTGGAATACGGGTAGCGAGAAGGTTGAGCCGATGACGCTGATCTCTGCCGGTTCATGGATTATGAACTTCACTTTCGACAATTCGAAGCAGTATGCCTGGATTGGCGACCAGAACGGCAACCTGACCGAGGCCCTTCTGTCGGTACCGATGATGGCCGAGCGAATCAGCAAAGAGCTGAAGCGTGACTTTACTACTGACGAGTGGAATTACTATATAGGCAAGAACGTTCCCTTTGAGTCGTTTGTCGAAAAGCAAGGAAAGGAGGTGGCGCCATGAAAAGATTATTGACTGTTAGCGTGATGCTGCTGTGTGTCTGTGCAATGTTTGCACAGGGCGTTCCCTATCTCCGGAACTATTCGGCGAAGGACTATCAGGCCCATAACCGTAACTTCGACGTGGTGACGGGTGATGACGGAACCGTCTTTTTTGCCAACTTCGAAGGCCTGCTGTATTATGATAATGTGGAATGGCGCATGATTCACACTCCGGGTATCACCCGTGTGACGGTGGTCTATCGCGACCATAACAACGTTATCTGGACTGGAGGCTACAACTACTTTGGCCGTATCGCCAAGAAGAGCAACGGCGAACTGTACCTGCAGCAGGTGGGTAATCCCGGCGTATTCCACGGTGAAGTGGGTGAGATTTGGGAGAGCGACGGCGAACTGGTGTTCCTGGTGAACGACGGTAATATGTATAAGGTAGAAGGCGACAAGGTGGTGCTCAAGAAACAAGTGAGCAAGGACCCGCTGAGAATAGGACTTTCGGATATTGTTCAGACTGACGCCTTGGACAAGGAAGACAAGGTCGTCGTGATGGAGGACGTCACCCAGACGGAGCCGTTGGAGAACGGCCTGAAGGCCATTGTGAAGAAAGGAAAGGGCTTGGCCATTACCGATGAAAAGGGTAGGGAACTCTATACCATTACCGAGGCCAACGGCCTCTGCACGGACAATGTGGTTTGGGTAGCCTATAACGGACATGGCGCGTTGTGGGGCGCTACCGACAACGGCATTTTCTCTTTGTCTGTTCCTTCGGCGTTTTCCCATTTCACTACCCATGAAGGCTTGATGGGTGACGTGATGTCTATTGACGAATATGACGGGCGCATGTATGTGGGAACAAGCCGTGCCTTGTTCCGTCAGGAAGGACGGAGGTTCTCAGCTGTTCCAGGCATCAATCATGCCTGCTGGGACTTGAAGAAATCCCGTCAGGGACTGTTGGCAGCAACGGTAAACGGCATCTATTGTATATCGGGTTTCTCTGTCCGTCAGCTGACGACTACGACTTCGATGGCCTTGCTGGATGACGGCTCTCAGTTCTATAGCGGCGAGATGGACGGCGTCTATCTGATACAGTCTGACAATAGCCGCAAGAAGGTATGCGGACTGGAAAAGGTCACCAAGATCATGAAAGACGCAAAGGGAACTATCTGGCTGCAAAACATGTATGGCGAGGTGTGGTGCAAGCAGGCTACTGACACAGGTTTCAAACCGTATAGGAAAACTGCGGCAGAGACAATTTCTGCCATTGTGCCTTTAGGGAACAATATAGAAGTCGTCAGCACTTCGGAAACCGTTCCCATCTCCTATCCGTTGTATTCGTATATGGACGGTAGCGGTGTCACCTGGCTGACCGACAACGAGGGTAAGTCGCTGTACCGATGGAAGGATGGCAAGCGGCTGAACGACATGAACCGAGTGCTTTATCCTTATGCAAACATGGCAGTTCGTGCGATGTATACCAGACAACATGAGGTATGGCTCGGTAGCGACGACGGGCTGGCGGTGATTGATACCAGTCAGAAGGATCCGGCATTGGAGACGAAACCCCGTCTGAGGTTCCGTACGGTCCGTCTGAATGGCGACAGTATCCTTTGGGGCGGCTATGGTGATATGCCTAAACAGCTTACCAAACTGCCGAGTACCGAACGCAGCCTGCGCTTTACCTATGCAGTTGACTATACGCCAATGGTGGGTGTGACACTCTATCGCCACAGACTGAACGATGGAAACTGGAGTGCATGGGCTGACGACAAGGATGCTGAATACTTGAACCTCCCGTATGGTTCATATACCATTGTCGTTCAGGCGCGGCTGGCTACGGGAGAGTTGACGGAAGAAGTCACTATGGACTTCACCATTGCCTATCCGTTCTATATGCGTTGGTATATGGTAATCCTCTATATCTTGTTGATTGCCCTAATGGTATATGCTCTGTTCCGTTACCGTCTGCATCGTCTGAACGTGGAGAAGGATCGGCTGGAGAAAGTTGTACAGGAACGCACAGCCGAGGTTGTGAAGCAGAAGGATGAGATTGAGGAGAAGTCAAAGAGTCTGGAGATAGCCCTTGACGAACTGAACAATGCCCAAAACGAGCTGATACGGCAGGAGAAGATGGCAACGGTGGGTAAGCTCACACAAGGTTTGATCGACCGAATCCTGAACCCGCTGAACTATATCAACAACTTCTCGAAACTCTCAGAAGGTCTGGTCAAGGATATCGAGGCAAACATCGAGGATGACAAGGACAACATGGACAGTGAAAATTATGAGGACACGATTGATGTGCTGGGCATGTTGCGTGGCAACCTGCAGAAAGTAGGCGAACATGGTCAGAACACCACTCGTACGCTGAAGGCAATGGAGGAGATGCTGAAAGACCGCAGTGGTGGCATTGTGTCGATGGACTTAGTGCCTATTTTGCGTCAGGACGAGGATATGCTGAACAACTACTATGCTGATGACATTCGTCAGTATGGTATAAAGATTAGGTTCGATATCCCACAGACCGCTATTTCCTTGGACGGTAACCCCGAACAGCTGAGCAAGACGATGATGAGCCTCTTGGGCAATTCAGTCTATGCTGTAGTAAAGAAAGCCCAGCGCGAACAATATCAGCCCGAGATTATCGTTAGTGTCAGTGAGAAAACTGCTGACCACGTCGAAATTACTATCCGCGACAATGGTATCGGCATTGAGCCGACCATCATAAACAAGATATTCGACCCCTTCTTTACGACGAAGACTACTGGTGAGGCCGCTGGTGTAGGACTCTACCTGAGTCATGAGATTATTCAGAACCATCATGGCTCTATCAGCGTGAAGTCTGAGAAGAATGTCTATACAGAATTTATCATCACATTACCATTATCATAGGTTATGGAACAGCAGATAGAGACCTTAAAGCAACAGTTAAAGCAACAGGAAAAGCTGGCTTCATTGGGCTTGCTGAGTGCAGGTATTGCCCACGAGATACAGAATCCCTTGAATTTTGTTATCAACTTCAGCAAGATGTCCGACAAGCTGCTGAAGGATTTGGAAGAGATCGTGGCCGACAACGAGGATAATCTGTCAGAGGACGACCGCGAGGAGGTGGAAGACATTGTTGCCGACCTGAAGGAGAACTTAGGTAAGATTGTTGAGCACGGCGAGCGGGCCATCAGCATCATCCGAGGCATCCTGCTTGTATCACGCGGTAAGGAGAACGAATATCTGCCAACAGATGTCTGCAAACTGGCGAAAGAATATGTATGGCTGAGTTATCACGCCATGCGCGCCAATCACAAGGGATTCAATGCCAGCATCCACGAGCAATACGAGGAAGACATTCCCCAGATGATGGTCATTCCACAGGATCTGAGTCGCGCTATTCTCAACATCATGAACAATGCGTTTTATTCACTTTGGAAGAAATCGCAGAGTGCTCCCGCCGATTACAATCCTGAGGTCACCATCAGTATCAGCAAGCAGGAGAATAACTGCATCATCACGATGGCTGACAATGGTGTTGGCATGAACGATGAAGTGAAACAGAAGCTCTTCGAGAACTTCTTCACCACGAAGCCTGTAGGAGAAGGCACAGGTCTTGGTATGAATATTGTGCGCGACATCATTGAGAATAAGCATCATGGCACAATTACTTTCGAATCCGAGGAAGGCCAAGGTGCCAGCTTCACATTCACTATACCAATTACCAAATAATTCATGCCACAATTGAGCACGGCTAAGTTCATACTCAGGCTATTGGATTCATTCAAGACCAATGAAGACAAGATTGCTGTCGTTGACCAGGATGGTCAACGACAGACCACTTATAAAGAGCTCTTCATGATGGTCTGCAGAGTGACTGGCTACTTGCAACAGAAAAAATATCCTCCTCACTCGTTCATAGGTATCTGTCTACCGACTTCAATGGAGTATTTGGCTTCTGAAATCGGTATCTGGTTGGCTGGACATGCCATCGTACCTATGGGCGACAAATTTCCTAAAGACCGCGTTGAATACATTATGCATCATTGCGAATCGCCATTATTGATTAATGACGATGTCGTTCAGGCAATGATGAAGACAGAACCTGCAGGAAATTTTATACTTCCGAATGAGGATGATATCAATGCGCTTTTCTATACGTCAGGTAGTACAGGAACCCCAAAGGGGGTAATTCACACATTCCGCTCATTGACTTTTTCCGTAGACTTCGACCTTGAACTGATGCGCAGTATCAGTCCTCTAACATTTGGCTATACTTCACCTCCTTATTTCATTGCCTGCCGTTTCTATATAAGCGTAGTACTATTGGGAGGAACGATAGACTTTGTTTCCACTACTGTTACTAACGACATCAGGCTCATGGAAAACTATATTGAGAGCCATCAACTGACGGCTCTTTTTCTGACGTCTTCGATGCTACGTTATTTCCACGGTCAAGTTTCTTGTTTACAATTGATTCTCACTGGGTCTGAACGATTGGCAGGCATTGGTCCACGTGGCTGTCGTCTCGTAAATATCTACGGACAAACGGAAACTTTCGGCCCATTATTCTCTTTTGAGGTCGATAAACAGTACGACAACACCCCTATTGGCAAGCCGTATCCCACTGTTGAAATGAAGATATTAGATGAACAGGGGAATATAGTGAAGCCTGGAGAGCCTGGCGAACTTTGTCTTAAAGGAGATTTTACTCTCGGTTATTACAAAGAAGAAGAACAGACCTCCCACCTTTTCCGAGACGGCTTGCTACACACTGGTGATTTGGTAAGGGAATTACCTGACGGGAATCTGATTTATCTGAACCGTCAGGACTGGATGGTTAAAATAAACGGTCAACGTGTAGAGCCAAGCGAGGTAGAGGCAGCACTCAGGAGTTTTGATGGCGTTGATGATGCTGTTGTCAAAGGCTTTGCAACTAAAGACAGACAATTCCTGTGTGCCTATTTTATCGCCATCGACAACGTTTCGGAAGATACAATCCGTGACTATTTGCGCTCCAAACTGCCGACTTATATGGTTCCTGCCTATTTTGTGCGGATGGATAGCTTTCCTCTGCTTCCAAACGGAAAGACAGACCGTAAGTCACTGCTTGCTCCTACCGCTCAAGCAGAAGGCTTCATTCGACCTCCATACGCAGCACCTACAAATCATGTTGAGCGTCAACTCTGTGAAGCCTTTGAAAAGGCACTATCGGCTGACCATGTTGGTATTGACGACGATTTCTTAGAACTTGGCGGCGATAGCATTCGCGTTATGCAGGTTCAGACCCTATGTCCAGGGCTACCATTCTCAGCTCGGATGATCTATGCAAACCGCACCCCTGCAAAAATTGCAGAAGCCTGCAAACATTCTGAAGTGGTCAGTTTTGAACGCCAGAAAGATTATCCTTTAAGCCAGACCCAGTTGGGTATTTTTGTGGAGTGTATGTCACGTCAGGGTGAAGTGGCATATAACAACGGTATGCTTTTCCAACTGAATCCAACTATTGATGCAGACCGGCTTTCCAAGGCATGCGAAACTGTCGTTGAAGCCCATCCATACATCAAGACTCGATTGTTCGTTGATGGTCAAGGGAATCCAAGACAGTTGCGGAACGACGCTGAACCCTACCATCAAAATGTGGAATCATTGACTCAGCTGGAGTTTGAAAAGCTGAAATCAAAACTGATTCGTCCTTTCGATCTGCTCAACGACCGCCTCTTCCGTATCCGTATCATGAAGACCCCGGATGCACAGTATTTGTTTATTGATTTCCACCATGTTATCTTTGATGGTGTGTCTTTCAATATCATCCTCCAGGACTTAAAAGATGCTTATGAGCAACTACCTATAGAAAAAGAGGCATTTACCGGATATGATATTGCCCTAGAGGAAGAGTTACTGCGTAAGACCGATGCATACGCCATTGCCCAAAAGTGGTATAAGGAACAGTTTGAAACCCTGAAAGTGTCTTCTCTACCCATACAAGAGAAGCAGGAGTCACAGATTACCTACGGACAAGAATATCTTGAACTGACCGTTGACTACAAACAGTTGGAGGAAGCATGCAATCGTCTTGGTGTTACGCCTAACGTACTGACAACGACCGTATTCGGTTATCTGATGGGTGTTAACACATATGCGCAGGAGTCACTTTTCGCAACAATCTTTTCAGGACGACAGGATTTGAAGACCCAGCGGACAGTGACGATGCTTGTCAAAACCTTGCCTGTCTATACAAAATGGAATCAGGAAACCACCGTCAAAGAATTGCTCCTGGCCACTAAGCAACAGCTGATGGGTAGTATGGGCAACAGCCTGTTCTCCTTTGCGGAAATAAGGGCCATGAACCATGCAATCAACAGCCATATCCTGTTCGCTTACCAAGGCGATTTGGAGCCAAATGATAATGAGTTGTTCATCTATCAGCCCCTGATGAAGAATGCCACAGGAGAGGACTTGGCTTTTGAAATCCTGCGCAGCAATACAAAGCTAATCTTGCATACAGAATACCATAGCAACCAATACACGCAGTCCTTTATCCGACGACTAATGTATGGCTATAATACGATACTTGAAGATTTACTCCATCCTAAATCCGAAATAAAACATCTCCGCGAGTTACGAATCTTGACCGATGATGAGCAACAGGCCATCTTGGCATTAGGGACTGGCGACCAATTGGATTATGACCGTTCTGAGACTATTGTGAATCTTTTTTATCGTCAGGCGACACTGAGACCCAACAACATTGCTGTTGTTGACGAAGTATCGGAAATCACCTATGCCGAACTGGATCGCAGGTCGGATCTGTTGGCTTCTGCACTCAGAAAGGTTGGCGTCAATACTGATACCTTTGTGGCTATTATGCTACCCAGACGCAAAGAGTTCCTCATAGCCGTATTCGCCGTTTTTAAAGCAGGTGGCGCCTATGTTCCCCTTGACAGTGATTATCCCAAGGAACGACTCGCCTATATACTGAATGATTCTGAGGCACGTGTGCTGATTACCACTAGTACCATATTGAAAGATGGTCAAACAGAGCAGTATTATCCACGAGAAAAACAGTTGCTCATAGATAAATTTGATTTCAATGAGCCGTTAGATCATCCCGTCAATTTTGCTCAGCCATCAGGACTCGCCTACATGATTTATACATCGGGAACGACAGGCAAGCCCAAAGGTGTGACCATCACACATGAAGCCATGATGAATTTCATTATATGGCTGAAGACTACAGAAGAGCTGAAGGCAGGTGAGCAGTGTGCGATACATACCAACTTCGTCTTCGACGGCTCTTTGTTCGACCTTTATCCCCCTCTGATCTCAGGCGCCACCCTTCATGTTTTATCATCCTCCTTACGGATGGACCTTCAAGGCATGTATCGCTATTTTAAGGACCATCATATCGTTGGCCTGCTGTTAACTACACAAATAGGCATGATGATGATGAGCGATTTTGAGTTGCCACTACGGTTCCTAATGGTTGGTGGTGAGAAATTGACCAATTTCCGGGTTCCGACGTCAATGAAACTATATAATTGTTATGGTCCTACAGAGTTTTCCGTATGCTCGTCTTCCTATCAAATAGACATAAAAAAACAATATAACAAGATTCCCATTGGACGACCTGCGCCAAATACATTGTCTGTCATTGTTGACAATATAGGTCGTCTTGTACCCCAAGGAACAGTTGGTGAGCTCTGTCTGATAGGTTGTCAATTATCACGCGGGTATTGGAAACAGGAAGAACTGACAAAGGAGCGTTTCGTTGATTGTTCCTTCCTAAAAGGCAAGAAAATGTATCGTACTGGTGATCTTGTCCGTTGGAACGAGGAAGGTTTGCTGGAATACATTGGCCGCATCGACAATCAGGTCAAATTACATGGATACCGAATTGAGCTGGAGGATATTGAGGCCATAATCAATCATTGCTCTGGTGTGGTTTCTGCTGCCGCTGTTATATACAAACAGGGCCATGTCGAATTTCTTGTTGCCTATTATACATCAGAAGACAACAAAGAGTTACCGACTATTCAAGAGATTCTGATGGCTGAATTGCCTAGTTACATGGTACCCAGTCAAGTGATTAGAATAGACCAGATGCCATTAACACCCAATGGGAAAATTGACCATAAGGCACTCCCCGCTCCTATCATGGATCATGCAGAAGTTGTAAAGCCCGAGACAACGATGGAGAAGCAGGTATTTGACATCGTTTCTGAGCAGTTAAAGACCTCCCAATTCGGTGTGACAGACAATCTTGTTATATATGGTCTGTCATCGCTTCCTGCGATGCGCTTATGTGTCATTCTTGAGAAGCGACTGTTCGTCCGAATCCGTATGGCAGACATCATGAATCAGCCTACCGTCAGAGCTATTGCGGCAAAATTGGAGACTTCTAGTCGCACCAATAGTCTACCTATCTATGAACCTCAAAAGTTCTATCCGTTGATGGAAAACCAACGTGGACTGTATCTCGAGTGGGAGAAGAACCGTTATACGACTCAATATAACATACCAAGCGTTTATCATTTCCACCATGTCGATGCCATCCGTTTGGTTGAGGCGCTCAAGCAGACAGTTAATGCCCATTGCTACATGAAAGGCAGACTGACTGTTAATCATGGAGAAGTCATGTTTGTCCGTCATGATGATGCTGCTGTAGAGATTGCCATCACAACGGTCTCCGAGCCAACGATCACTTCTTTTCAGGAACGTGTACGACCATTCCAATTATTTGATGAACCCCTTTACCGTTTAGAGGTCATCTCGGCCTCGGATAGTGTGTACTTGTTCTTCGACGTACATCACATCATCTTCGATGGATTTTCAAGTAACATCTTCATGAATGATTTAAAAAGAGCTTATGATGGAGAGATGCTTGAAAAAGAGACTTATCAAGCGTTCGACTATGCTCTTTACGAACAAGCAGAACTGAAGAATGCTAAAAAGATACAAGAAGCAGAATCGTGGTATGACGAGTTGTTGACTGGTGCTAACGCGATAGCCATTCCCAGTTATTTAGCACCAGACGGCGTTGACTATGCCCAATTTGAAGTCAGCCTGCCAAGTCTCCAGATAAACACTTTCTGTACGGTCAACGGTATCACGGTAAACAGCTTTATGCATGCTGCCTTTGCTATTTTTGTCAAACGGCTTTTTAAAGAGGAAAATCCGCTGTATTTGACCATCAGCAGTGGTCGTGACCTTGGTGTAGAACTCCAACAATGCATCGGTATGTTTGTTAAGACCATGCCTATTGTCATTACCTCAGAACTAGCGCAAGGACAATCTACTGCCGATTTTGTAAAAGAGGTACACAGACGACTCCAGAAAAGCTATCGTATGGACTACTATCCATACATTAAGATTATGGCACGTCACCGACTGAATGCAGAATTGATGTTCCTCTACCAAGATGAAGTCGGGAAAAACTGTTCATGGGAGAAGTGGTCACAGATTCCTTTATCATTGGATACCGCCAAATTCCCGATCAGCATTATCATCACACCTGAAACCGATAGTTATCGTGTTACGCTGGAGTATGATGGAAAACGTTACAATTCTCAGGGCATGCAACATCTGGTCGAAGCCTTCAGAAATGTATTATCCAATATGGCTGTTACAGCCGCTGTCAATGAAGTAAAACTCATCACTCCAGAAGAAAAGACAGCATTACTCGAATTGGGCAAAGGCGAGACCATCGAATACGACCAGTCGGAAACCTTTGTTGATTTGTTCAAAAAACAGGTTACCATTTCACCTGAGGCCACTGCTGTCGTTGACTGTCAAGGAAGTATGACCTATCAGGAACTTGATGACCAATCGGACATATTGGCTAAAGTTCTTGTGGATCAAGGAATAACTAAGGATGATTTTGTTGGCATCATGCTACCAAGATGCAAAGAGTTCCTTGTTGCCGTTTTGGGTGTTTTCAAAGCTGGTGGGGCCTATGTTCCTTTAGACCCAGAGTATCCGGAAGCACATCTGTCGTATATATTAGATAATGCACAAGCGAAACTCCTGCTAAGCATCAGTTCATTGGCCAGCGAAAGGAGTTTCAAAGAAAAGTTCTTTGACAGGGTGCTATTAATCAACGAAATTGATTTAAATGGAAAGTCTATTCCCATTAATAATAGTCATCCTAATTCTTTGGCGTACATGATCTATACATCAGGCTCCACAGGTAAACCCAAAGGCGTTATGATGGAGCATAAAGGCTTGTGTGCGTTGATGAAATGGTTGGTTCCTTTGGAAGAGCTGAAATCCGGAGAAAAGTGTGCAGAGCATGCCAGTTTCAGTTTTGATGCCTCTTTACTTGATTTGTTCCCGCCTTTGACGTGTGGTGCAGAAGTTCATATCTTATCTTCAGAACTCCGCCTCGACCCAGAAGGTTTGTGTCAGTATTTCAGGGAACAGCACATAACAGGTATTTCGATAAGCACTCAATTAGGCATGGAAATGATCAACGGTTTTGAACTTCCTCTCCGTTATATGGTAATGGGTGGTGAGAAGATGAAACAGTTGCGTAAGACCTCTGTCAAACTGATCAATGAGTATGGCCCCACGGAGTTTACCGTCTGTTCTTCCTATCATGTGGTCAATCAGGAAAAAGATGAGAATGTCATTCCCATCGGGCGTCCCGTGCCTAATAGTATGTCGGTTATTGTTGACAACATGGGACATCTTGTCCCTAAGGGGATTCCTGGTGAACTATGTCTGATAGGTCGCCAGATGTCACGAGGATATTGGAGGCAGGAGGAACAAACAGCCCGTCATTTTTCTGTATGCACATTCCTTGAGGGTGAGACGATGTATCACACTGGCGATACGGCCAGATGGAACGAAGATGGGGAGTTAGTCTATCTTGGACGAACCGACAATCAAATCAAATTCAATGGTTACAGAATTGAACAGGGTGAAATTGAAAATGAGATTTGTTCCTATCCCTCTGTGACTGCTGCAACAGTTCTTGTATTTAAGAGAAAAGACATCAAGATCTTGGTAGGCTATTATTGCGCCGAAGAAGCAGTCAATCCCGAGGCCATACTCCATCACCTGAGTACTTCGCTTCCCCACTACATGATACCTCAAATAATGATTCAGATTGATAAGATGCCTATTACGCCAAACGGGAAAATTGATAAAAAAGCCTTATTGACTGATGAAATGATGAGCGGACTCAATATGGGCGAGCATATTCTTCCATCCAACGAGGATGAAAAGACGTTGTTTGATATTGTCAAGGATGTCCTAGATAGAGAGGATTTCGGCATCACTGATGATTTGACTGTATTAGGTTTGACCTCACTCTCTGCCATCAAACTGGCCGATTTGGCAAATCGTGAAGGGCTTAACATCAAGGTCAATGATATTCTGAGAAGCAAGTCTATCAGAGACATACTTGGCAATGAACAGTCCATCGGTAAGTGGGAGAATGCATACGATGCCACTAAACCTGTTATCGTGTTGATACAAGGCTTTACTTATTATGAAAAGTTGGAACCGCTCATCAGCAAACTCTGCAAGCACTACTCCGTCTTTGTTATTGAGCCCATCGACGACCATTATGAGGCTATATTCAACGAAGAGAAACTGAGCAGCCGCGATGTGGTAAAATTCTATATCGACTATCTCGACGCCTGCTTGACTCCACACGTTAGTGTAGAGATGTTCATCGGTCATAGTTTTGGTGGTGAATTGGCCTACCGTTGTGCCGTACGCTGGCACAAGAAGACAAACACGATGCCTAAAGTCTGTATGCTTGACTCGTTAGCCCATGTCGCAAACATCGTCCATGAGATGCCAATGCCAAAAGTAGAAAACCCGACACCTGATGAAGCATCCGACATCGAGGAACTCAAGGAGTGGAACCGTCATTTACGACAAATGCAGGCGATGAAAGACGACCGCGACCTGCCTATCTATAATGGCGACGTCCTCTATTTCTCGGCAGAAGACCTGTCTTTGCAATTGAAGACCATTCATGTTAACGAAGAAGAGTTGGCTCAGAAGAAACAGGAGGATTTGAACAGTTGGAGTACGCTGGCTCCCTGCATGAGTATCTATTCCGTCGCAGCTGACCATCTGACTATGCTGGATGAACGGTTCTGTGACAACTATATAGAAAAAATCGATGATATTGTCTTACCCCATAATTCCTAAGTTTGTATGAAAAGGTATTTGTATAATATATTAGCAGTGTGCATGATGTTGGTACCAGTTATGGTGTCAGCCCAGGAAAAGCAAGATCAACGCCAGATTTATGCAAAGGCAGAAGAAGCCTATCAGATAGGGCAACTCGACCAGGCCATAGAATTGTTGGAGAATCATCTCAATGATTTCACTGGTAATCTGCGGCAAAGCGCCCTCCGATTGGCTTCCATCTGTTATCTGGCTCAAGATGACATGGACAAGTCTGAGCAGTATGCGCGCTTATTGTTAAGCATCAATCCATATTATACGTCTGTACAAGACCCCATTCGCTTTGAGGACATCATAGCCCAACTCAAGTCAGGTCGTAGTTCGACAGTGACGACGGCCTCCAGTCAGGCAGAGAGTATTAATGAGGCACCTGTGCCGGTCACCGTCATTACCCGTGAAATGATAGACCAGCTTAGCAACAACAAAAGCATAGGCCAAATCCTTGCGACGTATGTGCCTGGTCTGAACGAAGTCTCTGCTTATTCCATTTCGAATTTTTCCATGCATGGGGTCTACACATCCAGTCAGGAAAAGATCCTGATTATGGAAAATGGGCACCGTCTGAATTTGCGAACAACCAATAACGGTAAGCTCGACTACGCCATCAGTACCGAGAAGATTGACCATATCGAGGTTCTGCGCGGGCCTGCCTCATCACTGTACGGTAATGTGGCTTTGACCGCTGTGGTGAATATCATCACCAAGAACGGACGCGAGGTGAATGGGGTCAAGGGTAAATATGGTTATGGCTCGTACGGTACGCACCGCGCTGACTTTATTGCTGGCACCACCTTACTTGATGCCGACGTGACGACATGGGCCTCTTTCTATACTTCCCAAGGCGAGAGAATTGACATTCCTAAGCTTACCGGCTACTCTATGTCAAAACGCGACGGCTATGCCTATATCGGTGGCTATAAAGAAAAACCATCCTATGACATTGGCTGTACCTTGAAATTGAAAGATTTCAATTTCATGATCAATCTGAAGAACGGCAAACAGGTGCCACAGTATTCTTGGTATGCAGAAACCTACAATTATGACGCTTATCGTACCATGGATGAGGCTAAGCCTGGATATACCATCAATGAAAAGCACCTTGAACTGGGCTATACTAAGCAACTTGGTAAAGTCAACCTTAACGTTTCAGCCTATGGCGATTGGTTTAACGTACAAGACTACATGTCTGTTTCCGACTCAATAATAGGCCCCGAATATACCAATGAAGGTGACATGGTCATTACTGACGGCAAGGTCCAAACAAGATTGTATAAAGGCTTGATGCAATATCTGGATTTTCAGGAATACACGATTGGCTCTATGGCTAAGGCTGACGCCAACTACACGTTTGGAAATATGAAGGGTAACCTGCTGATAGGCGCACAATTCGAGTATTTCAAACTGTCAAGCAATGACTATCTTATGGGCGAGGATTTTACAAAGGTTGTTTTTACTTTTCCTGAGGAAAAAAATATGATACGCGTGGGAAACGAGAGAAGTTTTTCTGCCTTTATTCAGGACAAACACTACTTCACGTCGCAGTTCATCCTCAATGCGGGCCTGCGATTTGACAATAAGCATCGTGCCAACGGAAAGAATGTCTCCGCTCTTTCACCCCGTGTGGCTTTGATCTACTTTCCCAATGAGACATTCAGTACGAAACTGTCTTTCTCGCGAGCCTTTGTAGATGCACCCTATTATACACGTAACAACACTTCAAACGGTGCGCGTGGCAGTGAGGATCTCATGCCCGAATATATGAACGCCATCCAGCTCGACTTTATAGGAAGGATAGACAGCTGGCATCTCGATTACGACATCAACATCTTCTATAATCAGTTGACAGACATCGTCGTCAACAACCCGAGTTCAGACCCTTCTACGCCTAAGTATATCAACTCGGGTAGTCTGAAAGTGGCTGGTGCAGAGGCCCAACTGGGCTTTACCATTCCCTCCTTCCGCATCGATGCCAATATGACTTACTTACGCCCATTAGAAGCTGAAGGCTACTATTACACCGACCACCAGATATACAGCATTCCATCATTCACCGCCAACCTGACGTGCAGCAAGCGCCTTGTGAACATCGGAAAGCATCTGCTGTGGTTGGCTGCAGGTTTTAAGTATACCTCTAAGACCCTTAACAAAGCCAATAGCCGTGTTAAGGGCAGCGAAGATTTCGATCTCAGTGGTAATGCCCTCGTAGACTTAGGTCTCAAATATTCCTATCGTGATGCCATCCAACTGTCGCTTGATTGCGATAATCTGTTTGACAAGACCTATTACGTCGGTGGTTCGTTCTACCTTCCCTATCAGGCTCTGGGACGCTCAGTTATGGCTACTGTCTCGTTCAAGTTATAATGGAAAAGGCCATCATGGAAGGTAAAGTAGAACGGAAGAAGAAGGACTACCTCATTGCTCAGGCTCTTCACAAGTTTATGTGGGCATCCATCTTGGCGTCAGTGGCTTCCCAGATAGCCATGACCACTGATGCCATTGTGGTCAGCCAGTTCATTGGTCCAGAGGCCATCTCTGCCGTCAATCTGACGATGCCGGTCGTCATCTTCTTTAATTTCCTGACCATGCTCTTCGGTATGGGCGGCACCGTGCTGGTGGCCAAGTCGCTGGGTGAGCGCGACGAGCAGACCACAAACAAGGTGTTCACCTCTACGCTGATTGGCCTTATTGTCGTCGGCGTGTTCTTCTCTGCGCTGCTACTGTTTTTCAGTCCTCAGGTGGCCAGTTTTATCACCAACGATACGCCGGTCGTCTATACGCTGTCGCTCCGTTATTTGCGTGTCATGCTGTTAGGTACAACCATCACGATTCTCTTCATGACCATCACCAACTTCGTCAAGACCGATGGCAATCCTCAGTTGGTCATGAAAGCCGTACTGGTCAGTAGCATTGTCAACCTGTTTCTCGACATCCTCTTCATTGCTATCCTGAAGACTGGCATTGAAGGCTCGGCCTGGGCCTCCATCATCGGCAGCGTGACGGCCCTGCTGCTCTGTTGCCGTCATTTCCGGAGTGCCAACAACTCCTTTCATTGGCAGGTGGAACTCAATCAGTGCCACCATTATATTATGAAAGGTGTCAAGACGGGATTTCCCATGGGCATCAATACCCTTTTGTTAGGAATCAGCACCTATGCTATCAATAGCATCGTCCTCAGCAGCTTAGGCACTGATGGCATCTTTGCATGGTCAGTCTGCTTCCAGTTGTTTGTCATTCAACAGATGGTGCTGAGCGGCATTGCAACCTCGATTTATTCCATTGGCGGACTTTTGATAGGTGAAAAGGATATTGTGGGATTGCGACTGCTTATTAATAAGGTGATGAAGTACATCTGCCTGAGTTTGTTGGCCATCACACTGTTTGTCTTAATAGCGCCCGAAAGTATCGGGTGGCTCTTCGCCAGCAACAATATCCAGTCAGAGGGTATGCTTCATAGTGCCTTGCGTATTTATGCCCTCCTGCTGATTCCATACGCTGCAGCTGTTGTCTATCGCATACTCTATCAAGTCATCGGCTATTGGTCGCTGAGCGTGGTGATGAGTGTCGTCCAGATGGCCAGCATGATTCTTTTCGTCGGGCTGCTGGCATGGGTGAGGCCTGAATGGCTCTGGTGGGGATTTCCACTCTCGGGCCTGTTTTTGCTAGCTGTTCACCTGGTGGTTACTATGGTTATACACCGTAGGAATCCCGACGCTGAGGTGATGACGCTGATTCCTCGGGCCACGGATGCCCAGTCGCTGAACTTCTCGGTACGATATCAGAACGAAGATGTACAGCAAGCTCTCGAAAACATCTCCGCCTTCCTCGAAACCTGCGAAATCGAACCTGCCACCTCGTTTCAGATTAACCTCTGCTGTGAGGAACTGATGTACAATATCGTTACCTATGCTGTGAACAAAGATGCCGACAAACATCTGTTTGACGTACATATTGTCTGCCGTAAGGACGCTGTGTCCGTGCTGATCAAGGACGATGGGAAACCTTTTAATCCAATACTGAAGACCGTCTCTTTCAATGAAGATGGCGATGGGCTGGGACTTGCCTTGGTCAATATGATTGCTGACATCAAGTATAAGTTCATGTACAATCAAAATGTTGTGTTCCTAACATTCAAACGGGAGGAATCTATATCTGGGTAATAGCTATTACAAATGAAAAAAATGCAAAAATAAGACTAATTTGTAAGATTTTGCTATTTCTACTTTGCAATTTGGGGATTTATTTGTAATTTTGCAGCTGTTATTCAAGCAAACTAAAGCAAAATGGAGGCATTTTTCCGTACACATCGCTACTTAGTTGAACATGTGAATGCACCTGTTCGTCGCACCCTCATGGATGAGATTGACTGGAGCGACCGCATGATTGGTATCAAGGGTACGCGTGGGGTAGGGAAAACTACTTTCTTGTTGCAGTATGCTAAGGAGTGCTTCGATGTAAATGACCGCCAGTGTCTATACGTCAATATGAATAACTTCTACTTCCAAGGCCGGGGTATAGCCGACTTCGCAGGTGAGTTCTATCACCATGGCGGACGTGTGCTGCTCATTGACCAGGTGTTTAAGCAGGATGACTGGTCGCAGGAACTCCGGAAGTGCTATGACCTCTACCCGGGACTGAAAATTGTGTTTACGGGCTCTAGCGTGATGCGTTTGAAGGACGAGAATCCCGAGCTCAATGGTATCGTGAAGTCTTACAACCTACGTGGCTTCTCATTCCGTGAGTTTCTGAACCTGCTTACGGGTAATGACTTTCGTCCGTTCACGTTGGAAGAGATATTGTCCGATCACGAGCGTCTCGTTAAGCAAATTCTGCCCAAGGTGTCGCCTCGCCGCTATTTCCAAGACTACATCCATCATGGCTTTTATCCCTTCTTCCAGGAGCATCGAAACTATTCAGAGAACCTGTTGAAAACGATGAACATGATGACAGAGGTTGACATCCTGCTTATTAAGCAGATAGAGTTGAAGTATCTGCCCAAGATTAAGAAGCTGTTCTACGAATTGGCCGAGGAAGGTCCCAAGACACCCAATGTCAGTAAGTTGGCAAATGACATCGAGACTAGCCGAGCTACTGTTATGAATTATATCAAGTATTTGGCCGATGCACGCCTTATTAACATGATCTATCCCGTTGGCGAGAAGTTCCCGAAAAAACCGACAAAGGTGATGCTTCACAACTCCAACCTCCTCTATGCCATCTATCCTATTCACGTAGAAAAGCAGACGGCTATGGAGACTTTCTTCGTCAATAGCCTTTGGAAGGACCATACGGTAAACCAGACAGGCCGTGACCAGTACTTCCTTGTTGATGGCACTCTAAAGTTTCGTATCTGCGATGCCTATATACACAGCAAGGTCCGTTATGCCCCCGATATAATCTATGCGCGGTATAACACAGAAATAGGCAAGGACAACCAGATTCCCCTTTGGCTGTTTGGCTTCCTATATTGATACGATGACCATTGGTGAAATATATGTCCTGAGAAGTCAGGGTAGGGTAGAGGATGCCTATGAAGCGGCACGTTCCCTTTATGCAGATGATAAAGGCCCTCAAGTTTCAACAATCATGTTTCTGACAGCTTCCGATGTGCGCCAAAAAAGATTAGATGCTGGGATGTTGGAGGAAGCCGATAAGATTGGCAGAGCTTTGAAACGGTTGCAGCAACAAACCCCAGAGCACTTGTTGTTGGGTTGTTGGGGCGAGGAAACTGCTGCCGCTTACTTGTGCGATAAGGGCTATATCATTATGGAGCGCGACTGGCATTCCGGTCACCGCGATATTGATATTATTGCAAGGTACGATGGTTGTCTGGTGTTTATCGAGGTGAAGACTCGTCATGATCGTGACTATATTGAGCCGGAGTTAGCTGTCAACTACCAGAAAAAGAAGAACCTGCGATTGTCAATTAACCATTATGTCAAGTATCACCGTGTCAGTGTTCCCTGGCGTTTCGACGTCATTACCATTATTGGCTCACTCGGCGATTCTGCACCCGAAATCAACCACATTGAAGACTTTTCAATAATTTAGATAAAATAAAAACGCAAACGTTTTAGCATTATTTTGCGAACTCTGCTTTGCAATTTGGGTTTTTCTTTGTACCTTTGCAGGCGTTTATAAACAAATCATCATTTTTAGGTATTATTTCAGGCAAAAACTGTTACATTTTATATTTAAACAAAATGGCTAAAGAAAAGAAATTTATCACCTGTGATGGTAACGAGGCTGCAGCTCACGTGAGTTACATGTTCTCGGAGGTAGCTGCTATCTACCCCATCACCCCGTCTTCGCCCATGGCGGAGCATGTTGACGAGTGGGCTGCCCGTGGTCGTAAGAACCTCTGGGGCCAGACCGTTAGTGTTCAGGAAATGCAGTCTGAGGCTGGTGCTGCCGGTGCCGTTCACGGCTCACTGCAGGCTGGTGCCCTCACCACTACATTCACCGCTTCTCAGGGTCTTCTGCTGATGATCCCCAACATGTACAAGATTGCCGGTGAGCTGATTCCTACCGTGTTCGACGTGTCTGCCCGTACACTGGCTTCTCACTCGCTCTGTATCTTCGGTGACCATCAGGACGTGATGGCTTGCCGCCAGACAGGTTTTGCTATGCTCTGCGAAGGTGGCGTGCAGGAGGTGATGGACCTCACCGCTGTTGCTCACCTGGCTACCCTCGAGACCTGCGTGCCGTTCGTGAACTTCTTCGACGGTTTCCGCACCTCTCACGAGTACCACAAGATTGAGCTCATGGATCAGGAGGACATCCGTCCCCTCGTGAAGGAAGAGTACATCAAGCGTTTCCGCGACCGTGCTATGTCGCCTGAGCGTCCTATTACCCGCGGTACTGCTGAGAACCCCGAGACCTTCTTCACACACCGTGAGGCTTGTAACCCCTACTACGATTCAGTACCCGAAGTGGTTGAGAAGTACCTGGGTGAGATTTCTAAGATTACTGGTCGTGAGTATCACCTCTTCTCTTATTATGGAGCTGAGGATGCCGACCGCATGATTATCCTCATGGGTTCTGCTACCGATGCAGCCCGCGAGGCTATCGACTACCTCAATGCCAACGGCCAGAAGGTGGGTATGATCTCTGTTCACCTCTATCGTCCGTTCTCAGTGAAGCACCTGCTCGCTGCTGTTCCCAAGAGCGTCAAGAAGATTGCCGTTCTCGACCGCACGAAGGAGCCCGGTGCTAACGGTGAGCCTCTGTACCTCGACGTGAAGGATGCTTACTACGACGTGGAGGACCGTCCTCTCATCGTTGGTGGCCGCTACGGTCTCGGTTCTCACGACACCACTCCCGCTCAGATCATCAGCGTGTTCAACAACCTCGCTATGCCCGAGCCCAAGAACCACTTCACTATTGGTATCGTCGACGACGTAACCTTCACCTCGCTGCCTGCCGTTGAGGAGATTGCCCTTGGTGGCGCTGGCATGTTCCAGGCTAAGTTCTACGGTCTGGGTGCCGATGGTACCGTAGGTGCTAACAAGAACTCAGTTAAGATTATCGGCGACAACACCGACAAG
>Ga0265298_10002319_pt1 | contig 26712 bp, 44 predicted proteins | sample AusTroGonzalo_MG_3_FD_193486 | JGI IMG/M metagenome (GOLD analysis project Ga0265298, IMG submission 193486) | Bovine rumen microbial communities from tropical cattle in Woodstock, Queensland, Australia - Gonzalo_01 | ecosystem: Host-associated > Mammals > Digestive system > Stomach > Rumen ...
GTCTCCGTGGGTATTTATAAAAGCCATTTTTATAGGGGGGTACGTTTTTCAGGCCAAAAGCCTGACCCTGCCGTTTTCGTCCACTTTGTAGCGTTTGCCGTCTCCCGTGTGCTCCTGTTCGTGGCACTCCCGGCATACGGCTTCCAGGTTGTCCCAGCTCAGCGCGACCTCCGGCGTGTTGATGTTCTCCGCCGTCAGGTATACCTTGTGGTGGATGATTACGGCCGGCCGGTAGATCCCTTTTTTCAGGCAGCGCTCGCAAAGTCCGCCCACGCTTTTCAGATATGCAAGGCGCGTCGTTTGCCAGCGCTTTGATTTGTAGAAGCTCTTAGCGTATTCCTTCATGGCTCAAAGAAAAAGACCGGCGCTTGCTCGCTCCGGTCTTGTCTATTTTTTGACGCTATCATATTAGCACATTCCGTTGTTTGTTTTTGTTTCTTCTTTTAGCGCTTCCGGGAAGATCTTGCCGAACTCCCTCAGCGCCCGGCCGTGTATAATACGCATCCATTCGTATGAGTATTTCAGCTCGTCCGCTATTTCGTAAAGCCTGCGCCCCTGGATGTATCGAAGGTGCAGCACGTCGGCGTAAAGTTGCGGACTGATGATGTCGATCTGCAAGCGGATAACTTCGTGCGCCTTGAAGTATTCCTCGCTGGCTTTCAGCGCTCGCTTCTCCGCTTTTTCCAGCCGGATCATATAGTTCGCGAGCTGGTCGTTTTCCGGGCTGGTTTGCACCTGGTCTTTGTCGTATCTGATGGCAGTCAGCCCCGTCGCCATGCTCCTGATGTATTCCAGTTCTTCCAGCGCGTTTTCGTATCTCCTCTTAAAACGAAGCGCCTGGCTCAGGTATTCCTTAGCTTTCACGGCTTTCGACCTCCGTCTGCGACCCCGGCCGCATGTAGTTGTAATAGTATAGCGGCTGGTCTATGAACTTCATGGCCGGCAGCTCTGTCAGGATCTTCCTGTTGAAAACTAAGTCCGAAGCCATGCGCGTGTCGTCGAAGCGAACGCCTGACCGCGTCAGGAAGTCCCTGCGATACATTTTGCTCCAGACGTTCGGGAAAATGCGCCCTGCCTTCTGCCTGATGTTCCCGACCTTCCGCCAGATAAAGCCGAAGCATACGATGTCCGCGTCGATCAGACAAAACGGCGCCAGGGTCGCGAGGACGTATTCGTGAAGCCACCAGTCGTCGTCGTCCATAAAAAGGATCCAGTTGCCGGCTGCCTGGTCGATGCCTGACTGCCGTGCCAGTCCGTCCCGTCCGTAGTCCGTAACGATGACTCGGTCCGCGTACTTTTCCGCCACTTCCTTCGTGTTGTCCGTGCACGCGTCGCAAACGACGATCAGCTCGTAGCTTTGGCGGTCGTACTCCTGCGCCCTGATGGAAGACAGCGCCTTTTCGATGAAGCCGGCTGAGTTGTGCGCCGGTATAATAATCGTGAAGTCTTTACCGTCCATGCTTCTTCACTCCTGCGACTTCGTACGCCCTCTCGATCACGGCTTCCGGGTCCACGCTCAGCCAGTTCGGAAGGACTTTGCGGATCCATGTTTCCAGGTAGTTCACGCGCGACTTTGCGGTCCTCAGCTGATGCTCGCTCTTTATCAGCTCTATCAGCTCAGGCGCCTTGTCAACGTTCCGCCGTTCCTTTGCCTGCTTCTTCAAAGCGTCGACGAGGTCCTCGTATGCCTTCTCAAAGATGCGCGCCACGAGCTCGTCGTACGCTTCCTGTGTCTCATTCGTCAGCATGTTCTTCGCCCTCCATAAATGCGATGAAAAACGGCGCCGGGTGCGTTATTGTCAGGACCTTCCCATTCCTCAGGGCTTCAATGTCCTCCTCCGTGATTTTGAACATAGCCGGAAATGAAGGGTTTTCAAGCTCGCAAACGCGGTCGACCCAGACGGCGTGCAGCGGCTTCGCGAAGTCGAACCATTTGAAGTCCGACGGGTGGCAGTATTTCCGGCGCTCGAAGTGTATGCACTTCCCGGCTCTGAACCATTTGCAGTCAGGTCTCTCAGTCATGGCCACCTCTTTTCTCCCGTCAGCGGATCCGTGCGTAGATCTTCTTCGGGCATTTCATTCACGGCGTCGACCAGCTCACGGATGGCATGCAGCGCGCCGCATTTCCGTTCCTGGCTGATCTCCGTGTCGTCGAAGTATTTGGCGCCGAGCTCATTTGCCAGGCCGATCACTTTGCATTTGTCCCAGACTGTCACGGCTTCTCCTCCCTTCTGCTTTCGATTCCTGCTACGATCAGCGACGCCACGACGCCAGCGAAAACGAAAAGGACCGCAGCGGCGCCGATGATGATGAAAAGGATGCGGATGAAGCTCATGGCTTGTCCTCCATCATTTCGCCAAACGAACAGAAGTCGTTTTCTTTCGGTTTGTCGCTCTCATCCAAGATCCGTATTGCGCAGCCGATTTCGTTGAACCACTTGCAGTTCTTACACCGCACAACCGGGACAAAATCTTCTTTTTTCAGTCGTTCAATGATTTCGTCCATGTCCATTTTCACCACAATCGGTACCGTTAGTTTCATCGTTTCGCCTCCTTCTTCTCTGCTCATTTCCTCACCTCGTTTCCTATGAGTGCCAGGACCGTCAGGACCAGCATGACGATCAGCCAGCCGATGATTTTCTCGCCCATGTTCACGCCTCCAACATCCTGATGTAGTCGTCCATAGCGGACCCGGTTGTGCGTCCCTCGAAGTTGTCGAAGCGTTTGGCGTTCTTTTTCGGTTCGTCTCTGTCACGTGCCGCCCATGAGCGCGCAGCTGCACGCCAGTCCTTCATCGGGTTTTTGCCGACCTTCCAGCCGTTCGCCTCGTAGTAGTCCAGGAACCTCTGCGCGTCCATTTTTAGGTCCTGCATGAAGATATAAGCGCGCAGCTCGTCAAGGGTGGGCGGCGTGAAGCGCCGGGCTTTCTTCTTCTCCTTCTCTCCTTCTATACCTTCTATACCTTCTTCATTATTTAGGAAGAAAGTGGCTTCAGTGGTACACTCGGTGGTACACTCAGTGGTACACTCGGTGGTACACTCAGTGGTACACTCGGTGGTCCCTCGGTGGTTCGGGTTGTCCTGATATTTGGCGTAGTTATTGACTTTCAGGTGGTACCCTCGGTGGTCCCTTTGTAGTTCCGTCACCATGCCGTCCGCGATCAGCATTTCGACAAAATGGCGCACCCACGTCCGCGAGACGTGCCAGCGGTCAGCCAGTTCGTGAATGCTGGTGTAAATAGTTCCGCGCTTCGCTTCGATCATCGTGCCCTGTTTCACGATCTTCCGGTCCTTCCACTCCGCCATGCCGATCAGGTCGTACCATGCGCCGACGAAGCGCAGGTCCGCGTTCAGCCAGTGGTCGTCCGGCAAGCTCCAAAGCTTAAACCATCTATTTTCTGCCATGTTTACACCTCCCGGACCGTGATGCCGTAGCGCCAGAGCATGAGCTTCGCCTTTATCACGTATTCCCTCGTTTTCATTCCCTTCGTGTCCTCGACGATCTGCCTGCCGGTCTCCGTGTCCGTGTAGACGAAGTCCGCCACGTACTCGACTTTCCTGATGGCCTTGCCGTCAGCGTTCCGCTGCTTCGGGACAAGTTCAAACGGCACCTGGATTTTGAGGTCCTTTATGGCGCCGGCCCTGGCGAGAAGAAGGAGCTCCTCGTAGCGGTTGCGCTCCCTCTTACTCGCGCAAAGCGTCCCATCCGATGCGGAGACCTTTTTGGCGTTATACTTCCCGGTTCTTTTTCTCCACATCTTCGGTGTCCTCAGTGAAAAGGAAGGCCAGGATCGTCAACGGCGTCCTGTGTGGGCTGGAAGTCGTCCGGCCTTCTTCCGGTCTCCGCTGCCCTCTGTTCGTTTTCGGCCTTTTTCTCGCAGAACTCTTGCTCGTCGGCCACGACGTCCGTTGTGTAGACGGTCGTGCCGTCCTGCTTCTGGTACTTGCCAGTCTGGATCCGTCCGCGCACGATGATCTTCATGCCCTTGTGTAAATAATTTTGGGCAAAATCGGCGCCTTTGGAGAAGGCCTTGACGGATATGAAGTCCGCCGCTCTCTCCCCGTTTTCGGCCCTTTTTCGACGTTCTACGGCCAGCGTGTACGACGCGATCTTCGTTTGTGTTGTCTCTTTGACGTTCGGCTCGTCCGTCAGGCGGCCTGCAATAACGACGCTGTTCATTTGTTCCCCTCCTGCTTGTCCTTTTCCTTCTGCATGCACGCCACGCAGAGCACTTTGCCTGTGTGTTTTTTTGCGTAGGCGGCGACCTGGTCCTCGTTCATGGTCCCGTACGGTTTCAGCTGCGCGCCGCACTCCTCGCACTTCGGGAACTCGTGGCGCCTGATGCGGATGCCGGTCGTGGGCTTCCCGAACGCCGTGGTCTTGTCCACGAAGATCTCGACTTTTCTGCCGATCATGGCGCTGGTGTCGTCTCCGGAAGGGTTGAAAAGGCGCTTCAGCGTCAGCCGGTTCGTCTTGTTCAGCCTGAGCGGTTTGCACTCCTCGAAGAATAAGCAGGGCGCCTTTTCCTTCCGCTGCTCTTTTTCGTTCCAGAGTTCCAGCTCGTCGAGACCCGTTATTGTAACGACGCGAAAGGCGCCCAGCGGTCCGATCAGCTCCGCGTTCAGCACGTTCGGGTCGATCAGTTTTTCAAAACTCTCAATCATTTTCGTCCCTCCTCGCTCCACGGCTGCAGAAGTCGTCCGACCAGCGCGCCGGGTGTCCCTGTTTTCCGTACTTTGTGCAGCATCCGCTTTTCCAGTAAAAGCACTCGCCGCACGTGACCAGGTTGATCACTTCGTACTCGTCGTCTTTGTCCTTCTTCGGAAGGCATACAAAAGCCGTCAGCATCATTCCTCAGCCACCTCCTCCCATTCGTCGCGCGTGAGATAGCCGTCGGCGTAGCCGGGCCAGTCTCCCGTCTCCCTGCACTGGTGGTAGTAGCGGAGAAGCTCGTGGAACTGTCTGTTCCCCTGCTCCACGAAGCCCGGGTCAACGTCATAAATGCGGACCGCGTACGGCGGCGTTTTCTCCTGGCACACAAAGACGAAGCCAGCGTCGATCGTGAAGTTTGACGCGACGGCGAGACCCTCCGTATACATGCCGGCCTGCACTTTGTAGCCGTAGGTCCTGCACTCGCGCTCGAAGGCCTTGTCCTCGCACGTGCGGACGGTCTTGTAGTCCACGATCGTCGGGCGGCCCTTGTAGGTCGTCAGGCAGTCCAGACGGATTTTGCACTGTTCGCCCGTCTCAGCGTCCTCCCAGACGTAGGTCGTCTCATGCTCTCCGGACAGAAGCGCGTCGGCGCGTTCCTTCCGGTGGAGGGCTGCTTTCATCTCCTGTATCTGTTCGGCGTCCTCCCTGCTAAGGACGATCTTGCCGGCGCTTTGCTCGACGAAGGCCTGCCACTCCTCTTTGCCGGCTTTGGTCCGTTTGTCGATCATGGGCGCGACGACGTATTCCTGGTTGAAGCGCTCCGGCTCCAAAATGGCGGCGTGCATGGCCGTCCCGAAAATCTGCGCCGGCGTGGGCTCCTCATGGCCTGCCAGGCTTTTCGCGTATTCCAGATGCTCCGGGCTCCTCCGAAGAAGGATCAGGTCCGACCTTCTGACGGCCGGGATCTGGTTGTACTGTTTCTCTGTCATGTGTTCCCCTTTCGTGATTTCGTTCAGTTCTGTCGTTTCAAAGAACGCCTGCATGGTCTTGTCCATGTCGTCGAAAATGTCCCCGAGCGTCATTTGTGGACCTCCTGGACCTCCCACCGGTACGCGGCCGTGCTCATAAATGACCCTCGGCCGTGCACGGCGTCGCTGATGATGAACGGCAGCGAAGCCAGGAAAATGACTACGATGATGGCCGTGAGAATTGCCAGCTGCTTCGTCTCTTTCATTTCCGCGCCCTCTCGAAGAAGTATTTGGAAACGACGGCCTCGCCTGCTCTGGTCTTTACGCGGACCGGGTGCGACGCGATCTTGTAGCCGTAAACGTGGCGCAGCTCCCAGATGCGAGCGCCCAGCCTTGTCACTCCGTACGCCTGGATGGCTTCGAGGGACGTTATGGATCCGTTCTTCTTCATGTGCTCCAGGACCAGTTTCGTCTGTGGTTTCATTCCGTTCTCCCTTCTTCGTCACTGTTCAAAAGTTCAAGTATATCTGCAATAGGGTCCAGAAAGCCGAGCGCCTTGTGCTCCATGTGCCAGGCGGCGGACTTTTCCATGCACTCGCTGATCATTTCCTGGAACGCTTCTCCGTTTTCGTCCGGTACTGGACGGAACGGCCTGCCGTCCTGGTCCACGTACGGGAAAATCTCCGGGTTTATTTCCAGTTTGACAAGAATGCATCCGTGTCTTTTTGCTTCCTCTTTCAGTTCCTCAAATGTCATTTTTTCCCCTTTCTGTTTTGATTCCGGTTTCGTTTTCAAAGCGCTCGCGGTATATGACGTAAACCGTGCGCTTCATTCTGACCGCCATGCCCCACGTGACCAGCTTCTTTTCCAGCATGAAGCGGACCGTTTGCGGATGAACTCCCAGAAGGCCGGCGGCTTCCTTGACTGTCATGGTGGCGTTTCTGTCCATGTTTTTGTCCGCCTTTTCAAACGGCGTTTGAATTGTCAGGTAAAAAAATATCGGCCGGGTCCACTCTGTAAAGTTTACAGATGGACCTCAGTTCCCTCGCTCCGATGCCGGTCCTGTTGTTTTCCCAGTTGGAAAGCGTGGAAATCGATACCTGCATGATGGCAGAAACGTCCTCGAGCGTCAGTTGCGCGTTCACTCGCGCCGCTTTGAGGGTCATTTTCCCTTCCATTCAGTGTCCTCCTTTTTGTGTAGTTGTTCAAACCTCGTTTGAAGTTTCTCCCATCATACGCCCGGCGCTTCGGTCTTGTCAACTGAAAATTGAAATATTTTCGTAAAAACTTGAAAATATTTCCAGAAAGTGTTATATTTTCGCGGAAAGGGGGTCGTCAAAATGACTGCGCAGGAAGTCTTTACGTCTAACCTCAAAAGGTATATGGAAAAGTTTGAAGAAAGCCAGACGGACCTGGCACGGGCGCTCGGATGCACTCCGGCGGCCGTCTCGCTCTGGTGCTTAGGAAAGAAAATCCCACGCGTCGATCGTGTCTCCGCTATTGCCAGGCATTACGGCTGCACGCTCTCCGACCTGTTAGGGACGGAAGCCGTCGAAGAAGATGAAGATACAATGGCGCTCTTCTTCCGGGCCCTGTCTGATGAAGGAAAAAAGAAGGCGCTGAGCTTCGTTTCGTTTCTCCTGAGCGAAGAAGCCAGGGACCGGCATGCGGAGGACAAGTCATGAGACGCGCGAACGGTGAGGGCACTGTGTTCAAAATGAAGGGAAATCGGCGGCGCCCATACGTAGCCAGGACGACCGCCGGGAAAAACGAGAAGGGCTTTCAAACGTATAATTGGATCGGCTACTTCGCCACGAAGAAGGAAGCCGTCGCCGCCCTGGAAGCGTACAACAGGAAGCCGTACGATACGCGCGCCACTTTGCAGGAGATTTTCGACCAATGGGCCGCGTCCGATCTGCTGGACCTTCGCGAAGGCTCGCAGAAGATCTATAAAAGCGCCTGGAAGCACCTTTTGCCCCTGGCCCCGATGAAGATGGCGGACCTGCGCCTGAACGATCTGCAAGGCATTGTGAGCCCTCTGAATAAGTCCGTCGGGAACTCCGTCAAGGTCCTCATGTCCCACCTTTTCGGGTATGCCGTCCGCCACGAAGTCATAACGGCGGACCGCTTCCAGCTGGTCCAGTTCGTGAAGGTCTCCCAGGACCGCGGAAACGTGGTCGAGCGCCGGGTGTTCACGCCGGAAGAAATTGCACGCGTGACGGATCCGGTCGTTCTGGTCCTTCTTTACACTGGCCTGCGTGCTTCCGAGCTCCTGAGCCTGGAAGCGGACGACATCCACCTTGCGGAGCGCTGGTTATACGTCCGCCAGTCGAAAACGGCGGCCGGCGTGCGCGTCGTCCCTATCGCAGAGAAGATCGTGCCGTGCTTCGACGCGCTGCCGGTCCGTATGACCTACCAGAAGCTCAATTATATCATCGGCCACTTATACGGCCACCGTCCGCACGATACGCGGCACACCTTCATTTCACGGATGGCCGATTTGGGCGTTGATGAACGTATTACAAAGGCCATCGTGGGCCACGCCGGCAGCGGCGTCACGGAGACCGTTTACACTCACCTGGACTTGCGGCCGCTGCTGGATGCCGTCAACCGTTTGTGACTTGCTTGCCACTTGCGCGCCACTTACCGCCGTGTTTTTGTATGGTTTGAAATGGTCGCCAGTAGACTGAGCGAAGCACGAAAAAACCCCGGAAATACGCCAAAAAAGGCATATTTCCGGGGTTTTTCTCATTCGGGGGTATATCATTCAAGATATGATTTGCATTTGGCTTATTTGCGCCGTTTTTCGCGTGTTTTGCCACTTGCGCGCATGCAGCCGTGACTGGCTTCTTTTTTGCCTTTTATCAAAATAACACAAATCGGCTCCTCCTGCAAGCGACGCAAGGGGTGGCAGGAACCTTGCGCCGCCCGACCAAAAGGAGGAACCTTGAAAACGGACGCCAGGGAAAAGGGAAAAGCCTGACGCCCGTCTTTTTAGGGGTAGATCCGGACTATGTGCTCACGCTCCGCAAAGCGGACCGGGATCACGATTTCAGACGCGTCCGGGTTAAAATATGACGCGGCCGTGCCGACTGCGATGCCTGCGCTCGCGTCGTTTTCGTAGTTCGCGCAGTATAAGTGGGCCTGACCGCGGATCCACTGGCTATTTGCTAAGATTTCGCCCAGCTGCTCCACGACGATCACGTTCGGCGTGAAGCCGATCTCGGCTCTTTTGATCTTGATGTATGGCGTGCTTCTGGTTTTCGGGCCTGCGCCTGTCGACCAGATCCGCGTGTCTTTGCTGCTGATAATTTTGGCGCTATACATAAGCTCCTCCCCTTCGCCTTCCGGCGCTTCGATCACGATGGCCGTGTGGCCCTGTCTCCATACGACGTCCCCGAGAACGCAAGACCCGACCGTGTATGGGTACTGCCGGAAGCCGAGCGCGCTGAGCTGCGCGACCTCCGTTGCCGTCCTCATGGTGGCCGGCGCAGCGATGCCGTTGTGGTTAAGCGCGCAGCACGTCATTTGGCTGCAGTCCGTATTGCAGAAAATGCGGACCTCCGCGAAGCTCTTGAAGTCCGGCTGCTGCATGGCGTTCCAGATGCCGTAGCGCCCGGCGTACGGGTCGCCGTCCGGTCCGTATTGAGCGTAGCCGAAGTAGTCGTTCAGCGCGATCTCTTTGGCGTCCTTTGCGAAGGCCGCCCGTTTCTTTTTGTCAGGGTAGCGAAGGATCAGCGAAAAAGTCCCGGACCCGGTCTCGCTGCCGGTCATTTCACGAATACGGACTTCGTTTCCGGTCTGGTCTCCTTTTTTTCCCCATGCCAGCGCCCCTCTTTCGTCGCTGGCGGCTTCCGCGATCTTCATGGCGTCCTCCTGCGCGCGAAAAACGGCCGTTTCCGGCCGCTTTCGCTTTGCTTCGTGTTCTTGTTCGTTTTTCGGTCCGTGGCCGTTTCTGGCCGTTTTTAGGCCTTTACTGCTGCGCGTTGTATTGCGCGGTGCTGATGCCGATGATGCCGCCGATGCAAGTGCAAAGCGCGGCAGAGATTTTTGCGACCGTGTCCCCGTGGCCCCATCCGAAAATGGCGTCCAGCGTCACGTATAATGTCGTGACGGCCGGGATGAACACGAGCGCCGTCCATTTCAGCCAGTCATAGACTTTTCCTGGTAGTGCCTTCATGTTGTGCCTCCTTAACTGTACGCAGAGACGATTTTGCCGAACTGTTCAGCCGTCTCAAAAGATAAAGAACTCGCAATTCCCAGGTAGTAGGCGGCCCCTGTTCCGTAGGTCGCGTACCAGTTGCCGTTCCAGTCGTAGGCGACCGCTTCAAGCTCTCCGAGCTGAGGGACGAAAAGCCTGCCGACGTATGCCATCTCCATGTCGTGCACGTAGATCCAGTTCTGGTCGGTCGGCCTGTCCCAGAGTGCGCGGAAGATGTGCGTGCCGTCTGTCTCTATTCCTTGCAGCGTGAAGCCTTCGTTTCTTGTAATTGTGATGGTTTTGATAAAAGAAAACGAGGCGTCAAAAAATGAATATTTTTTCCCGTCCGTCGCGCTGTCTGCCGTGATGTATTGGTTCCGTTTGCGATCATACGCGAGACCGTAGCACCTGTGAAGGGTTACGCCGTCCGCGTCATGCAGGACCACGACGCTGTCCAATGTCAGGGTCTCTGGGTCGATTACTGCAATTTGTGCGGACTGGTCCATTGTGGCAACGTAAAGCTTCCCGGTGGTCGGGTTGTAGGTCATGTCGTTCGCGTGGTCTAAGGCCATGCCTATTGTGGCTTCTGTTTTTGTCTTGTTTAAGATGTCCAGCTTTGCGATTTTGGAAGTGTTCACAAAGGCCGAGTACAAGTACGTCCCATCGGTGCACGAGCCCTGGTTCCCGTTTCCGGATGTCAACGGGAAAAGGTATGCGCTTTCCCTCTCTGCTCCCTCGTACTTTGTGGCGACTTCCTGCCCGTCGATGTCGTAAACTGCCATTACTCGTTACCTCCTGAGAACGCCGTAGAAATTGCCGAAGTATAGAACGTCTGGCTGACTGTCTCAAACATACCAAAGACCGTGTCGGCTTTCCTCTTGCATGGGACGTAGTTGAAAACGTAGTCGCCGTTGCCGTCCTTCATCCAGAAAGAATAAAGTCTTCCGATCATTGGTATCAGGTCTCCGCCTGTTGATATGTTTGCGGTCCAGCTTCCCTGGTTGTTCCTGCCTCCGAGGCCCCACTGATAGCTTGCCGACTGAACGGCTGAAACGCCGGTGATTTGCGCGAAAAATACGTCGTTTATGTAAATACTTCCGGCCCGGACTTCCAGCTTGGTCTTTGTGTTTATTGGCGCAAAGTCAGTCCCTAACTTTGTTACGATGCAGCTGCCTCCGTTGTTTCCGAAGATTAGGCTGGTTTCGTTTCCATTTACCTCCGCGATCAGAACGGTCCCTTGCGTTGTGTTCGATGCCGTCTTTGCGTTCCTTCCACCGAACGGGCAGCAGGAAACGTTTGTAAACTCGCGCATGAACTCAATGCCGAATGAGTAGCCCCAAATGTCCACGTTCTCCGCAGGCCAGAGCGTTTTGATATACGGCGTGGTTGTCAGGTGCGACGCTGCCGGTGTTCCATGCACTGCCGACGTGATGAAGTCAACGATCTCATATTCTGCCGGGACCGGGTTGGCCGTTACTGTGACGCTGAACGTGTCGGACTGCGTCTCGTATGTAACTGTGATCGTGCTTGTTCCGGCTTCCAGTGTTCCGCTGAGTGAATAGACTGAACCGGGCAGCGTCTCCGATGTCCCGTCTGAGTATGAAGCCGTCACGACGAGATCCGCTTTCAGACTGTCAAGCGTGTCCGTGTCGTACACGGTGCCGCTCTGTGTATAGACCGCCGAGATGCCCGTCAGGATGGCGGAAGGGGCGAGGGCGTCGTATAGGTCCTGATAATACTGCTGGCCGTTTTCGTCGATGTAGGCGACCTTCTGCGCGATCTGTAAAAGGGCGAGCCGCAGGTCTGCCGGCATGCCGCCGGTCCTGATGTCGATGGCGTCCTGGCGAAGCTGCTGCACGCTATAACCGAGCTGACTTTCCTGGATGCCGTCCGTGGAAGGCTGGACCATGATGCAGAACGTGTAGGAACTGACGACCAGATCGTTCGTGTCCGTGATTTTCAGCTGGCAGAACGTCCGGCCCGGCTGCGTGAGCGCCTGCGATATGTCGGCCGTGACTGAGTTCGTTGCGGTGTCGACGGTGCCGCTGATGGTATAGTAGGACCCGTCTGAACGGTTCACGGCCAGGGCGCCCATATCAGTCGCGAGCAGGGTCTGGTCCGTGAGGACCATTTTCAGTTCTCTCCCCGTGTCGTTCTGAACTGCATAAACGGACGGGAAAAGCGAAAAGGTGTTTTGGCTTAGTCTGATTTCCTGCATTTATTTCCCCTCCTTTTCTTTGGCTATGTATTCCAGGCTCGTCTTTATGACCGCGATGTCCGTTTCGATCTTGCTGAGCCGTTCCGAACTTTCGGAGAACTTTTTGGCGTAGCCGTTGTGGCTGTCGAGCTTCTTTTCGACCTCGCCCATCCGGTATTCCAGAAGCGCCGTCGTTTTCCTGTTCAGAAGTATTGCGCTAAGAATTGACGCCAGCGCCACGATGAAGGCGCCGATTGCCGTGATCATATTTGCATCCATTTTGCTCTCCTTATGTATGCCAGACGGCGTTTCCGTTGACTACCATGCCGGCGCCTGCATTGTCCACGTAGAAATAGGTATTGCTATTTTGGCCGCCGATGACGATGTAACAGGCGCCGTTTGCGTCATTCACGAACACTTCCACGCCGGTTTGTCCGTAGATCTGCGCGTCCTGTGTTTTAGCGTTCAAAATGGCGTTCGTCTGGCCTTCGACCGCGACCTGTCCGTTCGTCGACTGAACGACCGCGCCGTCTGTTCCTATCATGTTCACGCCGAAGCCACCGCCTGAAATCTGATATGGACCGATGCCGCCCTTGAAGGTGTTTCCGTTTGTTAAGAATTGAAGCCCCGTCGGTGCAAAAACCGTTTTCCCGTATGTGTTCGTGCCTTTAAGCGACCCCGTGAGCTCTAAGTCTCCGGAAATGCTGCCGGAGATGGCTTTTATAGTTCCTTCAATATCCGCGCCCGACGCCGTCAGTTTTCCGTCGTAGCGGACTTTGAACGGCTGCGAGTTCAGCGTCAGCGTGGACCCGTCCCAATCGTAGACTTCGATGCCGAACGCTATATAGTTGTCAGCCGGCGAAGAAGGCGCGCTCATGTAGGCGCGGTAGACCGTCGTCGGTACTCCGTCCGTGTAGTTGCTGTACTTTTCCAGGATGGACCCCGTCATTTTCCAGCCGCCGATGGTTCCGCTTTCTCCGATGATCTGGACGCCCCGAAGCGTGCCGGCCGTGATGAAGTCCGCCACGATAGCGCCGTTCATGGTGGCCGCCACGGTGTACGTCTGGCCGCCGTCTCCTGAGTAGCCCCAGCCGTTGATGTTCCAGCGCCAGATTTTCGTCGCCGTGTTCGGATCATTCGTGTCCATGATCCGGATTTCCGTGCAAACGCCGTCGGCGTCATATACGAAGTAAATATTGCCGCCGGTGGCGCTCTCTAAAAGCTGGCGCGCCTGCTCCCTGGCCGTGACGTCGATCATGGTGGGCGTGTTCTCGATCTCCTGTGACGCTTCCGCGACCTGCGAGCTCATGGAAGTCGACGCGCTCATGCCGAGCGTGATGCGCGTGTTTCCCGGGTGGTTTAAGTCGATATCCAGCTTTGACAGGATGAAGTTGCGGTCTATGCCGTGCGGCTCTGAAACGACGCGGATGGTGTCCAGAAGCCGGAACTGTTCCACGTCCGCCTCGACCAGTCCCAGGTCCAGCGCGGACGCTTCGATTGTCAGGTTTGCCCATTGCGCGTCCGTCAGGTAGTTCTCGCCGCGCGTCAGTAGGTTGGCCGGAACCGTCACGTCCTGCCACGTCTTTGTTTTCCAGATGTAGCCGTAGTAGGCGGAAGCGGTCGAGACGATGTAGTCGTTGTCGTTGTTGACGGTTTTGACCGTAACGCGCTTGTCCGCTCCGCTGGCGGCCTTCTCTCCGGTCTTTGCGCCGAGCGGTATGAGCACGGTTGCGATGTCCAGCGTGTCGAGGTTTGTTTTCAGGTCCGTCAGGTTTTTCCCGATGCGGACGACCTGAGAAGAAGTATGCGGCGACGCTGCCAGGTAGTCCAGGTAGCGGACGCCCTGGTCGTGCCGGACCCGAAGGAAGCCGCCGAAGTCGTTGACAAGGTCCTCCGCGATCTGCGAGAGGGTCGTGTTGTAATTCGTGTAGCGGTTTACATATACGCCTGTCCCGACCGTCACGGTACCGAGCTGAAATTGCTTCCAGTTGTTCATCTGGCTGTTATGCTTTTCCAGATAGTAGCCCAGAAGCTCCGAGACCGTCTTGTGGGTCGGGTTTAACTGCCGCAAAATGCTGTCGTTCAGGAACGTCAGCTCGCCTTCGCACGTGACCTTTTTCCGCTTCCAGAAGTCGACCTCGATGGAAACGGGCACGCCCTCAAAGATGAGCTCGTCGCCCTGGTAGACGTCCAGGATGCTCGCCCGAAGCTGGAGCGCGTCGTAGTATGGATGGTCCGGCAGCATGCGGAACGTGAACGAGCCGGCTTTGTTCGCTTCCAGCTTTACCTTCGGCTCAAGGATGGCCGTTTCCTCAGTAAATGAAGCGCAAAAGACCTCGCCGTCCAGAAGGACCTTGTAGCTCATAAAGTGCCTCCCTGGTATTTGATGGAAATGGTCCCGGACCCGTGGACCTTGAGCTCGTTTTCGCCTTCCATGAGTGTCAGGCCGTACGCCGTGGACTCGCCTTGCGGAAGCGTCCACGTTTCGTCGCCGTACTGGACCGTCATATTTGCGGCGGACGTCTCGAAGGTCGGGTAGCCCCTCATATATGGCACGAAGAACGTATAGGTCACGTCTCCGGTTATAGCGGCGGACGTGACGGGTCTCAGTTCCTCGAATGATCTCTTGAAGGGCTGCGCCGTGACCGTGACCGTGACACCTGCCGTTGCGCCGTTGTCGACCAGCGGACCGACCTGTGCCGTGCCGGACCAGTAGAAGGCGGCGTCGTCCGAAAAGACGATCTGCACTTCCTGGCCGTGGAAGTCGTGCAGCATGCTCGACCAAAGAAGCGGCCACATGCCCCGTGGTCCTTTCAGCTCGAAGCCGATTTTGATCTCGCGCGTCTGGTAGAAAACGCGGTCGCTCAGGTACTTCGACGCGTTGATCGCGCCGTCCCGTAGCGGTACGTCGACCCACTCCTCCCGCGGCGCCGGCGGCTGGATCTCTTTGTGGATGAAAAAGGCATTATATTCGATTGGTATTTTCCCGTTGATGCTTACCATTTACGCGAACCTCGCCTGGCGCGTTGCCAGCCTTCCGAGTGCTTCGTCGATGCGCTCCGTGATTTCCCCGACCAGCGCGTCGCCGTCAATGTAAACGCCCATCCGCTTCTGATTTTCCGCCAGCGCTTCCAGGATGCCCGTCAGGCGGTCCACTTTGCCGCTCAGTTCCTCGATGCCGATGGAAATGGAGGATCTGTTCAGCGGTATTACGGACGCGCCGCGCGGCATGTCCAGAAGCTCCGGGCCTTCCTCTCCGACCAAAGCGGAGCCGCCGTCGATCTGGCCGCCCTTCGCAAGTTGTGGGATATGCGGTATTGCTATCGTGTTGAAGTCCCAGTTCGCCCCGAAAACTTTGCCGATGGCGACTATGACGACGCGCAGCGGCGCCAGGATGGCGTTGATGCCGTCCACGGCCTTATTCAGAAGCCAGATCAGCCCGTTCAGGCCTGCCTTCGCTCCGTTCTTGATGCCTTCCCAGATGTTCGCGAAGAATTGCCCGACCTGAGAGAAGGCGTTTTTTATGCCGTTCCACGCGTTCGTGAATATGTTTTTGAAGAAGTTGCCGACCTGCGAGAAGGCGTTTTTTATGCCGTTCCAAAGATTTGAGAAGAACGTGGGCGCGCTTTGCCATAGGTTTTTTATGAACTCAAAGACGTTACGGAAAACCTCACCGACCGCCTGGATGATGGCAGACAAGACCTTGATGACCGGACCCAAAACGTTTTTTATGATGTTGATAATGACCGGTAAAACGTTCTCGATGGCGTCGCCCAAAACGTCCAAAACAAAGCCTATAACGTCAAGGATTAGGTCCAGAATAGGCAAGAGGGCGTTCAAGATTTCCATGATTAAAGGCAAGAGCTCGGCCAAAATCGGAAGGATAGCCTCGATGATCCTCACTAAAAACGGGACGATTTTCTGAAATAATTTAACAAAAATCGGCAGTATAAGCTGGACGGCTTCGATCAGATAGGGCGCGATTTCCTGTATTAAAGCCAAAATCGGGGGTATTATTGGAAGAATGGCCGATATAATGTCCACGATGGCCGGAAGAAGGGCGCCCGCTAAATCTGTAATTATTGGAATGAATACTTCCAGCGCTGATTGAATTACTGGCCACAATTGTTCCGCCAGTTCCATCAGAGGGGGCATAAGCCGGGCAAAGACGTCCTGAAGCAAGGGCCCGAGCGTGCTCATGGCCTGGTTCACGAAGGGCATGAACTCCAAAATCATGTCCGCGAACTTCTGGACCAGCGGCATGACCGAGCCGCCCAGGTTTGTCACGATGGCCTGGAACGACTGTTTGACGTCGCTCATGGTGTCCCCGAGCTTTACGCCTGCCGATACGGTGTCCCCGTCCAGGACCAGGCCCAGGTCATGCGCGCGCTTCGTTAAGTCGTTGAAGCTGTCCCCGGACTGCTCGATCAACGGGCTCATGTCGTATGCTACGGCTTCCCCGAAGTATTCCGCCGCCTTCGCGGCGCGCTCCTCCGCCGTTTCCAGCGACATGATCTCGTCCATCGCGCTCTGGAGGTCGATGTCCGTGCCTTCCAGTTTCTTCGCCGCCTTTTCCAGCGTCGTCATTTCCACGCCTGACTGCCCGGCCGCGTAGCCGAGTTCCTGGTAGTAGTCCGTGGAAATGCCCATGCGGATGCTGCCCTTGTCGATGGTGTCCGCTGCGCTGGCTGCGTTGTTCGCCAGCGCCACGATGCCGGTCACGGCAGCTGACGAAGCGGCGACGACGGCGGTCCCGACCTTTGCGGCGCCTTTGGCTACGTCCCCGAAGGACTTGCCCGTCTTTTGCGCCTTTTCGTCGGTCTTTTGCAGGCTGTCGTTTGCTTTTTCATTGTCGACGTAAATGCTGCCGACCAGTTTGAAAAGATCCATGTTCTCCTCTTATGTGTTCAGCTGCGCCCGGACCTCCGCCACTTCCGCGAGGATTTCCTCGTCCGTCCGCATGTCGATGTTCTTGCCGGTTATCTGTTCGTAGTATTCCTCGAAGTCCATGAACTTCGCCTGCTTCGTTACCATCAGCGGAAGCATGGCGACCCACTGTTCGCGTGCTTCCCTCCGGCGCTCGCCTTCCAATGCCTTCTTCAGCATTTTGTAAAGCGTCACGACGTCAAGCGCTTCGATTTCGGAAGGCGTCCAGCCGTAGCGGACCGCCAGCTTGTCGATTACTTCTGACTCTTCATCAGTGAAGCAAGTGACTGAAAAAAAGCGCGCCACGCTTCCACGTCAATGTACTCGACAAAGTCCCGGATTTTCTCCATGAACGCCAGCAGGTCCATTTCCCGAAGCTCCTGCGTCCCGATTTCAAGCGGACCGCTCAGGAAGTCGTAAAATGCCCTTTCCGCGGCTTCTGTGCCGCAATTGCCCAGAAGCCCGAAGATAAGCTCTGCGCCCATTTCACGCTGCGTTTTGGCGTTGATTTTGCCGCTTGCGAGCGCTGCCGCAAAGTCCTTCAGCTCCTGTTTGACGCCGATCTCTTTTGTAATTCTCAGCGCCGCGAATAGGTCCGTACTTTTCAGGTTTCTCATTTCCCTTTTCCTCCTCTGAAATGCTAAAAGCGGACGGAGCCGGCGTGCGGCCCCGTCCTGGTTTTTACGTTGTGACGGCAATGGCCGCGTAGACGTTCTGCATGGAAGTCAGGAACGTCAGCGCGTTCAGCGTCAGCGTGGCAGTGGATCCGTCAATGACGACGCGGTCCTTCACGGGTCCGCGGTCGCCGTCGGCGTTGATCTGCCGGAACTCTCTCTCGACCGTGAACTGCGAGCCGCCGCGCGTGAGGGCGACGTCCGTGCCGCCGATGGAAACGACGCCGGCGCCGAGAAGGATGGTCCCGGCCGCCGTGTCAGAAGTTCCGCCGGCGAACGTGATGGACCAGGGCTCCTCGTAGTCCCCTTCCGTGCTTACCATGTAGTCGGTGTTTGCATATGCGCCCGTGAACGTCAGTTTCGCGACGGTGTCGTCCTTTTCGACCATGCTCCAGTCGATGTTGTCCATCATGATGGCATTTTTCAGCGTGATAGTGACGGACTTGCCGCTTTTCGTCTTTCCGGTCCAGACGACGTTTTTGAAGTCGTTTGTCGTGACGATTCCGGTGCCTTTGATAGTGATACCCATGTTTTAGCCTCCTGTGCTCTGCGAGCCGGTCGTTACCGTGACCGGCTCTTTGTCTCTTAAAATCTCCGCGTCCGTCGCGGATCCGTCGTATGCCTGCCCCTGGAAGCGCAGGACCAAGTGCACGATCGTCTTGTCAGGGTCGTCCACGCTTCCGCCCGATAATTCGTAGAACGTCGGGTAGATGGTTTGTGCCGTGATGGCGTCGGGCGCGTTCCAGAAGGCGAAAAGCTCCCGGATGGCGTCCATGATCTGAAAAGCCGTGTACTGGTTTTTGTCCCAGATGTGGAAGTCCAGAGTGAAATCCAGGCGTCCCATGTCGGCAGGCGCGACGTCTGAAAAGTCGTAGACCACGTGCGGAAACATCTGCTCGTCGTATGCGATACGGTAGCTGATTTCGTGAATGCCGTATTCGGTTTTGATGGCGTTCACCCTGTTCTGGATGATTTGCCGAAGTTCATTTGTCGCCATCAGCGTCTCCCTCGTAGTCTTTCTCGTTGATCTCTTTTTCCAGGCGCTCCGCTTCTCCGTTCAGGCCGTCAAGGTACTGGCTTTCGATCTTAACGATCTCCGCCACGTTGTCCTTGACCGTCTTTTGAAGAAGTCCCAGCCGTGGGATGCCCGTGCTGGTCCCGAGCTCCTGAAAATAGGCGTAGAAGCCGTCCGCCTTGTCCGAAGCGCGCAGGCCTATCTGCACGCGCGGATATTTGGTGTTCTGGCCGCTGATCACCTTGTATTTCGTAGCCTTCCCGGCCTTGCCTGAGTGCTTATCGAAGCGTTGATAGTAGGCAGCCTTGAAGGCCTTAGTGATGAACTTGCCGACGTCACGAAGCGCCGCGCGTGTCAACTCGAAAATGTAATACTCCGACGCGTCCAGGTTGCTCTCGTACTGGATTTCAGTTTTGCCCTGTTTCGTCAGGACCTTCACTTGCGATTTCGGCGTCGGCATTTTGCTCCACTCCCTTGTAGCAGACAAGTTCCAGCGCGTCGCCGGTGTTGTATGTCCGCAGTATTCTCAGGCGGACCGGCTTTGTCGGGTCGCCCATAAATGGCACATACTCCACTTCCTTCTCGCCCTGGTAGTCCATGAAGTTCGTCAGGATGAACTTGACCTCGGGTTTGAAGCCGACCGCTGCGCCCTGGTAAAACTCCGTCTGTGTGACGGAGCGTTCTTCGGCGTAGACGGTCCGCGTCCGTTCCGTGATGGTCCAGTCTCCAAAGGCGTCAATGGTCCGGACGGGCCTGATGAGAAGGATGTCAGTATAGCGGCCGCTCATGCGGTCCCTCCCTGCGCCGTGGCGTCCGTCAGGCCGTAGCCATGGGTCTCCCGAAGCTGGCCCTTCTGTTCGTCGTAGCTCTTTTTCAGGCGTTCGTAGTCGTCAGGCGGTCCGAAGTTCATCATGCAGTAGGTCACGACGGCCCGGCTGACAAGCGGATCCGCGATGACGTAGTCCGTCACAACCTCGTGGGCGTCCTTGACTTCCGTGTCTGTGAACGTGATGCCGATGATGCGAAGATCCGCCATGCCGGCCGCGATCAGGTCCAGAAGTTCCGCGTCAAAGACGTCAGTGCTGATCCGTTTTGCCAGTTTGACTTTGCTGAGCATTTTCGTTTCCTCCGTTGATGGCTTCAAAGAAGCCGCGCGTGACGATATTTTGCCCGATGTGGCCGAGCTCGATGGCCGGGTCGCACCAGATATCGTAGCCGCACTGGCGAGCACGCCAGCAAAAGCTGATGTCCTCGCCCATGCCTTCCAGGGGGTCAAACATGCGCCCGTTAAACTTCGCGGAAACGCTCATCAGGACGTCCGTGCCCATGAGACAGCCAGCCATGCCGCAGCCGCCGACCTGGAAGCGCTCCTCGGGTATGCTCATAAACTGAGTAAAATGGCATTTTCCGTGGGCTTCGTCGTAGTCGAGACGGTCGTAGACGGTGGGCGTGTATGGGTACTTCCGCCGGAAGCAGAGCGCCGTCAGGATGTCAATGTCGTGCTCCTGACTGACGCGCTGCATGGCTTCCAGCGTTTCCGGTTTGAAATACATGTCGCTGTCAAGCCAGAGGACCTGGTCTGCTTCCGCCTTGATGGCGGCGCGCGCCAGGTTGTTCCGCGCCACGTAGACAAGCGAGCCGACCTCGAAGCCGACCTTCGTGTCCCCTGCGCGCCTGAGCATGCTGAGCGACTGCGCGAAAAGTGCCGGCACGTATTCCAGCGCCGGAATTGCGATAAACGTTTTCATGTTTGGCCCCTTTTCTCTGTTTTCCCTTAGTGGACGATCTTTGCGAACGCGTAGGGCTCCACGACGCCGATGCCGACGTATTCACGGCCCAGGAAGCGGACGAGGTCGTATTCCATCTTGCTCAGAGTGTCGATCTTGATCTCCACTTCGTCGCCGTTCGGGAAGTTCGCCTGCGCGCCGACGCCCAGGTCGCCCACGATGGCGTAGCAGACGCCGGTCGTGGCCGCGGAAAATGCCGGGAGGTCGTTGTTGAAAAGGACTTCCAGGCCTTCAAACGGGTCGTAGCCGTAGTTGCCGGCAGCCTGGACGGCTTTGAACTCGCCCCAGGTGGCCTTGTTCATGATGATGACCGGGTTGGCGGCGTTGTCGCTCAGCTTCGCCAGTGCCTTCGCCGTCAGGCCGAGCGTGACGGTGGTGGCGGTCACGGACTCGACCTGAGGATGGTCGTCAGAGCCGCCGGCGGTACATGCGATGATGGCCGCGATCAGCTGGCCGGCCGCCTTCTTCGCGATCTGGTACGTCAGCTCGTCCACGATATAATCGATAAAGGGCTGCGCTTTCAGATCCAGGACTTCATCACTTACCTGCAGGTATTTTTTCAGTGAGACCGGCAGAAGGGTCGTGGTGCCGAGCACCAGGCTTTCTTCGGTGGTCGCGGTGTTCGCGGCTTCGGTGTGGACGTACGCGCCGTCCGCGGACTTCTCCCAGCCGATTTTCAGGTTGCCGCGAAGGTAGGTCTTGCGGACGCGGCTCATGATGCCGTCGCGGTTCCAGGCGGCGCGGACGCGGTCCTCTGCGTATTCAGCGACCGGAACGGTACCGGAGACGTTTTCAGTCAGAAGGGCGCGGCATTCTTTGTCGTCGCCGGTCTTGATGTAGTTGGCGTATGCTTCCAGGTATTCCTGGCTCTTGCGAACTTCGTAGTTGCTCATCTTCTTCTCCTTCTCAAATGTGATTTTTTCGGCGCCGTTCTGAAGGACCTCTTCGATCTCTTTCTGGCGCTCCTCTGCCGCCTGCATGATGGCGGTCTCTCTGTCGTTCAGCTGGCGTTCTTCTTCGTTCAGCTGTTCGGCTTCTTCTTTCAGAGCATCCAGCGCTGCGTCCTCCGCCGTTTCAAGTTCGGCAGCCATCGCGTCTCTCCGCGCGACGATCTCCGCTCTCCGCGCCTGGATGTCGTCCAGCTTCATGGTTTCAGTGTTCATCTGCTGCTCCTCTCAGAAGTTTTCTGATTTCCTCAACCTTCTCGATGCGCGCGAGATCTCTCCGTCTCTTTTCTTCTTCCTCCTGGATCACTCCGTCCCAGAAGGACCGCGCTGCGATGTCGGTGTTCGGGTTGGCCGGTATGGAAACGGCGCTCACGTCGTAAACCTTGCGGACGGACAAGATAGTCCGGGTATGCGTTTCCTCAGAGTATTCGTCCGCTGAAATTGTGAAGGCCCACGACATCTGCGTTACCAGTCCGGCCTTTATGGCTTCAAACATGCGGCGGCTGTCCTCAGTGCTGCCGAGGTCCGCCTGCACGTGTAAACCTCTTTCGTCTGACGTCAGGGCGAGCGTGCCGTTTGACTGGCGCGCGTAGACCATTCCTTCGTGGTTGTAAAGGAAAATGACGTCGCTCATGTCCGCGCCTGCAAGCGCGTCCCTGCTGATTGCTTCTTTGTACTGGATGCCGTCGTACTCGAAAAGCGTGTACGGGTCGTCGTAGGTCGTAGCGTAGCCCTCGACCCTGAACGGGTGCTCCTCGTCCTCCGCTGCCCGGAACTGGATATCCGGCAGCAAGACCATCCGGTATTCTCTCTCACTCTTGATTGCCATCTTCTTCTCCTTCCGACGGCCCCGGAAGCGCCGGCGCCGTTTTGTTTTTATCTTCTCCGACGAAGTAGTATTCGCCCCTTATGGGAAGAAGGCCGCCCACTTCGTCAGGAAGCGGCGAATAGTTGATTAGCTCGCGCGCTTCGTTTATTGTTATCATTCCGCGGTCTGATAGCTGCGCGACGAAGTTGATTTTGTCCGCCGTGCTCATGTACTGGAGACGGTTTGCCGCGATCTCCACGCGCGCCCCGTGTGCGATCTCGAGGTCCGTGTAAAGCATGAACGTCAAAACCTCCCCGAGCTGGATGGCGAAGGGTTCAATTGCCCCGTCAAACAGCGCGTCCAGGGCGGACCCGGCGGCCTTGTTCTGGATCACTTCTTCCGATACGCCGAAGTAGTCCGAGACGTTCCGCTGAATCAGCGCCTGTTCGGCAGCGTCCACCTGGTACGCCTTCGAGCTTATCTGCTGGATGCCGTCGTACGTGTTCGGGAAAAGAAGGAAGCCGGAAGCGTCCGCCTGCATGTTCCGGGCCGTAAAGTTCTTCTGCTCTTGCGCCAGGTCCTCCGGGTCTTTCCAGTTCGTCGCCCTCGCTAAGAACCGGAACGTGCTCGCGTTCTTCACGCCCTCTTTGATGGCCTGCCGCTCGATGCTGATAAGGTCCAAAACTTCATCCAGGGCGTCCTGCTTGTCTCCAAAGAAGTCGCTCTCGTACTGGTAGCGCGTCAGGATGCCGCAGCGGTCCAGCTCGACCAGCGTCCGCTGCCCGTTTGAAAACTCATAGCGGAGCCACTCTTTGCCGCGTTTGTCCTCCATAACTGAGCAACGGTCCGGCAGGCACGGCCAAAGCCCCGTCACGTCGTTTTCGACGTCGATGATAGGCACGATGAACAGGGTGTTCTGCATGTCCAGGATGGTCGCCGCCCGATACATAAACTGGCTCCACGTCTGGTACGGATTCGGCCGTTTCTTCAAAATGGTCGCGACCTTCGGCTTCGCGGCGCCGTGGATCTTGACCTGCAATTTGGAAATGTGGCGCGCCTTCGCGTCGATGGCGGCCCGGACCAGGTCGCTCTCATAAATGGCTCCGCGCCACTTATGGAACGCCGGCTCGTAGCCCGTCAGCATGCGGAAGGTATGGTCCGCGACCACTTTTTGCGGTCGGAAAAGTTTGTCGAAAAGGGACATTTGTCGTTACCTCTTTAAGTTTTCCAGCTGGCCGCCGATCTCATTCCACCACTTTTGCCTGACGGTCATGGCGTCCAGGAAGGCGGCCATGCCGTCGATGCGGTTTGTCGCTGATATTTTCACGAGCTTCTTTCGGTTTGTCTCATTGTTCAGCTTCAGCGCTGAGTTCAGGAAATGGACCTTCAGGAGGTCATTGTCCCCGAAGTCAAAACGGCCATCCCTGAAAAGCCCGTCGACTTCGTTTATGACGGGCGTCAGGTTTTCGCCCTGGTAGACGTCGTCCACCTGGAAGCCATACGCCTTTAAGTCCTGGACCAGATACGAAGCGCTGTAGCGGTCGTAGCCGACCTTTAACGGGTAGATCTTGTACTTCTCCACTAAGTCCGTGAAGAAGCGCAGGACGTCTTTATAGTCCACGAAGTTCTCGCCTGATGGCGTCAGGAAGCCGCGCGCCACGTATGCGCGGTACGGCAGCCCGTCCCTTGCGGTCGCTTCGTCGATCTTTTCCGCCGGCATGAAGAATTGCGCGAACACGTGGATCTTGCCGTTCTTTTCTATGGCGCAAACGGCGGCCGTGAGGTCCGTTGTCTGGCTAAGGTCCACGCCGGCCACGGCGTACTGCCTGGCGAACGTTTCAAAGCTCAGCGGCTTCTCCGTGAAGTTTTTGGCGACGTCCTGAGTGTCCAGCCAGGCGAGCGAGCTGTTCTGTTTTATGCAGCAGTATTTCGTCAGGAACTCCGCCTTTTTTGACAGACTTCCTTCGGCTATCGCGATCTCCTCCAAAAGATAGTCGACCGAGACCGAGACGCCGAGATTCGGGTTGCTTTTCCGGAGCTCGTTTATGTCATTCCACTTGTCAGGGTCGTCCACGATGTAAAGGAACGGCAGCAGGCGCGTTTCGTTACTGTCGCCCAGAAGCACGCGCGTGCTGCGCTTCATCAGTTCGTCGTAAATGCCGTCGTTCGTGTAGCCGGCCGTACTGATGGATAACATGAGCGGCTGCTTCCGGGCCCCGAAGGAACTTTTGATGACTTCGTAAAACTTGAGACCGGCGTCGCCGCTCCATGAAGCGACCTCGTCAGCTATGCAGAGCGAGACGTTCAGGCCGTCGCTTTTCTTAGCATTGAACGCCAGGGCCTTCGCGGTCGTGTTGCTCTCCGCGATGTAAATGTCCGTCCTCCGCTTCTGCGCCATGTTGTTCAGCTCCGGCTCCTGCAGAAGCATTTGGTAAAAGGCGTCGAAGCAAAGGGCGGCCTGTTCAAGTTTCGGCGCGGCGAAGTAAATGCGGCCGCCGTACTCTCCGTCCAGGAAGGCGGCGTACGCTGCGATCGCAGCGGCGAGCAACGTTTTCCCGTTCTTCCTCGCGATCACGAGGAACACTTCCCGGAACTGGCGCACGCCGTTCTTGTCGACCAGCCCGAAGATGCTGGCGACCAAAGCCTTCTGCCACGTTTCAAGTTTTATCCTGCCGGGCGCGAGCTCGCCTTCGTGATGATGGCAGAAGTTTTCAATGAAAAGGACGGCGGCGTTCGCCTTCTTGCCGGCATAAAAAAAGGACCGGGCTTCCAGTCCTTTGACGATGTTCTCGTAGGCAGTGCGGATCCAGCTGCTCACGGACGCCGTCCCGTCCTTGATCTGCTGGTAGTATTCCAGGATGTAGTTATTCATCGTTCAGGCTCGCGATGAGGTCCTGCAATTTGCCGCCGCTTTTCTCCTCGCCATCGAAGCTCTTGATGATGTTGATAAGTGTGGCGACTGTGCCGTTCGCGGCCGTGGCGGTCTTGTTATATTCCTGGATGGCCGGGTTTGCCACGACGTTCTGCCGGCCCTTGACGTATTCCTTCGTGACGGTCGGGCCGAACTCGTCGATGCTCTGTTCCAGCTCCGCCAGCATCTTCATCTGGACCTGGTAGCGTTTGAAGGTCGTGACGAAGAAGAAGTTGGAAGAAACGCCGCGCTCCTGCGCTTTCTCCAATATTTCGTTCGCCTGCTCTTGTAGCGTTTTCCTCATCCCAGCTTCCTCACGATCTCGCGCTCGCGATCAGATAAAGGCCAAGCCGTCGCGGTTTCTTCCTCCGCCGCTGCCTTTTCTTCTTCTGCGCGTTTAGTTGCGAGCCGTTCTTTCTCGACCTTCTCCGCTGCTGCTGCTGAGGCGAGGAAGCCGTTGCCGTAGATGCCTTTGCCGTGTTCTTTCATGGCGTCCAGTGCGCTTATCTGGTACGCTTCGGCGCGCCGGATCTTTATTTCCTGGCCGTACTTGCTCAGGTAGCCCAGCTTCGTCGCGGTCACGACTTCCGGCGGAAAGCTGTACTTCGGGATGTCCGCCCTCATGGTCGCGACGTACTGGTCGTTCGCTTCCTTGACGCGTTTGAAAAGCTCCGGGCATGAGATGGCGACGTAGCCAGGGATCATATTTGTCAGGAAGGACGTTGAAACGGTGGCCTTGTTCTCATACGTGACGGGCGCGTTCAGGCATATCGCGCAGCGCTCCCCGTCGTCGGCCGAGAACAAAGTCAGGCCGGGCGCGAAAAGAAAATAGCGCACGCCGTGGTCCTTATAAAAGCGCGTGATTTCCGCCAGGATGGAAAACGGCGGATTGTCCACGACCACGTCCGTCTTTTTGTATGGCTCCTTCTCATAGTCTCCGCCAGGGTAGAACGGCCGCACGAAGTTCTGACGGTCGACGCCGAAGGTCTCAGCGACCCAGCCGGCGACCGCTTCGTAAACGACCTCGGGCGTGTAGCAGTCGTCCGTTGTTTTCGGCTGCTCGAACTTGTCCAGGAAGTCGTTGTACTCCTCGTTCCCTTCCTGGTACCTGGCGTCGTTCTTCTCCCGGTTTTCGTTCCATTCCGTGAAGCCGGCAGCGGTCTCAGGAAGGTCGAAGCCGGTGATCTCGACGTCGAAGTTCATGGAGCCCAGGTCCGCCAGTTCGTCATATGCGAGGTTGAAGTCCCAGGCGCCAAGCTCGCTGAGCCGGTTGTCCGCCAGGATGTACGCCCGGCGCTCCTCCTCCGTCAGATCCTCGATTAAAACGCAGGGCACTTTCTCCATGCCCAGCTCTTTCGCTGCCATGACCCGGCCGTGGCCGGCGATCAGGTTGTTCTGCCGGTCGATCAGGCACGGCGTCAGGAAGCCAAAGCCCTCGATGCTCTTTTTCAGCTTCTCGACCTGCTCTTTTCCGTGGATCTTCGCGTTCCTTCCGTACGGTTTCAGGTCGTTCACGGCTACTTCCTGCAAGTTCGCGATTTTCGCCATATCTTTTTTCCCTTCTGGTTTGTTCGTGGCCGGCCGCGTCCAAAACGCTCGCGCGCGTGCCGATCAGTAAAAGAAAAG
>Ga0265298_10002320_pt1 | contig 26704 bp, 27 predicted proteins | sample AusTroGonzalo_MG_3_FD_193486 | JGI IMG/M metagenome (GOLD analysis project Ga0265298, IMG submission 193486) | Bovine rumen microbial communities from tropical cattle in Woodstock, Queensland, Australia - Gonzalo_01 | ecosystem: Host-associated > Mammals > Digestive system > Stomach > Rumen ...
TTTTGCTTCTTCCAGGGGCTCGATGCTGATGATACGCTCGGTGCGGCCATGACGACCGAAACGAACGGTACCGTCAATCTTGGCATAGATGGTGTAATCACGACCGATGCCAACGTTTTTGCCCGTATGGAACCGGGTACCATGCTGGCGCACGATGATGCTGCCGGCGGTTACGACCTGGCCGTCGTGCGCTTTGGTGCCCAGACGCTGGGCGTTGGAGTCACGACCGTTGTGGGAAGAACCGGTACCTTTTTTATGTGCATGTAACTGCAGAATAAGTTTAAACATTCATTTCACCTCCATGTTCGCGAATTCGAACATCTTGCGGACACTGCTCAGCCAGCTGATACAGTACGGTCTCCATACTGCCCAGCAGGGTCTGGCTTTTTATGTCAGGCGTACGCTGCAGCGTTACCTGTAGCACGCCTTTTTCTTTATCCACCTGATAGTCCACGGGATACTTCAGTTGCTGTTCCAAACCTACAAGAGCCATCTGCGTCGCCGCGGAGACCCAGGCGCATATGACGCTTTCCCCGGCCGGCGCGTCACTGGCGTGACCCTGGGACCGGAAACCTGTAATCTCTCCTTTATGGTTCCTGTATAAATCAATGGTAATCATACATCAAGCCTGGATACCGCTGATCTTAACAGCAGTGTACGGCTGACGATGGCCCATGCGTTTGCGATAGTTGACTTTGGCTCTGTATTTGAAGACCAGAATCTTTTCGCCTTTGCCCTGCTCTTCAACGGTAGCGGTAACTTTAGCGCCGTCGATGAACGGTTTGCCAACGGTTACTTCGCCATCGTTAACGATAGCCAGAACTTCATCAAATACGACTTCAGCACCTTTTTCCGCGTTCAGCTTTTCCACGTTCAGGATATCGCCTTCCGCTACCTTGTACTGTTTGCCGCCGGTTTTGATAATTGCGTACATGCATTGCACCTCCCTTATCGTATACTCGCCAATTACGGTACGCCACGTGCTGTGACGGTTTACGGGACCTTCTTGCGCGGTTGGGGACGGACAGAATCGTCCATACTGCGTTATAATACCACAAAGCACGGATTGTGTCAAATATTTTACCGGACTTTTCTTATCATATTTATAGCAAATTATCATAACCTCTGCTATAATGTAAGAAAAACTTATCGGAGGCTTCCATGAAAAATATAGAACCGAAAATAAAAAAACTCACCACGGACATCCTGAAAGATTACGGACAGGGCCGCACCATTGACAAGATGAATGCCTTTACCAGCCCTGACATGGATATTGTGGTAGACATATTGGATAAGCTGCAGAAGATTTTGTTTCCCGGGTATTATCGTAACAAGAATTTTCATTTTTATACGGCAGAGAATAACCTGCAGACTTTGATCGAGGACGTATTGTTCAATCTGACCAAACAGATTTCCATGTATCTGCGTTACCTGCCGGAATACAGCAGCGCCGATTACCGCACATCCATGGACCGGGCCCAGGAGATCACCCTGGAATTCCTGTCCCGTATCCCCAAGATCCGAGATCTGGTAGAGACTTCCGTACAGGCGGAATTCGACGGGGACCCGGCCGCTTTTAATAAGGATGAAATCATTTTCTGCTATCCCGGCATGTACGCCATCATGGTATTCCGTCTGGCCCATGAGTTCTACGATCTGAAGGTGCCCATGCTGCCCCGCATCATGTCCGAATACGCCCACGGAAAAACGGGCATCGACATCCATCCCGGCGCCACCATCGGCCGCTATTTCTTTATCGACCACGGCACCGGCATCGTGGTGGGCGAAACGACCATCATCGGGGACAACGTGAAAATTTATCAGGGCGTCACCATCGGGGCCCTTTCCACCCGGGGCGGCCAGAACCTGCGCAGCAGGAAGCGCCACCCGACCATTGAGGACAATGTTACCATCTATTCCGGCGCCTCCATTCTGGGTGGCGATACCGTTATCGGCCACGATTCCGTCATCGGCGGCAACACCTTCATCACCATGTCCGTTCCCCCCGGCTCCAACGTGAGCATCAAGAGCCAGGAACTGCACATCAGCAACAAAGGCAAAGCTGCCGCGGAATCAAAAGATCTGGACCAGGATACCACGTGGTTCTACACGATTTGAATATAGTTTAATCCGTTTCCGGGAAACAATAACGCCCCGGTACATCTTTCTGAGGGTCCCCGTCGCCGACATGAAGCCGCGCGCAGCGTAGAGAGCGCGGCACAGTGAGGCGGGGGAGGGAAAGATGTACCTGGGCGTTGATTTTTTACAGAGATCTAAAAACCTGTGAATCATATGGCGGAGAGGGTGGGATTCGAACCCACGGAGGCTTGCACCTCGCTGGTTTTCAAGACCAGAGCCTTAAACCACTCGACCACCTCTCCGAAAGCACATTAAGGATTATAATAAATAATTGTATTTCTGTCAACTGCCGGGGCAGGAACGCCTTCGTAAGCAGAATGCCGTGAAAATAAGCCCAGCGTTCGAATCTAGATCATAACCGTTTTTCCACTTCACGCAGCACCCTTTCCTTCAGTTCCTCCCCTTCGGACAGATGGCGTTCCAGCAATCGTTCCGCCTCGGCCGCTACCGACCGGTCGGTAACACCCCGCAGGTTGATCCGCACATTATAGGCCGCTATCTGCTGGCAGGCCAGGGCCAACAGAGCCGAGGCCGAACCGTCTGTCACCATCATCTGGTTGCCTTCCACCACGGTAGTATAGGCCAGCTTCATGATCCGGACGCAGGCGCCCGTTACCTTCAGGGAAGCAATGACTGCCGCCTTGCTGGCTTCTTCAACAGCCTGCTTTCTCCGCTCCGCTTCTTCCGTTGTGGCATTTGGCAGTTTATAGGCCTGCAACACCAGGGAATACATGTCCGCATCCTCCCGGGCCATAGACATCATTTCTGTCTGAAGTATTTCAGAGGCAGCAATAATTTCCTGCATCTTGCCTTCCACTGCCACATATTTTTTCTTACCTACGGTCATATGAGCAGACATGCCTGCCAGAGCGGCTCCCATAGCCCCGCAGACAGCAGCGGCACTGCCGCCCCCCGGCATGGATTTTGTAGAATTGAGATCCTGTACAAAAGATTCGATTGACTGTTTCGCAAACTCCATCCCCATACGTTCTTCCCCCTGCATCATTACCGTACAAACCTGTAGATCAAATTAGTTCACGGTTACTATCTCTTTTGAACCCACCTGTTCCTGCTGCAGGAAACGTCTCACCTGTACCACGGCAGCATAACCATCCAGCGGTTCCGGCGGCGTCTGTAACCCTAACGGAATCAGGCGGCGCCAGCCTTTGGGTGGGAACAGTTCCCAATACAATGCCCTGGCTTCCTCCGTAGAATATTTTTCATCCACCACATGCACAGGAAACCCCGGCAAAACTTTCTCTATCCGCTGCTTATGCTCTTCACTGGCTGTTCCGTTCCCCAACACGACTGCCTGCAGCTTTTGGCGCAAGGCCCAGAAATTGGTTACCTGCAGTTTATCAAACAAAAACGCAGGCAAAAACTCGGAGAAGCCCCGACTACGGGTAATCTGCACAGCAACAATCCTCCCGGTCCTGTCAACCAGCGCAAGACCTGTCTTGTCCCGCCCCGGATCAATTCCCAGATAATATCCCTCTTTCTGCTTATCTCCGTATAAAACATGCATCCTGTCCAATTTTAATGTAAGCCCCTTACGGCAAATGAGCGGCCCTTTCGATATGCAGCCGCAACTGTACCGGACCGGCTGTAGTAATATTCCCGTCCGCATACGCCGTCAGCAGGATCTTACCGCCCATGCGCTGCATCTTTGTAACGGTCTCTACCATGGTAACCGCGTTCATATTGCCCACTTTCCCGGTCATAGGATCCGGCAGCACTCCGGCTTTTACCGAACGTTCATTGACTTCCTGGAGGAATGTCATAAACGACTGGTCCGGAGTCAAATTTTTTCCGCTCATGTCAATAACTTTCTGATGGATCTTGTCCCCGTTTTTGAAAATGAGACGGTTGGGAATCACTTCCATGGCACAGAGAACGGGCTGTCCGATCACGGTGTTGGCCAGCGACCGCATGCGCACCAGCACGTTTCCTTTCGCCTTGCCCAGAATGCGAAGGAGCCGCACAGATTCTTCTTCAGGCACCCAGACCAGGTTGGCTTTGGAACCGGGATCCAGGCCGATGCGGTTCATGGCGGACGTATTGGCATTTTCAAAAAGCCATTTCATCTGTTTCAGGTTTTCTTCTTCCGAGCGGCCTCCCTGGAGTACGCCCACGAAGACAATCTCGCCGCTGCCGTACATCATCTGGCCGCCCCGCATAACAGCCAGGCCCTGCTCCAGCACTTGCGTTTCCTGCTTCAGGTCTTTAATCTCTTCATTCAACTTGTTTCGGGCTTCAGTGAGGGACTGCACTTCATTTTTGGCGTTGACCAACGCCCCCTGGGTGGCCTCGTACTGTCCCCGTACTTCATTAAGGCTATTGTTAGCAGCAGCCAGGTTCCCTTCCGCCGCTGCTTTATCCGCATTGACTTTCTGAATCTCTTTATCCAGTTCCGAAATAGCAGCGTTTTTTTCTTTCAGCGAAGCCATCGCTTTATTGTATTCCTCTTCCGCAGTACTTTTTTCCGCCGTAAGCCGGAACAACTCCTTCTGCAGTTTTTCCATGCCGAACAACGCAGTCCGGGCGCTTTCGGAAGAAATGGCCAGAATTCCCACGGAAAACAAGGCTATCAGCACGCCGGACAGAACGGTCAGCAATACCGAAGTATCGTGAGGTCGCAGACCGAACACACTCAGTTTCTTTTTTCCTATTTTGCTCCCCAGCTTGTCAGCGATAAATGCAATAATGCCTCCCATCACCGCCAGCAGAAACATTAACCGAATACCAAACATATGAGATTTCCTTCCCTGTACTTTTTATAGAAAATTAATTATTGAACAGTCTGTAAGAATTAATTTTTGTAACACAGCCCGCTCAATAATCTGCCCTGCGCAGCATGAAGATGCCTGCAATAAAGCAGACGATATTAGGTAGCATAGCCGCCAGCAGCGGAGGAATGACCCCTCCTTTTCCCAGACCGGTGGCAAAGGCCATAATTCCGTACTACATAAAAATGACGATTACGCTGATACCCATGCCGATAGAAGAACCGCTGCGCTGCCGCTGGGTCCCCAGGGGCGCTCCCAGCAACGCGAACACAAAGCTGGCCAGAGGGATCGCAAAGCGCATGTAAATTTCCGTCCACAAATCGGAGGTGGGCAGGTTCTGCCGTTCCAAAACCTTCACATAGCCCCGCAGTTCCCCCAGTGTCATTTCGTTTATGCTCTTCTGTTCCCAGTTGATTTCCTTCGGCGTTATGTTCAGCGGGATCACCTGTCTTTTGAAAGTCGCCTTGTTGACCACGCCTTCCTTATCATCCATGGTAAACACGTTGCCGTTTACCAAAACCCACTTGTTGTTTTCCCATTTTGCATATTGGGCGGTTTGGACCCTGCTCAGCTTGCTTTTGTTAAATTCTTCTATCGTAACATTTCTCATGATCTTCGTTTTTTCATTAAAAGACTTCGCATAGGTGACACGCTGCGTGCCGCCTTTCAGCGTCTTGATCACGATATGTTCCTGCGTCTTGGGTTTGGAATCCCCTTTGATTTCCACAGACAGGATCCGTTTGGCTTCATGTTTGGAAGGCGGCACCACTTTTTCCGCCCAGATGACGGAAAAGATACTGACTACGAAGCCGACAACGATGACCGGCGCCACGATCCGGTAATAACTGACGCCGCCGGATTTCATGGCCACGATCTCGCTGTTGCCGGAAAGTTTGCCGAAAGCCATCAGCGCCGCCAGCAGCACAGCCATGGGAAATGTATAATTGACAATTTCCGGAAGGCTGTAAAGAAATAACCGGGCCACCGTCGGAATCGGCGCTCCATACGTCGTGATGTATTGCACGATTTTGAAAAGCAGGCTGCTGGCAATAAAAATTGTAGAAAAAGAGGCTACCCCGAAAATAAAGGGATACAGCAATTCTTTCAGCACATATTTGTCCAATAATCGTAAATGCATTGCTATCCCCCTACATCTTAAAGTTCTCGCCCAGGTAATATTTTCTGGCTACCGGATCGTTGGCAATGCTTTCGCTGTCGCCATGGAGCAGCACCACGCCGCTTGCCAGGATATAGGCTTTATCCACAATGCTTAGTGTTTCCCGGACGTTATGGTCGGTAATCAGGATCCCGATCCCCCGTTTTGCCAGATGGGCTATCATCTCCTGCAAGTCTGCCACAGCGATGGGGTCAATCCCTGCAAAAGGCTCATCCAACAGGATAAAAGCCGGATCGATCGCCAGGGAGCGGGCAATCTCCACGCGCCGGCGTTCACCGCCGGACAAAGCAGTCCCCAGGCTGCCGCGTATATGACCGATACCAAACTCGTCGATCAGCTCATTCATTTTATGGACCTGTTCATCATGGGAAAGGGAAGTCGTTTCCAAAATAGACATCAGGTTTTCTTCCACTGTCATTTTCCGGAAAACGGAAGCTTCCTGCGGTAAATAGCTGATTCCAAGCCTGGCCCTCTGATACATGGGCATCTGTCCGATATCCTTTCCGTCCAGAAGGACGGAACCGGAATCCGGTTTTGTAATGCCTACTACCATATAGAACGTCGTTGTTTTACCTGCGCCGTTAGGTCCCAGCAAACCGACGATCGTTCCCTGCTCTACCTCCAGGCTTACGTCGTCTACTACTTTTCTTTCCCCGTAAATCTTAACCAGATTCTTCGTTTCTATAATCAAGTTTCTCTTTCCCCCGTATCAGAACTCGTTCCCTGAATATAATCCATCATACTGTATTTCGGATTGAAATTAGTCTGCCCGTTTGCCATCAGGACAACTCCTTCCCCGAACGCGGGATTATCAATTCTGTCGTTGTCTTCTTTCGGGACAAATACTATCTTTACGTTCCCCTGCGCATGGGACTTGCTGTTCTTGCCGGACACATTGGTGATCCGCAGCTTGTCTCCGGTTATGGTGTTTCCGTCCTGTACCGCAACCGCGTTTCCAATTAATTCTATATATCCGGTCTCGTTCGTATTATAAACCGCGGTGTCGCCTGTCCCGGTCAATTTGCGCGGCTTGCTTTCCAGACTTACACCGCCGGTGGCGTTAGCCAGACCTGCCTTCATATCGTACGTGATTTTTCCGGCCCTGAGCCAGCTTCCGTCAGTATCCGTAAGGCGCGCCGAACCTCCCAGGGTCTCCGCGAACCTGGTGTCATCGTGAAAATCCACACGGGGGGCTTCCAGCTTTTTGCTCCCCTTTATTACCACGGCGTCCCCCACGGCAGAATAATATTTATCTGAATAGATAAACAACTCCTGGCTCCGGAGGCGCTGGTCCTGTTTTTCTGCCGTTACGCCTCCATACAGGTGCCCCGTACGTTTTTTGCTGTTGAATGTGGAACCTTTCTGCCCTACCGCCGTGCCGCCGTCGTGTTTGATCGTGGTTTTCCCGGTAGTGGTTCCGTCCCCGCTTTCCATATCATATTCGATTTCCTGCGCATCTACGCTGTACTTCGCGTCTTTTGCCGGAGCGGCATATAGCAGGCTGCTGTTCACGGCAAACACTGCAAGAAAACAAAGCAGTACCAGCAATAACAACTTATTTCTCTTCATATCGGCCACCTCTTTCAACATGGGCTTTCTCAATCAGTCTGAAATGATTAAACTTACTGGAAGTAATGATTTTTTCTGCCTGGGCCAGCATATCGTCCTTAACGACTTTAACTTCTCCGGTTGCGGTTAAGATATCTTTCTTCTGGTCCCATTCCACTTTGTCCGCTTTGAGGAAGCCTCCCCGCTTCATCCGGGCTGTTACTTTCCCGGACAGTTCAAACCGGTCCTGCTTATTGCCGATCTTCCCGGCATCCGCTTTCACATACATTTCGTCGCCGTTATTGAAGTAGATGGTTCCGTCCAGTTTTTTGGCGGTGATCACCCCGTCGCTTTCCTGGAAAGCCACCCCTGCTTTCAGGCTCCATTTCTTTTTACCGTCCTCGTCACGGTTCAGTACCGTGTTATGTACTGCCGATTTAACCGTATTATCCGCAGCTTTTTTAGTATTGTCTGTCGGTTCGGGAACCTTGCTGCCCCAGAACAGCCAGGCAAATACCAGTAACAATACTGTCAGACCGCCGGCAACGGCCAGTATCGTGTTTTTATTTTTCACTGCCACCCTGCTCCTTTGCCATTACTTCTTCATAAGGGGTGTTCCAGCGGTGCTGGAACCACAACCAGTTGTCCGGATACTTTTCGACGATCCGTTCCACGGACTGTGTCATCTTTAACGTAAGGTTATAGTCATCGGCTTTCTGATCACCGGTATTTTCATAGTAAAAAGGTTCTTCCACGATTACCTGATGCCCATAACCGTCCGACTTGCGAACGATGTAGATGGGGATGCAGGGTGCCTTGAACTTGCGGGCAAAGTAGGCCGGCCCAGCGGGGGTGGAAGCCATCTTGCCCAGGAAGGGTACGAAGATACCTTCATAGCCGCCGTCCTGGTCAGCAATGAGCCCCAGCATACGGCCTTTTTTCAGGGCCCGGGCACAACCGATAATCTCGCTGCTGCCCCGGGCAAAAATTTCCTGCCCTGCGCCTCTACGCAGCTCGTTCAGAAAATCGGAAACGCCTCTCTCGGGCTGGGGTTTTTCCACGGCGCTGAGGGGAAATCCGTACAGGGCCAGGGCAGCGCCCAGCCATTCCCAGTTGTCAAAATGACAGGCCAGCAGTATGACGCCTTTTTTTTCATTCAGGGCTTCCCATAAGATTTCCGGATGGTCGAAAGTAACCAGGCCCCGGATGTTATCTTTGTTCAGGGCCGGCATGTATAATATTTCCAGGACTGCGATGCCCAGATTGGCGAACATTCCCCTGATGACTTCTTTTGACTGTTTTCGGCTGTACCCTAACCCCTCGTGTACGGTGTTCTCGGCGCGGACACGCTGTTTTTTCAGCACGCACCAAAGGATAAATCCCAATCCTTTTCCGAGATTCACCAGCAGTTTGTAGGGTGTATGGGAGGCAAGCCAGCTCAGCGTTTTCAACAACGCATATAACATTTATTGTCGGTCCTCTTTTCCTTCTTCAGTGTATTCTTCCACGATGGTGTCCCAGATGCCACGGGCTTTCAGGATCAGTTCCAGCAAATCCCGCACGGCCCCCTGACCGCCCTTATGGGGAGCAATGTATGCCACATTCTGTTTCACATCTGCCGCCGCGTCCGCCGGTGCCGCTGACAGACCCGCGGTCTGAAGGGCCGGCAGATCGTTGAGATCGTCACCCATAAAAGCAACCTCATCCAAGGACAGGTTGTATTTTTCTGCCAAGGCCAACAGCGCCTGTTTCTTGGCAGAGATACCGCTCATCACATCTGACCCGATGCCCAGCTCTTCCGTGCGCCGCTGAATGATCGGACCACTGCGTCCGGTGATGACGGAAATACGCAGCCCATGCCGTCTGGCCGCTGTAATGCCCAGCCCGTCCCTGGCGTTAAACCGTTTAAACAGTTCCCCCCCGGCACCGATGTTGATGCTTCCGTCCGTAAGGGTGCCATCCATGTCCAGGGCGACGAGTTGTATTCTGGCTGCTTTTTTATTCAGCTCAGGTAAAGATAATTCTTTTTTCATAAACGACTCCTGCTTTCCGGCAGTACCGCCGGAAAGCAATAACATTTACTAAACTACCCCTTGTCTAACCAAGTCTGTCATGTGCAGCAGACCGATCACATGCTGCTCTTCGTCCACGACAGGCAGCACCGTAATCGGTTTTGGCTTGTGGCTTTCCATAATATGCAGCGCCTGTGCCGCCAGTTTTTCCCTTGTGATAAATTTGGGATCCTTTGTCATCAGCTCCGTGACAGGCCGTTGCAAAAAGTCCATGCCTTTGGACAGGCCACGGCGGATGTCCCCATCCGTCAGGAGACCGATCATGATGCCAGTCTCATCCACTACGGAAACGGCGCCTAATCCCTTGTCGGTAATGATGAACAGGGCTTCCGTCACGGTGGCGCTGCCGCGCACCACCGGATTCTCACTGCCGCCATGCATGATATCCCCAACCGTAAGCAAAAGCTTCCGGCCCAGGCTGCCACCGGGATGGAACATAGCAAACTGTTTTGAAGTAAATTGATGTTTTCCCATGAGCGCCATAGCCAGCGCATCCCCAAAGGCCAGCGCCGCCGTGGTACTGGAGGTAGGGGCCAGTCCCAGGGGACAGGCTTCCTTATTTACACCCACGTTCAAAACCACATCGGCGTTTTGGGCCAGTGTGGAATCGGGGTTACCTACCATGGCAATCAGTTTTGCGCCGATCCGCCGGAGGGACGGCAATATGTTCAGCACTTCCCCGGTCTCCCCGCTGTTGGACATGGCAATCACCACATCATCTGCCGTCACCATGCCCAGATCGCCGTGAAACCCCTCTGCAGGATGCAGATAAAATGAAGGGGTACCGGTACTGGCCAGGGTTGCGGAAATTTTGTGGGCGATGATTCCAGACTTTCCCATACCTGTCATGACGACTCGCCCCTGACAGGCCAGGATCATATCCACTGCCGCGTCAAAATGCGCATCCACACGGGGAATCAGGTCCAGAATGGCTTCTGCTTCCATCTGCAGTACTTTCTGCGCATCCGTCTCCATTTCGTTCATGGTGTATCGAATCCTTTCAAATCTTACTTGCGTACAATCGCATCAATGGCCAGCACGTCCGCCAATAACGCTTCCAGCCGGTCCAGCCGGACCATATTCGGTCCGTCGCTTAAGGCTTTAGACGGATCGTCGTGCACTTCCAGGAATAGGGCGTCGATGCCTACCGCTGCCGCCGCCCGTGCCATATGGGGCACATACTGGCTTTGACCGCCGCTGCTGGTTCCTTTGCCGCCGGGAATCTGCACGCTGTGGGTGGCGTCCATCACCACAGGGTAGCCTAACTCACGCATGATGGCAAGGCCCCGCATATCAGTGACCAGTGTGTTGTAACCGAAACTGGAACCACGCTCCGTTAAGAGAATGTTTTGATTTCCCGCTGCTTCCAGTTTGGAAATGACATTCTTCATATCCCAGGGCGCCAGGAACTGCCCTTTTTTCACATTGACGCACTTGCCGGTCTTACCTGCCGCGTACACCAGGTCCGTCTGCCGGCAGAGGAACGCAGGTATCTGGAGAACGTCCAGTACTTCCGCCGCTTTTTCCACCTGGCTCGTCTCGTGAATGTCGCTGACAATGGGAACGCCCAGCTCCTTTTTGATAGCCGCCAGCTGTTTCAGCCCTTCCTCCAGTCCGGGTCCCCGGAACGAATCGTAGGAAGAGCGGTTGGCTTTATCAAAGGATGCCTTAAAAACGTAAGGCATACCTAATTTTTCACAGATCCGTTTCACTTCCTGCCCGATGGCCAAGCTGTGTTCATAGCCTTCCAGCACGCAGGGACCGGCCAACAGCAGCATGGGCTGCCCGGGTCCCACTTTGTAGGGTCCTACATTGATGATATGCATTGTATCCTCCGTTCATCGTCTCTTATGCTTCTTGTTCCGCGAAAAGCCTGTTCACTGCGTCCAGATCTTCCTGGGTGTCAACGCCGATACCCCGGAAATCGCTTTCCAGGACTTTGATCTTATAACCGTTTTCCAATACCCGCAGCTGTTCCAGGCTTTCCACCTGCTCCAGCGGGGTAGAAGCCATGGCCGCGTACTGCATCAGGAACGTCCGCGTATAGGCGTAGATGCCTACGTGTTTATACACCCTGAATAATTCTGTCCTGTTGCGGGGGTAGGGAATCAGGCTGCGGGAAAAAAACAGGGCGTACCCGTTCTTATCCATGACCACTTTCACTGCGGAAAGATCGCCGAATTCGCTTTCCTCCATTCGGGTCACCATGGTAGCCATCTTCAAATCAGGTTCTTCCGCAAACGCCCCTGCCAGCCGGTCGATAATCTCCGGCGGAATCATGGGTTCGTCTCCCTGAACGTTGACAATGACGTCCGCGTCGGGGTATTTTTCCACTACTTCTGCCAGGCGGCTGGTACCATTGGGATGATCCTTCCGGGTCATGCAAGCATTGCCGCCGAAAGCAAGTACCGCGTCATAGACCCGTTTGTCATCCGTCGCCACTATGACTTCTGCCGGAATGACAGCTTTTTTCGCCTGTTCATATACACGCCGGATCATGGGCTTGCCCGCTATCAGCTTCAGGGGTTTGCCCGGAAGCCGGGTAGAGGCATACCGCGCCGGAATTACACAAAGTACTTTCATAAAAGTCATCTCCTTTGCTGGAACTGCGTATTTGTAAAACATGATTTTTCCATTTCCCTTAATTTATGTGTTGACTGCTTCTTTTATCCCGCTTACTTCATTTTTACTGTGCACATTTTTCAGCACACGTTCCACCGTTTCTTTCAGCTTGCTGTCAAATATCTCTTCGTTCCGGATGATCATGATGTCCATGTTCATGACATACAGGGGAATCTCATGGTTGAAGTAAATAAATTCAGTGGGAATCTTTACCGCGTCCTTGCCGGTGGTAATCAGGGCGTCGGCTTTCAGTTCCCTGGCCCGCTCACCGATATATTGCATCTCCGTCATATCGAAATCATGATGGTCGGGATAACGGATGGCTTCCACAATATCCAGACCGCAACCGGAAACATTCTGTTCGAAGGATAACGGATTACCGATGGCTGAGAACACCATAACCCGCTTACCTTTCAGTTCTTCCATCGAGACGGGCTTCTCCTGATTGCCCTTGTACCAGTCAGCAATTTCCACAAACTCTTTGGTGTGATGGATACTTTCAACAATGGGTGCCGTTTTATTATACCGCCGGACACTCTCCTCCAGGCTGGTACGGGTCAGCTGGGAACTCCGGTCGGATCTCGTGAACAATAGTATGTCCGCCCGGTTCAGATGGCTCAGAGGTTCGCGCATAGCACCACCGGGCAGCAGTACCCCGTTACCAAACAGGTTCTGAGTATCCAAAAGGACTATATCCATATCACGTTTTAACTGCCAGTGCTGGAATCCGTCATCCATGATGATGACTTCGGCATGAAGCTTTTCCACCGCATAGCTGCCGGTCACGTCACGGTTCCTCCCGATGACTACCGGAACCCCAGGCATCGTCTTGGCCATCAGGTAGGCTTCGTCGCCGGCCTCATAGCTTGTCATATAAATCTTTTCACCGTCTGATACAACGCCTATGGGTTTATCCCAATGGGCCCGGTAACCACGATTCAGGACAGCTACCCGGTAACCCATATTTTTTATTGTCATGGCTACCCGCTGGGCAGTCGGTGTTTTGCCGGTACCTCCAACGGTAATGTTGCCGATGGATATAACGCAGCAGTCCAGCTTCCGTGCCGACAGGATGCCGGCTTTATACAGCCACAGGTTCAACCGGAGACCAAAGCCGTAGACATAGGACAGGCAGCGCAGAAATCCCAGCAGGATGGAAACATACCAGGGACGTTCCGGAGCACGGCCCGGGTGAAAGATGTACCGGATACTGAGTGCCCGGTACTTCAGACCGACACCGCCCGCGTCAAAGTTACGGGTATTTACAGGATAGTCCTTCGTATCGGCGCTGGGAACAACCGCCTTCTCCAGTAAATCTGTCAGATAATGCATGGTATTTAAGGCAGCACCCCGGTTTTCCCGGAAGACCTGAAGAGAGGCTTCGCCCATCTTTTTGCGCAGCGCATCATCACCTGCAATATCCAGAAACGCTTTGGCAAGGCCGGCAGCGTTTTGTACTGTGCGGCAGGCACCTGCTTTGGTCAACAGCATGTAGGAATCCTTGAAGCTTTCCATACCAGGCCCGACCAGGATCGGTTTGGCATGAGCTGCCGGTTCCAGCACGTTGTGACCGCCACCGTGGCCCATCAGGCTACCACCGACAAAGACGATATCGGCTACCACGTAAATACTGCCCAGTTCACCGATGGTATCGAGCAGGACCACCGGGTATTCCGGACGGGTTCCGTTGAGATTTTTCAATTTAGAACGAAAACCGGTCTCATAACCAAATTTGCTGACCAGCCGTTTTATCTCGTCCACCCGGCGGGTCTGGCGGGGCGCAATAATAAGCCTTGCTTTTGGATATTGTTTGCACAGTTCGGAAAAGGAAGTCAGTACATCTTTCTCCTCCGGAGAATGGGTTGAACCTGCCACGATCACAGGGAACGCGTCTGCGCCTAATCCCAGTTCCATTCTATAGGCTGCCAGTTTTTCCGGTGTTACTTCCGCATAGGTCTGATCAAATTTTGTATTACCGGTTACAAATACCTTTTGGGGATCCGCTCCCAGATAGGTAATGTAATTAGCATCGATGCTGGATTGCATGCAGAACCTGCTTACAGTACTCAGCATATCCCACCAGATGCCTAACAGATAACGGTAGGTTTTTACGGATCTTTTTGAAATACGGCCATTGACCATCATCACCGGGGTGTTGCGTTCCCGGATAGCCCGAAGGAAGTTGGGCCACAATTCCGTTTCTACCGGCAAAAAGATACCCGGGTTTATGCGGCGAACCACCGATTCTGCCACCCAGACAAGATCCAGGGGAAAATAAATGATAGCATCTGCTTCTTTCAGTATCTGCTTTGCCATATTGAAGCCGCCCACGGTAAAAACAGACACGAGAACTTTCCTCTCTGGCATAATCTTTTTAATCTCTTTTACCAACGGGCTGGTAGCAACGATTTCACCCACATCGGCGCCGTGAATCCAAATACAGTTGGTATTAACCACGTTCGCAATCTCTTCCTGCTTTATCAGTCCGAGACTCTGCCGGAACCGGATGCTAAAACCCTTTTCCGTAAACAGACCATAAATATAATAGGGCAAGAGCAGTACCAAAAATAACAGCAGCCCTAAAATATCATAAAGAATATACATCATAAGTTATGATCAGCTCTCTTCCTTGTCACTGCGGTATTGGATATGGTACAGATGAGCATATAAACCATTCTTTTCCATTAATTCTTCATGGGTGCCATCTTCCACCAGTCTCCCTTTATCCAACACCAGGATCCTGTCAGCATTTTTTATAGTGGAAAGACGGTGGGCAATAATGATGGACGTCCGCCCTACCATCAGGCGATTGAGGGCTTCCTGAACCACACGTTCGCTCTCCGTATCCAGCGCGGACGTAGCTTCATCCAATACCAGAATACGCGGATCTTTCAGGATTGCCCTGGCAATGGCAATGCGCTGCCTTTGCCCGCCGGAAATATTCACGCCCCTGTCTCCTAATATCGTATTATAGCCTTCCGGCAGCTCCATGATGAAATCATGGGCATTTGCAGCTTTGGCTGCCGCTTCAATCTCTTCTTTTGTGGCATCCAGCCGACCGTATAAAATGTTGTCATACACCGAACCGTTGAACAGAATGGTCTCCTGAGGTACAATACCTACCTGTTGACGCAGGGAGTCCAGTGTAACGCGCCTGATATCTGTTCCGTCGATGCGGATTGTGCCCGAGTCACAGTCATAAAACCGGGGCAACAGACTTGCAACCGTGGATTTCCCGGCGCCGGAAGGCCCCACCAGACCCACCGCCTGTCCGGGTTTTGCCACGAAAGAAAGATCATGGAGAATCTCGTCGCCTGTGTTATAGGAAAAAGTCACGTGCTCAAAAGCGACATTTCCTTCCACTGTGGGAAGTGTCCCGGCATCCGGCAGGTTCCTCACTTCTTCCGGAAGATCCAGGACATCAAAGACCCGCTGCGCCGCAGCCAGCGCTCTTTGTATATTGCCTGTAACACGGGTAATCCGCTTGATGGGGTTGGAAATATTGACTGCATACGCCAAAAAGGCTACCAGAGAGCCTGGCGTTGTTTCCCCGTCAATGACGTTGTGACCACCGTACCACAGAATCAGAGTTACACCCAAAGCCGCCACAAATTCAATGGTAGGCGTAAGGGTAGCCATATATTTTGCATTCTTCAGATTTGCATTTAAATTTGCCACATTCTCTTTATCAAAGCGTTCAATCTCATACTGCTCCCTCACGAAAGATTTAACCACCCGGGCCGAAGACACCGATTCCTGCAGCACAGACGTAATATCTGCCGCAGCTTCCTGAATCTGCCCGCCGGATTTTCGTATTTTTTTTCCAAAATAATTCATAAAATAAAGAACTACCGGAAAGGTCAGAATCGTGAAAAGGGTCAGCTTCCAGTCCAGATAAACCATAGCGCAGACAGAACCAATCAGGATAATGCCTTCCGTAACAAGTTCAATCGTGTTGTCGACCATGGCGCCCTGCAGAGCATTGACATCATTGGTCACATAACTCATGATGGTGCCCGTCTTGTTCTTATCATAAAAAGACATGGACAACCGTTGCAGTTTACGGAATACCTCACTGCGGATATCGATAATGACGTGCTGTCCTACCCAGCTCATCAGGTAATTCTGCCCGTACAGGAAAATGCCGCGGAGCAAGAAGATCACCACGATACTGGCCGAAATCATGTTCAGCATATATGCGTCTTTTGCGTTAAGCACCTTATCTATCATATCCCGGAAAATCCAGGGAAGGTAAAGGTTGCCCGCTGCCGCCAGCATGGTACATAAAAGCGCGGCAAACAACACAAGCAGATATGGTTTGATATAACTTAAGATCCGTTTATATAAGTCCATCAGAACTCCTTGCAGATTACTGGCTGTTTTTACCCGGCAGGAGACGGTCCTTTTGGTTCAGCCTGGCCATACGCAGTACCAGTTCTGCTACCCGTTTGACAGCACCGGGTTCTCCCAGTTTCTCTTTTACCTCCTGTAAATCGCGTTGCAGCCGGGCAAACCGTTCCGCCTCCAAAAGTTCCAGGGTGGTGGCCGCTATTTTTTCCGGAGTGCAGTCATCCTGCAGCAGCTCCGGCTCAATCTGCCGCCCCGCAACAATATTGGGCAGACCGATGTTGGGAATCTTCACAACCCGTTTGGCAATCCAGAAACTGACAGGAGACGACTTGTACAATATCGCGCAACCCAGGCCGCACATAGCTGCCTCCAGCGTTACCGTGCCGCTGGTGACAATAGCAAAATCCGCCACGCTCATCACATCATAATTATGTCCCTCGATCAGCCGAATATCCAGTCCGGCCTGCCTGATCGAGTCTTCCAAAATTTCTTTGGCAATGGTGGCAGCCCTGGGTATGGCAAAATCAAGCTCCGGTCGTTTCTGTTTCAGGATTTTTGCCGCACCCAGCATCACCGGCAGCAGGCGCTGTATTTCCATCTCCCGGCTGCCCGGCATCAGCAGGATGAGAGGATGGCCGGTACGTTTTCCCGCCAGTTCCTCTGCTTCTTTTCGCGACAGTGACGGTTTTACCGTGTCCACCAGGGGATGACCTATAAACTCTATATCGGCCCCGTAGGACTTATAGAGGTCATATTCAAAGGGAAAGATGCACGCAATTTTATCCGTGACCTTTGCCACATCGGCAGCCCGGCCGGGTCTCCAGGCCCAGACTTGCGGGGCGATAAAGTAAACTACGTTGATCCCCCGTTCTTTCGCCAGCTTAGCCAGACGCATATTAAAGCCGGGGTAATCAATTGTCAGCAGCACGTCCGGCTTGCGTTTTTCCATCAGGTCAATGAACGCATTGCGCAGTTTCCAGACGTCCGGAAGTTTTTTCAGCACTTCCACAAAACCCATCAAACTGTGGTCTTTAATATCAAATAACACTTCACCGCCCGCTTCACGCAGGCAGTCGCCTCCCATACCAAAGACTTCCGTCTCCGGATCCAGTTGTTTAATACCACGGGTCACGGCACCGGCATACAGATCGCCGGAAGCTTCTCCCGCAGAAATCAATATCCTGGCCATGCCATACTCTCCCTGAATAGTCCATTCATCAATTTTCTGACAGACTTTCTAATTTTAGTCATAGTAAATCATCTTATTATATCACAAAAAGACAGCTGAAGGAACTTCTCAGCTGTCTTTTCTGCAAATATTTCTGTGAATTTTTTCAGGCAACCATTTACTTTTCTTTATAAAACCCGTTCACCGTTTCGATTACATAACGGACCTGTTCATCCGACATTTCCGGGAAAACAGGAAGGCATACTGTCTGGGAAGCTATCTCCTCAGCAACCGGAAGACTTGCGCCCGGGTTTTTGCAGTTACAGGTGTTAAATGCTTTTTGCCTGTGAAGAGGAACCGGATAAAACGTACCGTTACCAACACCGTGCTCTGTTAAATACTCGCACAGCTCTCCCTTATAATCCGAACGGATTACAAACTGATGCCAGCAAGGTTTTACTTCAGCCGGATAGTCCGGTTTACGAAGCTTGTCCGTCAGGCCTTCCAGATACATTTTCGCAATTTGCGAACGCCGGTCATTAAATTCTGCCAGATGTTTAAGCTTAACTGACAAGATAGCGGCCTGAATAGCATCAAGTCGCGAATTATAACCAATCAGGTAATTGTAATATTTGTAGGGATTATATAAATCCGTCACTTTTTCTTTAGTTTTGATTTCTTCTTTAACGCCTTCCAGTAATTCCAGTGCTTTCGCTCCGCCCTGGGCCGCGCCGTGTTCCCTGTACGCCCGGACAATTGTATTCAGGTCGTCACTGTTGGTTGTAACCATGCCGCCGTCACCGGCCCCGCCCAGATTTTTTGTGGGATAAAACGAGAAGCAGCCGATGTCGCCCAGTGTTCCGGCTTTTCTGCCCTTATATTCACAGCCAATGGCCTGTGCATCATCTTCTATCACTTTCAGGCTGTGCTTTTTAGCAATTGCATTAATCCTGTCCATATCACAGGGAGCGCCAAAAATATGTACAGGCAGGATTGCTCTGGTTTTTTCAGTAACAGCATCCTCAATTAGATCAGGATCCATATTATAATCGGACTGTTTTACATCAACAAAAACAGGAATCGCTCCTACGGAAGCGATGGCTTCAGCAGTAGCAAAGAAAGAAAATGCCGTGGTGATAACCTCATCACCCGGTTTAATATTACACGCCTTTAACCCCAGTACAAGCGCATCCGTTCCGTTGGAACAGCCAATCACATGTTTCACACGCAAATACTCAGCCATAGCGGTTTCAAATTCTTCAACATATTTCCCGCCGATAAAACAGCAATTTTCCAGTATATCCAAAACAACAGGCTCTATTTCCGGCATTATCTTCCGGTACTGACTGCGCAAATCTAAAAAAGGAACTTTCATTTTATTATATCCTCCTGATTTCCGGCCTCTGCCCTGTGTGCAACTGCCTCACATATCTTTATTGCCCTGATCCCGACATCACCGTTAACCTCAACAGGCGCCCCGTGTACAACGGAATTATAGAATGCCACCAGTTCCGCTCTGAGAGGCTCTTCTATCGGAACATAAACTCTCTTTACAATTCCATCTTGTTTGTAAGAATTGTTTTCTGTTGAATCAATGGCTAAATTTGCGCTTTTATATATTTCAAGTGTTTTTGCAAGCAAATCCGCACGTATGCAACTGTCCTTCTTGTGTACCGTTATGCTTCGCTCCCTGCCCTGAGATACCCGGCTCGCGTTGACTACCGCATGACATCTTCCGCCAAAATCCATCAGGCATGTAGCAAAATCTGTGCGCCCGGACAGCACTGCTTCGCCCCGGCCATGCAAGGATGTAATTTCTCTGCCTTCCATTAATGCGCAGACTAAATCCACATCGTGTATCATAAGATCTTCTACCACCGTAGTATCCGTTATGCGTCCGCTCACATTATACGGGCTGTACCTGCATGCCTCTATATAAAAAACATCATCCGGGTCAGTAAGTTTCTTCAGTTCCCTGAATACGGGATTGAAGCGCTCTATATGTCCTACTGCCAGCAATAAATTTTTCTCTTCAAACGTCCTGGAAATGAATTCAGCATCTTCGCCCGATGTAGCAAGAGGTTTTTCTATTAAAGCATGTACATTATATTCGGCAGCTTTCATTGCGACTGCTTTATGTAATGATGACGGTACCGCTATGACAACCGCCTCTATATTTTTGAGTAGGTCATCTGCCGTTTCAAACGCTGTGACATCATATTTTTTAGCAACGGTTCTTGCCTGTTCGCTATTTGAATCATAAATACCAACCAGATTAAACCTTTTTTCTTCAGACAGATTGCGCACATGATGGCTTCCCATATGGCCTGCCCCAATAACACCGATTTTCAATGCTTTCAATTCACTCACCTCCCTGCCACTGTCAGATTATATCATATAAGGCCTTTTAATTCTATCCCTATCTTTATTATTATATAATAACTACCCCTCTTTTGCAATAAAAAAGAGGGGTGTATTGCTCATTACATTGACTCGCTTCCATCCATGGAAACAATAGTTATATCCTTTTCCTCTGCCATTGCCAATGTTCGCTTGCGGTCTATCAGGAGCGTCCTGCCCGCTTCAATTACAATTCCGGTAGCTCCTGCGTGAATCATAGAGGTCAGTGTATCTGTCCCCACACTGGGCATATCAAAACGGTTATCCTGTGCAGGTTTGGCTGTTTTAGCTACGATTACGCCGCCTTTCCCTAAAAACCCGCCCCGCAATATGCATGCATCCGTTCCTTCAATAGCTTCCAACGCCATAACTGCCTGATTCTTAACAACAACTGTCTGACCGATATCCAGACGTCCCAGCTCCTTGGCCATGCGGAATCCGAACTGCATATCCTTCCATTCCTGCTCCGTCGGTTTGCGGCTGGTCAGCACGCCCGGATCCGGCAGAAGCGGCTGAATCAATACTGTCTGGTCCATCACATGCATGCCCGCATCTTCAATAAGCTTAACTATGGCATTCATAATGGTGTCATCCTTCCGGTCCGGCAGGGATGACAACAACCGGATGGTAGTCAGATCCGGGATGATAGCCCCGTTTTTATATAAAACTTCTTTTGTAACTTTGCCGATCATGGTCACATTTTTTACACCGTGCTGCTTCAGTGTCTGCAAAATTCTACCAGCTTTACCGACATTGATAGAATAGAACACATCTGCATGTTCCGGCAATTCCGGATCTGTGCCCGCTACTACTGCAATTGCCAGGACCTTATATCCCAGCTGTTTGGCAGACTGCGCCACATCTACCGGAAGATGACCGATTCCGGCCAGTAATCCTAAAGTTTCCATATCTTTTCCGCCATTTACGATTTAAAGGCAGCGAAACAATCCGCTGCCTCTTTTTTGATTCTGTCCAAGCATCTGCTTTTATCTTATTTCCGGGTATGAACAATACCCCGTTCCGCGTTACGCAAGAAACGCATCAGGTGTTCCACCGGTTCGCTGCTGTCCAGTTCCTGTTCCATAGTAGCAACAGCTTCTTCCAGAGAGAGGCCGCTGCGATACAGGATACGGAAGGCTTTTTTCAGCTGTGTGCGGATTTCCAGCGACATACCGGAACGGGCCAGCCCCACACTGTTCAGACCTGCCACGAAAGCAGGGTCACCAGCCACCAGCATAAAGGGAGGAATATCCTGAGAGATCCGGCTCATACCGCCGGCCATAGCGTTCCGTCCGATACGGCAGAACTGGTGCACAGCAGCCAACCCGCCGATAATCGCCCTGTCTTCCACTACAACATGACCTGCCAACGTAGCTACATTAGACATCGTTACACTGTTGCCTACGATACAGTTATGCGCAACATGGGCATAAGCCATCATCATAACATCATTTCCGATACGAGTCTCACTGCCTTCTCCGCTGGCCCGGCTCACGGTAACGCACTCACGGAAAATACCGCGGTCGCCGATGATCGTATAGGTCCGTTCCCCCTTAAATTTCAGATCCTGCGGAACGCTGCCGATAGAAGCGCCCGGGAAAAATTTACAATCCTTTCCAATTGTCGTGTACGGATGGATCACTACATGCGGACCGACTATGCAGCCATCCCCCAATACCACGTCATGCTTGATTACCGAATACGGACCAATTATCACATTTTTGCCGATTTCAGCGCCTTTTTCAATAATCGCTGTTTCATGTATCTTTTGCAATGGTGTAACTACCGATGCCATTTCCTCACTCCCCTGTAGCAGTTCTTTTCCCGACTTATTATGCCTGCAACAATTCTTTTGTGCCGCATCAAAACAAGAAACTAAATACACCGATACTTATATTTAAAGAATATATTCCTTAAATATTTTATTTTTTCATTTACTTAAATCTTTTATATTTTCCCGTTTTCAGCCTTTATTATAAATTTCCTCGTCTTTAATATGTTATACCACTATTTTTCTTAAATTCCCTTTGTTTTTTAAGAACAATGAATCTTTTTTACCGTTTCCACATTCATTGTGATTTCTGCCCGTTACTGTTCTTACTGTTCCAATTTGTCCTGGAGTGAGAAGAAGCAGTCACATTCACAGGCAAGTTGCCCGTCCACCTTGCCTTCGCAGTGGATGACGCCCATGTTGCCGTGGATCTTGACTACTTCCGCACGGGTGATGACCTGGTCCCCGGGAATGACCTTACGATGGAACCGCACTTTGTCAATCTTGGCATAGACCGCAATTTTACCCCGGTTCTCTTCCGGATAGAGCAGGGCTACGCCGCCGACCTGGGCCATGCCTTCAATCAAAAGAACGCCGGGCATGATCGGTTCCCCGGGAAAATGACCCAGAAACTGCAGCTCGCTGTCCGTTACGTTTTTGAGGCCTACTGCCCACTTCATAGGCTCCAGATCCAGGATCCGGTCTACCAGCAGCATGGGAAAACGGTGCGGCAGAATTTTCTTGATTTCGGTAATATCCAGTGTAATAGCCATTATTTATCCTCCCTGTATGTGATAATCTGTTTTGCTAACTGCGAATTATAGGAATGTCCGGATTTTACTGCGATAATATGCCCTTTCCATGGCCCGATCAGGGACAGATCCCCTATGACATCCAAAATCTTATGCCTGACCAGCTCATCCGGAAAGCGGGGGATGGAAAGACATTTTTCGTCGTCATACACCAACGCATTCTCCAGATTGCCCCCCAGTCCCAGTCCCATCTTCCGCATCTGTTCCACTTCCCGCATAAAGCCGATGGTACGGGCTGGCGCTATTTCTTTCAAAAACGTCTCTTCATCCAGGATCAAATCATAATACTGGGTTCCCAGCAAGGGATGCGGATTAACCGAAATAAATGATACCCTTGTCCCGTCATAAGGCTGCATCGTGATGAATTTGTCCCCGTCATAAACGGAAAATGTTTGGTCTATCACGCGGATTTTCCTCTTTTCGTCCTGTTCCCTGCGTCCGGCATGCTGTATCAGCCGGGCAAATACCAGGCCGCTGCCGTCTGTTACCGGCGGTTCCGGGGAATCCATTTCAATCCGGCAGTTGTCAATTCCCATAGCAAAAAGCGCTCCCAGCAGATGTTCCACTGTAAAGACCTGGGCTCCGTTTTCACTCAGGGTAGTCGCTTTCAGTGTAGAAGTGACCAGTTCTGCCCGGGCGTGAATCTCCGGCTGCCCCGCCAGATCAGTCCGTACAAAAACGATACCCGTGTTCGGGTTTCCGGGTTTTAACGTCATGGTCACATCCTTACCGGAATGCAGCCCTACCCCGGAATAACCAGCCACAGATGCCAATGTTATCTGTTTTTTCATATATGATTCCTCAACATTCTATTTTTTAGGTTTAAACCGTTTTTTCCCATTTTTCCAACGGTCATGCACCAAGAACAACATAGAAGGATTAATGCGGATTTCCTGTTCCAGAATCCTCATAAGTTTTGCCGTCGCCTGACTAATATCTTTGTCTTTATCCTTTGTCTTTTCCGCATAGATCGGCGGATAAATTTTTGCCCGGCAACTGCCATCCGCATCGTAATGCATGAAAATCGGCAGAATCGGACAGCCAAAGGCCCGGCTGAAGACGGCAGGACCCGAAGGGGTGATCACTTCTTTGCCGAACAGTTCCTGTTTGATTCCGGTATCGCTGGAATCCTGATCAAAAAGAATTCCCAGCAGGTGTTTTTCTTTCAGGTACCGGCCCATGGCCAGCACGCCTTCCTTACCATGGTTGAAGGCAACTTTCTGCCCCACAATTTCACGGTACTCATTGATAAAACGGTCCATGGCAATGTTATTCTGTTTCCTGGCAATACTCAGAATAGGATAACCGTGCAGAGCCACATCGGCCCCCAGCAGTTCCCAGTTTCCAAAGTGGCCGGTGCACATCAGGACTCCTTTCCCTTTGGCATAGGCATCCTCCAGATATTCCAGCCCGTCTGTTTGCATCACAGACTCTATCGTCTTTCTGTTCAGCAGGGGAAAACGGAGCACATCCAAAATCATGCGGCCAAACTTAAGCACACTCGCGTCAGCAATCTTCTGTGCTTCTTCCGGGGAAACATGCAGGCATTCCTGCACGTTGGCCGCCGCCATCTGCATGCGCCACTTCGGCACAATTATCAGCGCCAGCCGCCCCAGAATTTTGCTAAAAGCCAGTCCCGCTCTCCAGGGAAGCAGGCAGAAAATTTTGCTGACCAGCTTCATTACATAATATGCAAGCATATCTTCTCCACGCTACTGTTCTTTTTTCAATTTCTCAATCTCTTTCTGCAAGGCTTTGACAGTTTTCATTAACTCGCCAATCCTGCGCAGCTTGGACTGTTGCCGCAGCCACTCCACATGGGACATATGCGGAAAACCGGCCAGCACCTGGTTATCCCCCACATCGCCGATGACACCGCACCGGCCCGCCATTGTATTGTTGTTGCCGATGGTGATATGCCCCACTGTGGCGGCCTGCCCGCCGAAGGTATTATTGTTGCCGATGGTTACGCTGCCGGGAATTCCTACCATGGCCACGAACAGATTGTTCTCACCTACCACGTCATTATGGCCAAGATGCACCAGGTTATCCAATTTAGTCCCGTTGCCTACGATCGTACTGCCCAACGTGGCCCTGTCAATGCAGGAGTTGCAGCCGATTTCCACATCGTCACCCAATACAACATTCCCTGTCTGCTGCACTTTATTGTGTTTCCCATTGTTTGTTACAAAGCCGAAACCGTCGCCGCCGATAACGCAGCCGGACTGCAGTATGTTCCGATCTCCGATGACACAGTTCTCCCGTACCGTAACGTTCGGGTACACGACGCAGTCCTTTCCCATTTTCACATGGCGTCCGATATAGGCATGGGAATAAATTACACTCCCATCCCCGATCTCAGCCCCCGCTTCCACTACCGCAAAGGGCTGGATGGCAACATTTTCGCCAATTTTAGCGTCTTCCGCCACACAAGCCAAAGGGCTGACAACACGGGTCACCTCTTCCTGAGGACGAAACAGTTCCAAAAGTTCCGCAAAGGCCTGTTTGGGATTATCAACGCGAATCACAGGCCTGTCCAGCTCCCTGTCCCCCGGCGCCAGGATCATGGCTCCGGCACGGCTTTTATGGCAGAACTCCACATAGGGCGGAATCGCAAACGAAATCTCCGCAGGTCCTGCTTCCGCCAGACCGTTTACGCCGGTAATACGTAACGCGGGATCATCATTTTCCAACGCACCATGCAAGAAAGCAGCCAGTTCCTGCAATGTTTTTTCCATAGTCCTTACAACCCCTCTGTAATTATCTTATCGTACTAAAGATACTTCACTCAGTATCTCTGTTCGAATTCCTGCTTTTTTACTGAGAAAAAAGCGGGCGGACGAAACTCCGCCCGCTATGGGTGATACAACAAATACCGTTTCACAAGTATTTACAAAAGATGCTGAAATACTTCGTTTTTTATACTATTTCATCTTTTTAATGACCTCATCGGTCACATCCACGCCGCCGGAAGGCACGGCGTCCTTGACCAGGACAGCACTGAGATTTTTCTCTTTTGAAATCTCCGCCAGCGCAGTTTCCAGACTTGCTTTCAGTTTAGACTGTGCTTCAGAGGATGCCACCTGCATCTGTGCGCGCTTGTCCTGTACAATTTTCTCCGCTTCTTCCCTGCTCTTCCCTTCTGTCTCTTTCTGCATCTGTTCCTGCAGATCTTTTGCCTTTTTTTGCAAATCTTCCCTGATCGTCTTTACGGCCGGCGCCTCAGTCTCAACTTTTTTAATATCCACCACACCAAAGGCCGCATTACGCCCGCTGCAGCCAAATGCCAGCAATGCGCAGGCGATCATAAGACATGCCAGTACTTTTTTCATTGTTCTCCATCGTCCTTCCTAAATCTTCTTTGTAATGAATAACTTTACTTTTTTTTATTATCCACTGAACCGCTCACGGCTTTTTTATTTAACGCTTCCGCCGCTTTCGCGCGGGTTTCCTGCTTCTTTAACTCCGCTATGACGTCCCCGGTTATATCATCCGCAGACACATTCGTACGGTATTTATGGAAAACTACGGAATAACCCCGTTCTTTGGCGAGCTTAATAACAACGCTTTCCATTTCCTTTTTTATTGATGTTTCCAACGTTTCGATGCCCTGCTGCTGTTTATCCAGCTCCTGGTCTACTGTTCCCAGCAACTCTTTCAGCGCTGCCGGGGCTTTCTGGAGAAACGCATCGTCCTTGGCCGGGTCTTTCTTCATTTCCTCCATCATCTGCAGCTGCAGCTGGCGGGCATAATCATTCAGCCGCTGCTGCATAGCTTGTACATGGGGCTCCATCCGCCGGTTCACCAACCCGAACTTATACTGCACCAGCATCATCCGGTCCCGGTCCCTGGCCCCTGA
>Ga0265298_10002321_pt1 | contig 26702 bp, 20 predicted proteins | sample AusTroGonzalo_MG_3_FD_193486 | JGI IMG/M metagenome (GOLD analysis project Ga0265298, IMG submission 193486) | Bovine rumen microbial communities from tropical cattle in Woodstock, Queensland, Australia - Gonzalo_01 | ecosystem: Host-associated > Mammals > Digestive system > Stomach > Rumen ...
CATCAGCACCGCTCGCGGCGAAGACGGCCCCGGCTGACGGATCAGGGTCATGATCTCCAGCATGGTATGCAGGAATTTTTCGGGATGCGGCACGGCGACCAGCGGAGCGGCCGGATCGGACACCCAAAGACCGCCCTCGATATATTGCTGGATGCGCGGTCCGCAGGTGCAGATGAAATTGTGGTGCCGCATCGAACCGTCCGGGGGGCCGTATTCGAAGAAACGTCCGGGATAAGTCAGGAAAACATGGGGTCCGTTGACCTCGAACAAAGTGCCGTGGTCGATCCGGAGCAACAGCGGACCGCTGTAATTGAACTGGATCCCGTAATACCGCGGTTCGTTGTGCACGTGTTCCGTCGATTGCGGCTTGGAACCGGCCATGCTGAAAGTCAGACCGTCAAAATATTCCATGTCCTTGCCCTGAATGTTCGTTTTGTGTATATATTAGTTTATTTTCTTCATTTACAAAATGAAAAACACCGTTATATTACAGAAAGATAATATATTCAAAACCTGCAAAAATACAAGGAGGAAACGTATGAAAGAAATGAAAATCGGTTATCTGGCACTCTCGAAACTGAGCTGGAAAACCCCGAGGATCGAAGGACTGGCCAGGGACACGGCGAAAGAGCTCGCCAAAATGGAAGGCTGCAAGCTGATCGCGCCGGATGGCCTGGTCACCAGCGAAAAAGAAGCGCAGACGGGCGCGGAAATGCTCGCCGCGGCGGGGATCGACCTGCTGGTCATGCATTTCGTTACCTTCCCCGCGGGCGCACTGATCCCGGTGATCGCGGAACGGATCCAGGCGCCGATCGTGCTGCTGGCCAATCCCGAGGAAGCCTGCGCGGGAAAGATGTGGGAACAGAATTCCTTCTGCGGCGCGAATCTGGGCGCGTTCGTCATGCGGCGTCTGGGCAAGCAGTATGGCTACCTGAAAGTCATGCCCGCGGAAACTCCTGCTGCGCTGAAGAAATATCTGGCGGCGGCGCGCTGCATCAGCGCCATGAAAAACTGCCGGATCGGGCTGGCCGGCGGCCGCGTCCCCGGTTTCTACACCTCGAATTTCGATGAAATGAAGACCCGCGCGAAATTCGGTGTGGCGGTGGAAGTGGCCGACCTGGTGGAAGTGGTCGATACGGCCGAAAAACTCACGCCCGAACAACTGGCCGAGGCCCGCGCGGTGGTCAAACGTTCCTCCTGCAAGGTCAATAACGTTCCGGATAAGGAACTCGAACTGGCCGCAAAAATGTTCGGCGCGTTCAAAGCTATGACCCAGAAATACAATATCGAAGCGCTGGCGATCCGGTGCTGGCCGGAATTCTCGGACATCTTCGGCATCGCTCCGTGCGCGGTGATCGGCATGCTGAACGACTGCGGCATCCCCTCCAGCTGCGAAGGCGATGTCCCGGGAGCCGTCACCATGGCGATGCTCAAACAGCTTGCCGGCGGCGGCATTCCGCTGTTCGTGGACCTGATCTCCTACGATGAAAAAGCCAACACCGGCGTGGTGTGGCACTGCGGCGCGGCACCCGTCTCGCTCTGCCGCAAATTCGAGGAGACCGAATACCGGCTCCATTTCCGCGTGGACGGCGGCGACAAGAAGGGCGTCACCAACGATTTCTCGCTCAAACCCGGCCCGATCACCCTCGCCAAACTCGACCAGGATGTCGACGGTCATTTCCGCATGCTGATCGCCAAAGGCGAAGCGATCGACACCGAACCGTTCATCCGCGGCAATCCGCTGACGATCCGGTTCGAAGCTCCGGTCAAAAACCTGATCGACACGATCATGCTCAAGGGATTCGAGCATCATTACACGGTCATTCACGCGGATGTGAAAGAAGAACTGCTCCAATACTGCGCCTGGATGGATATCGAATCTGTCATGCCGGAGGTAAAATGATGGGAAAAATCCTGAACGTCGGAGTCGTCGGGCTGGGCCGGATCGGCCGGAACCACTTGAGCGAACTCGCCGCCTTTCCGGACAAGTTTAAAATCGTGGCCGGCGCGGATCACGATCCGAAGCGATTGAATGAGCTTTGTCCGAAAGAACTGGCGGATGCCGCCAAATATGCCTCGCTCGATGCAATGCTGAAACATCCGGGGCTGGACATGGTGACGGTCGCGACGCGGCATCCGGACCATGTGCCGATGGCGATCAGGATCCTGAAGGCGGGCAAAATCGCGGTGGTGGAAAAACCGACCGCGACGAGCGTGGCGGAATTCGATTCCATGCTGAAGGCCGCCAAGAAATATCCGCATAAACTTTTCCTGCGTCACAACCGCCGTTTCGAACCGGCGTTCGTCAAGGTCAGGGAACTGATCGATTCGGGCCTGATCGGCGATGTGCAGTATATCAAGCTTTACCGGAGCGTGGGCTACTGCCGCCGCAACGACTGGATGACCATGCCGGAATTCTACGGCGGTCTGCTCACCAACTGGGGCCCACACCTGATCGACCAGGCGCTGCAGCTGCTGGGATCGCCGGTCAGAAGCGTATGGGCGGATATCCGCCGCGTGATTTCCATCGGCGCGGGCGATGACCTCTACAAGATCATCCTCAAAGCCGAAAACGGACGTCTGGCCGATATCGAAGTTTCCGGCGCCAATGCCCTGCCCGGTCGGGAAATGGAGATCATCGGCTCCCGCGGCACGATCAGCTATGAAAACGGCAAACTGAGTGCGCGTTACGTCGAGCCGGGGATCAAGTTCAAAAAGCTGAAACCGCATCCGGAAAATCCGCCGTTGGCATACGGCAATTTCGACGAGCAGCTTTATTTCGTCAATTCCGAGTTTGAACTGCCGAAGATCAGCCAGACAGTCCTCTGGAAATATCTCTACGATGAGGCTGTTAACGGAATTCCTTCTCCGATCAAACTCGAAGAAGGCCGCGAAGTGGTCCGCGTCACCGAAGAAGCTTTCAGATTCTGCGGCCTCAATCCCGCCTCGCTTATCAGGAGATGATGAAAATGAAAAAGTCGCAAATCGCCGCCCAGCTATATTGTTTCCGGGATTTCATCCAGACCGAACGCGGACTGGCCGATACATTCCGGAGACTGCACGAAATGGGTTATGAAGCGGTGCAGCTGACCGCATCGCTGCCGGAAAGCGTCACGCCGGAAAAACTGCTGAATCTGCTCTCCGATCACGGTCTGAAAGCGGTCTCTTCGCATGAAAGCGGAGCGAAAATATTCAATGAGACCGACCGCATCATCGAAAAGCTCCAAGCGCTGGGAATCAGACATCTGGCGTATCCGAGTCCGCATTTGAGTCCGACCGGCGTCGGGAAAGTGATCGATCTGGCCGAAAAACTCAATGCGCTGGCGCTGAAATTCAAAGAACAAGGCATCACGCTGGCCTATCACAATCACGCCATCGAATTCCGCCGTTTCGAAGGGAAAATGATGCTCGACCTGATCTACGAACATGCCCCTGCCCTGCAGGGCGAGATTGACACGCACTGGGTGCAGCGCGGCGGCGGCAATCCGTTGAGCTGGATCAAACGCCTCGCCGGACGCATGGACGTGATCCATCTCAAAGACTACGGCGTAGACACCGCCGAGATCAAGAGTATCTGGTCCAACGTGCCCGTCATGAAACCCGTCGGATCCGGCAATCTGGAATGGGACGCGATCATTCCCGCCGCGGAACAGACCGGCGTCAAGATTTTCGTGGTGGAACATGACAAGGATATCCTTGATCCGTTCGACTCGTTTGCCAGAAGTTTTGCTTTCCTGGCGGAAAATTTCTGCCGCTGAAACGGAGGTTTGCCAATGACCAAAATCCATGTGACGATCTGGAACGAATACAGGCATGAACAGGCGCAGAGTCCGGCCGGAGAATATATCCGGAAGATTTATCCGAAGGGGATTCACGGGTATTTGGCGGAGCATCTTGCCGCGGACGACCTGGAGATCACCCCAGTTTCGCTGGACCAGCCCGAACAGGGACTGCCCGACGAACTGCTGAACCGGACCGATGTGCTGCTCTGGTGGGGACACTGCGCCCATGCCGAGGTCAAGGACGAACTGGTCGACCGGATCCAGAAACGGATCCTCGCCGGCATGGGATTGATCGTGCTGCATTCCGGACATCTTTCCAAGATCTTCCGCCGCATGACGGGCACCGCCTGCCGTCTCCGCTGGCGCGAAGTCGGGGAAAAGGAACGGCTCTGGGTGGTTTCGCCCTCGCATCCGATCGCGCAGGGCATTCCGGAAACGTTCGTCATCCCCAACCATGAAATGTACGGCGAACCGTTCGATATTCCGCAGGACGGCAAGATCGTCTTCATGTCCTGGTTCGAAGGCGGCAACGTGTTCCGCAGCGGCGTGACGTTCGAGCGCGACCGCGGCAAGATCTTCTATTTTTCGCCCGGACACGAAACCTTCCCGGTTTATCATGACCAAGTCATTCAGCAGATTCTGAGCAATGCGGTCCGCTGGGCGGCACCTGCCGGATATGTGCCGGACCGGATCACGCCCCAGCCGGAAGCACCGGAAACGATCCGGACGGAAAATCCGCTGAAAAAGCTGGACACTTCCGCCTTGCATAAATAATCCGGCTCCAGTGCCCCGGCGGCCCCTATGGCCGGGACATGCTCGAATACTGTCAAAAAAGTTTTTTCAGGAAAGTCCGATTACGGGCAAAGGGGAAATCAGACTTTTTTGAAAAATTCGCTTGACAAACCGGAAAAGGATGCTATTTTTTTGTAAAAAGGAAGATTGATTTCTTTTTTATTTTTACAGACGAATGTGACTAGTAACATTCTATAAATTCGAGGTAAAAAACAATGGCGACGCTGGCATCGATATCCAAAGAACTGGGGCTGTCCAAAATGACCGTCTCCCGGGCGTTCGATCCGCGTTTCGCCGATTTGGTCAAACCGGAGACGAGGAAGCGGATCTTCGAACTCTGCCGGGAACAGGACTACCACCCTTCCCTGATCGGACGGTCCTTTTCGACCGGCAAAACGTTCAAGCTCGGGGTGATCGCGGAGGCGGACAAATACTTATCTCTGTTCTCCACCATTTTCTTCAGCGGCATCACCGAGGCGGCACTCGAACGCAATTACACGCCGGTGATGATGTATATTGAGCGGCCGGAATCCTGTATCGACCTGGTCAAGTGTTCCGTCGCGGACGCCTACATCGTCAATACCGCCAATTGGAACCAGCCGCTGGTGGAACTGTTCCGGCAGAAACATGTTCCGGTCATCATTCTAGATCTGATACGGAACCGGGAACTGAATCTGCCGGTGCTTTACCGCGACATCTGCCCCGCATACCGGCAGTTCTGGCAAAATCTGGAGCGGCAAGACTGGAATCGGACCGCATTCATCGGGCGCGGGCAGATCACCGGAAAATGGAACGACCTGCTGCGGTCCGCCCCGCGGGGGGTCACGGTCGATAAAATCATAATCTCCGACGAAGAGGAAAATGTTCTTTTCCACCGGGACAGCGCGCGGGAATTTGCCGAAAAGACGCTTGACCACCTGCGTAAATACAAAATGCTCTGGTGCAGTTCCGACCTGGTCGCGATGGGTATCTGCGACACCTTGAAAAAGCACGGGATCGAACCCGGCAGGGATATTTATGTTGTCGGATTCGACAATCTGGAAGGGGCGATGGCCGATTTTCCCGAATTCGGGCTCACGACCATCGATCCGGGCTGGAAGGAATGCGGCCGAAGGCTGGCTTGGATGGCGCTGGCGCCGCTGGATTCCGGACGGGATATTCCGAAAGAGACCCCATGGCTCCCGGAAGCGGTTTACCGCAAAACTTTTGCCATGCATGAGTCATACCATTGACATATCAAGGAGATCATTAAAATATGGAAAGGGAAATAGACATGAACAAGTTTTCATCTTTCATCTCTCACTTGTCCCGGCGGAATGGGATGAAGTCGGATCAGTCATCATTGCTGCGCGAGTCGAGTTTCACACTGATCGAACTGCTCATAGTGATTGCCATCATTGCCATTCTGGCGGCGATGCTGCTGCCGGCGCTGAACAATGCGCGGGATACGGCCAAGGCAACCCGGTGCGTGGCTCTGCGCAAAAATCTGGGAACACTGGTCATCTTGTATACCGACCAGTCCAGCGGCCGGCTCATGCCAGTGTCATGGGACGGCAAATCAACCACGCAGCGCTGGTATTCGGCCATGTATCAGCTCGGAGTCACCAAACAGAACCGGCTGGACCAATTCATGGGCTGCACCATCCCGGAACCCTCGGCGAACACCAAGACCAAAGGCGAAACGTTGAACTACAACCGCCGCGTGTCCAGCAAAAAGGTCTCGACCGCCAATAATCCTTCCATAAAATACATCATCGCGGATTCCGCTGCGGGGTATTATATGGATGAAACACTGCAATACCGGATTTCCAGCAAATTCAATTCTTCTTCCACCAGCACCTTCGGCTTTTATCCGTGGCACAACCGGCTGTCTGCGGGATCCATGCTTTTCCTGGACGGACACGTGATCAACCTGAAAACGGTGAAACAGGATATCCCGACCAAGACCACCAACTGGTATCTGGACAAGTAATAACGTGAAAAGTGTTTTCCAAATAAAGAAAATTGTAACAGGAATGATCCTGCTGGCAGTCTGCATCGGCGGATTGGCGGCGGAACGGATCATGAAGGAGAAAAAATCCATGGTGCACACGATAGATTCATTCGGTGCGGTCGGCGACGGCAAGACCTTGAACACAGCCGCCATTCAGGCAGCTGTGGACGCGTGCGCCGCTGCAGGCGGGGGAACGGTGGTCGTGCCGCCGGGGACCTACCTCACCGGCACGGTTTTCCTGAAAAGCAATATGACTTTCCGCTTGGAATCGGGCGCGGTTCTGCTGGGCAGTCCGAATATTGCCGATTACTGTTCGGACGACGCATATCCGCAGAACGGGTTCTCCCACGCAGAAGGCTGGTGCGGCGCGCATCTGCTGGTGGCAGTGAAGCAGGAGAATATCACGCTGACCGGACCTGGTGTCATCGACGGCAACTGCGGGGCGTTTTTCGGGGAACGGCAGGCAGAACTCTGGGGCGGCGGTCTGGGCTGGTGCCGCGGGATCCGGACCACCGATCCGGCCAAGGCGGAATTCCGTCCGGGCCAGATGGTCGTGTTCGTTCAATGCCGCAATATCCGGATGAGCGACCTGTCGCTGCGGAACAGTCCATGCTGGACCTGCTTTTTCCACGGATGCGAAAAGGGGCAGGTCCGAGGCGTCACGATCGACAACCCGGTCGACGGCAAAAATACCGACGGAATCGACATCGACTGCTGTTCGCAGGTGACGGTTTCCGACTGCATCATCCGGACCGGGGACGACGGCATCACGCTCAGGGCATCCGGACGGCGGCTGAAAGATCATCCAGCGATATGTGAAGACATCACGATAACGAATTGCGTGCTGGACACCTCGGTTTCCGGATTCCGGATCGGAGTCGGGAACGGTCTGATCCAGAACGCTTCCATTTCCAACATCACGATCAGGTATGCGGGGATCGGTTTCCTGGTGCAGTCCGCCTACGGAACCGCCCGGCAAGGTGTCTCCATCGAAAACATCTCCGTTTCCGGGGTGCGAGGACGTCAGGTCGGATATCCGGTGAGAATCACAGCCGGAGTCTTTCCGGCGCCGGGGAAGACGATCCGCAATATCGATTTCAGCGGCATCCATATGGAATGCTGCGGGAATATCGAAATTTCCGGGGGCGAAGGAGTTGCACCAGACGGCATTTCTTTCCGGAACTGTTCGTTCGACGTGGTCCGCCGGGACCGGCCCTGCCGGGAGGAAAAGCGCCCGAAGGAATTTCTGGATCTGCGCCAATGCGGCACGGTCTCTTTCCTTGATTGTGCCATGAACTGGCACGGTTCCGACCCGGAATGGGAACGGGCCTGCCGGCAGGAAAATGTACGTCAACTGAACCTGAAAGGTTCGGATTTCCCCGACCCGCCGAAAACAGAAAAAGATAAATGAAAGAGGATACCATGAAATTTTTATCGTTCTGTATCTGCTGTCTCGTTCTGCCGCTGGCCGGCATGGAATGGAAACTGGAAGAAATGCAGGTGAAAGCCGCCTCGGCCAAGCATGAATTCGCCGCGAAGGAATTGCAGAAACATCTCGAACTGGCTGCCGGAAAAAAACTTTCCGGTAAGGGGAAATACCGGCTGATCGTCGGCGGCGCGCCGGAAAAAAGGGCGCTCAAACCGGGCGAATCGCGCTGGCAGGTGCAAGGCAATACGATCCGGTTCTTCGGCGAAGACAACCAGGGGCGCGGAACGCTGTTCGCTGTCTACGGTTTTCTGGAAGACAAACTCGGCATCCGCTGGCCGCGTCCAGGCGACGAATATATTTACGCTCCCCATCGTGAAACGGTGATCCTCGCGGAAAACGAATCGTATCAGCGCATCCCGCCGTATCTCTGGACCGGGGTGCGCAACGGCTACTGGAATCTGCGTTACAACCATTCCGCCCCGGAAGAACTGCGCATCACGGAGGAGGAAGCCGCGGCGGGCACGAAAGACATTATGATCTTCCGTCTGCGGATGCGGCACGGCAGGTCCGGCCGGCGGATCTCCTACGGACACGCATTCGTCAAATGGGTGGACCGTTTCGGCAAGACGCATCCGGAATATTTTGGACTGAGCCCGTATGGCACCCGCGGCGTGCCGGAACATCAGAAGAAATATGCCAAGCTGTGTCTGTCCAACCCGGCGGTGATCGATCAGATCGTGGAGGACTGGGTGAAGGCCGGGAAGCGGAAATACCTGAACGTCTGCCCCAACGACGGCACGCCCGGATTCTGTCATTGTCCGGACTGCATGAAACTGGACGTGCGGCTGCCGGGCGAGAACTTTTACGCGCACCTGACCGACCGCTACCTCAATTTCTGGAACCGGATCCTGGACAAGGTGCTCGCGATCAACCCGGACGCGATGCTGGTGACGTATGTTTACACCTATTACCGACATGCGCCGCGCCGCGAACGGATCAAATATCCGGACCACATCATCTGCGGGCTGGTGCCTTCGCTGATGGAAAATTCCGGACCGCTGTTCGAAGCCTGGCGGAAAGTCGGGATGAAACATTGTTTTCTGCGTCCGAACGACCTTTGCTACAACAGCGGCATCCCCCGCGGGCTGGAAAAGCGGATCTACGACAAATACCAGCAGGTGCGGCAGTTCCACATCATCGGCACAGATTATGACGGCTCGCCGGGGAACCGGGCGATGGATCTGGAAGTCTATGTCGCATCGCGCATGATCGCCTTCCCCGAACTTAGTTTCGAAACCCTCGCGGAAGAGTATTATTCCACCTTCGGTGCGGCGGCGCCGGTCATCCGGGAGTTCTACGAACACCGCCGCAAACTCGGTGAAGCCGCGATCCTGCGGAAAAAGAAATCGCTTCAGACTGCGAAGAAGATCCTGCTGGACGACTCCGAGATCGGGGTGGTGAACACGGCGGAAGACCAGGTCAAAACTTTGCAGGAAGGCCGTGCGATCCTCGACCGTGCCCCCGTCGACCGGCTGACTCCGTATGCGGCGAAACGGCTGGCCGACCTGAAGCTGATGCAGGATCATGCGATCCTGATTGCCCGCTTCATAGCCGAAGGGGAACTCAAAATGGCGGGAAAACCCTCACAGCTGGAAACCGCTGCGCAGGCGCTCTTGCATTTCAGACTCCGGCATAAAAAGGATTTCCCGCAGAACTGGGGAACTCTATTCGGACGGGATGAATCCCGTTTCTGGAAACTGACCGATTATTACCAGCAGCAGGTCGCCAAAAATACCGTCTCTGTGAACGACCCCGCGGCAGGGTGGCGCAGTTCTTTCGACCTTCCTTCCCTGGATGGCTGGACGAAACGCGCCGGATTCGGCGGCATCACCAACGCTGAAGCCTCGTTCGACCGTTACAGTCTGGAGATCCTGCCGATGACGCAGGGCAAGACTGTGATCTGGCGTCCGCATGTGCCCGTCACGCCCGGTGCAACCTACAAACTCTCGTTCGATGTCAAGGCAACGGGCCCCCATGACGGTGTCAGGATCCGGGTGGTCCGCAATGGCAAAACGTTCAAGACACTGACCAACAAGGCGGAACCGGGAGAATTCTGGAAAACTGCGGAAACCACCCTGAAAGTTCCGGCTGACACGAAGGAACTGACCTTCTATCTGAATGCAGGCAAATCGGAAGCCAAACGCTGGGTTGACAATATCCAATTCATCCGCCAGCAATGAGGATCGGTGCTGTGATGGATGACGGAAAGGTGCATCTTTCCTCTCCGTGTCCATCCGCAGCGGCGGGGTTCAGATCTGCCGGCGGTAATCCTGCGGGGTTTTGCCGCAATGGTCCCGGATCACTTTGCAGAAATAATTGCATTGACGGAAGCCGGAACTCGCTGCGACTTCCGACACCGGGATCAGCGTGGTGCGCAGCAGGTCGAGCGCATGACGGATCCGGCACTGTGTCAGATATTCCAGCGGCGTGGTGTTCAATTCCCGGCGGAACAGCCGCAGCAGCGTCGTGCGGTGGAGACCCGCCGCTGCGGCCAGCGAATCCACATTGAAATCCGGATCGGCAAAATGTGTCCGGATCAACCGCAGACATTCCGGCAGGATCCGGCTGCCGCCCTCGGGTTCCGTTCCATTGCCAGGCAGACGGACGATCAGTTCGGTATACAGCGCCACGGTGCGGCGGAGCGCACCATCCGTGCCGAGGATCAGATTCCGCGCGATTTCTTCGTAAAGCTGCACGGGACATTCCCCGGTCGGCAATGCGCCGGCGGGATAGCCGAAGGACAGCATGAAATCCGCCGCGTGCGGACCCTCGAACGTCGCCCAGTAAATTTCCGCACCGGATCCGGAAAGCACCGTCTTTTTCCGATGTTCCCCGGGCAATTTGTAGAGGCTTTCTCCCGCGGTCAGGGTAACCATGCCGCCGCGCTGTTCGATCTCGCATTCGCCGCTGGCCACGGTGCAGATCTCCACGGCGTCGATCCCGGCAATGTCCTCCTGAGGACCGGCCTGAGCATAATTGTTGGTCCCCACGGAACGCGGCAGAAACGGCAGCGGAACGCCCGGCTCGGTCTCACGGCGGATCACTTTGATCATCGGTTTTTCCTTTGCAACATTATTATATCAAATTGCATCCAATATATCATTGAATTATTCCGAAATCAAGTCTATATTGACACCAAAACCAAAAGGAGGAGCAATCATGCGGAATTTCGACCTGAACGGCCTGTGGAAATTCAGTTTTTACGCGAACACGAAACTGGAGGAAATGAACCCTGCGGCGGAGCAGCCGTCCGGCTGGATGACCGTGCCCGGTTGTTTTGACTGCATGCCGCATCAATATTGTCAGCGCGGCTGTGCGGTTTATTCCCGCACTTTCACACTCGAAGAAAACTGGCAAAGCGCCTGGCTGCGGATCGACGGCATGGGACTGCGCGGCAGTTTCTTCATCGACGGACGTCCGCTCGGCAAGTATGCATTGCCCTACTCCGCTTTCGAACTTGAAATCGGCGCACTGAGCGCGGGCGGACACTGCATCACCGCACTGCTCGACAACAATTTCGATCCGGAAAAAATGAAGCTTTTCCTGCCGAATTATGATTTCTATGCCTTCGGCGGCTTCTATCACGGTGTCTCCCTGAGACTGAGCAAAGAAAAGAATCCGCTGGACCGGGTATTTGTCCGGACCGTGGACTACCGGACCGGAAAACTGAATCTGGAATTCGTCTTCAAGCACGGAACGCCGAAAAAATTCAAGGTCAAACTGTCGATCAACGGTGAAGCGGAAAAAGAATATGAGATCACGGACGGGAAACTCGATCTGGAACGGCCCGACCTGCGGCTTTGGTCGCCGGATTCGCCCGCGGTCCACACTCTGCGCGCAGTCATCGGCACGGACGCGGTGACGGAAACTTTCGGCATCCGCGAGATTTGCACCCGGGGCAAAAAAATCCTGCTGAACGGTGAAGAGATTTATTTGAAAGGATTCAACCGGCACGAAAGCGCACCGATCAGCGGAGCAGCGACCACCAGTCAGCAGATGCTTACCGATCTGCAGCACCTGAAATCGCTGCATGCCAATTTCATCCGCGGCTGCCACTATCAGCAGTCGCAGGAATTCCTGGATATGTGCGACCAGATGGGATTTCTGGTATGGGAAGAAAGCCTCGGCTGGGGCAATACTCCGGAACAGATGAAGGACAGCGAATTCCTAGCGCAGCAGATCGAACAGACCCGGCTGATGGTGCGCAGCAGTTTCAACCATCCGAGCGTGATCATCTTCGCCTTCCTCAACGAGAACCATTCCTTTGCCGATGAAGGAGTGGAGATCTGCCGCAAGCTCGCGGAGACGATCCGAGCGGAAAAATCGGGTCGGCTGGTAACTTTCGCCTGCTGCTGGAATCTGAAGGACCGGGCGCTGGAATATATGGATGTGCTGACTTTCAACACCTATCCGGGGTGGATCCAAGTATCTTACGATCAAGATCCGCTGGATGAGATCGCGCCGAATCAGGAAAAAATCCTGGCTTATCTGCATGAACACCACGCCGGCAAAAAGCCGATCATCGTGAGCGAAATGGGCTGCTGCGGCATTTACGGACAGCATGACGAAGCCGGAGCGCAGTGGACCGAAGAATTCCAGGCGGGATATCTGGCAAAAGTCATCGACACGGTGACCGCTTCGCCGGAGATCGCGGGGATCACGCTGTGGCAGATGAACGACGCCAAAAGCTATCTCCGGTCGGGTTCCATGATCCGCTGCAAACCGCTGGCTCAGAATCTGGCCGGCGTTTACGACCAGTACCGCCGCCCGAAACTGGCGGCCCGCACCGTTGCCGAAAAATTCGAAAACATCAAATAACAGGAGAAGAAAAAAATGAACAAAACGATCAAAGTCGCGTATCTGCCGCTGACCAAAGCCAACTGGACCAATCCCGAACTGGAAAAAGCCCGTGCCGAGGCACGGAAATTTCTGGCCTCGCTGCCTGGCGTGAGCGTGATCGGCGGGGAGAAAATGATCGAAGATGAAGCCGGCGCCATGGCGGAACTGGAACACTGCAAGGCGGAACACGCCGACCTGGTGGTGGCGCATCTGCTCTCGTTCGCGCTCGGCGTGGTCCTGCCGCGTTTCGCCCGGGCACTGCATACGCCGGTGGTGCTGTGGTCGATCCCGGAACCGCCCCCGAACGGCGGCCGGCTCCGCGCCAATTCCTTCTGCGCCGCCAACATGAATTCGCATATCCTCTACAAACTTTACATTCCGTATTTCAACGTGCACGGCGAGATCAGCGATCCGGCCACCGCCACGCAGCTGGAACGTGCGGTCAAAGTCACGCGGACCCTCGCCAGACTGCGGGAACTGCGGATCGGTTCGGTCGGCGGCCGCGTGCCGGGCTTTTTCACCTCAGATTACGATGAGATGCTGCTGCGCAACCTGATCGGACCGGAAGTGGTTCCGCTGACCGCGCTGGAGGCCGCCGCGCTGGCCAGAGACATGTCCGCGGACAAGATCGCCGAAGCGAAGAAGATCCTGCTCGGCGACGCCGCACTCCATGCCTCCGACGCGCCCACCGATGAACAGTTCAATAAATCGGCGGCGCTTTTTGCGGCCGTCCGGGAGATGGTCTCGAAATATCTGCTGGATGCCGTGACCTTGCGCTGCTGGCCGGAAGTGATCGCCGACGAAATGTACGGCATCACGCTCTGCTCGACCATCGGACATCTGAACAACCACGGCACGCTGGCGGTGTGCGAAGGCGATGTGTATGCCGCTGTCACCCTGTTCGCCCTGCGGGAACTGACCGGCGAAACGCCGTTCTTCTGCGACCTGATCAAACTGGACGGCGATTATGGTGTGGCATGGCATTGCGGCGCAGCGCCCTGTGCGCTCTGCAAGCCGGGCTGCGTGCCGGAGATCCGGCGCAGTTCCACGGTCGGCGGAGGCGGCGTGAAAGGCTGTGTCTGCGAATTCCCGCTCAAACCGGGCCGCGTCACGTTTGTCCGTCTCGGCGAAACGCGCGACGGCAGTTCCTTCCGGATGCTGATCACCACCGGCGAAGGGATCGACACCGACCTGTTCGTGCGGGGCAATCCGCTGAAGGTGAAATTCGATGCCGGGTGCGATGCACTGCGCAATGAACTGCTGACCCACGGCTGGGAACACCATTTCTCGATGGCTTACGGCGACCTGACCGAAGAACTGCTGGCACTGGGCCGCGCCTGGAATATCGAAACCACAGTCATCCGGTAACGGAACAGCGGATCAGGCGGTTTCTTCCACCGGTTTGGCAGTCTTGGGAATGCGGTTGCGCGCCTTGGGGAATTTGCCGTAGAACGAGGCGGCGCGTTCGTGAATGTTTTCCAGGTGGCGGGAAATCTTGCGCATTTCCTCGATCAATTCCAGGAAAAGCATCCCGACCTGGGGCTTGCATTCACCGTTGCTGATGCGGGCGAAATGCTTGGTCTCGGAAGTGTCGAGCATGATCTGCATGCGTTCCTGCACTCTGGCCGCCTGGATCCCATATTCCGCGGACGGTTCTTCCAGCATCTTGATCGTGGCATGGGCGAGTTCCCCGAGCGTGTCGTGGAGCTGGTCGTATTCCTTTTCCGCACCGGGACTGAAATGCAGGTCCTGCTCCAGCAGACGCAGGATCGTGCTGTGAATGATCTCGGCATGGTCGCCGATGCGTTCGACGTCGTTGGTGCAGTGCAGCAGCATGGGGATCTGTTCGGATTCCTTGGCGCTGAGGGAACGGAGCATCAGTTTGGAAAGATATTCGGTGATGGCTTTCTGACGCCGGTCGATATCGGCCTCGCGCTGTTCGAGCTGTTTTTCCACGGCCTGATTGCGTTCGTCATTGCGGTTGTAGACGCTGAGGGCGCAGTCGATCATCTTCCAGGATTTCTTCAGCATTTTGCGCAGGGCGCTGGCGGTCTGGGTCAAAGCGATGGCGGGCGTGCTGAGCAGGTGGGGCTCCAGCCGTTCGAACACCACCTGGGAGAGTTCTTTGACCGGGAGCAGCTTTTCACAGAGTTTGGCCAGCAGCCCGATGAAAGGCAGCCACAAGATCGTGGTGCAGACGTTGAAGATAGTATGGGCATTGGCAATCTGGCGGGGTATGCCGGCGCCGAACGAAAGAAATTCCACCAGCTTCAGAAACACCGGTTTGCCGTCAATGGTGAACCATAACGAGACCATGATGACCAGCGCTCCGATGGTATTGGCCAGCGTATTGGCCAGGGCCGCCTGTTTCGCGATCCGGTTGGCGGTGATCGCGGCCAGCTGCGCGGTCACCGTGGTCCCGATATTGGCGCCCATGATCATCACCAGCGCAGTATGGATATCGATCAGGTTGGCCGTGCCGAGCGCCACCAGCACGCCGGTGCAGGCGGAACTGCTTTGCATGGCAATGGTCGCAAACGCGCCGATCGCCAGCGCTCCCAGCATCGGCATCAGCGGCATGACGCCGTTGACCGGCTGGCAGTTGACCGACTGCAATGCTTTGACGAACGGTTCGTAATGGGAAAGCGCATGCAGTTCATTGCTCATGGTCATCATGCCGAGGAAAAGGAACCCCAGCCCCAGGATCGTGTCGCTCCAATTGGATATCTTCCGGTTCGGGATGAATGAGAAGACCAGGCCGATAATGATCGACGGCATGATGATCCAGTTGAGGTCGAACGCCACCAGCTGGGCGGTCACCGTGGTTCCGATATGCGACCCCAGGATCAGACCGATCGCCTGCACCAGCGTCAGCAGTCCGGCGTTGACGAAGCCGACCACCATGACCGTGCTGGCACCGGAGGACTGGATCACACCGGTCACCACCGCGCCGGTCGCCACCGCGACAAAACGGTTGGCGGAAAACATTCTCAAAATGGAGCGCATCCGCTCCCCGGCGACCCGGTGCAGGCCGCTGCTCATCAACTTCATCCCGAAAATAAAGATGGCCAGACCGCCCATCACCTGGATAACATTCATCAAATTCATGCGGAAATCTCCCAAACGAATAAATATATGGTAATATATACCCGGAAAGTGCATTTTTCAATTTGACTTTTTGGTTATCTTGGCTATATTGCTGATACCACGTCAAAAACGAAGCAAGAAAAGGAGTTTTTCGAAATGAAGACATGGCTGACGGCCCTGGCGGTACTGATCGGTTTTTTTGTGATCGGCGGAATCTGTTTCCTGCTGGGGATGCAGAACGGCAACACTTCCATCCTGACCGTGGAACGGTTCGGATCCGGCAGCAGGAAATGCAAGACCGCCAATGGTGACGAGTTCTCATTTGTGGGCTATGTCCGCGGACGCAGCCAGTATACTCTGAAAAACAAATACGCTGCTTTCGTGTCCAAGGTCCGCGTCTATTCCTACCGCCGGGTGAAAAAAGGCGACGTGATCCTGGAATATGACGACCACAGTCTCCGCACTTCCATCGAAAAGATCGAACACAGCATAGCCGAACAGCAGAAGGTCGTGGAACGCAAGCAGCTGAATCTGGTTATGACCAAACTCGATCCGCTGCCGTCGGAATACCGGAACCTGGTCTGGAAACGGAAAATCGCGCAGGAAAACCTGGAACGTTCCGCGCATGAATTCAAGGTGTATCAGCGGCTGCACGGCAGCAAGATCGTGACCGATCTGGCCTTCCGCGAAAAGAAAGAGGCTTTCAAGAATTCCGAGGCGGAAGTTCGGAAAATGGACGAAGACATGAAGATCCTCAAGCAGGGACTGGCGGATTTTTATGTCAAAACCGCGGAAATCGAACTCGCCGAGGCGGAAACCAAACTGAAGGACCTGAAGGACGAACTGGCACTGCTCAAAGAGGAAAAAAAGTATTACCGGATCGTTTCGCCGATCGACGGCTGCTGCATCACCAATTCCGATACGGTCGGCGGCTATGATGCCGTCGGCACCTCCGCCGCGGAAGTCCACCGCGACGACCGCAAACTGCTCTATGCCTATTGTCCGGAACGTTATATCCAGTATGTCCGCGAAGGCCGAACCTACCGCTTTGTCAGCAACCAGTATCCGGATGACAAACAGGGTTTCGAAATGAAATGCTTCGAGATCAAGAAATCCCGTTACCAGTATGGCGACGAAAGCTTTTTCCTGGTCAAATGCCGGCTGGTCAAAGAGCCCAATCCGCTGCGGATCGGCTCGATCGGTTCTCTGGTGGTGCCGAAATCAAAACCCGAACCCGCGACTGCCGAAAGCAAAGAAGCAAAGAAATAAACGGCGGACAGGCCAAATAAGCCGGATAGGCAAAATAAGACTTATTCGGCAAAAAGGCCGGCGGGGAGCTTGCCCTGGAACTGACCGGCGGCGACATCCGGAAAACGGATCGTGGTGACCCAGTCCTTGCCGCTGAGGATCAGCTTGCTGACAAACCAGTAATCATTGTCCTTCTTGAACGCGGCGGCTTCCAGTTTGCGGAACGGTTCCTTTTCATTCTTGCGGAACCATTCGCCCTGCAGCGGGAAGAAATATTCACAGCTGATCTTGACTTTCACCCGTTCGGATTTGTCTTTGGAGATGAGCGTGAAGACGCGGCAGGGCTGTCCGCGGACGGTCTCCGGCTCATGTTCTTCGAGGAAGTCCCAATACAGGAAACTCATGGCGAGATCCTCGGGAGTGATGCCGTAAATGCCGATCTGGGGCTTGATCCCGTCGGGGATCCTGGTTTCGACGCTGGTGGCGCTGTCCTTGCCGTAGGACTGGCCGATCGTATAGATCTCGTTGCCGTTGAAGCGGATCTGGGCGAGCGTACGGACAGGGGTGAAAAAGATCCCCATTTCGATTGCGGCCTTGACGGTCCGGGCATTGTCGCGTCGGTGCTGGGCGGAACCTTTCATGGATGCCCAGGAATCGCGGCCGGGGGGATTGCGGACGCGGGCGAGAAAATCCTGCGGTTTCCATTTTTCCGGCGGCAGGGAATCGTTTTCCGCTGCCGAGAGGAACAGGGAACAGAACAAACCTGCGATCATGAGGGGGAGAAGGAGAGCTTTCATTCGGCAGTTCCTTTCCGGACGTTTTTCCTCCGGGGTGCGGCAGACTTTTTCGCCGGGGCCTTCGGCGGTTTGGTCAGCATGATCTTGAGTACCTGGGAAATCTCTGAGACGAACGTGAATTTGACCTGCCGGAGAACATCTTCGGGCACATCCTCGAGGTCCTTGCGGTTTTCTTCGGGGAGGATGATATTGGTGATGCCGGCACGGAGGGCGCCGATGGATTTTTCCTTGACGCCGCCGATGGCGGTGACTTTGCCGCGGAGATTGATCTCGCCGGTCATGGCGTAATCATGGCGGACGGGGTTGCCGGTCAGCAGGGAAACCAGTGCGGTGGCCAGCGTGATGCCGGCGGAGGGTCCGTCCTTGGGCGTGGCGCCGTCGGGCACATGGATATGGAAATCGTTCTTGTCGAACACGGAGGACTTGATCCCGAGTTCTCTGGCATGGCCCTTGACGTAACTGAATGCGGCCATGGCGCTTTCCTTCATGACATTGCCGAGCGAGCCGGTGAGTTTGAGTTCGCCTTTGCCGGGCATCATGGCGGTCTCGACCTGGAGGATGGTGCCGCCGACACTGGTCCAGGCCATGCCGGTGGCGACGCCGACCTGCGGCTCGCTCATGGCTTCATCCATCAGGAATTTGCGGGCGCCGAGCAGACGGTGGATCTCTTCGGCATCGACGACAATGGGCTGATCCTGATCCTTCAGCTCGCCTTCAACGATCTTGCGGGCGAGTTTGCGGCAGAGCTGTCCGAAAGTACGTTCGAGCTGCCGGACGCCGGCCTCGCGGGTATAATAACTGATCAGTTCATCCGTGGCATCGGAAGTGAACGAGACATTTTTTCCGGCGAAACCGTTCTCCTCGAGCTGCCGGGGGATCAGGAACTGTTCGGCAATATGCTTCTTTTCAGTGGCGGTGTAGCCGGGCAGCCGGATCACATCCATGCGGTCGAGCAGCGGGCCGGGAATGGTGTCGGAAATATTGGCGGTGGCGATGAACATGACCGAACTGAGGTCGTAATCGACTTCGAGATAATGATCGCTGAACGAGAAATTCTGCTGGGGATCGAGGACTTCGAGCAGAGCGGAAGCGGGATCGCCGCGGAAATCGTTGCCGAGCTTGTCGATCTCGTCCAGCATGAAAACGGGATTGGAGGAACCGGCTTTCTTCATGCCCTGGATGATGCGTCCGGGGAGAGCGCCGATATAGGTGCGGCGGTGACCGCGGATCTCAGCCTCGTCGCGGACGCCGCCGAGAGAGATCCGGACGAATTTTCTGCCCATGGCTTCGGCGATGGACTTGCCGAGGGAGGTCTTGCCGACGCCGGGAGGACCGATGAAGCAGATGATCGGGGCCTTGCGGTTGTTCTTCATCTGCAGCACGGCCAGGAATTCGAGGATCCGTTCCTTGATGTCCTTGAGGCCGTAATGGTCGCGGTCGAGGATCTTTTTGGCTTCGCCGATATCGAGCCGGTCTTCGGTGAACTGGTTCCAGGGGACGGAAAGGATCCAGTCGATATAGGTGTAGGCGATATTGTATTCGGCCGCGGCCTGGGGGATCATTTCGAGACGTTCGATCTCCTTGTTGAGGACTTCGACGACATTCTCGGGGAGATCGAGTTTGCTCATGCGTTCCTGGATCCGGACGATGTCGGGATTGCCGCTGCCTTCGCCGAGTTCCTCCCTGATGGTGCGGAGCTGTTCGCGGAGAAAGAATTCCCGCTGGGATTTGCTCATGGCGTTGTGGACCTGGGACTGGATCTCGGAGCCGAGTCGCAGGACCTCGACTTCACGGTTCAGCAGAATGGTCATCAGATGCAGACGGTCCTGCAGTTTTTCCATGGTGAGGATCGCGAGTTTTTCCAGATTGGAGAAATTCACGGAATCGGCGATCAGATCCACGATCCGGACATTGTCGGTCAGATTGATGATGGCGATTTTCAGCTCCTCGGGGAAGTTGGGAGAGAAGGTGGTGATCTCCTGGAACTGTTTGACGGCATTGCGGACCATGGCGGCAGTTTCGATGCTGTTGTCTTCCGGCTGGACGATCTTGCGGACCTTCAGCAGAGGACTGTCTTCGGAAACCGGGCCTTCATACCGGATCCGTTCCAGACCGCGAAGCAGGATACGGACGGTGCCGTCGGGGAACTTGAGGGTCTTGACCAACCGGCAGAGCACGCCGATACTGGAAACGTCATGATCATCGAGCTTGAAAGAAGTCACGTTCAGTTCAATGCCCTGAACTTCGGAAACATCTTCATTTTTGGGCATTTCGGGAAAAACGGCGATAAGGCGTGAACCGGAAGCGGCTTTTTCCGCCCTGGCAATATTGCCGGGGTTGTCCAGGACCAGCGGGGTCAAGGCAAACGGGAAAAGGATCGTCCCCGGCTGCGTGATCGCCAGCGTCTCAACGACATCATCAGTCATGCCGGTATTTTCATCAATATCATTCATAAGAAATCCTCACTTTCTGAACATGCATCATAATGGTAAGAGACTGTAATACGGTTTTTCCGTTTTGCAATCCCGAAACATAAAAAAATTGCTGTTTTTTCCGATCCGGTATCGATCCGGATAATCAAACAGACAGCGGTCCGGGGGAAAAGTTCACTGTCCGGAGAGTTCCTGAGCTTTCTGCTCCGGGAACACAGTACCGACGCTGACGATCAGTTTCATGGCATCGGAGACACTCATTTTCAGGAAAATGCACTTGTCCCTGGGAATCATCAGGAGGAAACCGCTGGTGGGGTTCGGGGTGGTCGGCATGAAAATACTGACCACCGGTTTCCCCAGCTGTTCGGTGATTTCACAAGGTTCGGTATTCTCATTGGTGAGGAAACCGATCGCATAGGAGCCGGGCATCGGGTATTCGAACAGGACGACCTGATGGAACATGCCGCCGCTGGTGGTCTGCATGGCATCGGCGATCTGTTTGCAGGTGGAATAAATGAAACTGACCAGAGGCAGATGCATCAGGAGTTTCTGTCCCAGTCCGATCAGCCGCCGGCCCAGGGTCAGCTTGGCCAGCTGTCCCACCAGCAGCAGGACCACTATCATGAAAAACAGAGCCAGGATCCGAATCCCCTGTCTCACCCAGAACGAGGAAGCTTCGCCTTCCATTCCCGGCAGTTTCAGTTTAGCCGCCAGGCCGATGGCCCAGACGGTCAGCACATCATAGATCCACCAGCTCATCCAGACGGCAACCAGGAACGGGACCACCACCAGCAAACCGGTAAACAGCAGATTCTTCATCCGATTGAGAAAACTTTTATCCGACATGGACTTCCTCCCCTTTGATCTTGAGTTTAAGTATCTTCCGTTTATCCGCCTTGAGGATCAGCGCAGTCAGGCCGCAACCCTCAAAATGGAAATGCTCGCCTTCCTCGGGAATCCGGCCGAGTTCGGCGCAGATGTATCCGCCGATGGTGTCGGCGGCATCCGTATCGGGAATATCGGAATCCAGGATCTCGTTGACTTCCGAAATGAGGGTCCTCGCTTCGAAGATCACGGAGCCGTCCGGCATCAGCCGCGGTTTGATCTTGCCGGTCTCCTCGGTATCATATTCATCCTGCACATCGCCGACGATCTCTTCGATGATGTCTTCGAACGTGACGATCCCGGAAGTGCCGCCGTATTCATCGATGATGACGGCGAAATGGTTATGGAGACGCCGGATCTCTTCGAGCAGGTCGCCGACTTCCTTGGATTCCGGAATGAAGAGGGGCTTGTGGGAGAGCTGGTCCAGAGTCTTTCCGGCGATGGCCCGTTCATCGATGAAATCCTTGGCATAAATGATGCCCTTGATCTCATCGACGGAACGGCCGTAGATCGGGATGCGGCTGTGTCCGGTGGCAATAAACTTCTTTTTGGCTTCCGCGATGGAAGAAGAGGCGGGGATGGCTTCGATATCGACGCGGGGGGTCATGATCTCGCGGACGGACATGTCGCCCAGGTCCAGGATGCCCTTGATCATCCGCTTTTCGCCCTCTTCGAGATTGTCGTTCTCATGATCGCCGTAGTTTTCCACGACCGAGAGGATCTCGTCTTCCGAACTGACGATCTGTTCCGGAGCTTCTTCATCGCGCCAGTCCTCGGCATTTTCGCGGAGTTTGCGGCTGAGCAGAGTGAACGGCAGAAGGATGGTGTTGGCCAGGAGGAGGATGGCGGGGATGGTGATCCGCAGGACCCACAGGTCGGAGCGGTAAAGCAGAAGGAGAGCCAGGATCTCGCCGACCGACCAGTAGATGATGATCGCGCCGATGATGAACGGGACCTGCCATTCCTGCGCGATATGGCCGATCTTATGATGGACCAGCATCAGGGTGAACATGCCCAGCAGGGCCACCAGGATGAACAGGAGCAGTTTGAACACGGCACGGATCGAATCGGATTTTTCGAGCCAGTGGTTCAGCCGTGCGGCCAGTTCCGGCTCTGAATCCTCCAGTTTCATGATCTGCCCGCCGGACAGCCGGTCAAATGCTTCGAACGCGGTGAACACGATCAGGAAGAGAATAAAACTGATGATCGAAGTTGTTAAAGCCAGGGTCATGATTCTCCATCCGTCAGAGGACACGGAAAAACCGTATCCAGGTTGAAAATTTCACTGAGGCGGCGGAGTGATGCCCTTTCCCGGCGGCGCATGACCCTTTTCAGTTCCGGCTTCAGATCGTCCTCGCCGGCGGCATGCAGCAGTCCGTGCACCAGATAAAGCGTCAGTTCGCGGGAATAAGGGAGACTGCGTCTGGCCGCTTCCCGCGCCGCCACCGCGGGACAGATGATGATCTCCACTTCGACATCTTCCGCACCGTCCCCTGTTTCCGGCAGGACCTCCGGCGACTGCCGGTAATCGAAACAGATCACATCAGTGGGTCCGGTATGGCCGACATATGCCTGATTGATTTCCGCCATTTCGCTTTCGGAAACCCAGGAAAGAGAGAGCAGACTGCGGACGCCGCTGCCGGTCACTTCGGCAGCAGCTGACGCCAGTTTCAGGACCTGCTTCCTTTCAGGACGCGGAAACGTCTTTTCCGGCCGCCATGAATAAATCGTCTTCATCTTTTCTGTCATCCTTGGGGTATGCGATCCGCCCGTGGAACATGGTTTTAAGAGAGTTGATGATACTGTTCCGGATAATGGTCAGTTCGTGCATAGTCAGTTCCGAATTATCCAGCTGACCGTTCCGGATCTTGCCGCGGAAGATATCGTTCACCAGCTGGGAAAGGGTTTCCTCGGTCGGCTTCTCCAGACTGCGTGAAGCCGCTTCGCAGCAGTCCGCCAGCATCACCAGACAGATCTCCTTGTCGCTGGGAAGGGGTCCGGGATAACGGAAATCGGTCTGCAGGATGTTTTCACCGGGATGCAGCTGCTGTTCCTTTTTATAAAAGTAGGCGATGACATCATTGCCGTGATGCTGGGTGATGGTATCATAGAGCAGATGCTTGAGCTTATATTTCCGGGCCAGTTCCGGCCCGTGTTTCGCCACATGGCTGCGGATGATGATGGCACTCATCTTCGGATCCTGATCCTTGTGCATATCGCGGCCTGGACTGTTTTCAATGAAATATTCGGGCTGGACCAGTTTGCCGACATCATGGAACATGCCGCATACACGTGCTTTGACCGGATCCAATCCGGCTTCCTCGGCCGCTTTCTCGGCCAGGAGGGAAACCATCAGGCAGTGGTGATAAGTGCCCGGCGCTTTCAGCTGCAAATCCTTCAGCAGCGGATGATTGAAATCATAAAAAGCCTGCAGCGACATGGGGGTCGTAACATCAAATAACATTTCCTGCAGATACACTCCGATCTGGGCCAGGGAGGCAGTCAGCAGACCAGTCACAAAGGGAAACACCGTCATCCAGAAAATCAGCCGCAGAGTTTCCCTGTCCTGAACTTTCAGGGAAAAATCCTTGTCCATGATCTTAAGGTAAAAAATCAGGACGGTAAGCAGGGCAGTCAGCCAGGTGCCGTAAAAGGCACGCAGGAAAAAAGTCCTGGAATTCTGGACTTTGCGGACCGCCATAGCGCCGCCTGCGCTGATCAGCAGACCGTTGAAAAACATCTGGAACGGATTGACCATCTGCAGAGCAGTGACGATGGAAACAAACAAACCGGCAAAAAGAGCAGGACGGGCGCCGAAAAGCACCGAAATCATCACGGAAGCAAAACCGACGGGCATGACGAAATACATCAGCTCCCGGCGCGGCATCTGATATCGTTCAGACAAAATCAGGAAAACATCCATGGACAGCCGGTTCAGCAGCAGCGCGGCAATGATGACCAACCCCAGCTGCCAGAGCTTGATGTTGCTTTTGACAAAAATCGGCTGGACCCGGAACAGATACAATCCCAAAGACACGATCAGGGCCAGACAGAACAGGAGATTTTCACCGACCAGGTTGTAGATCTCCTTGCTACCTCCATGTTTTTTCTGTTCGTCCCGGTAGTTCGAAAGAATGCGGCGGTCTTCTTCGCTGACGATTTTTCCTTTCGGCAGGAGGATCACATTCTTATGAATCGTTTTTTTGATTTTACCCACCGATTCTCGGATTTCCTGTTTCCGGCTGTCCGTGAATTTCTGGTCGAAAGAGAGGTTTCCCTCGCCGAATACCTCCTTCATGCAGAGATCAAAATGCCGCCGGATGGATTCCAGATCCGGACTTTGATAATTCTGAAGCATTTCATTGACGATCTGCCGGGCAGCAGTTTCCGGTGTAAACAGTTTTTCCGCTTTCATCTGATGCCGGCGGTTTCTCGGATCAATGATTTTGACGACCGCGCCATTATGCCGCTGCCGTCCGAGCTTCTGATTCGGATTCAGCACGCCTTCGCGAAGGATATTTTCGATCAGGTCGTCCAGTTTCTGTTTCAGGACCGGGTTGTCAGCTATGCCCAGCAGGAAATTCAAAGTCGGCTTGTCCAGATTCTCAACTCTCGCCTGAATTTTATTGCCGGGCTCCGGGCGGAAGGTTGCGCTGCGTTTTTCCAGTTCCTCCCTTTTGCGCGCGGCGGCAATCAAATCCTGATATCGCCGTATCATGCGGTCTGTCTCAACCTGGTCGATCCGGTAATAATCCGGTTCTTCGGCTACTTGTTTGTCGGCCAGTTCATTGCTTTTCTGCAGGTCCTCAACCTCAAAATCAAAATCGGCATAGATATTTGCAGGGGCTTTCTGGTCTTTCTGCAGATCCAGAATAATATCCACGGGATGCGGAGCCACCACTACGTACAAACTCACGATCAGGATCAGCAGCAGAAGCACAATGGCAAAAAAACTGGAGCGGTCAAAGAAACCGGCAATCCCGTTTCCCATTTTCGGATCTTGTTCTTCAGTCATGGTTTATTTCTCCTCCCGGTTTTCATCACCAGGTTCATCATGATAAGCATTGATTATTTTTTCCACCAGGGAATGACGGACCGCATCATGCGAAGTAAAGCGGCAGATCCGGATCTCCTCGATCGGCTCCAGACGGCGGACCGCCTCCGGCAGCCCGGACGCCTTGCGGCCCGGCAGGTCCGTCTGGGTAGGATCGCCCGCCACCACGCATTTGGACCGGAACCCCATGCGGGTGAGAAACATCAGCATCTGTTCGCGGGTGGTGTTCTGGGCCTCATCCAGGATCACAAAGGCATTGTTCAAGGTGCGTCCGCGCATAAATGCCAGCGGCGCCACCTCGATGATCCCGCGGTCCAGCAGATCGGCGGATTCATTCATTTCCATCATATCATACAGGGCATCATAGAGCGGCCGGAGATAGGGATTGATCTTCTCTTCCAGTTTTCCGGGCAGGAACCCCAGGCTTTCGCCGGCTTCCACAGCCGGACGAGTCAGGATGATCCGTTCGAAATGTCCGGCCAGAAATTCGGAAACCGCCAGAGCCATCGCCAGATAAGTCTTGCCGGTGCCGGCCGGACCGATCCCGAAAGTTATATCGGCGCTGCGGATCGCTTTCACATACTCCAGCTGATGGGGTGTGCGCGGAATGATGTCGCGCTTGCGCGGACTTACGGTGATCCGTTCGCTGAAATACTTCTGCAGTTCGGATTCGGCATCGGTCTGAAATGCGGCCAGGATCTGATCGAAATCCTGCTGTTCCAGACGCAGAGACGGCATTCCGGAACGGATCTCATCAAGTTTCTTCAGAAAAGACAGTGCCCGCTGGACCTGTTCCGGCGTATCGGCGGAAATCGACATCCGCAGATCACGGACATTGGTCCGGACGTTCAGCCGATCCTCCATCCGCCGGAGATTCCGGCGGAAGTCTCCGGCAAAAAGCATCTCCATTTCCAGCGGTGTCTGGAAATAATGTTTTCCGGCACTGCCGGGTAATGGGTCATCGTCGCTGTTCTTCATCACTGGGCTGCAGGAATCGCCAGGACAGTGCCCGGTTCCAGGAAATCCTGCTTCTTGATGGCTGATTTGTTCGCTTCATAAATCAGCTTCCATTTCGCACCGCTGCCGTAATATTTCTTGGAGATCTTCCACAGATTGTCTCCCGTCCGGACCACATGTTCGACCGGACGGCCGTTGGAGGCTTTCTTCTTTTCAGGAGCAGGCGCCGGGGCCGGTTCGGCTTTCTTGGCGGGAGCGGGCGCCGGGGCCGGTTCGGCTTTCTTGGCGGGAGCGGGCGCCGGGGCCGGTTCGGCTTTCTTGGCGGGAGCAGGCGCCGGGGCCGGTTC
>Ga0265298_10002322_pt1 | contig 26683 bp, 21 predicted proteins | sample AusTroGonzalo_MG_3_FD_193486 | JGI IMG/M metagenome (GOLD analysis project Ga0265298, IMG submission 193486) | Bovine rumen microbial communities from tropical cattle in Woodstock, Queensland, Australia - Gonzalo_01 | ecosystem: Host-associated > Mammals > Digestive system > Stomach > Rumen ...
TTTCTGCCTGCCGGGTGATCCGGAGCAGCGGGTAACAGGTCAGATGACCAGAAGCATACCGATATTTCTCATGATGCCGGTCTTCCAAATACCGTAACGGTATAAGATATACCGCTTTTTCAGGAACCCGGCATGTTTGATGTCGGAGAACAGTTCCAGCATCTGGACCTGTTTCGGATTCAGGCGTTTTTTGTTGCATTCCAGGAAAGCCTGTGCCTGGCGGACATTCAGGTTCCAGCGCAGCATCAGTTTTTTACGTCCGTCGTAAATTTTCTTGATCAGGGACGGGATGGAATAGCAGGAAGCTCCGATGATATTACATTCATGCTGGCGGTAAAGCAGCGTGGTCTGGTCCAGATAAGCGATCCTGCCGAAGGCAGCTGCGGTCAGGGAGATCCAGTTGTCATGCATGACGGCTTTCATGGGGATCGGGTGGACCAGACGGCAGAGCGCGGCATTGATCATCATGGTATTTCCATGGGGCACATTCTGCACCAGCAGATGCTGCAGCTCCAGTCTCTTGGGACTCAGATTGGAATAATTCATCAGCGAGGGGAAAATCATCTTCAGATTCCGGTCCACGATGGTCAGATCCGAAAAAACCAGCAACGGCGTATCGGGGCCGCATTTATTCGTTTCTTCGATGAATTTCTTTCTCGTGAGGGCTATTTTTTCCGGCAGCCAGACATCGTCATGGTCACAAAGCATGACCAGTTCCGCGGTTGCGGTTTCGAGCAGCTGGGAAAAATTACGGCACGCGGAAGCCCGGCAGGAACCCAGCAGATGGATCTTGTGCGGATATTTCTTTTCATAAGAACGGACAATATCCAGCGTTGAATCAGTGGACCCGCCATCATGGACCAGCAGCTGCCAGTTCGTGTCGGTCTGATTCAAGATAGAGTCGATCTGCTCCCGCAAATAGGCTTCCGATTGATAAGTCGCCAGCAGGATCTCAACTGTTGCTTTTTCCAAATTCAAGATCGCAAAACTCCTTCAGAGCGTCCTTCCAATGGGGCATCGGAGGCAGCCCGGCAAGCCGGAGCATCATTTTATCCAGCCTGGAATTTGCGGGACGGGGTGCAGGACGCGGAAATTCATCAGTCCGGCAGGGAACGATTTTCTGTTCGATCTTCATGATCCGGAAAATTTCCGCCGCAAATTCCGCCCACGTGGCTTCTCCTTCGCATGTCATATGAAAAGTTCCGGTCAGAAAGGACCGGTTCAAAATGTTCCGCAGTGCCCTTGCCACTGCAAAAGTGCTGGTCGGGTTGCCGTGCTGATCGTTGACCACTTTCAATTCCGGACGGGTGCCGTCCGCCAGTTTCATCATGGCGTGGACGAAGCTTGGACCGCCGGGGCCGTACAGCCAGGAGATCCGGCAGATCACATGGTTCGGACACAGTTTCCGGACTGCTTCCTCGCCGGCAAATTTACTCTTTCCGTATATGGTATTTCCGCCGCTGGCATAATCGAATTCATGATATGGTCGGTCGGAATCGCCGTCAAACACATAATCGGTCGAAATTGCGATCAGGCGGATCCCGTTGCGGTGACAGGCGGAAGCCACATTGGCAGTTCCGTAGGCATTCAGCCGATAGGCCAGGTCAATCTCCGATTCGCATTTGTCCACCGCGGTCATCGCCGCACAGTGGATCACCGCGTCTGGAGCTGTCTGCTTCAGCAGGGCGTCGAAAACATCAGGATCGGTGATATCGCCTTCCGGCAAATCGGTCGAAATGACTTCAAAATCGGACAGTTCACGGCAGATCGTCCTGCCAAGCATGCCTTTCCCGCCGGTCAGCAGCACTTTCATTGCAAATACTCCTTCGTATTGTAATCAAACAGTTCTGCATCCTTCAGCAGCGGATTCCGGGTATCTTTTTCCGACAATATATAGTTTTTCAGATTGACTTTCCAGTCGATCCCGAGTTCCGGATCATTGAACGCGATGCCGCGTTCGTGCGAAGGCATATATTTATTATCACATTTGTAGGCAAAAAGGGCTTCGTCGGACAAAACCACAAAACCATGGGCAAAACCGCGCGGCACAAACAACTGATACTTATTTTCGGCCGAGAGCCTGACTGCGACATGTTTGCCGAACGTCGGCGAGCCTTTCCGAATATCCACAGCCACGTCCAGAACTTCGCCCTGCATGACCCGCACCAGTTTCGCCTGCGTATACGGCGCCGCCTGAAAATGCAGTCCCCGCAGGACTCCGAACCGGGATTTCGATTCATTGTCCTGGATCCAATTGCAGTCTATGCCGCATTCAGCATATTTGTCCTGGTTCCAGGATTCGAAAAAATAACCGCGGGCATCTCCGAATACTTTCGGAACGATGATTTTGACATCTGGGATTTCCGGTTGAATGATTTCCATGGCTCAACCCTCTTTCAGAACACGCAGCAGATATTTTCCATATTCCGTTTTCCGCATATCGTCAATGCCCGCCAGAATCTCTTCAGCGCCCAGCCAGCCGTTCGTATATGCGATTTCCTGAAGACAGGCAACCTGGAGACCCTGACGGGTTTCTATGGTATGAATGAAGTTGGCCGCATCCAGCATGCTTTCATGGGTGCCGGTATCCAGCCACGCATAGCCGCGTCCCAGTTTCTCAACATGCAGTTTCCCGCGTCTGAGATACTCATTATTCACACTGGTGATTTCCAGCTCGCCGCGGGGGGACGGCTTGATGTTTTCCGCAATATTCACCACGTCATTGTCATAAAAATACAGACCGGTCACCGCATAATTGGAGCGCGGTTTCTTCGGTTTTTCTTCGATCGATATGGCCTTGCCGGTTTCGTCGAATTCAACTACTCCGAAACGCTCCGGATCTCCTACCAGGTAACCGAACACGGTCGCTCCCGATTCACGGCGTGCCGCATTGCGGACCAGCGCCGAAAGATTGGCTCCATAAAAGATATTGTCGCCCAGCACCAGAGCTACATGATCCTTGCCGATGAATTCCTTGCCGATCAGAAAAGCCTGCGCCAATCCTTCCGGCTTCGGCTGGATGGCATACGTGAATTTCACTCCGAAACGGCTGCCGTCTCCCAGAAGACGATAGAAAGACGCCTGGTCTTCCGGCGTCGTGATGATCATGATCTCGTTGATCCCTGCCAGCATCAGGACAGAAAGCGGATAATAAATCATCGGTTTGTCATACACTGCCAGCAGCTGCTTGGAAACACCCCTGGTGATTGGATGAAGCCGCGTCCCGGCTCCGCCGGCTAAAACAATACCTTTCATCTGATACCTCCGGTACCCAGCCGTTCCATCTTGTATTCTCCGCTGAGGACGTGGGCACACCAGTCGTTTTTATGTTTCAAATACCATTCAACTGTTTTCCGGATTCCGCTTTCGAACGTTTCCTGAGGTTTCCATCCCAGTTCTCTTCCAATCTTTGCCGCATCGATCGCATAACGGAGATCATGGCCGGGACGGTCTTTCACAAAGACGATCTGCTCGGCATAGGATTTGCCGTCACTGCGCGGACTGAGTTCATCCAGCAGGGTGCAGATCTTGCGGACGACTTCAATATTTTTCTTTTCATTATGTCCGCCGATATTGTAGGTTTCTCCCGGAACTCCTTTGGTCGCAACCAGATACAGCGCGCGGGCATGGTCTTCCACATACAGCCAGTCACGGATCTGTTCGCCTTTCCCGTAAACTGGCAGCTCCTTGCCGTCCAAAGCGTGGAGAATGATCAGCGGAATCAGTTTTTCCGGGAAATGATACGGTCCATAATTGTTCGAACAATTCGTCACCATCGTCGGCAGACCGAAAGTCCGTTTCCAGGCCCGCACCAGGTGATCGCTTGACGCTTTGCTTGCCGAATAGGGTGAGCTCGGCGCGTAAGGTGTCGTCTCATGGAAGAAATCCTCCGGTCCGTTCAGATCACCATAAACTTCGTCCGTGGAGATGTGATGGAAACGGAAAACTTTCTTCCCTTCGTCATCGAGGCTGTTGTAATATTTCCGCGCGGCTTCCAGCATGGTGTAGGTGCCTACGATGTTCGTCTGGATGAATTCTCCGGGGCCGTCGATGGACCGGTCAACATGGCTTTCTGCGGCCAGATGCATCACATGCGTCGGACGGAATTCTGAAAAAACCCGGTCCAGCTCCGCTTTGTCGCAGATGTCAACTTTTTCAAAATGAAAACGGCTGTCTTTGGATATTTCCGATAAGGATTCCAGATTTCCTGCATAGGTCAGCTTGTCAACCACACATATTTCATTTGGGGTGTTTCGGATAATATGACGTGCTACCGCCGAACCTATAAAACCCGCGCCGCCTGTTACAATGAATCTCATTCCCATTTTTACCCACCAGAGTTTCTCAATTTAACGAAATTTTCTGTTATTATAGCATAATTTCAATAAAATTCAAATCGATAAATTGTTTTTTTTGAGAAAAAAATCCGTTTTGCTGTTTTTTTGCAGACTGTTGTTATTTTTCCTCTCGCGGCAAGATGCTGTTCTGGCAGGTTTTACTCCGCTTCCGCACCAGAAACAATAAAAAAATGGTGTTTTTGGTCTTTTTTATATAGTTGAAGGTCTTTTTTTTAACCTTTCGCGGCGGCTTGCTGTCCAGTCCGTTCCCCGGGTTCCGGTAATCCCGATTTGAAAAATCGACTTCGGATGTTATAGTATCAATTGTCGGTTCCAACAGTTCGAGGTCATCGGAAATGAAACTTAAATCACAAAACGGAAAAACTTTGTCCCGAGAGAGAAAGTTATTCCAGTCTCTCGGGTCGGCCTGCTATATTCTGTTCCATTTCGGATGGAACCGGCTGTTCAAAAGGATCCATCTGAAATATCTTCAGCACGCTGTCCGGAAAATCCGTCCGGTCGACTGCTTCAAAAGGAACGAGCCGCGGCCCGCGCAGCTGTTCCGGCAGAAACAGCTGGCTGGCCAGATGAAAGATTCCTGCCGATTCGGTATTTTTTGTGATGCTTCCGGCAGTTCCCTTCAGGAGCTTCAGCAGCTGCATGACTCCCTGATGCGGCAGTCTTTTCCCGACTGGGATCTGATCGTGTTCGGCGGTTCTTTTGCCGAACTGACGGAAAAAACTGAAGCCGGTCCGCAAAGTCCCGGGTTTCCACTGTCCGCCATGCTGGCCGACCGGCGTTTTACCCATTTCATCCTGATCCGTCCCGGTACGGTTCTCGCTCCGGACGCTCTCTTCGAATTCGCCGCTTTTTTCCGGCAGCACCCGGAAATGTCTCTCGTCTATTCCGATGACGCTTATTTCGAACGGAAACTTTCCGCTCCGTTCCATTACCATCTCAAACCGGATTTCGGACCCGTCTCTTTCCGGAGCATGAATTACATCGGGCAGTCCTGGTGCATCGCCCGGACTGCCCTGGCTGCGGTGTCCGGACTGGAAGGGCTTCCCGCCGCCGCTGTCAGTTCGGAATTGATTTTCAGACTGCTGGAGCAGCATCGGCCGGTCGGCCATATCCCCCGTCCGCTGTTCGGATACCGGAGAACGGATACCGGCCATGATCCCGTCCTTGAACTGTCCGCCCATTCCCCCGAGGAGATCGGTTCCCTGCGTCGCCATCTCGAACGTTCCGGAATTGACGCCGAGGCAGAACAGCTCCCCGGTTTCCCGGTTTTCCGGCTCCATTATCAGCTGAATGAACATCCCCTCATCTCCATCCTGATCCCCAGCCGGGACCACGCCGATCTGCTGAAGAACTGCATCGATTCCATCCTGGACCGGTCAAGTTACCGCAACTTTGAGATCGTTGTTCTGGAAAACGGCAGCACGGCTCCGGATACGGCGGCTTATTACCGGGAACTGGAAAAGGACTCCCGGATCCGCATCATCCGCTGTCCCGTCGCCGAAACGTTCAATTATTCCAGACTGAACAATTACGGGGTCCCGTTCTGCCGCGGCGAATACATCGTTTTCATGAATAACGACGTCGAAGTGATCGCTCCCGCCTGGCTGGAGGAAATGCTGATGTTTGCCCGGCAGAAAGATATCGGCGCGGTCGGAGCCAAACTCTATTTCTCCGACCGCCGGATCCAGCATGCCGGCGTGCTGGTCGGCTTCATGGGCGCCGCCGAACATCTTTTCCTCTTGGCCGGGCCGGATCAGCCTGGATATGCCGGCCAGCTTCTTTATGCCAGAAACTGCTCCGCCGTCACTTTCGCCTGCTGCATGATCCGGAAATCTCTGCTCGAACAGTTCCTGCTGGATGAAATTTTCGCGCTCTCCTTCGGCGATGTCGACTGCTGTCTCCGCCTCCTTTCAAAGGGTTATCAGATCGTCTGGACTCCTTTTGCCGAACTGTTCCATCACGAATCCCGTTCCCGCGGCTACGACGGTTCCCCCGAAAAAAGTCTCCGTCTCCAGCATGAGATCTGTCTCATGCAGCGGAAGTGGCATGACTTCCTGCTGCAGGGCGACCCGTATTACAATCCCAACCTCAGTCTGGTTTCGACTGATTTTGATTTCCGGCATCCCTCGGAAAACCGGCTGATCCGGGACTTGCTCGATGATTTCGAACATGCTTGAAAAAATACCAAATGGGAGTATATTGATGATGTTTATGTCATCACGAACAGATATCTTGACCTCTGGAAGGAGAATGGAAAATGCCCATTGACATGAATTACAGTTTTCTGGCCCGGCTGGCGGTCGCCGGCATTCTGGGCGCCGCGATCGGATTCGAACGGGAATGCCGTGCCAAGGAAGCCGGGACCCGGACCCATTTCCTGGTCGCGGTCAGCAGCTGTCTGATGATGATGGTTTCACAGTGGGGGTTCCAGGATATGGTCGGATTGGGACCCAGCGGTTTCTACCGCTGCGATGTCAGCCGCGTGGCCGCTCAGATCGTCTCCGGCATCGGTTTTATCGGCGGCGGCACGATCATGATGCAGAAACAGGTCGTCCACGGCCTCACGACGGCTGCCGGCCTCTGGACTGTCGCCGGTATCGGCATGGCGGTCGGCGGCGGGTTATACGGTCTCGGCATCTCCGCCACGGTTTTTGCGTTGATCGGTCTGGAAGCGCTTCGGTTTTTCCTCCGCCGTTTCCGCACCAAATCCTGCTATATCGTTTTCGTCACCAAAGACCGCAGCAACCTCATCGATGTCACCAATGAACTCAATGCCAATGATTATCATATCCTGAGCTACTCGGTCAGCAGCGAAAAAAACGGCAATGAGGAATCGCTGAAAGTGAAGATGTGGCTCCGCGAACGCGTCCCCAACGGCGAGAATCAGATCCTCCGTTTCATGCAGCAGTTCCCCGGCATCGAAATCGAAAAAGTCGAATAGTTCCAGTCATCAGCTGTTTTTTCTTCGAAATCCCCGGAAATACTGCCGGAATCTTTGATTTTTCCCGTTTCCAGTGTATATTATCACTTTGAATCAGATTCATTATAACGATTTGGAGTGATATCATGAGCGAAATGGATTATCGCGGCAAGGCGGTCGTGTTCCTTGCCGACGGCATGGCGGATGAACCCTTGGCGGAACTCGGCGGCAAAACCCCGCTCGAAGCTGCCGAAACTCCCTGGATGGACACGATTGCCAGACGCGGCGCGTCCGGTACTTTCCTTTCCCTGCCGGACGGTTTTCCGACTTCGTCCGATGCCGCCAATATGTCCGTGCTCGGCTATTCCCTGGCGCAGTTCTATCCCGGCCGCGGCCCGATCGAGGCCGTCGCCCAGGGCATCGAACTGGCTACCGATGACATCGCCTGGCGATGCAATCTGGTCAATGTCAAAGACGGCATTCTCAAGGATTATTCCTCCGGCCATATCGAAAACGAAATTTCCACTCAGCTCATGAAAGCGCTTCAGGAGCGTTTCGGCAGTGCGGACGTGACCTTCTATCCCGGCGTCAGCTACCGCAATCTGCTGGTCCTCCACGGTCCGAAATTCAGCGCAAACATCGATTATCACAAGCCCGATTCCTCGCAGGACGAACCCGTTTCCGAACTGGGGCTGACCGCCTTGGACAATACCCCCGAAGCCGCATACACGGTCAAATTCCTGACCGAACTCCAGCAGGCCAGTTTCGATTTCCTCTCGGCACATCCGCTGAACCGGGGCAGGGCAGTCCCCGCCAATATGATCTGGCCGTGGAGCCCGGGCCGTCAGCCGCATTTCGTTTCCTTCTCCGAAAAATACGCAGGAAAGAAAGGTGCGATCATCAGCGCGGTCGATGTCATCATCGGCATCGCCAAATGTGCCTCCATGGATGTGATCCGCATCCCTGGCGCCACGGGTTTCATCGACACCAATTACGAAGGCAAGGCCCAGGCCGCGATCGAGGCCCTCAAGGATCATGATCTGGTCTATCTTCACCTCGAAGCCATCGACGAATGTTCCCATCTCGGCGATCTGAAACTCAAACTGCAGGCGATCACCGAATTCGAAAACCGCATCGTCGCGCCCGTGATGAAAGCCCTGGAAGGCAAAGGCGTCACCTTCGCCGTCCTGCCGGATCATCCCGTTCCGCTGCATCAGCGCAAACATACCCGCACGCCGGTCCCCGTGGCCATCTGCGGCGAACATATCACTCCTGATGACGTCCAAGTCTATTCCGAAACTGCCGCCCCGAAAGGTTCGCTCGGTTTCATGAACGGCGAACAGTTCATGCGCAAAGTGATGGATCTCTGATTGTTCAGATCGGCAGGATCACCGGATCGGCACTGTGCCGTTTCCGGTATTCGCCCGGCGAAATGCCGAATTTCTGCCGGAACCGCTGGTGGAAAGTATAAAGATTCGAAAAACGGACCTCGCGGACGATTTCCGAGATGGGTTTTTCCGTCTGGATAAGCCGCTGTGCCGCCGCCTCCAGCTTCAGATTGATCAGATACTGGGTCGGTGTGACATCGAAAACTTTTTTCCATTTGACGTAGAAATCCGCGTGCGACATGCCGTTTTTGACCGCCAGTTCGGACATGTTGACCGGTTCGTCATAATGGCTCTGCAGCCACAGCGAGATATTCCGGATGACGGTTTCATAAGTGTTTTCCTCAGGCTCCGGTCCCTGTTCCATAAGCAGGAGTTTGCAGAGCTGGAATCCGATCCAGTCGATCTGGTCCGGAATGCCCGGCGAGTGCAGATGATACACCAGATTTTCCAGCTTGCGGATCAGCGATTCGATCTGCGGCGTCATCATGAACGCCGCACAGTTCACCTTCGGCTCCATGCCGATCCGGAAAAATTCATGCATTGTTTCTTCCGAATATTGAAACGAAATGGTGTTTCGGGGCTGGGGACTGCGCGTGATGACCGGCAGACCGGGTCGTTTCCACGCCACATTGGGAAAACCGACTTTCTGCGGTTCCCCGTTGATCGTATCCAGACACCATTTCGCTTCCGATTCCAGCCTGAGGCTGACTTCATAATTCCGGCTGACCGCAGGTCCGTTGACCGGACTGGTAAAACCGCGGGCGAAAAACAGCCCCGAAATCCGGAAACGGAAATCGGTCTCGCGTTTCATTTCACTGATATTCAGATTATGACAGTGCATCGTCTCTCCTTTATATCGCAAAATATAGTTTGATATCGGCGAAAAATCAATGTTCCTATTTGAATTATTCCGTTTTTAGATAATTTGATACTGATATTCCGGACGATTTGATATTGCAGGAAACCGGAAATTCATTATATTATATCCAAAACATGAAATGCGGGAGATTCTGCGGTGAAAGAAAAATATGATGTCGTGGTCTGTGGCGGCGGGATCGCTGGAACTGCAGCTGCCCTGGCTGCCGCCAGACAGGGCCGGAAGGTCCTGCTGGTCGAGAAACAGTCCATAGTCGGCGGACTGGCGACCGCGGGTTTGATTTACATCTACCTGCCGGTGAGCGACGGCGGCAGCCGGGTCATTGCCGGCGGCATTACCGCCGAACTGCTGAGACGCTGTCCGGAATACGGTCCTTTCGATTTTCCTCCGCAATGGGGCGGTCCTGCCGGGGGTGATCCCGGCTGTGATGTGCGCCGCTGCGAATGCTGTTTTTCTCCGGCCGGGTTCGCGCTTACGCTGGAAAAAATGCTCCGCGAAGCCGAGGTCGACTTAAGGCTGGAAACGACTTTGATCGGAGCCGTATGCGATTCCTCCGGCCGGGTGGTTTCGGTCGAATTGTTCTGCGGTGCGGAACATTCCACTGTCTCCGCGGATTGTTTTGTGGATGCCTCGGGCGGCGCTTATCTGCTCCGGCTTGCCGGTGCGCAGGTCTTCGGCGAGCTCAATTATCATAACCCGTGGGCGATGGAAATGGCGCCCGGAGCGGTCGGCAATTACTATCTGACCGGCGGTCTTCAGGTGAAAGTCATGCTGCCCCCCGAAGAGTTCGAGCCGATGAAGCAGGTTTTGTCTGCCGATGAGATCAACGAATTCCTGCGGCGGCAGTATATCGCGATCCGCCGTCGATATGATCAATTGCCGTCTGACCGGCGAAAGCAAATTTATCCGGTCCATTTGCCGGCAATGCCCCAGCTGCGCAAAATCGCCCGGATCAAAGGGAAGACTCCTATCCTTCCCGGCGAAGCGGGTGCGGTCAAAGCCGATTCGGTCGGAGTCGCTGCTGACTGGCGGTCGGTTTCCCAGCCTGCCTGGGAAACTCCTTACGGTGCGCTGCTGCCTGAAAACGTCCGCGGGATCCTGGCGGCAGGACGCTGCATTGACGCCTCGGGCGATGCCTGGGAAGTTTTCCGGGTCATTCCTGCTGCCGCCATGACCGGCGAGGCTGCGGGCATGGCCGCCGCAATGGCTTCCGAACGAGGTATCGATCCTGCCGATCTTCCGGTTGCCGATCTGCAGAAAGAACTGCAGCGGAACGGGGTGATCCTGCATATCGCCGATGGCCAGGAAAACCATGGAAATTTCGCCGGGGAAAAAGATGTCAGCGCATCGGCGGCCGGGGAATGACAGAAACAGTAAAAAAGATTATAAAACAATAAGGCAGAAGGAGAAAGACTTATGAATAAGAAAGTTGTTATTACCGGATCATTTCTAGATGAAATTACTGCGGATATTCCCTGCCAGAACTGGGGGGAAAAAGAGTGGGATCAGGATTTTGCCGCCATGAAAAAAGCCGGAATCGAAAGAGTGTTCCTGATCCGGGCGGGCTTCAACCGCCGATTGGCTTACCCGTCTCGGGTGATTCCGCAGAAACGGGCGGTTTTCCCGGTTTATGTCGATCTGATAGAACTGTTCCTGCGTCTGGCTGAAAAATATGATATGGAATTCTGGCCGGGGAATTATGTCGGGAATTCGGCGACCGGCTATTATTATCACGATCTGGATCTGGATCTTCGCGTTGCGGATGAGTTATGGGAACGGTATGGTTCCAGCAAGGCTTTCAAAGGCTGGTATTTCTCCAAGGAGATCGGTGAAGATGAACCGGATGCAGTGGATATTTTCCTGAAGCTGGCAAAACATTGCAAAGATATTTCCGGCGGACTGCCGATCATGATTTCCCCGTGGGTTTCCGTGCTTCACGGAATCAAACGCAATCATGGAGGCAAGGTTCCGGAATGGAACGATACGCCGATCGACTTTGGCGCTTTCCGCGAATCCTGGGATCGGATCATGGGATGCATAGAGGGTGCGGTGGATATTGTGGCCTGGCAGGACGGATATGCACCGTATGCGCAAGTGCTGCAGTTATACCGTCTGCAGAAAGATTTGGCTGTGAAACACGGTATGAGAGCCTGGATCAACACGGAATCATTTGACCGCGATATGCCGTTCCGGTTTCCCCCGATCGACTGGCGCTGTCTGCGGTATAAACTTGAATGTGCCTCAGAAGCGGGAATCGATGAAGCGATAACCTTTGAGTTTTCCCATTTCATGAGTCCGAATTCGATGTGGCCGTCCGCCGGCCATCTCTACGACCGTTATTTGGAATATATCAATGCGTAATAAATATGAAAACTGCGAGGAAATGATTCGGATAATTACAGGAGGATTTGTGCAAATTATGTTGAAAACAGCGTGATAACTTCGAAATGAGGTAAAAACGAACCGTAAAATAATAGCCCCAAGAAAGGAAGCCAACATGAAAAAGAAGTCGACCCCATGCTGCATGACAGAGGTTATGCGGACCCGTTTCACATTGATCGAGCTCCTTGTCGTGATTGCGATCATCGCGATCCTGGCGGGAATGCTGCTGCCGGCGCTGAACCGGGCCCGCGAGAAAGCACGTGAAATTTCCTGTGTGAACAATTTGAAACAAATATCAACCCTGAACCGTCATTATCTGGATGACTGGAACGGTTATATGCTGGCGGTGGGGGTCACCTATCCCAGTCAGCGCCACACTACAGGCCGGACAAACTGGATCGGTTATTTGCGGGAGGCATATCTCGGACGTCATCCGTATCCGACCAGAAAAGATCTGTTTTTCTGCCCGAGTCAGACGGACAAACTGAATATCGATACGGATATGGGATATGGTTTGAACAGCTGGCTTTGTGCCTACGAACATTACTACCGGGGAACCTGCAGTCATATCGGCAGTTATATTCAGACGAAAGAACGTCAGGTCTTGCAGCCCTCCAGAACTTTTCTGATCATGGAGACGAAATACGGGGGAAATGTCCGCGAACCCAGTTACTGGGTTTACAGACATGGTAAATTTGCCAATGTTTTATTTTTTGACGGGCATGTCGAATCCCGGAATTATACCCGGATGCTGTTCGACGGCAAGGCCGGCGACCAATATTACGGCCTGCTGCGCTACGGTTTCAATTTCGGTTGTTCCTACTGCGGAAAATCATATTGAAACAGGGCATATTTCAGTTTGACTAAAGATGTGAAGGAGGATTGAAATGAAGCGTATGGATTTTGTCTGCTGCCTGCTGTTGATGCTGGGCGGATTGTGCGGCGCCGAAGTCAAAAACGGCGAAATGGTTCGGAACGGAGATTTTGAAAACGGCTTGGAAAACTGGACTGTGAAAGGGGTCGGTTCGGTCGATCGCAATGTCAGTTCGTCCGGCAAGGCTTCGCTCTGCATTTCTTTGACGAAACCGACTTGGCAGAGGGTGTTCCAGCAGATCGAAGTCGAACCGTCGACGGAATATCAGTTGGAATATTACGTGAAATGCGAAAATGTGAAACCGCAGGAAAAAGCCCGGTATGCCGGGGCGGCTTCGTGGATCTCGATGAAAAAATATTTGCCCCATCAGGGCAGCGGCGGCCCGTGGAAACTGGATACGGCTGACGGCGACTGGAAAAAGGTTTCCTATAAATTCAAGACCGGACCGGAAGACAAAACCATTTCCATTCAGTTTCAGCTCTGCAATGCGTCCGGGAAAATCTGGATCGATCAGGTCAGCGTGACTCCGGTGAAGAAATAACCGGTTTTTCCGGTTGCCGGGCAGGGAAGGACTGTGAAATGAAACGTATCAATACCGTATGTTGTCTCATGCTGCTGATGCTCGGCGGTCTGAGCGCGGCCGAAGTCAAAAACGGCGGATTTGAAAACGGCTTGGAAAACTGGACCGTGAAAGGCATCGGTTCGGTCGACCGCACTGTCAGTGCGTTCGGCAAGGCTTCGCTCTGCATTTCTTTGCCGAAGCCGGTCTGGCAGCGGGTGTTCCAGCAGATTGAAGTCGAACCGTCGACCGAGTATCAGGTGGAATATTACGTAAAATGCGAAAATGTGAAACCGCAGGAAAAAGCCCGGTATGCCGGGGCGGCTTCGTGGATTTCGATGAAAAAATATTTTCCGCATCATGGCAGCGGCGGTCCGTGGAAACTGGATACTGCTTCCGGCGACTGGAAGAAGGTTTCCTATAAGTTCAAGACCGGACCGGAAGACAAAACCGTTTCCATTCAGTTTCAGCTCTGCAATGCATCCGGGAAAATCTGGATCGACCAGGTCAGCGTAACTCCGGGGACGAAGCGATCCGGACAACAGCACCGGATCAACATGAACTTGTATCCGGTCAAGTTCATGAACGGCAGTCCTTATTATGTCGCAGAAAATCTGGTCGGGACGTTGTTCTTGTCGGTTTCTTCAAGCATTGCAGGAAGCAAAGAAACCGGCGAGATGATTTTTGATCTGCCGGAGTTCATCCGGGTTGCAGGCGGGGTTTCGTCTTGGGCGATAGATTCTGCACAGGGAGCTCGCCGCGTGCTGGGGCAATATCAGGTCGAGGAAGTCGGGACTGTCGACCGGAAAGGGCAGAAATTCCGCCGTTTCCGTCTGGTTTTCGACCGTAATTTTACACGTTTCCTGGCAGCGTCCTGGTATGGTCATTTTATTTTTCTGAAAGCGGAACCGAACAGCAGTGGCAAAAGCGGCATCTTTTATTGCCGGATCCGGTTGGGAAAGGAAAGTTCACCGGAAGTTTCCAGCCGGGTGGAGATCCTGCCGCCGATCCTGCATAATGCTTCGCCGTGCCGTCAGTTCGGTCTTATGCTCGGCCGGGTGCCCCTGTTGGAAGCTTCCCGGATTCCCGGCGGGGTGGAAAATGAGAAATTCTGGACCGGATTGTCCGACCTCCGCTATTCCTGGATCCGCGCCTGTGACACGCCGGTCAAAGGATTCCGGCCTATTGTGACCATCGGCGGCGGTTTCTGGTCGGTCATACCCGCTTTGCAGCCGTTATTGCGGGATTTGTCCAGGGAACTGCCCAAAAATATCACCGACAAGGGAACCCGCGGCCAGGGATTTTCCGTTTGGAGCAAAGTGGACGACAAAACCGGGAAAGTGGAGAAACTTTACCGGACTGCCGCGCGGGAGATCCAGCGGCTTTATCCGGAAGTTCAGGATGTCGTCTGGGATTTCGAACCGCATCCTTATGGTTACGATGAAGGCGGCAGGAAGCGTTTTGCCCGGCTGATGAAGCTGGAAAAGGTTCCGTCCATCGCGGAGATCAATTCGAAATACCGGGTCCAGTGGTTCAATTACATGGTGCAGCTGCATGCGAAGTACATCAATAATCTGGCCCGGATTTTCAAGGAGGAAGCACCCCGGCTGAAGTTCTGGCTCTGTTCGGACAATCTGCATGCCGGGAAACAGCCGGTTGCGTCCTGGTGCGGAGTGGATGTCCGGCTTTCTGATGCGTATGTCGATTGGCATATGCACATGCCCTATTATGCCGGGATCACTTTCTTCGATGATATGGCGGTCAACCTCAAATCATTGAAAAAAACCTTTTTCCCGCTGATCGACCCCGGCGAGGCCATTTATGGGTATTATCGACTGTATAATCCGGATAAGGTCAAGCAAAATATTTTAGCGGTTGCCGCGCTTGGCGGAAAGGGGATCGGCTTCTGGCCCCAGGATACTTTCCCCGCGGATTACTATCGGGCGATCTCGGAAGGTTATGCGATGGTTGCGGAAGTAGAGGATTTCTATTTTTCCGGGGCCCGGTGCGATGATGAGTTCACTTTCACACCGCTGAATTCCGTTACTAAAACGGTCAAAAATGATCAGGGGAAAACGGTCCGACTGTTCTTCCCGGACTTCCCCCGTTCCTTGCGGACAACGGTCCACAAATATGGCCGGGAGTATTTGTTTACGGTTTTCAACTATCATGAGACCGAACCGCTTTTGCTGGAAATAAAGGGTCAGGGAAAGAAACTGATTGCAGAGATCCCCGCGCAGGGCGTCAAACAGTTCCGTTCTACGCAGAAGCAGGATGCCGGCGTCTTGAAAAAACTGGAGGATTTTCAGAAACGGACCGGATCGGTTATGATTCCCGAACTGAAAAAAGGCGATGCCGCTTTGGAATGGGCCGCAGATTCCAAAGGAATACCGTTTTTCCGGATGAAGAATAAAATGTGTGCCGTCGGAGTCGACCTGCTTGGCAACGGTCAGATCAAAAGTTTTCTGAATCCGGCGGGGAACGAACTCCTGAGCGGCGGATTTCTCGCCTGGCTCATGTTCTATGACCGTCTGCAGCCTGAAATCATTTCAAAAATCCATACGATGCGGGTTGTGGACAATTCCCCGGAACTGGTTCTGAAAGGATTTGTCGGGCCCTATGTCGGGGCGAATCCGGTGCCGAACCCACTGCAGGGAATGGAGATTCTGAGGAAATATCTTCTCCGGGATGATATGCTGGAGATCGAATTCTCATTCCGGAATACTTCCGACCATGCCATGACGTTCGGTTTCCGGATCAACAATTATCCTTTCCCCGGCAAACGGTTCGGAGCAAAAAAGCCTGTCAACACTTTGAGCAGCGGCGGAAAAATCATAACCGCGTCCCCGGACAATTATATTTTCGCCCGGTCCGGTAAGGAGATCCCCTTTATCCGGAAAATGAAATCTTCGGTCTGGGATGGCGGAGAAATTTCTATGACCGCTCAAAGCGGGACGATGATGGATAAATTGATTTTGACTCCGGATTCTTCATTTGACGGACTGATGCTGTGGTTCTCGCTGGAATCCAATACGGTGGAATTGCTGTCCTCGGACATCACGATTCAGCCGGGCAAAACTGCGGTTTTCCGCTACCAGGTCAAAGTTCCAGTGAAATAACCGGTCCCCCTGCGGTTCAACCTGCTCCGGATTTCGCGGACAACCGGGCGCGGTATTCGCCAGATCGGACGCGCGAGTTTCCACGAGATCTCGCGTCATGCGATGTCTTCCGCGATTGTCCGACCTGTCCGACGGGTCCGACCCGTCCGACAACATTCGCGAAAAACCGGCCTCCCGCGCTTGCCTGCCGCCCTTATTTTTCAATCTGGAACAGGGTCGGCGGTTTGATTTTGATCACCGTGCCCGGTTTCTGCGCGCCGATCCAGAGACGCAGCTGCGTGCTGCCTTCTTTTGCCGCCGACGTGAAATCCACGATATTGTTGCTGTATTTATTCGCGGAGAGCTTCTTGCCGTCCGCCAGCATGACGCTGCACTGCATTTGCGGCGCGGATTCTGCGCTGAAACGCCAGTCCGTTCCCGGTTTCAGTTTCACCGCACAGGTCGCCATCAGGGCCTTGTTTTCCTGGACCGTTATTTCCATCGAACCGTCGGGCAGACGTTTGACTTTCGCACTCGCCTGAGAGATCCGCCAGACGGATTTGGCGGTGATCCGGTTCTCCCCGGTCAATTTCACTTTGGGAACGACCGGCTCGGGCGCCATCCCGTCACGGGTCAGCTCCCGGACCGAAACCGAATCGATCCATGCCGCTTTGCCCGCGGTGGTTTTGCCGCCCCAGACCGAGATCTCGGCATCGGAAACTCCCGCCGGCAGGAAGAAATCCACCGTCAGAGTCTGCCAGGAGTCGTTTTCCGCCGCACGCATGATCACCGACTGGCGTCCGGCCGGTGTGGCCTGCAGCCGCAGATTGCGTGGTTCTTCGCCTTTCACCACTGCCGTCGCGCGGTAGTAGCGGCCCGGCAGCAATTTGATCTTCCGCCTGAGCGACCAGCTCGCCGCCACAGTCGGGAAAATGACTTTCTGGGACGTGTTCCCGGTTTTGTAAACTTCGTGATCCAGTTCCAGCTTGCGTTCATCTTCCGTGAGCTGGTGTTCGCGGGCCGAGAGACAGCTCAGGATCCAGCCCGGATAACGCGGATCGTTCAGCTTCGGATCAGAGAATTTTTCCTTGCCGGACATGTCGGAATTGGCAAAGAGTTCCGGCCCGGCCGGTTTCCACGGTTTGTAATCCAGCACTTTGCCCTGCAGTTCCATCCAGCGGTGGTCTTTGCCGGTGCGGATGCCCAGATAGATCTTGTCGCCGCGGACGAGCTGGCGGCCGTACCATTGCGGACCGGGCTCCGGCAGTTCGTCGCGGTCGGCGATCCTTGCCGTTCCGGGAATGTGGATATCCGGTCCGAATCCTTCGGCGAGGCTCCGTCCGTCCAGTGCCACGGGATATTCCACATCGATGAACCGGTTGCCGGAGATCAGTTCGTTCTGTCCCGGCATCCTGCCGGAGAGCGCAAAGCCGACTTTGGTATTCATGATCAGATTGTTGATGAAGGTGTTTTCATAGCCGCTGCGCACCACGAACGCCTGATGCGGCATGTCATACACCAGATTGCCGGCCCAGAGCGAGCGTCCGGAATTGCATTCGAATCCGAAACTTTCGTCGATCGCCAGCGAACGTCCGTCCACCACGTTGTTGACCACGGCGGTATAATATTCCTTGCCGCCGGTCTTGATCTCGATGACCGAACGCCAGCCGGAATTGGTGCAGATATTGCCCTGCACGAGCGCGCGGTTGGCTTTCAGATAGATCGCCGCGCCCGCCAGCCGGCGTTTCTTGCCGTTGACCGTGATCCATTTGCCGCGCAGGATCTTTCCGTCCGGAAGACGGATCTGCTGACCGATGCGGCTGCCCGGCACCGGTTCGCCGCGGTTGACGTTCCGCACGATATTGCCCTGCACCGACACATTGTTCCCGTAGATGAGGATGCCGTGGATGTAGGAATCCTTGATGGAGGCGCCGTGTCCGCCGTCGATCAGCCGGTTGTCATGGACGATGGTGTCCGGCAGATGGGTCGTGCATCCTTCGGAGACCTGTCCGGCTTTGCCCAGCAGCATGCCCATTCGTCCGAAATGGCGCAGGGTATTCCCGCGGACCACCACGCCGCCCGGAATCGCGGTGTTCAGGAGGATCGGATTGTCGCCGCCGTCGAACGTGCAGTTTTCCACCCGGGCGGAGCCGAGTCCGACCAGCCGGACGGCAATACCCCTTTCATGACAGCGAAAACCGCATTCCGCGATATTGATCTCCTCGATGTCCTTGCGGTCCTTCATTTCGAAATACGCGTCGATGCCGTTCCAGGCCTGGACCTGGATATTGCGCAGGAAAAACCGGAGCGGCAGCTTGCCGTCGGCATGATTGAGGTCGAAAGCCGCGCCGCGTTCGGTCGTGGCATAGCCGCGCTGTCCTTTGGCCGTGCAGATGATCTTACCCGGCAGACCGTGTCCTTCCATGCGGAATTCGCCGCCTTTGATCCGGAACATCGGCGAGCAGGAGGCTTTGATGACCGCTCCGTTTTCCAGAATGACGGTCAGATTTTTGGATATTTCGACCGTGCGGGAGATCGTATGTTCCCCTGGCGGAACGGTCACACAGGATCCTTTCATCAGTTTTTCGGTCAGGTCGGCGGAAAAAACTGCGGAACAGCAAAAAAACGTCAGAACGGTCAGAAAAATCTTCATGATACGGCCTCCGTGAAATACAGATCAATATACCGACGGTCCGGCGACGGCGGTTGCGTAAGTTATACAGGTTTCCGGCATCAGATCGGGTCTGCCGAGCGAGGAGACATGGCCGTCGGCATAAAACAGATTGCCCTTTCCGAGATGCCGCATGTGGAAGACCCGGTAACCTCCGATCCCCCTGGCACGGCTGGTCGTGTTGTCCGGCGATAACACTCCGATGTAGTGCGCCTGAAAAGCGTCACGGGTATGGATGCTGTCGCCGCCCAGCGGGATCTTGTTGTATTCCGGTTTCATCAGAGTGGAACGCCGGGTATGATACATCTGCTCGGCCGTATAATTACCCGCCACTCCGAGTTCCGGTAAGCCCCGGATCAGACCGTAGGTGCCGTAGCTGCCGCGTTCATTCCAGGCATACGTGGAGCTCTTCAGGTATTCCCAACCCGGACATTTGGTTACCGTGGTTTGGGCTTTCTGGGGCGGCAGATAATTTTCCTTGATCAGAATCCCGACCCAGCCGTAATTGCTGGTTCGGACGATGCAGTAAGGGGCGGGAAACAATTCCGAATTGCTGTCCGCATAATTGGACAAGGCATAAGCGCAGTTCTTCAAATTGGATATGCAGGCCGTGCTTTTGGCGCGGGCCTTCACCTTGTTCAGCGCGGGCAGCAGCATCGCCGCCAGGATCGCGATGATCGCGATCACGACCAGGAGCTCTATCAAGGTAAAACTTCGTTTCGCGGTGTTCCGATACTTCAGATCTTTCATGGTGGTGCCTCCTTTTGGTATATTCAATTTTCAAAATGACATTTCTGCCGGATCATTTCCTGTTTCAGAATCTCATACGGCGGGAATCCCAGAGCCGCGGCGATGCCTGCCGCCTGTCCGGTCGCCATGCAGACCGGCATCAGCCGGACCGCCGAAACCGCTCTGGTTTCGATGCTGATGCACCGCCCGCCCACGCTCAGATTGTCCACGTGCTCCGGCAGCAGCGCTCCATACGGGATATCATAGCTGCCGATGGTGCTCTTCCGCCACGGACTGTCAAAACAATTCACATAATGCTCCCCGTAACTGCGTTTCCCGACCGCCACCGGCTCCGAGGTCACAGTCCCGTTGTCCAGGTCGGCGGTGGTGATCACTTTTCTGCCCCGGATATTGCATGAGCCGCGGATCCCGATCACCGGCGCGGCCGCCGTCAGACGGCAATTCTCGAAGCCCGGCAGTTTCGCCCGCATCCACTCGATGATGACCGGTATCTGTTCCCGCAGTTCGATATCCATCCGCGTCAGGTCGAACGGATCCAGCGCATCCCCTTTCACCGCGGTCAGGTTCAGCAGTATTTCGCTGCCGTCCCCGACCAGCGTGCCCATGAACCGGTTCTGGTATGAATACGGAAAATCCAGCTTCGGAAAAAGTTCGATCAGCTTCTTTTTGTCAAAATCATGCACTCCGGACACGCGGAACAGCACGGTTTTCGTCATCGATTCTTCCGGACTGGTCGGCAGGATCTCCACGCCCGCCAGACGCGAAAGCACCGCGTCGCCCGTGGCGTCCACGAAACCGTCCGCCTCGAATTTCAGCGTATTGCCGCAGCAGGAGACCGTGACCGAACGGATCTTTCCCTGTTCGGTTTCCGCTCCCGTGAGCGTGGCGTAGAACAAAAGATCGACTCCCGCCTTGCGCAGCATCCGCGTCATGCACAATCCGATCTCGAATTCGGAACTGTTCAAGGTCGCGTTCTGGACGATGAACGCCCGTTCCCGCATGGCCGCGGCGAATTCCCCCGCAACACCCCCGATATGTTCCGGTTCGAAATCCCGGATCCCGGAAAACACCGGACAGCCGCAATACACCGAAACTCCGCCTGGTCCGGCATTCTTGTCCAGCAGCAGGATTTTTTTCCCGGCCGCCGCCGCACCGAGCGCCGCGGCGAATCCTGCCGGACCCGCGCCCGCAACGATCACATCGTATTTCATGGATCCACCTCCCGTTTTTAAGCTAAATATATATAATAATTTCTTTTTTGCAATCCGATTATATGTTGTTTTTTTATAAAATTATGCTATATTATGGAAAAATTATTAAAATCATGGAGAAAAAACATGGGCACCGATCTCACTTCGATCCACGGCGATGATGCGGTGGAAAAAATGCTCTTCTGCTGGCATGAAACGGAGCGCATGACCGGACTGCATTTGACCCTGCACGACCATATCCGCGCTTTCATCATGCCGGACAACACCTGTCTGCTTCCCGATGTGAATATCCATCACAATCCCTGCTGCGATCATCCCCAGCGGACGAGGCTGAAATGCGGCGCGCATTGCCGGGTGGAGGCCATGGAACGCGCCGCCGCGGAAGGCCGGCCTTTCCGTTTCCAATGCTGGCGCGGTGTGACGGAGCTGGTCATGCCGGTTTATCTCGGTAAAGTCCATGCCGCCACGGTTTTTGCCGGTGCGTTCCGCGATCCGGAGTTCGACCTTTCCCGTTTTCCCGTTTCCTACCGCAAAAAATATCAGCAGCTGCCCGTTTGGGATGATGCCCGGATCCCCCAGCTGGAACAGGTCCTGATCTCGGCCTCGTATTCCCTGCTTCAGCTGGCCGCGAACATCAGGGAGCGTTATGTTTCCGAGCCCGGTCGCAAGGGACAGATCCATCGCTTTTTCCTGTATCACTTCAAAGAGCAGGTCGGCGTGCCCGACTTGGCGTCGGAGCTCAATTTGTCCGAATCGCGCACGGTGCATTTATTGAAAGAATTGTTCGGCAAAGGTTTTGCCGAGCTGATGAATGAGGAACGGGTCCGGCAGGCCGAGGAATACCTGGCGAAAACCGACTTGCCGCTGCGTGAGATCGCGCGTCTGACGGGGTTCCGCAACGAATATTATTTGAGTTATGTTTTCCGCCGTATAAGGAGTTGTTCACCAGGCTCCATCCGAGGCGGCCGCAAAAAGAAGATCCTAGAAGCCTGAAGGGAAGAAAACGCCGGCTGATTCGGAGAATGCTGAGAACTCGATATCGGTTCGGATCCGTATTCATCCGTGTGATAATTTATCAATCGGGAAGATTTTCTTCCGGTTCTGCCGGAGTTGTCTCCGGCGCTTGAAGGCGTGCAATGCGTTAGTCGCATTGGGATAAACAATGCCGCATTCCCAGTGATCTCGCGCCATGCCACAGTTTTCCGCGGTGTCCGACTTGTCCGACCTGTCCGATTGGTCCGTCAATAGTTCGCGGAAACCTTGGATGCGGATTACGGGAAAACTTTCTGCACCAGAAACATGTAGAGGATCACGCCCGCGATGATCGAAAGCAGGGCGTTGCGTTTCCATAGATGCAAGGCGATCACCAAGACGCCCGCCGCGATCTCCGGCAGATTCCAGCCATACGCCGCAGAAAACGGACGGGCTTTGAAATAGGCCCAGTAACAATACACCACCAGCATCGCAATCGCTGCCGGCGATACCACTTCGCCAATGTAACGGATCAGTTCCGGCGGCCGGTTCCCGCGTCCGAAGGCGATGAACGGAAACGCCCGCAGCAGCAGCGTCACCGCGGTAGTCACCAGCACGAGCTGGAAAAGATACAGTGTCATGCCGTTCATGCTTCCGTCTCCTTTTTCGCGAGCTTCCCGCGCAGCAGCAGGAGCAGGATCAGCATCAGGACCATCGATGGGATCAGCACGTTTTCCAGGCTGAAAAAGAGTCCGCAGACGACCGTGGCGCCCAAACCCGTGAATGCGGGGATGCGGTTGCGTTTTTCGCGGCACTGGTCGGTCAGGATCACCAGGAACAGCGCGGTCATGGCAAAATCGATGCCGCGGTTGTCGAACCGGACGCCGCTGCCGAAAAGCGCTCCGGCCGTGACGCCGATCACCCAGTAAAGATGATCGAACGCCGCCACCGCCAGACAATACGCGATGGAACTTTCCCCTGCGGGCGTGCGGTTCTCCACTTCCAGCGCATACGTTTCATCGGTGAGGGTCCAGATCAGATAGAACTTCTGCCACCATGGAATGCCTTTGAACCGTTCCAGCAGGGAAAATCCGTACATGGCGTAACGCAGGTTCAGACAGAAGGTCAGCAGCGCCACATCGAGCAGGGGCGTGCGCTGCTGCGCCCATCCGGACATCAGGAACTGGAGCGCGCCGGAAATGCTGGTGGCGCTGGTCAGGAAGGCCCAGAAACTGACAGCCGGAGCTTCGATCCGTCCGGCAAACAGCACGCCGGCGGCAAATCCCATGGTAAGATACCCCATCAGGACCGGGAGCGAACTCAGCCAGGCGCTTTTCAGAACTCTGCGCGTAAACATGTGGGATCGATCAATGCTCTTCCAGCGTGACTTCGACCCCGAGGCCGGTCAGTTTTTCGCAGATGTTGGCATAACCGCGGAAAATGTTGTCGGCATTCTGGACCACGGACCGGCCTTTGGCGCAGACCGCGGCCAGCACCATGGCCATGCCGGCGCGGATGTCAGGACTGGACATTTCCACTGCATGGAGTTTGGCGGGACCCGAGATCACCACGCGGTGCGGATCGCAGACGACCGCATTGGCGCCCATGGCGATCAGCCGGTCCACAAAGTAGATGCGGCTTTCGAACATTTTTTCGAAGAACAGCACGGAGCCTTTCGCCTGGGTGGCGCAGACGATCATGCAGCTCATCATGTCGCTGGGGAACTGCGGCCAGGGACCGTCGGAGATCTGCGGGATGGCTTTGCCGAAATCCGGCTTGATCTTCATCCGCTGTCCGCCGGCGACTTCGATCAGGTTCGGGTGGATCTTGAAATGGATGCCGAGCTTTTCGAACATACGGCGGGTCATCCAGTAATCGTGGGGACGCATGATGCCGGTGATGGTGATGGGGCTGCGCGTGCAGGCCGCCAGCGCGATGAAGCTGGCCGCTTCGATATGGTCGCCTTCCACGGTGACTTCCGCACCGTGCAGTTCGCCTCCTTTGACTTGGATGGTATTGGAATCAAGCCCGGTGATTTCCGCGCCCATGGCATTGAGCATTTCGCCGAGCTGGCGGACATGGGGTTCCGCGGCGGCATTGCGGATCACGGTATTGCCCTTCGCCGCGGCCGCGACCATCAGGATATGTTCCGTGGCGGTGACGCTGGCCTCATCCAGAAAGAGATCCGCGCCGTGCAGACCGCGCGGACCGGTTTCGAAGACGAACGGGATCTCTTCCTCGTCCCGCAGCGGGATGCCGAGTTTTTTCAGCCCGTAGAAATGGGAATCGAGGCGGCGGCGTCCGATCACATCGCCGCCCGGGGGATAGAGCACGGAACTGCCGCAGCGGACCGCGAGGGGGCCGGCAAAGAGGAACGAGGTGCGCAGCGCGGAGCACAGATTGCGCGGGATCTCGTTTCTGGTGACCCCGGCGGTATTGATCGTGACGGAGCTGCCTTTGCGGCTGACCTTTGCGCCGAGAGCGGTCAGGATCTTCAGCATCATGTCCACGTCGGTGATGGCCGGCACGTTATGGAGCGTGACGTCGTCTTTGGTAAGCAGAGTGGCTGCGATCATGGGAAGGACCGCGTTTTTGTTGCCGCCGATTTCGACTGTGCCGGAGATCCGGCCCGTACCATTGATGATGAGACTGCGCATGTTCATTCGCTCCGTTGTTGGGGTTCCGGTAAAATGTGTTCAGAAGTCCGGGATCCGGACCGCTGAAAACAGTCTGCCGAAGAAAAAGGGGAGGGGAACCGTTGCGTTCCCGCTCCCCCTGATGTGCCTCAACAGGTCATGGTTCAGGCTTCGATGGCTGCCTGGGCCGCGGCCAGACGTGCGATCGGCACGCGGAACGGACTGCAGGAGACATAGTTGAGTCCGAGCGCATGGCACAGCGCCACGGATTTCGGATCACCGCCCTGTTCGCCGCAGATGCCGACTTTCAGGTTCTTGCGGACGCCGCGTCCGGCTTTGACCGAATATTCGATCAGCGCGCCGACGCCGTCGCGGTCGATCGTCTGGAACGGGTCGGCCGGGAGCAGTTTCTTGTCGAGATAAGCGCCGAGGAAGGCGCCGATGTCGTCGCGGCTGAACCCGAAGGTCATCTGGGTCAGGTCGTTGGTGCCGAAGGAGAAGAAATCAGCTTCGGCGGCCATGCGGTCGGCCAGCAGCGCGGCGCGCGGGATCTCGATCATGGTGCCGACCAGATAATCGATCCTGGCCAGCTTGAATTTCTTCGCGACTTCCGCCGCGGCTTCGGCGATGATCGCCTTCTGATCTTTGATCTCGCCCGGATCGCAGGTGACCGGGATCATGATCTCAGGCTTGCACTTGCCGCCGGCCTTGATGATCTCGGCCGCACATTCGAAGATGGCGCTGGCCTGCATGAAAGTGATCTCCGGATAAGTGATGCCCAGGCGGACGCCGCGGTGTCCCATCATCGGGTTGTTTTCCTTGATGGCATCCGCGCGCTTGTCGAATTCGGCCAGCGTGATCTTCAGCGCTTTGGCGATCTCTTTCTTCTGGTCGTCGCTGTGCGGAACGAATTCATGCAGCGGCGGATCGAGCAGACGGACCGTCACGGAGCAGCCTTCCATGGCTTTCATGGTCGCGCCGATGTCTTTCTTGACATACGGGAAGAGTTCCTTGAGGGCTTTTTTCCGTTCCTCGACCGTGGCGGACAGGATCATTTTGCGGAGGCAGAACAGCGGCTTGGCCGCGCCCTGGCCGTAGAACATGTGTTCCGTGCGGAACAGTCCGATGCCTTCGGCACCGAAATTGCGGGCCATCTGCGCATCCGCGGGGGTATCCGCATTGGCACGGACGCCGAGTTTGCGGAAGGAATCGGCCAGTTTCATGAATTTGACGAACCGGGGATTTTCCGTGGCGGAAATGGTGGCGACTTCGCCTTTGTAAGCATAGCCCTTTGTGCCGTTCAGACTGAGCATGTCGCCTTCCTTGAAGGAGAATTTGCCGACGGAGAAGGTGCCTTTGGCTTCATTGATCTTGAGCTCGCCGGCGCCGACGATGCAGCACTTGCCCCAGCCGCGGCAGACGAGAGCCGCATGGCTGGTCATGCCCCCGCGGGCGGTCAGGATGCCGGTCGCGGCGCGCATGCCTTCCACATCTTCCGGATTGGTTTCTTCGCGCACGAGGATGGTTTTGATTCCTTTGGCCTGGAGTGCGACCGCTTTTTCGGAAGTGAAGACGACCTTGCCGACCGCGCCGCCGGGGCCTGCGGGCAGACCTTTGGTGATCAGCGTGGCTTTCTTTTCGTCCTTGGGATCGAGCACGGGCAGCAGCAGTTCATACAGCTGGTTCGGAGAGACGCGCATGACGGCGGTCTTCTTGTCGATCAGCTTTTCTTCGAGCATGTCCATGGCCATGTTGAGGGCGGCCATACCGGTGCGTTTGCCCACGCGGCACTGGAGCATGTAAAGTTTCTTTTCCTGGATGGTGAACTCGATGTCCAGCATGTCATGATAATGCTTTTCGAGTTTGTTGCGGATGCCGACCAGTTCCTTGTAGATGGCGGGATAGAGTTCCTGCATGGAACCGAGATGCTTGTTCTGTTCGTTCTTGGTGTCGTCGTTGAGCGGATTCGGGGTGCGGGTGCCGGCCA
>Ga0265298_10002323_pt1 | contig 26683 bp, 27 predicted proteins | sample AusTroGonzalo_MG_3_FD_193486 | JGI IMG/M metagenome (GOLD analysis project Ga0265298, IMG submission 193486) | Bovine rumen microbial communities from tropical cattle in Woodstock, Queensland, Australia - Gonzalo_01 | ecosystem: Host-associated > Mammals > Digestive system > Stomach > Rumen ...
GGTTGAGGGTGTTAAAAAAGTCAAAGAAGTGAGCGGTAATCGCAAGGTTAAAACACTTAAGATGAAAGACGTTGATAAGGTCGGTAATAAGCGGATGAGCCAAAATCAGACCGCCGAGTTAATATTGAAAAAGTCCGGCCAAACCGCCCGCTTATCGGAAATTAAACGCCAATGTAAATCGGATAATACCCAAAACAAAGAGAAAGGTAAACAACAACAGCCGAAAAAATCTTACGCCAAAGAGATGCAGGAACTCTTGCGTCAATCCTTGCGCAAGAATGATAAGATACATTAAAAATGTGCGTATCACGCAAAGTTAAGATTTACATTTATAAAAAAATATATTAGGATAGAGCAGTTTAATAATTTATTGGGGAAAAAATATGGAAAACCAATACTATACCTTGATGGAAAAACAAGATTTCTTTGAAATTATAGAAAACAAATACGGTGAACTGGCCATTTTTATTGATGCCCGTGACGGTGAACCTAAAGATCCTTTGTTGCAATTTGACGGTAAGAAAACCGCACTCTTGAAAAGAGATGATCGCCGCTCCATTATTTTGGACAACATTGATGCGGAAACCAAAGGCGTTTTGGCCGAGTCCGAAGTGGTGATGATTGTTGAATTACACGGCGAAGTGGTGCAGAGAGTGTATGCCGTAGCCGTTGAAAATGTTGAAGATCTTGTCTTGGACGGTCGTCGTATTCGTGCCGATGAAATTTTCCGTGCCAAAAGTAAAGATGAATTGCTTAAATCTTTCGGCGCAATTAAAACTTGGACCGGTGGTGATTCAAAATGATAGGATTGGTATTTGTTACCCATGGCAACTTAGCTTCCGAGTTCTTGGCCGCGATGGAGCACGTTGTCGGTAAGCAAGAAAAGGTGGCCTGTGTTTGCATCGGTCCCGAAGATGACATGGAAGCCCGCAGACAGGAAATTTTAACCAAAGCCAAGTCTGTTGATGACGGAAACGGTGTTTTGTTGCTGACAGATATGTTTGGCGGTACTCCGTCTAACTTGGCAATGTCCATTATCGGACACGGTAATTTTGATGTTATTGCCGGAGTTAATTTACCGATGATGATAAAACTGGCCAGTGTGCGTAAAGATATGACACTCGCCCAATGTGTGGAATGTGCGCAAGAGGCCGGCAAAAAGCATATTAACGTTGCTTCTCAGCTCTTAAACGGAACATCTAAATGAGTATGCACGAAATCAGCTTGGTAATATGCAATCAAAAAGGGTTGCACGCACGTGCCGCGGCCGCTTTCGTTAAGTGTGCAGGCACTTTTAATGCTGAAATTATGGTGGAAAAAGACGGTCAGGAAGCAGACGGTTGTTCTATTTTGAGCCTGATGATGTTGGCCGCTTCTAAAGGAACTACCATAAAAGTACGCGCTTGCGGTGATGATGCCGCGGCGGCAATAGAAGCAATTTCCGCACTGGTAAATGCTAAATTCGGTGAAGAACAGTGATAAAAAAACGTGCCGGTCGCAATAAAACAATGTCATTAAGCTCTAAAGAAGAGATTGCTTTGGCACGGCAGGCAATAAAATTTGCTCCGCAAAAAAAAATCGGTGATATCAATAATAAAATCGTGTGGCAAGATACGTTTTATGCCTTGCGTTATTTGCCGGATTGCTTTGTGGACTTGATGGTGGTGGATCCGCCGTATAATCTGACCAAAAATTTCGGAAACCGTACATTTAAGCAAATGCAAAATGACGAATATTGCAAATGGCTTGATAAGTGGCTTTCCAAGGTAAAAAGGGTGTTGAAACCAAATGCCAGTCTGTATATTTGTACCGATTGGAAAAGCTCGATTATGCTACCGCAAATAGCTTGCAAATATTTTATTTTGCAAAACAGAATTTCTTGGGAGAGAGAAAAGGGCAGAGCCGCACAAAATAACTGGAAAAACTGCCTTGAAGATATTTGGTTTTTCACCAATTCGGAAGATTACAAGTTCAATTTGTCCGCGGTTAAAATGCAAAGAAAAGTGTTGGCACCGTATTGCGATAATAATGGCAATCCTAAGGATTGGCAGGAAAGTAACGGCAACAAAATCCGCTATACCGCGCCGTCAAATATTTGGAACGATATAACTATTCCGTTTTGGTCTATGGCCGAAAATACCGAACATCCGACCCAAAAACCGGAAAAGTTGATTGCCAAATTGATTTTGGCTTCCAGTGATGAAGGTGATATGGTGTTTGATCCGTTTGTCGGCTCCGGAACTACGGCCGTTGTTGCCAAGAAATTAGGTCGTCGCTATTTGGGAATTGAACGTGAACGTAAATATGTGGCGTTGGCAATTAAACGTTTGCAGAACGCCGAAGACGATAAAACAATTCAAGGTTATGAAAACGGGGTGTTTAGGATTAGGAATTCCGTTTAGTTATTAACTTAGCAAAAATGCTTGAGTTTTGGATTTTTCCGCCTTATATATTAAAAAAATGTTAACAAAATAATAAAGGTTGTTTGATGAAGTTTGGAAAAAATGCGCTTATTTGGATTATCGCTTTTGTGGTATTAACGGCTATTTTCAGCTATTCGGAAAATAAAAATTTTGCGGCTGATTATGAAAAATTGGCTTTTTCCGATTTTATGGATAAGGTTAAAGAAAAACATATTGCAAATGTATCTATCAGCGGGGGAGAAATTTCCGGCAGTACGACTGACGGCCGTAAGTTTGTTACTTATGCTCCGTATAGCCCGACAACGGTTGATACGTTGCTTGAAAACGATGTTAAAGTTGAGGCAAAGCCGAAAGATACTTCCGGTGACACGTTTTGGAGTATTTTGATTTCGTGGTTCCCGATGATACTTTTAATCGGCGTATGGATTTTCTTTATGCGTCAGGCAAGTGCCGGTAATAATAAGGCCATGAGCTTCGGTAAGTCGAGAGCGCGACTGATAGAAAACAACAAAAAAGTTACATTTGATGATGTGGCCGGAGCCGACGAATCAAAACAAGAATTGGAAGAAGTTATCGACTTCTTAAAAGACCCGATGAAGTTCCAACGCTTAGGCGGTAAAATTCCGAAGGGTGTTTTGTTGGTAGGCCCTCCGGGAACAGGAAAAACCTTGCTTGCCAAGGCAGTAGCCGGCGAAGCTAATGTTCCGTTCTTTTCCATTTCGGGTTCGGATTTTGTGGAGATGTTTGTGGGTGTGGGTGCTTCGCGTGTTCGCGATATGTTTGAACAGGCCAAAAAGAATTCTCCGTGCATTTTGTTCATTGATGAAATTGATGCGGTAGGGCGCCACAGAGGTGCCGGTTTGGGCGGCGGTAACGATGAACGTGAACAAACGCTCAACCAGCTTTTGGTGGAAATGGACGGTTTTGAACCTAATGAAAATGTTATTCTGATTGCCGCGACCAACCGTCCGGATGTTTTGGACCCGGCATTGTTGCGTCCGGGACGTTTTGACCGCCAGGTAGTGGTCAGTAATCCGGATATTAAAGGCAGAGAAGCAATTTTGCATGTTCACGCACGCAAAGTTCCGCTCGCCAAAGATGTTGATTTATCGGTTATCGCCAGAGGTACTCCGGGCTTTTCTGGAGCCGATTTGGCAAACCTGGTAAATGAGGCGGCATTGTTGGCGGCACGTCGTAATAAACGCAAGGTTACCGCCGAAGACTTTGATAACGCCAAAGATAAGGTGTTGATGGGTAACGAGCGCAAAACCATGGTAATGGATGAGGAAGAGAAAAAACTGACAGCCTATCATGAAGCCGGACACGCAATATGTTCTTTGCACGTTCCGGAAACCGACCCTATACATAAGGCCACCATTATTCCGCGCGGTCGTGCTTTGGGTATGGTTCAACAACTGCCGGAAAAAGACCAATATTCATATACTCGTGCCAAAATGTTGTCGCGTCTGATTATATGTATGGGCGGTCGTGCCAGCGAGGAACTTAAATTCGGTTACGATAAAGTGACTTCCGGTGCTTCGGCTGATATTTCCGCCGCTACCAATTTGGCGCGTTCCATGGTTACCGAGTGGGGTATGAGCGATATTTTGGGTCCGGTATTGTATGCCGAAAATTCTAATGAAGTTTTCTTGGGAAGAGCGGTTACTCAAAACAAAAATATGAGTGAAGAAACCGCTCGTTTGGTGGATTCGGAAATTAAACGTTTGTTGACCGAAGCCCATGATAAAGCCACAAAGATATTAAAGGAATATAACGCTGAACTGGAAGCATTGGCGCAAGCGTTGATGGAATATGAAACACTTTCCGGTGAGGAAATACGCGACGTTATAGCCGGCAAAAAAATCAATCGTGCCGAACAAACACCGGTTCCGGCAGAAAAACAAACAAAATCTTCCGTTCCGGAAGTATAATTAAAAGAGGGAAAGATGAATTTTACAGACTTGGGATTAAGCGAAAAAACGGTTAAAGCAATCAATGAAAGCGGTATGAGTGCGCCGACCACGGTGCAAGCAGATGTTATACCGTCGGTATTGTCGGGAAAAGATGTGTTTACCATTGCGCCGTCGGGGTGCGGTAAAACCTGTTCTTATGTTTTGCCGTTGATTGATATTATATCCGCCAAAAAAGCCAAAAACATATTGATTGTTACGGCAGGCCCGCAACAATCCGTGGTGGTATCCGACCGATTCGCCGTGTTTAACAAATATCATGAAATTAGTGAGAGTACCATAACCGAGAGTCAGGAAAACATTGATGATGAGGCAAATGTGGTGATTGCGTCACCGAATTTGTTGGCCGATTTGTTGGATGAAGAAAAAATTGATTTATCCCAAACCGATATCTTGGTTGTAGATGATATAAATTTGATAAAAAAGATGCACCAACTTGATAATTTGAAAAAAGTTTTGGCGGTTTTACCGGCCGATAAGCAAAATATCATCTATACCAATCGTCGTTCTAAAGAAACACAGGAAATTTTAGACAGGATATTGCAGACTCCGGAAGAAATAAAAATAGACAAGGATAAAGAGCTTGAAGCTCTGCATAACGAAGATAACACTTCCGAAACTGCCGATAAAAAAACAGAAGCAATGCCGGTTAAAGAAATTGTCAGAACACCTAAAGAAAACAAGAAAAAACAGGTTAAAAACGAAGACAGCAGAGATGCACAGGCTATGGAATTAGTGAAAAAATACCATACTTTCGGACGCAATACTCCGGCATTTTTGCTCACTGAAGTTAAGCTTGCCGATGATAATCAATAATATGTATATTTTTACAAAAAAAACTTGCAAAAATATCAAAAAATAGGATATAAGAGGCGCATAAATTTAATATATTGCACAGGAGATAATTAATGTCGGGACATTCGCAATTTAAAAACATTATGTACAGAAAAGGCGCACAAGACGCCAAAAAAGCCAGAGTTTTTGCCAAATTGGCACGTGAAATCACGGTAGCTGCCAAAAGCGGTTTGCCGGAACCGGATAAGAATCCGCGTTTGCGTTTGGCAATTCAGGCCGCTCGTGCCGAAAGTATGCCGAAGGATAACATTGAACGTGCCATTGCTAAAGCTACCACGGTAGCCGGCGGAGCAGACTTCGTAACCATGCGCTATGAAGGTTTTTCTTCTAATAAGGTTTCGGTTATTGTTGAAGCTTTGACCGATAATAAAAACCGCACGGCCGGAAACGTACGTACCATTTTCGGTAAACGCGGCGGAGCTATGGGCGAGAGCGGTTCGGTGGTGTTCAATTTTGAACGTATCGGCTATATTGCATATCCTGCAAGTGTTGCCGGTGCCGATGAAATGTTTGAAGCTGCTTTGGAAGCCGGTGCCAATGAAGTGGTATCCGATGAGGAAAATCATGAAATTGAAACTCTGCCGGATGATTTGTCGGCCGTAACTTCGGCTCTGGAAGCCAAATACGGTACTCCGTCGGCTTCTCGTTTGGATTGGAAACCGGTAGTTAAAGTTGATATTACCGATGTTGATACCGCTCGCAAATTCTTGGAGTTTGTTGATGCTCTGGAAGATGACGAGGACGTTCAACACGTATATCATAACGCCGAAATCTCTGATGATGTGATGGCTCAACTTTCGGCGGAATAATATGCGTATTATCGGGCTTGATCCAAGTTTGTCATCCACCGGTTGGGGAATAATTGAAGTAAACGGAAACCGTCTGCAATACGTTGCGGACGGTTTTATTCCCACTGAAGCAAAAATGCCGATAGAACAGCGCTTGGAACTTATATTCAAAACTTTGTGTGAAGTAATAGAAATTTATAAGCCTCAAGAAGCCGCCATTGAAAAAACTTTTCTTAACAGCAATCCGGAAAGCTCACTCAAATTGAGTATGGCACGCGGCGTTGTGATTTTATCGGCCGGACACTACGGAATTCCGTTGTTTGAATTTGAGCCGAATAAGGTTAAGAAAGCCTTGGTCGGTGTCGGTCATGCCGATAAAAATCAAATAGGCACGATGGTAAAGATTTTGCTTCCGGGCTGTCAGCCGAAAAACAACGACTCCGCAGATGCATTGGCAATGGCCATAACCCGAAGCCATTATCGCACTTTTGATGCGGTTTATAAAAAATAAAAAAGGACTTGAACTCAAATGATTAAAATACTGGATAAAATATCTCGTAAACATTACATACAGTGCGCTTTAGCGGTGTTGTTTACAGGTGTGGCTTTATATTTCACTTCTTATCTGTGGATGAGCAAAGGAATTCTTGTTTCATTTCATGCTCAAGCAGATAATGACATTGAATACAGAGTGTACTATACCGATGCTTCAAAACAGCAGTTTAGCGGTGTCAGATCGTTAAGAAAAAATGCTAAAAGCGGAAGTTCTTTTGTTGAGATAATGCTTCCGGTGAAAAAAATCGTCAAGTTTCGTTTGGATTTCAGCGATAATCCGGGAAAAATAGAGATTACCGATTTGCGTGTCAGCGGTTCTAAAGATGTTGTGTTGAACGGTAATATGTTTAACAAACATCAAATAGACAGCTATGAAGTAAACGGCAACAAAATCATATTGTCATCATCTAAGAAAGATCCGTATATTCCGTATAAAAAAGAGCTCAATTTGTCGGGTAAAAATGTAATAGATTGGCTCAACCTCATAATTATTTCCGTTTTTGTGTTTTTGCTTGTATATAAGTTTATACAGTATTTAAGCGAGTTTAAAACGGAAAAACAGTATTCACGTTTGGATATATTGATGTTGGCGGTATTTTTCGGGTTGTTATTTGTGCCGATGAGCCATATTTCCGATGCCGAGAGGTCGGAACAAGAAAACCGAATGTTGGCTGAGAAACCGTTATTAATAGCGGATAATATAAGAAACGGCAGTTACGGTCCGAATTTTGAAACCTGGTATAATGACCACTTTTTCGGTCGAGATACAATTATGGAATTACACCGTAATTTGAAGTATTTTTTGGCTCCAATGACGGGTAGTGAGAGAATTTTAGTCGGTAAAGACGGTTGGTTATTCTTTAAGCCTGACAACGGTTTCAGAAATTTTGCCAATGTAACGGAATTATCCGAGGAAGATATGAAAAACGGATTGCAATATTTGCAAGGCATAAACAAATGGTGCAAAAAGCACGGTAAAAAATTTTATTATGTCATAGTGCCGGACAAAAGCAAAATATACGGAGAAAATTATCGTTTAATACGCAAAGTTCGTCCGGATGAATATGGAATAGCTGAGCAATTTGTTAATTATATACATCAAAATTCCGATATTAATGCTTTGTATTTGCGTGATATTTTATTAAAGCATAAAGGAGAGGGGAATTTGTATTACAAAGGTGATACGCATTGGACTGCTTTGGGCGCATATTACGGATACGAAGCAATAGGTAAAAATATATCACGCGATTACCCGATATCGGTATTGAAAATCACCAAAAGAAAAACTTTGTTAAAAGAAGGTTCTGATTTGTATAAAATGTTCGGGATAAAAGAGATGGAAAAACTGACTATTCCTGATTATTCTCCAAAAGCATCTTGTAAGGAATTTGGTAAATATAAACGTGAAAAAGACGGTATGGTTATATGCAAAAATAAAAATAATAAGTATAACGCCTTTATTTTGCGGGATTCTTTCTTTTCTTGGTTGATACCTTATGTTTCTGACACATTTAAGGATACTAAAATATTGTGGAAACAGAATATGGCAACAGAAGACTTAAAAGATATTGAAGAAAATTACGACATCGTGATAGTTGAGAATGTTGAAAGATATATTCCGCAAATATTAAAACGTAAGTTTCCTGCTTTACCGAAAAAGGAGAAATAGACCATGTTATTTTCATCTATGACATTTGTATTTATGTTTTTGCCGATTGTATGTGCGGCGTATTTGTTGGCACGTAAGGAGTTGCAAAACTATATTTTGCTGATTGCCAGCGTAATCTTTTATGCATGGGGCGAACCGCGCTATTTGGCTATTATGTTCTTAACCATTTTGATTAACTACATCGGTGCTAATTACATAAGTCGCAGTAAAAATCCGATTCATCGCAAAATTTTGTTGGCAATAACCATAATTGCCGATTTGAGCTTTTTGTTCTATTTCAAATATTTCAACTTTGTGATGGATAACATTAATGCCGCCTTTAATGCGAACATAAACTTTATTGACGTGGTAATGCCAATCGGTATTTCGTTTTATACCTTCCAAGCCTTGTCGTATGTTGTGGATGTTTACCGTGGAGAGGTTCAGGTACAGAAGGATATTTATAAGCTGGCGCTGTATATCTGCCTGTTTCCGCAACTTATTGCCGGCCCGATTGTGAAGTATCACGATGTTGACGAGCAAATCAGTAATCGCGATGTAACTTTTGATAAGGTCGCATACGGTGTAAAGCGTTTTATTATCGGACTTTCCAAGAAAATGTTGATAGCCAATACGTTGGGTGCGGTTGCCGATAAAATCTTTTCACAACCGGTTGAGGCGTTTGATGCCGTAACGGCTTGGCTCGGTGCGATTGCATACAGCTTCCAACTGTTTTATGATTTCAGCGGATATTCGGATATGGCCATCGGTTTAGGCTCTATTTTCGGCTTTAAATTCTTGGAGAACTTTAACTATCCGTACATTTCCAAATCTATCACTGAGTTTTGGCGCAGATGGCATATTTCGCTTTCCACCTGGTTTAAGGAATACTTGTATATCCCGCTCGGCGGTAACAGAGTTAGCAAGGCACGCAACTATTTCAACTTGTTTGTAGTGTTCTTGGCAACCGGCTTTTGGCACGGTGCGGCCTGGAATTTCATTTTCTGGGGTTTATGGCACGGTATGTTTATTATCATTGAAAAGGCTACAAACTGGCACAAGAAAGAGGGCGGAATAGGTTTAAAAATCACTCAACATATTTATTGCATATTGGCCTTTGTTATCGGTTGGGTAATGTTCAGAGCCGATACCATGACTTATGCTTGGGAATATATCAAAAATATGTTCGGTTTGGTACGCAATCATAAAATTTTCTACGAGTATGCATATTACGTTGACAATATTGAGATATTGGCGTTTATTGCGGCAATTTTGTGTGCCATGCCGATATTCAACAAGATGTTGGAAATCAAGCAGGAACGTACATGGTTACGAGCCGGCGTAAATATTTGGCTGATGATATTGTTTATTTTATCGGCTTCAACTATCGCCGCTTCAACCTATAACCCGTTTATTTACTTCAGATTTTAGCGGTCTTGTTGCGACAGATGCTCTAAGAACTTTATCTGAATATCGGCGATTTGCTTAACACTCTCTATTTCAACATATTCATCGGAGGCGTGCATACCGTTGCCGGTACCGGAGTGCATAATCACAACCGAACCTTTGACGGCAAAGCTGCGTGAGTCGGTAGCGCCGCCGATGTGCTCAAATTCGATTTTGCGTCCCATAATATTCTCGGCAAAACTCTTATAGCCCAGAATATACGAATTGTTTTCATCCATAACCACCGGAGTGCTGGAAGATACAATCTTGTATTCCACACCTTTTTCCATGCAAGAGCTCAAAATTTTTTCAAGGTTTTCAACCGATGAATTTTCGGTTAAACGAAAATCCAAAAGCGCTTCGGCATAGTTAGAGATAATATTGGAAACCTGGCCACCGGATATTTTTGCAAAATGGACCGTGTCAAACCATGTGTCGGCCGGTTTCTCTTTTTCCAAAGAATAATACGGATAAATTTTGCGGATATTACCCCATGTTTTCATCAACAGCTCATTGGCGTCAATACCTTCCCACGGAGTTGAGCCGTGCGCTTCTTTTCCTTTGGCAATAAGCTTTACAAAAACCGGATTTTTGCATTTGCTGACAATTTTGGTAATATCGCCGCCGACATCGTTATCCAAAACTATCTTAGCGGATATTTGCGGATAGGCTTCCATAAACGATTCGGTTGATTTACTGCCTTTTTCTTCATCGGTAGAAAGAATAACCCCGAACTTAATAGGCAATTTATGTTCGGCAACATATTCCATACTGTTCATGGCAACCGCGGCAAAAGATTTCATATCCAAAGTACCGCGTCCGTACATTTTACCGTCTTTGATGACCGGATTAAACATTTCGTCTGCGGCCGGAACAACATCAATATGCCCTAAAACCACCACATCAAAATCAAGCGTTTCGGTGTTGCGTAGGAAAATAACGGGGGAGGCGGTTGTTTGAAAAACGGATACCGAAACATCGGTATTTGCAAACTTTTGCCGTATATATTCGGCGGCTTTTTGAATTTCTGCTTCATTACCGGTTTCGGTACGAAATCTGATTAAATCTTCTATTGTTGCAATTAAATCCATTTTTCTAATCCTTTGCAAATAATTTTTACCATTTTTTTATATATATAGGCCATAATGCTTTAAAATTAAGTAAAAAGGAAAAGTGCAAAATGAAGTCTTTATTTGTTGGCCTGTTAGCCCTCGGATTGGCTTGGGGAAATATCGGATACGGTTATGCCGAAGAAGGTAGTGAAACCGGTTTGAAATTACCGCGTATGGTATCGTTGCGTTCCAGCCTTATCAATGCGCGTTCCGGTCCGGGAACACGTTATCCGATAGAGTGGGTATACAAACAAAAAGGTGCACCGGTTGAAATTGTGGCCGAGTTTGAGTTGTGGCGCAAAATCAGAGATTGGGAAAATTCCGAATCTTGGGTGCACAAGGCTATGCTTTCCGAGCGTCGTTTTGTGCGGGTTATTACTCCGGGTGAAAACAATATTTATGCCAAACCGGAAAATAATGCAAAGATTATTGCCAAAGTAGAAGACGGCAGCGTCGGAGAAGTTGAAGAATGTCCGAACAAAAACGGTATGTGTCTGATTAAATTTGATAATATTAAAGGTTGGATGCAACGTGATGACTTGTTCGGAATTTATAAAGACGAGGTAATTAAGTAAGATTTGAAAAGAAAAATTGAGTTTAATGCCGATAATACCTTGTTGCCGATTATTGCGGATTGGCAAAACTGGTTGTTGCATGAACGCCTATTTTCAGAACATACGCTTGACGCATACAGTCGCGATTTGGCGATTTTCTTGAAAAAAATAAGTCCCGAAAAATCTTTAAGTCTGACGGATTTGGAAAATTTACAAGTCCATGATTTCCGGCGTTTTTTGAGTGAACGCGCCGCACAATATATCAATAAGTCTTCAATGGGGCGCGAGTTATCTGCCATCAAAAATTTTTTCAAATGGTTGGATGTTAATGAAATTGTTAAAAATCCGGCCATCAGCATTATCAATACGCCGCGCCGTTCAAAGGTGTTGCCGAAAGCAGTGGATAACGAAGATGCATTGAATATGTTGGCTTTGGTATCGGAAACGGCACAAAACGCGTGGCAAGGACTTCGGGATCGTGCGATTTTAAGTTTGCTCTATGGTTGTGGTTTGCGTATATCCGAAGCCCTTGCGCTAAATGTTGGTGATATCACTGACCACAGCGATTTCCTCCGCGTAAAAGGTAAGGGTAATAAAGAAAGAATTGTACCCCTTATTCCGATTATATGGCAGTGTATCAGTGCTTACCTTGCAGATTGCCCTTATCAACCAAGCGTAGGAGAACCGCTGTTTTTGGGCGCACGAGGTGAGCGATTAAGTCCGCGTATTATTCAGCGTCAAGTACAAAAGTTGCGAGGTGTCTTGGGCCTTTCCGACAATTTGACGCCCCATGCCTTGCGCCACACTTTTGCCACTCAACTGCTTTCTGAGGGAGTTGATTTGCGTTCCATCCAGGAGTTACTGGGTCATTCATCCTTAATCACGACCCAACGCTATACAGATGTTCAAATTGAAACTCTGCAAAAAGATTATAAAAGGGCCCATCCTTTGGAAAATAAAAAATAAAAAAAAGAGGTTCACATTTGCCGAACCTCTCTTTCTTATCTTTATCACAGAAAAAAATTACTTAATTTTCTTTTCTACGAACTCTTCGTGCTTGCGAGATTTTTTATCAAACTTCTTCAAAACAAGCTTTTCCGGATGAGTTCTCGGATTTTTTTCTGCCAAATAGAAAGAACCGGTACCGGCTGTACTTTCCAACTTAATTTTAATCTTTACTGCTTTTGCCATTTCTATTACTCTTTTATTAAGTTAACAATTAAAACATTTAGGCGCATTATACATATTCCCAGCCACTTGTCAATAGCTTTTTTTGTAAAATATGCACATTTTCTGCCGTTAGAACCTAAAATCGCGTCCGGTGTTGTTTTTTATGTTATCCAACCACTTTTGAGTAATAGCGGCTGTTTTTTCCGGCAGTGTTTTCAACTCGTCAGCAATTACTTTTTCACCTATGGCGCGTGTTTCAGGTGATGCATAGTCGCATAAATATTCCTGTAAAGTAAGTAGGGCGTTAGGGTGACAGCAATTATGAATTTGCTTGGTTTTGCAAAGCTCCATAAAGCGATCTCCGGTACGTCCGGCACGATAACATGCCGTGCAAAAACTCGGAATATAGCCGCGTTTCATCAACCAGGCGACCACTTCGTCAAGAGTACGATTGTCAATCACGTCAAACTGTGCCGAGTTCGGTTCTTCTTCCTCATGAACGGCATAACCGCCGACCGAGGTTTTTGAACCGCCGGAAAGTTGCGAAATGCCGAGTTCCAAAACCCGCTCACGTGTTTTTTGGCTTTCACGCGTAGATATAATCATACCGGTATAAGGAACGGATATTCTTAAACAAGCGACGATTTTTGCAAAAATATCATCATTAATGCAATCTTTAAAGTCATCGGTGTTAATGTCGTCGGCCGGACGCAAACGCGGAACGCTGATGGTATGCGGGCCGACACCGTGAACAGCCTCCAAATGCTCGGCGTGCATCAACAATCCGGTAAATTCGTAGCGATAGGTAGAAAGTCCGAACAAAACGCCGATACCGACATCATCAATACCGCCTTGCATTGCTCTGTCCATAGCTTCGGTATGCCATGCGTAGTTATGCTTCGGACCGGCCGGATGCAATGTTTCGTAAGATTGACGATTATAGGTTTCCTGAAACAGAATATAAGTACCGATTCCGGCTTCTTTAAGTTTTTGGTAGTTTTCAACCGTGGTGGCGGCAATATTGACGTTCACTCTGCGGATTGAACCGTTTTTATGCTTGATCGAATAAATAGTTTTCAAACTCTCCAAAACATATTCAATCGGATTATTAACCGGATCTTCGCCCAATTCCAAAGCCAATCGCTTATGTCCCATGTCTTGCAAAGCAATAACTTCCTGTTTGAGCTCTTCCTGAGTCATTTTTTTGCGGAAAATATGTTTGTTTTTTATATGATACGGGCAATAAACACAGCTGTTTACGCAATAATTGGAAATATAGAGCGGAGCAAACAATACCATACGATTGCCGTAATAATTCAGCTTGATTTGTTTGGCCAACGCAAAAATCTGCTCATTTACCGATTGATTATCGCAAGCCAATAAAACAGCTGCTTCACGGTGAGTTAAACCTTTTTCCAAACGAGCTTTATTCAAGATTTGCTCAACTAATGGCATATTATCTTTGTTTTCGTCCGCATATTTCAGCGTATCCAAAATTTCATCATTGCTGATAAATTCATCGGCTTTAAGCGATAACGGATTGTAATTTGAGGTCATTATTTTTTTCCTTTACTTAATGACAAATATTTTTGGTGAAAGTTAAATCAACCGAATATTTAAGAGTTTCTTTGCTGTTCGGAGCGGCTTTGACTTTCCAAATATAGGTATAAGCATCCTTACTTTCACCCTTAATGCTTTCTTTTGTAATTTCCGGCTTTTCAGGGAAATGTTGGTTTATAACCACGGTGTTCTCAACATCTTCGGCGTTATTAACGGTTATTTCCACATCATAAGACCTTAATGTTTTGACAATGGCGCAATTATTATCCGGCTTACGGCTGATTTCTTTTTCTTTAACGTCGGTAATTTTGCCGCCGGCAGATATATTGAACGCTTCACCTAAATTGAGACGTAAAGTATCTTCTTTGGCGGTGTTGGCAATATGATTTGAGCCGATAAATTGCAAATTTGAATTTTTATCATTTTCATAAAAGCGGATAATTCCCGTCGGGATTGATATTCCCAAATTTGAATCGGCGGTGTTTTCAATTACGTAAATGATTTGCGGATGGTGTTTTTCAAAAATTTCTCCGTTACGAGGTCCGAAATAAAGCGGAGAATGTAAGTGAAATTCTTTTTGATACTTAACATCATTTCTTTCTATTAAAGCAATTTGCTTATTTTCTTTGTCCTTTACGGTTGTAATGTTAGGCAAGGTATATAATTCATAGCTGTTAATGCTTTCCGGTGCCGCTACCCCGAATGCCATATCTTCGGTCTGAACGCTGTTCATCATGGCGGCTTTCATTATCATTCTTCCCGGAGATCTGCGGACAATATTGACATCACCGGCAATTAATTGGATTTTGGCGCGTTCGTAGTCTATGCCGGAATTGTTGGAAATGGTTACCCAACCTGTCAAATCAAGTTTATCGCGACTTTTAACATTGGCAACGTAGTCGGTCTTCCAGCTTAATCCCGAAGTCAGATAAGCCAAATAAAGATTTTTATTTCCGCTTTGGGATACATCAAGCTTGGCTGCCAAAGTCGGCTTATTGCTCATACCTGCCGGTACGTTATCAAATACGACACGTCCCGGAAAATTCGACTCTATACCGTATTCAAAACGCAAAATCGGGTGACCGTTGGCGTATCCGATAAGCTCGGCCTCATCATATATATTTTTGCCGTTTTCCGGATTAAATTGGACGGTGCGTACGTTTTTCCCGATTGAGCGGTTGATAAAGTTTTCATAACTCATAAGGTCATAGCTGTAATTTTGCTCGTTAACTCTAACGCCGTCACCGTATATAATGGCGGTTTCCGCCTGAATCTGACTGGCTACACCATCAAAAATCACGTCATTTATACCGCTTTTCAAGTTTGCCGGACGAATATCTTTAACGAGTGCCAAATCCTGATTATAAATACTCAAAGATAACGAATTGTCCGTGTTTTGCAAAACAAGCGGTTCGGCTTGAGCCGAAGTTGCAATAACACAGGTTAAGGCCAATAATCGCAAATAATTACGCATTTTGATTCTCCTAATGAATTAATCCCAAGTAACGCAAAATAATATATACGGCAACACCTTGCAAAACAAGCATAAGCCAAAACATTGCCTGATAACTTTTCTTTTTGCTTTTATGATGAAAAACTTTTTGCCCCAAAAAAGCACCGATCCAACCGCCCAAAAATTCCAAAGTATGCAAATTTGCTTCCGGTACGCGCCATTCTCCTTTTATTGCCGCTTTTTTATCAACACCGTAGGCAATAAACGCGGTAATATTTATCAATGCCAAATGATATACAATAAAACATAAAAAGGCTTTGTGCGAAAAATTTGCCACCCGGAAGAAATAATTTTCGGTAATATAGGCCGACAGCACCATTGCCGCAAAATACAATATAAAAAAACGATTACGTTGTAACGGTGGAATTAAGGCCAATAACGGAGCCAAAATTATCAAAAAAGTCAGTAACATAAGTTTTATTCCTCAATATTGCTTGCAGTTTAGCTTTTTTTTGCAATTATTCAAGACTTCTTTTCAAATATTAAGGTATTTTTAAGGTAAAGTGTGGCATAAAACAAACATAAGAATCTATAAGGAGTGAAATATGAAAAAGACTTTGATATTGGGTTTGGCTCTGTTGTTAGCCGCTTGTGCCTGCAATAACGGGTGTTGTAAGAATCCTCTTCGCAACGGAACGTGCGGATGTCGCTCGGCTCGTTGTCAGCAAAAAAAAGCTGCCGAAGAAATTCCTTTGGTAAAGGAAACACCGAAGCCGGCTACCCCTATGACACCGACAATGTATGAAGGTAATGTCGATTTACCTAAACCGACTCCGGTTGTTCATAATGAAACTAAGGTGGCAGATTGCGGAAAAAACGTTGCCGTTACCGAAAGCACTCCTAAAGTTCAAACCGTGGTTGCCCCGGTTGTTCAGGAAGTTGAAGTGCCTGCCGTACAAACGGTTGAAGTACCGGTTACCCAAGAAGTTGCCGTGCCGGTAGCCGCATTTTCTTGCGCACAGGTCGGAACTTGCAAAACTCAGGAACCGGTTGTGTTAAAACCGAGAGTTACCGAAGTGGTCGGTGAAAAGAAACGTCCGTGCTGTGACGATGATGCCATGCTTTTAGCGGATGAAAATGCCGAAACCTATGTGCCGGATGCACCGGAAATATATGTTATTGCCGCCAATCGTACGGTAAACTTGATGCAAGATGAGGCCGCACCGTTATTTAAGCAAATCGGTAAAATGAAACTTTATGTCGGTAAAGCTACTCCTAAATCGGAAGATTTACCGGGCGGTATGGATAAAGGTACGGATACCATCAGAAAACGCGTTGAACAAATGGAAAATGTAACGCTTGTTAAAAATCAATTCGTGGCAGATTACAGAATTGACAGTTCCGCTAATTGGTATGATACGCCGACCAAAACCGTACCGGCGATTAAGTACGATATTACCCTCAAGGATAGAGGCGGAAACTTAATCGGTGAGTGGAGTGAAATAATTCATCAGGCTGACGGGGACAGAAGTTGGTGGTAATGTTAAAACATAATGTTTTGTTTCTATCGGCGTTGTTGCTGATTTTGTCGGGCGAAGTAAAGGCCGCTGAGGTTGAAAATGAAGTAATTGCCCAAAGCGTTTCTTCCGATGCTTGTGACGACAGATTGGTTGATGATGACGAACAAACTGCCGAAAACAGAGCGGTTGACAAGGCCGGACTGTCGGCTGTCAAACTTTCGGGAATTATTCAACGACACTATCCCGATTTGAGTGCGACGGCAATAGATACCATAGCTTATCGCATTATTGATGAATACATGGTAAATGTGGCTCATGCCATTAAATTTTCCGACAGTAACAGAGTATGCGTCAAATTGATGGCCGATATTGAAATGACCTCGGATGATTTGGACCGTTTGGTTGAGGAATATAAAGATAGTGATGCGCCGGCCGAACAAATTGCCGATGTTGTGCAACAAGTCAAAGAAAATACAACCTTTAAGCCACTCAATCTCGGTGAAAAGAAACTGTTGTATATTCAAAAAATGATTTTCTGGAACGGTAATGAAACCGACCATTATACCGACTTGTTGACGGGCTTGTTCTCCAACAGCGAATATTTTTATGTTACCGAAGATAAAGATATTGCCGATTTTGTAATTATTCCGCGCTTAAACGAAGCCGTGGTTGATGAGATTGATCGTCGTAATCACAAAATGCAAATTTCGGTGGAGCTGGAAGCAATTTCTCAAACCGATAAGTCTTTTGTTCCGCACAAAGAAAAGCAAAAGTTACCTATGTTGTTCAAAAGCGATAAGGATGAGCAAAAAATTGCCGACGAACTGGTCCGCAGATTGCTGACCAAAACCGCCAATGAAATGAGCCGTAAAATAGATAAATATTCGGCAAACAGTTTGGAAAAATCACAACTGAACAATCATAAATAAATAAAATTATGGAAAAATACACGCTGCCTGTTGCAGACAGCGTTTTCTTTGCTTATATATGTATAATGAAAATAATTTAAGAAAGAATAGCTGTCATGCGTGATGAATTAAAAGAAAATGAAGATTTACCGGTGTTGCCGTTAAGAGATATGGCGGTTTATCCGAAGATGATTGTGCCGATTTTCGTAGGGCGCGAGAAATCCATAGAAGCCGTGCAGAAAGCCAATGATAAAGGCTCAAACATTGTTTTGGTTATGCAAAAGAAGGCCGAAACCGAAGTGCCGACATCTAAGGACCTGTTCAAGGTGGGAACATTGGGTAATGTTTTGCAAATGCTCAGACTTCCCGATGGTACCGTTAAATTGTTGGTGGAAGGATTGGAAAGAGTAAAAATTACTTCATACCATGACCGTAAAACCTATATCAGCGCCGAAACCGAAAGTTACCCGCAAGAAATTGGTGATAAAAAATCTTTGGAATCGTGGGCGAGGGCGGTAGTCAGTCAGTTTGAGGAATATGTTAAGATTAACAAGAAGATTCCTTACGATGTTATTCAATCAATCAAACAAATTGACGAATATGATAAATTGGCAGATACAATCGCTTCGCATCTGTCGCTCAAGACCGAAGATAAGCAATTCTTATTGGAAGCCAACAATTTGCAAGATCGCTTGAATAAGGTATTACAGCTTATTGATACCGAAATGATGGTTCAGGAAGTTGAAGATAAAATCAAAACCAGAGTTAAAAAGCAAATGGAGAAAAGCCAAAAGGAGTATTATTTGAACGAGCAAATGAAGGCTATTCAAAAAGAGCTCAACCATGGCGAAGAAGGCGATGAATACGATAATTATTTGAAGCGCATAAATAAAACAAAATTTACCAAAGAGGCTCGTGAAAAGGCTTTATCCGAGTTGAAAAAATTGCGCGGTATGGGTAATAACACGCCGGAAAGCTCCATTGTTCGCAATTATTTGGATTGGCTTTTGGATTTGCCGTGGGATGTTAAAACAAAACTCAACAAAGATTTGAACAAAGCAATAGAGATTTTGGAAGAAGACCATTACGGCCTTGAGAAAGTAAAAGAGCGTATTGTGGAATATTTGGCGGTACAATCGCGTTCCAAAAACTTAAAAGCGCCGATTCTTTGTCTGGTCGGACCTCCGGGAGTCGGTAAAACTTCTCTCGGAAAATCTATTGCACGTGCCACTTCACGTAATTTTGTACGTGCCTCGTTGGGCGGTATGCGTGATGAAGCGGAAATCAGAGGACATCGCCGCACATACATCGGTGCCATGCCGGGAAAAATCGTGCAATCCATGAAAAAAGCCGGTACTTCCAATCCGTTGTTCCTGCTTGATGAAATAGATAAGTTGGGCAATGATTGGCGCGGAGATCCGAGTTCGGCACTGTTGGAAGTGTTGGATCCTGAACAAAACAACACTTTTGAAGATCATTATTTGGATGTTGATTATGACTTATCGGATGTGATGTTCGTTACTACGGCCAACTCGCTCAATATGCCTCGTCCGCTGTTGGACAGGATGGAAATTATTCAGCTTTCCGGTTATACCGAAGACGAAAAAATCCAAATTGCCAAACGTCACTTACTCGGTAAGGTGTTTGATGAAAACGCCGTGGCTTGCTCGGAGCTGATTGTTACCGATGAGGCCATCCGTGACATTATCCGTTATTATACGCGCGAAGCCGGTGTTCGCAATTTGGAACGAGAGTTGGCGACCATCGCCCGCAAAGCCACAAAAGAAATCTTGCTCAATAAGAACAAGTGCGTGACCATAGAGGTTACACCTAAGAATTTGGATAAGTATTTAGGCGTGCGTCGCTTCAGTTACGGAGAGGCCGAAAAACAAGATCATATCGGCGTTACTACCGGTCTGGCATGGACGGAAGTGGGCGGAGATATTCTGTTTATTGAAGCCGTGGATATGCCTGGCAAAGGAAAAGTTACGCAAACCGGAAAGTTGGGCGATGTGATGAAGGAATCCATTGAAACCGCTTATTCGGTTGTTCGTGCTCATTCTAAAGAACTCGGTATTGAACAAGAAACTTTTGAAAAGACGGATGTTCACGTTCACGTGCCGGAAGGTGCAACTCCTAAAGACGGACCGTCTGCCGGTATTGCCATGTTTACCACGTTGGTTTCGGTATTTACCAAAACTCCGGTAAGAAGTGATGTGGCAATGACCGGAGAAATCACTTTGCAGGGCAGAGTTTTGCCGATAGGCGGCTTAAAAGAAAAACTTTTGGCAGCTTTGCGCGGAGGTATTAAAACGGTTATTATTCCTAAAGAAAATGAAAAAGACCTGGCGGAAATACCGGATAACGTCAAAAATGAAATGACCATAATTCCGGTAAGCAAGGCTTCCGAGGTTTTGAAAATCGCTTTGAGAAAATAATCTTGTAAATATTGCATACAAAAAAAACGCCGATTTTATTCGGCGTTTTTTTAACGTTTGTTTTTGCTTATTGATCAAACAACGGAATACCGCGGTTAAGACGAACTCTTTGCGTTTCAATCGTGGTTGCCAAATTAAGCTTACCGCTTTTAACAATACCGCGTACTTGGTCACCGGCGGAAGTATCCGGATTGGCAAATACGTATTCAATTTTCGGCTTTTTCGGTACACCGACCAAAGTTTGGTGCAAAACGGCCAAGATACCGTTACCGGTCAAGTCATAAGCCATATCTTCGGAAATACCGCTGGCGGCGGCATATTTAACGATGGATTGAATGGCATCGCTAACCGTACTGGCGTGAATTGTTGATAAAACCAAGTGTCCGGAAATGGCGGCACGCAAAGCTTCGGAAGCAATTTCCGGCTGACGAATCTCACCTAAGTATACATAACGCGGTTTAGAACGCAACATTGAACGAAGACCTGCTTCCCAAGAACCTCCCGGAGGTGTCATTTGTTTACAAATACCGAATTCACCGTCTTTGGTAACATAAGAACCGTCAAGCGGCATTTCCACAGGGTCTTCCAATGTAAAGGCATATCCGCCGTCACGTTCCAAATATTCTTTCAGTAAAGCGGATAGGGTGGTTGTTTTACCGGAACCCGTTGTACCGGCCAATAAAATAAGTCCTGAAGCACCGCTCAATGATTTCAAGTAATTTAACAACTTTTCATCGATTCCGAGTTTATTGATATCCGGAATTTTGTGAGGCATCTTACGGGCACAGAATTGTTGTCCGTCCAAAGTTACCGTACGTTCAACACGGTAGTTTAATCCCTTAAACTTCAACAAATAGCTTGGGTTATTACCGTCGTATGTATCTTTCAAGGCCTGATAAAATTCGTCAAAGTCATCCGGTCTGATGGTTATCAAACCACTCGGAGTCTTTCCTCCCCAAATAAAAGCGGTTCCGTCCGGAATAATGTAAATATCGGAAAACTCCGTATCATTAACTGTTGCCATTTTTTACTCCCACAAAAATCTTACCTAAAGTTTACATAAACTGGCTTATAATAAGATTATTTTAAAATAAAATTCAAGTAAACAATACTTATCCACAAGAAAAAAACTTCAAAACGCGGATATAACCCCAAAAAATCAATTAGTATCTTTGGAGAAACTACCCGCCGGAGAAATAAAAATATTTACCGCTTTCAGTATAGATGCTAACTTATATGGCGTGATGAACTAAGAAATGAGGTTACTTATGAAAAAACTTTATCTAACTACCGCAGCCGCTTTGTTAATGGGCACAGCTAATGTTTACGCTGCAGGTTATCAATTAAACGAATATTCAATGACCGGTTTGGGACGCGCTTTCGCCGGTATGGGTATCATGGGCGATGACTATTCCGCCATGGCTTTCAACCCGGCCGGTATGACCGCTAATAAGCGTTCCGGTATTCAAGGCGGTTTGGCTGCTACACAGATTTATTCTAAGGCCAAAACCAAATACGGTACCGACAAGATGGATTATTGGGTACCGTTGCCAAGCGTTTTGGGACAATATAATTACAATGATAAATTGTTCTTCGGTGCCGGTGTATATGTTCCGTACGGACTTTCTACCAAATATAAGCATGACAGCCATACCGCTACTCAATCTGAAAACGGCGTACGCAAGTCTTATTTGGAAGTGCTTGATTTTAACTTCTCGACTGCTTATCGTTTTGACAACGGTTTGTCACTCGGTGCCAGTGCTATTTTGCGTTGGATTGAAGGTCAGTTGACATCAAATGTTAACCGTAAGAATCCGTACACCGGACAATTAATGAATCTCGGTTATAACGATTATCGCGTTAACGGCTGGTCTCAAACTTTGCAATTAGGTGCAATGTACGAATTTGATGAAGACACCAGAATCGGTTTGTCTTATCGTTTCAAGAGCACTCAAAAGCCTCGCGGTAAACAATATGTATATATGAACGAAATCGGCCAGATGTTCGGTCAGGACGCATTTAGCCGCTATAATACTATGGCCGATCCTGAATTGCCGGCCAGCTGGATTTTATCCGGTTATCATAAATTCGGTGAAAAATGGGGAACCTCGGCATCTGTTAAATATGCTCAATGGCATCGTTTCTATACTTTCCCTGCCGAATCTACTGCCGGTGATTACAGTGTAGATTACAAATGGAAAGACGCATGGACGTTTGCTTTAGGTGAAGATTATTACTTAAACGACAACTGGACACTTCGTTTCGGCGGTGCATGGGATCAATCTCCGTCACGCAGTAACGCTACCAGAACCAACCGTATTCCGGATGTGGACAGAATTTGGGCTTCTTGCGGTTTCAGCTACATGAGAGGAAATCATCAATTTGATATGGGTTATTCCCACCTGTTCATGATGCACGGACGTACTCGTAACGACAATCCGGATGCTCCGCAATACAAAGATATGCAGTCAAAATACTATAGCCATAGTAATATTGTCGGCATTCAATACCAATACAAATTTTAATAGCTCGTCTAACGGGTAACTACTTGAAGGATTTTTTCTTGTGTACCACTTCGTACACGGCGAAAAAATCCTTCTTCGTATTTACCTCGTTACCCGAACTCTTACGCGAGGCCGTGCAATTAAGATGGCTTGCGGCGTTTTTATATTTTGTTTTTATTTTTTTTCTGAAACCAGTTATCGGATTTTGTTTTAGTATTTAATTTCCACAACTCTTCAAAGCGTTTTTTATAGGCGATTACGGTTTTCGGTTCATGCGTTATAAGCAAACAATTTTCACTGTTCTTTTCGCTTGCCGGATCGGTCCAGTTAAAAGAGCCGGTAGAAACCTTTTTATTGTCATATATTGCAAATTTGTTATGTTCTATTTTGTGTTTGCTGTTTACCCGAATTTTAATTCCCTGACGGTATAAATCAAAAGCTTTTGATGATTTGGCCGAAGCTTGCAGTTTATCGGTCAAAATCCTTAATTTAACGCCTCTTTTATGAGCTTTTTTCAACGCTTCCACAATTTGCCGATTGTTAATGGAATAAATAGCGACATCAATGGATTCTTTTGCTCTGTCAATGTTATAAACAATGGCGTTTTCACAATCTTTTGACGGTGTAAAACGCACATCAGTCTTGGCAAAAGACGAAGAACTAAAAAACAAAAGTAGGGCAAATACAATCTTTTTCATGGCTTTATTATGTGCTAAAAAATGCGCTTGTCAAGTAAAAATGTTCTAAATTTGTTCTTTTTACCGGTACCAAATTCGTTGCCGATTAATCGGGTATCAGATAATTAATTTACATTAATGTTACAAAAATGCAAAAAAATAGGTTGACAAGCGCTTATAAATAGCTTATTTTGCGCTCAAACGTTTAATATAAGGAATAAAGAAATGAAGTGCTATAGTTCGTTAAAATCTAAGAAAATCCGTGACTTGAACTGCAAAATCGTTCGTCGTAAAGGTCGCGTATATGTTATTAACAAAAAGAATCCGAAGTTAAAGGCTCGTCAGGGTTAATAACTCATATAAAGGTTAATTGTTAAAGAAACCCCTTTGCCGTGTTGCAAAGGGGTTTCTTTATGCTTTAAAGCGATTGGCCATAAAAAAAACATCCGATTTTTCTGCACGAAGGCATCGGATGTTTGTTAAACAAAGTCAAAGAGCTCAGAGTTAGTCTCCGATAATCTCGGTTCGAAGTGAGTTCAATGCGGGACGCAAAGCACTGTTATCTCTCTTAACTGCAGCGAAAGCTTCTTCAAATTTGGCGGCAAATGACGGTTTTTTGCATTCGCGAGCCAAGTACTGCTTCTTCAAGGGCACTTTTTCGCTCTTAGAGGTTAACAACTCAATAACAACAGCTTTCAATCCCTGCGCTTTCAAATCCTTACGGAATTTAGCGCAGAACTCGTGATTTAATTCGTTACTCATACTTTGAAATTTATTTGGTTATAATTATATTGAACATCCATAATGGATAGGAATAATCATTTTTTTGTCAAAAACTAATATAACAATTAATTTCACGGATTGCAAGCAAAAAAATGATATTTTTATGAAAAAATTTTAAAAGAGTAATCCCCGAAAACCAAAACTATGGTCTTCGGGGATAGATTGTTCAGGCTGTGAGGCGGCCAAACTTCCTGATCTTGGCCCTGCGACTGGCGTCGTAGTAGTCCACCTTCAGCTTGCCGTCACGGTACTTGGCCATCCAGTAGCCGATACCTGACAGCTCATGTCCGTCCATCCAGTAGTCACCGGACAGAATCGGCTTGCCGAGCTCGCGGAGCTTGTCGTTCAGCTCGTTGCGGACCTCCATGATCAACGTTGCCATCTCCTCATCGATGAGTTCAGACTTGGTCTTCAGTTCGGGGAACGGCACCATAGGCGTCTCGTCCAATTCGATGTAGAACTTCAGGCCGTTGCGCGGGAAAATTCCCAGCGGAGCCATGTTCTTACCAGTCTCGAAGGGCACGCGCTTGAGCTTGCCGAAGGACTCAATCAACAAATCGAAATTCTCCTCCGGCTTCGGGTGCTGCCGGGCACGTAATGCTGATGAAATGTCTGAAACACTGATTTCACCTTGCTCGTCCATGATTCCCAGAATCTTGCGGAGAGCCTCATCTTTTGTAATGTTCATAACTGTAGAAATTAAAAATTAGTACTAATTGTAAAAGTCACAGGAGACAGAATACCGCTTTCAAAATATTTGTCAAGTGTTTTGTATAATTTTTTTTGAAATTTTTTTCATAATGTCAGGTCGGCGAATTTAGCACCGATAGCCGCGGCCAGTTGTTCTGCGTTTAATTCCAAAGTCAGGCCGATTTTGCCGCCGCTTAAAAATATTGTATCAAATAAAACGGCCGTTTCGTCAATAAAAGTCGGAAAATCTTTTTTCATCCCCAAAGGAGAACAACCGCCGTGCACGTATCCGGTAAGCGGTAACAGTTTCTTTAAGGGTAGCATTTCAATGTTTTTGACGCCGGCGGCTTGTGCGGCTTTTTTCACGCTTAATTCTCCGTTGGCGGGAATAACGAATACAAAATGTTCAAAACCGTGTTGAGAATTGGGAGCCTGTGTTACCAGAGTCTTAAAAGTTTGTTCCACCGGCTTATTAATATATCGGGCGATGGAAACCGCATCGATTCCGGCTGTCGGGTTATACTCATAGGCCACATATTTGACTTTAGCGGTTTCCAAGATTCGCATGGCGTTGGTTTTAATCATTTCATCTCCTTGCCTATAAGGTATATTCGGCTCGCCGAAATTGTCAATATTTATTGCAAAAAACAAAATAATCACTTGTTTTTACAATAGATAAGCAATAGATAAAGAAATAGAGAAATTATGTTAAAGGAGATAAAAATATGAAGGTAGGAATAATAGGAGCCGGCGCAGTAGGCAGTGCCGCCGCATTTTCGCTGATGATGACCGGAGTGGCTCATAAAGTGATATTGATTGATGCCAATCGTAAAAAAGCCGAAGCCGAGGCAATGGATATAGCGCATGCGGCACCTTTCGCCGGAGCCGGAAAAATTCGTGCCGGTGATTATAAAGATTTGGCAGACAGTGCCGTGGTTATTGTAACTGCCGGTGCCAATCAAAAACCCGGAGAAACCAGAATAGATTTACTCGGACGTAATGTAAAAATTTTTGAAAGTATAATTCCGCAAATCAAGGAATATGCACCGAATACTATTTTAATAATTACCTCTAATCCTGCGGATATTATGACAGAGGTTGCTCTCAAACTTTCCGGTTTTCCAAGAGAACGGGTTATCGGTAGCGGAACAGTGTTGGATACCGCACGATTCAGAACATTATTGGCATTTTATCTGGGCGTTTCAACCAAATCGGTGCATGCCGATGTTTTAGGCGAACATGGAGACAGTGAAGTATTGGTATGGTCCAACGCCGAAGCCGGAACGCTTACTCTGGACGAATATGCCGCGAGTATCGGTAAACCGTTGGATGAAGCCAAAAAAGCCGAAATAGACGACGGAGTAGTGCGTTCGGCATATAAAATCATAGATGGCAAAGGTTGGACTTGTTACGGTATAGCAGGGGCTTTAACACAAATTTGCCGTGCTATCGGGAATAATGATTATTCTATTTTAACCGTATCATCGCATCACAAAAATGTTGAAGGAGTGGAAGATGTTTGTCTGTCATTGCCGACGGTAGTGAACAAACAGGGAGTATATCACGTCATAACTCCTAACTTGTCGTTAGCGGAGCACACAAAACTGCAAAAGAGCGCACAAACAATAA
>Ga0265298_10002325_pt1 | contig 26673 bp, 33 predicted proteins | sample AusTroGonzalo_MG_3_FD_193486 | JGI IMG/M metagenome (GOLD analysis project Ga0265298, IMG submission 193486) | Bovine rumen microbial communities from tropical cattle in Woodstock, Queensland, Australia - Gonzalo_01 | ecosystem: Host-associated > Mammals > Digestive system > Stomach > Rumen ...
CATCGGGATTACATCCAAGTGGGCTGATAAAAGATTCTGGGACAAGAAACTCATCGAAATAATATAATTCAAAATTGAAACCATAGGGATCATAATCTTCATCATCACGATAAAGAGGTGTCTTGTGGCCTTTTTGGGTAAATAGACGTACAAACCTATTTAATGTCAATCGATGTGTTGTTCCATACGGAAAAGACCAGTAGTAAGGGTTTCCATATGAGGCTGTTGACATATAGCAAATATCATGCCCATTATTTCCACTTAAAAGGCAAGCGTATAAATTGCCATTATAATGCGTTAGTGCAACGTCATTTTCCCCAGATACTTGTCCCATTCCCCAATATATTTCAGGATGCTCCCAATCATTATTTATACCAATGGGCTGTGTCGATCTAAAAAACGTCTGCCAATTACGTTGCCAAGGTGAACTTCTATCATATCTTGTTTCGGTATATTCCCTGGCCTGAATAATCATATAATTTAAGCCCGAATAATCCGTATAGTAAACTGTTTCTTCTCCTCCTGTTTCCTTCGTTGGAAAGATCAATTCTTCAAATGGAATTATTCCTTCTGGATATTCAATGGATTTCCAAGTAGAACCATCAGCGTTGATGGCTATTACAACAATACCTGAATAGTCAATTTCTTCTCCAGCGTTATATTCTGTTTTAGTGGGCGGAGTTATTACTTTTATTCCGTTAGGCAGGCAAGGATACACCATTTTGTCTTTTGCCCATACTTGACTGACACGCCGTCCGTTGATGTAGATCGGGTCAGCCAGCGTCATAAACCGATGACCATTGACGTTTATCATAATGCCACCGCCTTACACATTGGTTACGAAGTTCACGATGCCGACCTCAACGCTCTGGCCGTCAATCTGATGCACCCAGGCATCAACAGCGATAGCGTGAACCAGTTCTTCGAGATCTGCAATCTTCTTTTCGATTTCCTTCTCCCAGCCAACCATCAACTCGTTGTAATCCCGCAGACTATCAACGCGCTTTGCCAGTTCATTGATTTCGGCCTTGACATCGGCAAGAGAGCCGCTATCCGTGGCGCCACTGATCTTGCTGCTGGTGCCGGAGATTCTATCGCCGATTTCACTGTACGAAGAACTACCACCAGAATCATAATCGAAGATGTCCTGATTAGTGCTCCAATAATCACTGAGATCATCGTTGATGCCGCTGAGGTCATCGTAATTCGTCGCGTCATCCAGACCGCCGGTGATGTCGTACAGGTCATCTCCAATCAGGTCGATCACCGTTTCCACTGTGGCTTCATCGGGATCATCGATACCGTGGTCTCTTAACCAGTCATCCAGCTCGTCATCGTCCAGCAAGTCTTGGAGGTGATCCTGAAAATCAGTATCATCCAAAATGGAATCAATATCATCCAAGGTCTCCCGGACATCATCTTTGATGTCATCAACATCTGGCACGGTGGTAATATCATCGATGGTTGTAGTAATATCCGATAGCTGATCCTCGATTTCGCTGAGGTCCGCGCTGGACCCCGCATCCCTTGTGATTTCCGTCAGGGTTGGCCTGCGGTAAGTTCCGAGGGTGATTTGCTTCTGAGCTGTGTCCAGCGAGATGTTCAGCTTCAGCAGGTCGAATGTCTTGTCAATGATGTGCGGCACGGAATGGGCGTGAACTTTCTGGCCAAGTCTGAAAAGCTCATAGTTTTCATTCTGCCAGTGAAGCTCGGCGGCAGTACATTCTATGACCATGTTGTCAAACTGCTTGCTTTGCAGATATTCCACGCCATCCTCGTACAGCGTATCGGCTTGAGTAACGCCGGAGAACTCCACGCATTTGACGATACGCCCGTACTCCGCAACGGCCTCGCTCTCGATGATATCGCTCCCGTCATTCACACTGGCGACTGTTAGCCTTGCGCCATCAACCTCATCACCCAGCGGCAAAACCACAGTACAAAAATCCGCCATATCAAATTGAGTGGAAGCATTCAACATATTCAACCCGAACTCTACCGGCTGATTGGTAGAGTAAGGCATGTCCGCCAACCAGTCGATGTAGTTCACACCGTTCTCCCGCCGGAAGAAAAAATAGCCGCCTTCAGCATTGAGGCACTGTGATTTCAATGTTTCAAACGTGCTCTTATAGTTCAGCTTGCGGTACACCGTTTTATCTTTCACGGTGATTTCTCCCACCGTAAACCGCTTATAGGCATCAACCTGTTCGTTGTGGTTTGCGATAACTGTTCTGAAAAACTCATGAACAGAAATGGAATTATACTCATGAACTCTTTGAACGCTGTCATTGAAGAACGCAAATGCGCCCTCGCAATAAACCTTTTTTTGGTTGTAGAAATCCGTGGTTATTTCCACAGGCCGCCCAAACCATAAAAGCACCTCGCTCTCGAATACTTCTATGAGCGAGGTGAACGGATTGACATCATCGTAGAAGGGGTGGGAAGGGTGCATAGTGAACTCAAAGCTCCCGGCTATATTCAGTTCCACGGACAACTGCGGGTCAATCAAGGCATATTGCCGTTCTTGTGGATTGAAGATGTCCTGTCCGTCCATCAGCACCCGATATATCACAAAGACACCTCCCTATACGATACGGTCACCTCGCCATTCCCGACAAACAGCATTTCGTTGTCGCCGGGTTGAAGCGCAAGGTTCGCGTTATAATTCTTTCCCTTCACAAGAGAAAACTCCGTTTCATTGAAGGTCACCTTCATTGCCGCAGAGCACGTCAACGTCGGGATGGCCTCCTTCATGCCGTTGTTGATGAAGTTGCGGTATTTCTGGCCGCTGACATTGAAACGCCCATACCGAATGCAGTCCGCAAACAGATCATCCCATATCCATTCCGTCTCGTCCGATGCTTCGGTGCTGTACTTGAACGGGTCCAGGTTGTAATCAATGACGATGGTGGAGCGATTCGGATCCGAACGCCATTCATTGACAGACAACCGTCCGACATACTGGTACAGCGGATTATCTTCCAGAATGACGATGTGCCGTTTGCCGTGGAGATAGTTCAGAATGGAACTGTACACATTCGCCCAGTTACTGCGGGGACGCAGGGAGAACTCCCAGGAGCCCTCCCTTTGTCCATACGGTACTTCTTGCGATAAATACTCGGTATAATCCAGTTGTCCGTGTACGGATGGCAAATCCAGGTAGGATGTTTTTACCGTTGGCGGGTTGATCAGCGGCCTGGATGTCGGCACAAGGCCCCATTCGTCATAGGTGTTCTTACCGGATATGATTATCGAATGATACATCCTTTACTGCCTCCTTGCACGCTGCGAAATTACTCCGAGTTCCTTGTCCATCTTCGGAGCCAGCTGGCCAACCAGTGCGCCGGTATCGGTCACCATCTTCATGTTGGCAACCTCCGGCAGATAGGGCAGATACCTGGACAGCATGGCGATAATGGTTCGGCCTGTGGCATCGTCATAAGAGCCCGCGGCATAGCTTCCCATAACCGGGTTGACTGCGCTGGTCATCATGCTGGCATATCTCATGTGTTCCATTGTCTGGGCCACCGCAGACTGGATCATCGCCATCAGCTTATCCGCGCCGGCAACGACCTCGTTGCCCGCTTCACCGCCGCCCAAGAACTTATTTCCCATCATGCCGAAAATCGTGGGATTGCTCAAGAGCATGGCGTTGTCCATGGCCTTTTTATACCACTCAACCTCGACATGAGGCAAAGAGATCGGACCATACGGAACCCACGATACCTGAAAATGCGGCATCTTCGGCTTCGGGAATTTCCATTCAAAATTGAACAGCTTTTTTACTCTGTCGATAACCGTAAAAACGTCGTCCCTGAGTTTTGCGAGAATACCGTCCTTGCCAAGTATCGCATTGTAGGCATTCTTGAAAGGACTGGTAATAGCCCCGAGGATTTCTTTTAGCTTTTTGCTTTCAATTATCGACTTCCACTTTTCGTCGAACCAAGTGGCAGCTTTCGTCCAAATACCGTTCGGGCCGGTGATGGCGTTCCATGGATCCTTGAAGAAACCCTCAATCGCACCGCCGAGCTTCTTCAGCGTCTCGTTCTCTACGATGGCTTTCCAGATTCCTTCAAACCAATCCGCCACGGTGCCCCAGGCCTTTTCGATATTTTGTTTCGCGGTTTCAAAGAAACCCGTGATATCGGATAGAATGCCATCTATGAACTTTGAAATGCCGCCCCACACTTCTTCCCAACTGGTCCCGCATTTTTCCAGAAACACGTCTATGATACCCCGAATGGTATCAATGACAGTTCTGAATGTTCCGCTTATTCCTTCCCAAATGTCAGTTAGTATCTTACCAAGGCCATTCCAGAAGCCTTCCCAGTCTCCAGAGAACAGAGAAGAGAATGTGGTGAACAGATCACCGAGTATATCCAGTGCAGTACCAAGGGCATTAGAGACGAGCGCGAAAGCACCTTCAAAAATCGGTGCAAGGAAGTCACAGAATGTCTGCCACGTCCTTTTTGCCATATCGATGACTTTGTCAACAACTTCCCCGAAGTCGTTAAAATCAAACCCCATCTTGTTCAGGCCATCGACGATTTTCTGTCCGAACTCATCAAATATCGTTTTCAAGCCTTCCCAAATTTTTGTCAGTTTTTCTCGAAACTCCTCATTATTTTCCCACAGGTTGACGAATGCCGCTATAAGGACACCGATACCGGCAACCACTGCGGCAATTGGTCCAACGGCTACACCCTCCATGACTTTACCAAGCCATCCAAATAATCCGGTTCCTGTCTGGACTTGTGTTATGATGCCGCTTATACCAGTCATCAGCTTACCACCCACGACCAGCAGAGGCCCAATGGCCGCTACAATGCCGGCGATTGTAACGATTACTTCCTTGGTATTATCATCAAGACCTTTAATCCAGTCGGCCACAGCCTGCAACTTGCTGGTAATGTTCTCGATAAGCGGCATGAGAATATTTCCGACATCTTCCATTATACCGCTAATGGTAGACTTCAGGATATCCAACTGGCCTTTCAGGTTATCCCTCATGACATCAGCCATACCTTCGGCGCTGCCGCTGGTATTGTTCATTACTTCCTGCAAACCGTCCAGCGGTGCACCAAGATTATCGATGACGTCTTCCAAGTTTGTCCCTTCGTCTGCAGCGGCAAGCAGTTCATCGGCGAACTTCTCAGCATTTCCGTTAGAACGCTGCAGTGCCGTATCAAATTCGTCGCTTGTAATACCAAACTTCTCAAGGCTCTGCTTCATGCCATCGACAGAATAACCGGCGGCTTCGGCTTTCCTGACGAAGTCCAGCGTGGAGAAACCGGCATTGAACACTGAATCCTTATACGAATCCCATTTTTCTTTGCCGGTGTTGGCAAGTGCAAACACGCTCGCCATGCCCTGCTTACCACCTATGGCTTTTGCAACAGCGGCTTGTTGGAGCGTCATGCCTCCCGCTTCAGCTTCTGCCTGAGCTTTCAGCTTGGCTTTCTGTTCTTTCAGCTCTCTTGCGTTTTGCTTTTTTACCTCAGCCAGTCTATCCTGGTGTGCTGCTTCAACTTTTTAAGGGATTCCTGCTGTGAATCTTTAAGTGCTTCAAGGCGGTCACTGTTAGCCTGTTTCACCGCATTCAACTGATCTGTATGGGATTGTTTCATTGCAGACAGCTGATCGGACTGCGATTCCTTCAGGTTTTTCAGTTCGGTACTATTAGCTTCCTTCACAGAGTCAAGTCTGTTCTGGTTAGACTTTTTGAGCTGTTCAAGCGCATTCGAGTTGGATTCTTTCATCGCGTCCAGACGCGCGGTGTTCGATTCCTTCAGCGCCGAAAGAGAATTATTCTGGTATTCCTTGAGCGCAGCCAATTGGTCGTTATTGGCTTTTTTCAGCGTTGCAAGTTCACTGTCGAAGTATTTCTTCTTTTCAGCCAGTGTTTGCTCGTTGGCCTTTTTCAGTGCCTTGAGCTGTTCTTCATTCGACGCTTTTAGCGCTGCCAGCTCCTCTTTCTGCTTCTCGGTAAGCGCTGCCTGTTCTTCCTGGTGCGATTCCTTCAAAGCGGAAAGCTGCTGATTGTATTGGCCAGTAACAGTCGCTACGGCATCGTCTCGCTGCTGCTTGAGCTGATTCTTGGCATCATCGGCGTATTGACTCGCCTGAGATTTCTGTTCTTTCAGGGCAGCAATCTGGTTCTGACGTTCTTTTTTTCTGGCCTGTTGCTGGAGCTTAGCGATGTAATCATTATAGGCTTTCTCCGCAGCCTCGCGGTCTTCCTGGCTCTTTGCCTGGTTGACTTTCTTGGCGAGTTCGGCCAGCTTTTCCTGCTGCTCACGTTTTTCGAGAGCCTCGTCCTCGTCCTCCTGCTGTTTGGTGATGGCGTCAATCTCATCTTCGATTGCCTTGATGCGATTGTACTTGGCTTCATCAATCAGCTTGAGACGTTCGGTATACTCTTTATCGATGAGAGCGACCTTTTTGTCATAGGCAGCCTGAAGTGCGTCAAGCTCCTTCTGCTGCGCATCCTTCAAGGCTTCGAGCTGTTTACTCTGCGCCGTTTTGGTGGCGTCGTACAGTTTATCCAGTTCGTCCTTGGTCTTATCGTACTTGTCGCTCAAGGAAGCCTTGAGCGTATCATATTCATCGTCGTAAGCCTCTTTCTGGGCATCATAAGCAGCATTCAGCTGTTCCTGCAATGCTTCATACTGCTTGTCATATGCCTTTTTCTGGGCTTCATATTCCTTGTCAAGCACCTTTTTCAGCTCTTCATACCGCTTATCATAGGATTTCTTAGCGGCATCGTACTGAGCGTCAAGCTGATCTTTCAGTGCGTCATACTGCTTATCCAGTGCCTTTTTCCGAGCATCGTATTCTTTATCGAATGCCTTCTTCTGGGCTTCATACTCGGCATCCAGGGACTTCTTAAGGGCTTCTACCTGCTGATTCAAAGACCGCTGAAGCTCCTTATACTGACGGTCATAGGCATCTTTCTGGGCATCATACTGCCGATCCAGCGAACGGCTCAAGGCGGTGTATTGAGCATCATAAGCATCCTTGAGCGCGTTATACTGTGCTTCAACCGAAGCCTCCACGGAATCTGTTGTTTCATCCGCGGCGTTCATGATTTCCATGGCTGTATCTTCAGACATATTCCCAAGATTGTTCATGGCATACATGAGTTCTTCGAGAACAGTAATAAGAGGCTTGGCATTGCCTTCGCCATCAACCATAGAAAGGCTGAGCGCATCCATGGCGTCCCTGACTGCTTTTGTGGGAGATGCAAGGTTGGAAATTATATTCCTAAACTGTGAACCGGCAGATGTGCCTTTAATGCCCGCATCGTGCAGTGCCATAATCGCAACGGTAGCATCCTCCATGTCGTAACCGAGACCAGCAACGACAGGCGCAACCATTTTGAATGTTTCGCCCAACGTAGAGACCGTTGCATTTGCATTCGAAGTAGCAGCCGCAAGAATATCGGCAAAATCAGCGGCACGATCTGCTTCCCATCCAAAGGCAGTCATGGCATCCGTGACAATATCGGATACAGTCGCCAGGTCTTCACCCGATGCAGTCGCCAGGTTCATAACGCTGTCAATAGAAGTAAGAACCGCTTCTCCCTCCCAGCCAGCCATTACCATGTATTCCATGGCTTTTGCAGCTTGCGTTGAGGTGTATTCGGTCGTAGCGCCAATGTCCCTTGCCTTATTGGTCAAATCTTCAAATGTTTTGCCGGTAGCGCCAGAAATGGCCTGTACTCTCGACATCTGAGCATCAAACTCCATCGTAGTTTCGATGGATTGTTTGCCAAATTCAATGATAGGCTTTGTGACATTTTCCGTAAGGGTACTGCCGATATCGGTCAAACGACTGCCAACATTTTGAAGCGCGGAAGCTACCTGCTCCATGTTGACCATGCTGGTTTTCGCCTTTTCGGCGCTTTCGGTGAGATTCTCGAATTCTTGTTCGGTTTCGATAATCTCTCGCTGAATGGCATTATAGCTTTCCGGTGAAATCTGATTTGCAAACTCGGCATTGACCTCAGCTTCTCTGCTTTTCAGGGATTCCAAGTCCTGATTGGTCTGGCTGATCTCTGCCTGCAAAGCATCATACTTTTCCTGGGCGATTTTGCCCTGGCTCATTTTTGCTTCGGTTTCTTCCGATTTTGCTTTCAAGCTTTCCAGTCTGTTTTCAGTATTGGAAATCTGGGTTTGGAGCTTGTCATATTTTTCCTGACTGATCTTTCCTTCCGCGAGCTGCTGATCCGCAGCCTCGGCCTTCTCGCGGAGAGATGCAAGCCTTGTCTCTGCCTTAGCGATTTGCTCCTGGAGCTTTCCGTACTTTTCCTCGGCTTTTACTCCGGCCGCGATTGCCTTGTCAGCGGCAGCCGATTCTTTCTGGAGGGATTTCAGCTTCTGTTCAGTTTCATTTATCGCCGTCTTGATCGGCTCATACTTTTCTTTGTACGCATCGAGATTATCGGACACCGTCGCCTTATCACTGGCCTCTTTCAACGCAGTGAGCTTTTCCTTAGTTGCAGCGATAGACTGACTGAGAAGCTCCTGTTTCTGGCGCAAGAGTTCCGTATTGGTAGGGTCAAGCTTGAGGAGCTTTTCCACGCTCTTGAGCTGGCTCTGAGTACTGTCAATAGTGGAATTGACTTTTTTCAACGATGCTTGAAGACCCGTAGTATCACTGGTAAGCTCGATTGTAATGCCTTGAATCTTCGTGGGCATAGTGGATATTCACCTCCTTGCTTGATCCTGTTGCGATGAGTTATTCAATCGGAGCGATATTTATCTTATCTCTTTATTTTCTTTGTACTCGGCTATCAGCGCAGAGCACCGCTGTTCGTTTCTGTTTTTCATCTGTCGTGCCGCTTCTGCTATTTCTGCGGAAGTCTTCGCGTCCGTTGATTCTCTGATTTTTCTGGACAACTCTCTGTAATTATCGATAGCGCTGCGCAGAACGCTATCGGTTACGCTAACCAGAAATTCTTCGTTGCAGTGTGGACACTTCAAATATGCGATGTCAAGATCACCGTCTTTTCGCTTAAGTAGCTCAATCGAAAATTCACCACCGCATTTATCGCATGAAACTATAGACTTCATATCGACACCTCTTAGAAGCGGTCCATATCGTCTTGTGTGGCAACAATAGCGTATTCGTGATCATCGTTTCCCTTTTCGATGAACATATCAAGTACCAAGCCGATAGTCAGATATTCCAGATCCCGTATTGAAATTCCGAGCTGAACACATCGAAGAAGGAACAACGGCGTCGTCATTTCTCGCTCTGTTGCGGGTTGTTTTTTTTTGCTTCCGCATCACCCTGAACATTGTCGCCCCACAGCTCAAGGATTTCAGGAAGGATTTCATAGATTGAGAACATCTCAAAACCTTCCAGCCATTCATCAATGGTCGAAGGAATATTGGCATCGGCGTGCTTCGCCATGATGTATGCCACGTTCTCAAAGATTGTCAGGTCAGCAATGGACAGGTTTGAAGCGTTTCGGTTTCCGACATTCTCATAGAAAGACTGCCGCAATTTTTGGATATCAACAAAGATATCCCTGCCGAACTCCACTCTGTACATACGCGGCACAGCCGCGGAAGATTTGAACTTGACTTCCTTGCTCCCGATATTCAGAACTTTCTCTACCACAGTTACACCTCCTCATATCAGAAAAAAGGGCAGGGTCAACGCCCTGCCCGGAATCGGTTCTATCAGCTCTTGGTGACAATGACCGTGTAGGTCGTGGACGCACTGCCAGCCTTGGACGCGGTCACCTTCACGATGTTCTCGCCGGTTGCCCAGGTCGCATTGCCGCCGCTGGCGATGGAGTTGCCATTGACGGTAATCGCCACACCGACGCCACTCGCGGCAGTCGCAGTGATCGCAGAACTCTCACCGGTCACGGTAGCGGTGTACGAGGTCTTGGCAGCATCGAAGGTCGGATTCAGCGTCACGCTGGCGATGGACAACGCAGTCAGGACAGCGGTGCCAGAACCGCCATTCAGCTGCTCCTCAGTCAGCTCCGGCACATAAACCTCGGTGAACCAGTTGGTGTAGACGGTGCTGTCCACGTCGGAAGTGGACTTGCCCTTCACCATGCCATCGGCCAGCGGGTCGCAGGTGATCGCCAGCGTTTCGGTGCCGGGGGTGCTGGACGCCTCTTTGGTCTGGGATGAGACACTGGGGCGGGACACGGAGCACTTGTACATGACGTGCCGAATCTTGTGCTTGTCGCCGGAGAACTCGAACATCAGCGCGAAATAGACGGGATCGGTGATGTTCGCGGATTCGATCAGCACACCGTTATCATCCAGAATCTCCCGCAGATATTCCTCACGGAACCAGTCGGGCACCAGGGCCAGTTCGAGGTCGCCAGAGTAGCCGTTATTGCTGATAGAGCGGTAGTAGACACCATCATCAGCGTAGAACGGTTCCATTTCGCCCTGAGCTTCGAGACTCAGATTCACGGAACCGGGCAGGGACCTGGGCGTACCGAAGGAGAACGTTTTATCAGCGTTCTCGGTCAGCCTGGCGACATGGGTGTTCTTCAGACCAAATTTCACCTTGTTCGTCGGATTATTGGACATGATCAGTTACCTCCCTCTTTGGTTATCGTCACAGTAGTTTCCCAACGCACCATGTGCATCTCCTCATCTTTGAGATATGTCTCCGAGGATTCATAGCACAGTCCGGCGGCATCGAGCGCATTCTCAACGGCTTCTTCCTTTTCCAGATCTTTTCTGTCCGTGTACAACTCGATATACAATCGCTTTATCTTCTGATACACCGAATCATCAGCGAACATATTCTCGGATTCTGGATAGAGAAAACAGATGAACGGAGGGCCGCCGGGAGTATTTTTCTTGGTGAAGTGATCATAGGCAAACGGCAGACCTACACTGTCAATCATCTGTGCGACTTCCTGTGTTGTCATAGCTTTTTGATCACCTCTTCCACATATCGGTCGGTTAGTTCCTTGGCAATCGGGTCAATATGCTTGCGGCCTGTATATTGACCGACAACGCGCCCGGTCCCGTCTTTTACAACATGATCGTTTTCGAGCAAATGCGGTAACCCATACTTTTCATTGAAAACAGTGGTCTTGGAATACCTCTGGGTTTTTCTATGCTCGTATTTCCAGCCTTTGGCATAGTTGCCGGTATGCTGCTTAAAAGAATCCTTTGACGCCTGGCGCAATGCAGTAGCGCCTTTCGCACCCATCTTCTTAGTGATGGTATCGAGGTCAGCCTGGATGTTGCTATCATAGCTGCTCAAGATATTGGTGATAGCGCTGGACAGCTTATCCACGGGAGTCTTTTTACTGGCCATTGCTCACACCGACCTTTCGCTGAACATACAGCTCAAGATAGTCGGTACCAGGGACATGATAAGTGCGGTAGACAGAATATTGCTTCCCTTCATACTCGCAAAGCTCCTCGCCCTGATATTCTGCGGCAAAGACAACAAACTGGAACTCCGGGCGATACCCGGCGGTGCCGCCGGAGAAAAACTCACGTCGATCTACAGAATTCGCTTGCGCGAATATCTCTCGCTCGATTGGTTCTCTGACTTGCCAGATGCCGTTCTCGTCCCGATACTCCTCGCTGGGTGTGACCAGTTTGATCGTAGTATCAACCATCCTGATCGCCAGCCTTCTCACCGAGCACCCGGTTATTCAGTTTGTATCGCAACATTCTTGGCATGCCCTCCATGCTGTCCCGCTTGCGCCAGAGCCATGCCGCATACATGACTATCAGCTCCATATCCGAAATTTCGGAGGCATCCAAGGTGGATGCCCCCTCTCTGATGATGGCCTGCTCTGCAGCGGTGAGCAGCTGGGTCAACCGCACGTCATAGGCCGTTGAGGTCATAATGCCCAAATCGGTCTTGAGCATCGTCAGCATGGTTTCCTCCATCTGCTCACCCCGCGATCATCAGGTCTTCGGCACAGACACGACCACGCCAGCGGATACGATGCGGTTGTTAGCATCCAGCTCCACGACGGTGATCTTCTTGCCAGCCGCAGCGGTGATCTGCGTAGTGCCGGAGGTCAGCGCAGTGAAGCCGGTGGCGGTGCCGCCCACCTCAACGGCGGGAGTGCCCAGCTTGTACTTCAGCACGGGGTCGGACTGCGCAATGGTACCGGACACAGTCAGGACAGTGTCACCGGCAGCAGTGCCGATGGCGGCCACGATAGTCAGGTCATTCATGTCCGCATTGGCGTAATCGATGGGGAAGGTCTTGGTAGTGGTGGGATCAGTGTTGGCGAAGTTCACCAGCACGAATGCCTCACCGGCCACGGGCTTGCCGTCATAGCGGGCGGTCGCCTTGAACAGCGTCTGATCCTGAATGAAGCGCGGGATATCAGAAGTGCCGTACTCGATGCCCTGGCGCTCGGCCAGCAAATAGTTGGCACCGAAACCGCCGACGATCTCATTATCGGCCAGACGGTCATCCTCCACCTCGATAACAGTGCCACCGATGACAGGCATCATGTTGGTATTGGAGACCAGTGCGGCAGTGGAATCGAACGCCAGCGCCTTGGCGCGAATGCGCATGTGGGTTTTGCGGTTCATCACCCAGAACAGCTTGTCAGAGCTGTACTTGGGCTTGGCAACGCCGAGAGCCACGATCAGGGCCTCGAAGAACTCCGCGCCACGGGTGCTGTCGATGTTCAGCTTCACGATATTGCTGGTGTGCAGGTCAGTCCACGCGGGTGCATTGACACCCCAGTCAGCGGGCTGGCTGGTCTGCGCCAGGCGGGTAACGATGCCAGTGGGCATCTTGGTGCCGGCGCCGAAGATGATGGCCTTGTCCAGAGCCTTGGCGATGCCGCCGCCGATAGCAGTCACGATTTCAAATGCCAGCGCGACATCGCTGTCCTGAAGCGCAGCGTTGCAGATCGCCACATAGCTGCCGACCTTGTAGCCGTCCACCTCGATCTGGTTGAACTGCAGCACGACCTCATTCAGGTTCGCGCACATCTCAGTCCAGATGGCTTCGGGAATCGCGCCCATGATATTCTGGCGAGCGGTGCCGCTGACGCTGCGAACATTCACGAACGGAAGCAGTCGGGAAGTGCGGGCAACTTCATCGTGGATCAGCTCCAGCATGACCTCGGGGATGGTCAGGCCCACGCCAGTGACGGCGCGCTTCTGCTGAATGGCGGTGCGGATTTCGGCCAGGTAGTCCTTGACTTCGTCGCGAGTAACGATATTGGCCAGCCGGTCACGGGTGGTCATGACGACATTGGATTCGCGGGTGTTGATCATGGTCTTCTCATCCTTTCTCATTTCTTCTGCGGGCTTCTGCTCGGCAGGCGGGTCGGTATCCTGAGCCTCTTCCTCGGTGGCCAGGTCCTTTTCCAGATCCTCGATTTCACGCTCCAGGTCGGAGACGGCCTTGTCGTGCTCGGCCTTTTCGTTGTCGAAATCGGTGACCATTGCCTCGATCTCGGAGCGCTGCTCCTCGGTCTCGACTTCATCAATGGCCTTGATCAGCTGGGCCTCGCGTTCGGAGAAGTCCTTGGAGCGGAGCTCTTCCAGCTCATTCTTCTTGGTATCAATTCGCTTCTTGAGAAGCAGGGTCTTCAGAGCCATGTTTCAGTGCCTCCTTCATTCGGTCTTTCCAAGTGGTAAGCTCTCGTGCTTTGATTTCATCACGCTCGGAGCTTCGGGCAGAGATGTTGGTTTCCTTATAGGCAGGAAAAGTGCAGGCGGACACCTCAAACAAGTTCACATCCGTCAGCGTCCAGTGAACAGAGCCATCAGGTCGGAAGTCGGATTCCTCACTGACAATCTCGAATCCAAAGGAGCACTGGTCAACATCGCCGCGCTTCACACGCTCATACAGGTTCATAGCATCAACATCGTTCGGATTGATGGTGATGTCGCCCCAGAGACCGTGCTCGTCCTCTTTCAGCTCCAAGGTATGGGCCTTGGTACGACCGAGGACCAAAGTCGTGTCGTGGTTGACCAGAGCGCGGATGTCCCCGCCCAGTGTCCGAGAAAAAGCGCCCTTGGCAATGCTCTCTGTCATGCCGGGCGCGATTTCATAAATATCAGAGAAGGTGGCGAAGTAGCCGCTGATGTGCGGGACACGTTCTTCGCTATCTTCTCGCGTTTCTTCCCGCGTCTCAAACTTTGTTGCGACGCTTCGGAGCTGCCTTAGTTTTTCGCTCATCGTTGTTCTCCTCCTTCCTCGCGGGACAATCGCCCGCCTGATCGGTCAATACGCACCAGCCTTTGCCAGAACACCAGCGCTGGTGGGCGCACATATCGCCGACCCTCTCACATTTGATGTACATCCGTTCATCATACTTGGCGTAAGGGCACGTCAGTTTTGCAGGCTTCATTGTCAATCACCATCCTGTACAAGTTTCTTTTGCTTGCCGATCATATCAACTGGGATATAGTTTTCGAGCACTTTGTATTCCTTCAAGCCCTTTGGCGACATGTGCAGTCTTTCACGCCATTCGTCACCGCACACATAGCCTCGGTCAGCGCCCGCCAGTAGGATATCGCTGGTGCTCTTAAGGTCGTAGTCCATGAGCGACCAGAAGTTGAGCAGCAGATACCACTTCGGAGAAATAATAAGTGCCCGCGTCATTTCCTGCTGGATATTCAGCGCTATGGCCCGAATCTTTGTCTGTACGAAATTATTCCATTCGTCGCGCTTGAAATCTCCTACACCCAAGAGGAAAGCAGGAACACCCAGCACAGCAGCAACTGTGCGCTTGTCCAGCTCCACGGTATCCTTAATGGCAAGGTCGGCAAGGGACAAAGGCCGCACCTGTTCAACCTGAAATTGCTCGGCGGGAATAAGCCAGGGTTCGCCGGTGCGCTGGGGCTTGACGTAGCTTTGCAGCAGCTTCTCGCGCCCCTCCGGGCTGGCAAATTCCTCGGTCAGCGCGTCCACCTTGACGATGATCGACGGCTTCCATTCGGACGCCATGAAAGCGTTCTCGGTCTTCTGGGCCTGTTTCAGATTGTTGGCGATGTCCTTCAAGAGTATAGTCACGCCCCGGCCTTTCCACAAATAGCGCGGATCCGGATTGTAGACAAAGTGCATGACGTCTTCGGGATTTCTCGGCTGCCCATCTATGCACACCGAATACTCTTTGTAGCTGCCCGGTTTTGGCTTGAACGTGACGCGGCTGGCCGCTATAGGCTCCATACTCTGCAAGATGCCTTTGCTTGTATGCGGTACGACGACGCTGTTACCATTGCCGTGAAGCAGCAAATTCATCACGATTGCCGTCATCCACTGACTGCGCGTCATGGTGCCGTTCGGAGTAATGTCAATCATCCGGGACAGCTCATTGACTATCCGAACATCGCCCTCGTCGGTGTTGCTCATCAGGTAGATGGTCATGCTGCCGATCAGCTCCGCGATACGTAGACAACCGGTCATGATTTCCGGGTTATCGCTCAATCTGGTATAGCCAGGGACGCACAGATCACCACTGTCCAACCACACCGCCACACCGTTATTGGGAGTGGCATCCCTTTTTCGATTTCCGCGCAGAATGCGCTGTATGATATTCATGTTTGTTTACGCACCCCCAAACCACTTCTTTGCTCGGTTTTTCTTTGCAGTACCCTCCAGCATCCGCACACAGGCAAATACTGAAGCGTCAAACAAATCGATACGATGCTCAGGTTGCACTTTATCGTACTGGATCATATCGTCCGTTTTCTCGATTGCCCTCACGTTTGCAACGCAGTATTCATAGGCTTCCGAGTGCAGATAATACAAAGTGCCGTCTTTTGCACTCTTCTCAATATGCCTGAAACCTTTGCTTTTGAGCATATAGAGCTGGGGCTGATTTACGATGGTGAAGCCGGCACCTTTCATGAGCGGTATGTATTCTTCGCCAGCGAATTTCATATCGTGGCCGATTTCCCTGATTTTGAAACCACGCTTGCGCATCTCCACGAACCAGTTCACGATGTCAGAGTAATTCACGGTAGGGCTGTTGCACATCGTCAGCCAGCCATCATCCTTCCACCCAAACAGGGGAATATCGTCCTCGTCAGCTTTACGCGCTGCCTCTGTGATGGGAAAAAACGCATGGGTGATGATGATGTCCACGCCTTTATACTGACCATACAGTGCAGCGGCAGTCAGGTCGTGTACTCTGGACAAATCAGCGCCACCATACCACTCAATGGGCAAACGCGCCAATTCATCCATCGTCCATTTATAGGCGGCATCCGAGGTCTTGAATTCATTCAGATCGAAATAGGCATTCATGGCCGTGGTGTAGACATTCAGCGATCTTGACAAGAAATCTTTACGCTGTTGAGGATCATTTTGCGCTTGAAGTGCATCCTGCATAATATCCGACGGGCGAATGGTCACGCCATAAGACGGATTTGCCTTCTGGTGCTGAAGCTCATTGGTATAGTCCACGTTGCCCTTCTCGTCCTGGTCGGCCCTGGAAACAAACACAAACAAACTGTCATCATCGACTAAGCCATTGACCACTTTCACGGCATACTCCAAACGGCGATAGCAGAATGAATTGACGTTGTCGCCGGCGGTGGTAATGCCAATCATCAGTTTGTTGGTGTACGCTTTCATGGCTTCTTTGAAGCGGTTATACTGGCTGGCTTTTTTGAAAGCATGAACCTCGTCAGCAATGGCAATGTTGCAGTTGAACGAATCCTGCGCATCAGGGTTTGACGCCAGGGCTTCAATGTCAATAGACCCGTTTGGCCTGCCATAATCATCCGTGAAAGACATCGAAATTGAATGCTCGGCGTTGTTATCGCGCACACGGAAATCATCGATCATTTCTCGATATCGCAGAGTATAGAGAATGTCCTCGAAGCTCTGACAGGCCTGCTTCAAAGATGCGGCGACAATGTAGATTTTTGCGCCGCTCTTGCGTTCAAGCAGCGCCAAGGCAAAAGCTAAGGCTGCTATGAACATTGTTTTTCCTGATTTCCTTGGAATAAAAATAAACGCCTCTTTGAATCTGCGTTCACTCCTATTTTTGAAATAGAATCCTACGACGTTGTAAACGATAAATACCTGCCATGGCTGGAGCAATAGCGGCGTATTCGTCAGCGGCTTACCGTCGAGTGTTTCTCCCTGCTTATGCACCATGAAACGCTCGATGATATTGCACACAAAATCCGGCTCCTTTGTGTGCAGCTTGAACTCGCTGCGCTTTAAATCAGACAGGAATCGTCTTGCGGCGGCGGCTATTTCGGCACCGCATACGATTTCCCCGGAAGCGGCGGCTTGAGCGTACTTGATGGCGACTTGCTTATAATGCTTTTTCTTAGCCAAGTTCTCTCAGTGCCTTTGCCAGTGCGTTTTCTTTGGGCTTCTTCATGGCATCTTCATTGATGCGTTTCAGCCCCGCCGGAGTTAGCCCAAGGTCACGCCAATAAGCCAGCGCGTCCCTGTTCAGATCATTCACCATGCGCAGGAGAGGATTCTGCTCAAGGTTGGTAGCGCCGCTTTTGTTCGTATGCTTTACTGCCGCATGGCCGCCAGACTTTTTGAAGTCTGCTTGGGTCTGGTCTCGCTTTTCAAGTATGCCGGCCAGCGTCATAATGACATCATCGAAGAAGGGCCTATACGTCCCAGCCTCGACGGTACTTTGCTTGATCCTCTCAGCCCACTCGTCCTGGGTCATACCGTCACCTCCTCGCTGACCCCCGTTTCTTGAAAATTTTCCGCAGTTGGAAATGTTTACCCTGCGCCGGCCCCCGGAACCGGGCCCAAATCCCGCCGACCGGGGGGCCATCCCGATTACTCGGTTAGGATTTCCACGGGAACGTTGTTATCTTCGCACCACTGTGCCACGTCCTGCAATCGCTCCTGCGCGTCATAGCTCTTCGGCCTCTTCACGAATCGCTTAAGCCGTATGACCACCCGCGAGGGGTCGATATCCTGCAGCTCATCCAACCGCGGAGCCGTGCGAATGATAAAGACACGGTCGCTGTACTCCCCGGCGCTCTGAAGGAAACCATACAGCAGATCATTGGCCATGCGCCGGGAAGGTTCGTGCTGCTCCTCATGCGGCTGTCGCAATCTGAAGGCCCCGGCGATTGCATCCAGGTCATAGGCGATTCCGTCGCCCAGGTGTTCCCGCACCCACGTTGTCTTTCCGGTTCCGGGATAACCGCACACCAGAATCTTTTCCACCGATGCCATACTCTCTTTGGCCTCCTTGTGTCTGGCCTCGTCCGTATACTGCAAAGGAATCTCCACGCCATAGCGTTTCGCTGTCCTTCTCAAAAGCTCCATGCCTTCATCAGTCAGGGCGTTGGTCATCCGGTCGTGCATCCTGTTGTGGACATCGTTGGCAATGCTGATGAGGTTCCACGCCTGGTATTGATATTCCGGGAACTCATTGCGCGGAAAGACGTGATGCACCGTATCGGCCAGGACCTGCTTGCCGTAACGCTTGCTGATCTGGCACATATAGCCGTCGCGCCTCAGCACCACACTGCGCAGCTGTTTCCATTTTGCGGTCTTATAAAACGGATCTGACTCTCTCATCTTCACCAACTCTTTTTTTGAGCTTGTCACAGAAACGGCTCAATGCCAGGATGCGGTCTAAGCCAAGTGTGACGTGACAAAGCCAAAATTCCCTATACCTTTTATATATATGCGTATAGGCGTACCGCAGGCGCTCCTTACACGCCTAATATAATAAAATATATTTTTAGATAGAATCTTGTCACACTTGTCACATATAGGCCAGGAAGCCTTATAAATAAAGGATTTTTGGCCCGTGACGAACTTTGGACGTTCCTGTGACGAATTTCAGTGCGTCACAAAATTCTCTGTGACGCGGTTTTTGTCACAGAACGGGCCTGTCATACCGAAAACACGCTAAAACACTACTCCGTGAGGTTTTGGAAATTCTTGTCACACTTGTCACTTGTCGCAAAATCGACGACGCAAGGCCCTGGCGAATCGAGGAATCCTCGTGTCATCGCGTCAACACCGCCCCCGCCAGCGGTGTTTATAGTCCCCGTGAGTGATCGGCTCACGACTGCGCTAATAGTGCCGTCTACAGGGTGCGACCCCGGCTTGCGGCATAAGAATTAGGCGGCTGGACGTACCTCTGCCGCCTGTGATCTGACACGCGGCCCGTAGGTATCGCGTGTACTCTCGAAGAAAGAATAGCCCGCCTTTGATCGCCATCAGCGACAGGCAGGCACCCATGAACTCGCCGTCGATGGATGAAGAAAACAAAAGACCACCAACGGGTTCATGCGGCTCGGCTTATAGCCTCAAGGAGGTGCCTTCTATGGCAATCCCGAAGCGGGATGTAGAAGGTGTAGTGAGAAGCTGCGTTCGGTAACGAATCGTTACTCCATCAGCTCGGAGGGTTCCTCCGTATCGGTGGGATCCTCGCCCTCTTCATTCTCCCGGATGTCGGCGGTGCAGAAGCAGATGCTGTGGGCTGCGTCGTCGAACAGCTCTCGGGCGATGTTCTGAGCCAGGCCCGTCCAGTTGCGGCGATAGTCGGAAAGATCATCATCATAGAACTGGATGATCTCCGGCTCGAACACGACATAGCCGTGATGGGTGCCGGCGGCATCGACCATGTCCTCGATGCTGTGCACGATGGGGTTGCCCTCGAAAATAGTCTTGTAGATGGCGATGGCATCGTCTTCCTGATCGTTCTCGTCATCGAAGAGGTTGATGAACAGGGCGACACTGCCGAACACCTTCATGCGGTTCAGTACCCGGTCGAGCGCCAGGTATTTCACATGGTTGTAGACTTCGATGTCGAAGCCGTAGTCCTTGCCGTTCTCCCTCTGGTAGACCTCGCCGACACTGATGTCGGGGTCACGGTCGAACATGGCTTTGACCTTCTTCTGATAGGTGTACCACGGCGCTTCCAGTTTATAGTTGCTCATTCCGCATTCCTCCTTAAGGCTCTATGGCCTGTTGTTACATTCAGCCTCATGTTGCCGTGCAATTCCGGCCATCACAAAGAAAACACAGGGCAAGGCGCAGCCATTGCCTCAGAGTTACGGTGCAAGCATGAATAGCTTTTCAATCCGCTTTGTCTTGCTGGCCGTGATGCCGCTGTTCTTCATGCCGCCGCCATATTCTTTTTGCCATACGACAGGAATATCTTCTGGCCCATTGACTTCACTGATAAACACGGTGTGCCCATCATGCGCAAGGTGTCTCATGTATTCCCAGAACACTTCACTGTCAAATGGCTCGACGCCCTTGTAAGGCAGCGTCCCCGCGTATGGCGGGTCTGCATAGATTATCGAGCGTGGCGGTATTTCCACGTCACGGTAATCAAGACAAGTGAACGTCACATCGCCGCTCATCGCTGCGCTGCACTCCATCGTGGTGCGTTTTGATTCCAGCGCGAATATCCGTCCCTTAATTTCTCCCGCTGAGCTGGTGCGGTTCAATTCAGAAAAGACTTTAAGGAGGGATGCTTTAGAGCGTGGAGCGTACCCCCCCGTGTAACACAGCCGCGCTTGTCTCTTGCATAGCCGCCGAACCATTTAGCGCCGAATGTACACCCGAAGCCAACAAAGGCAGTCAGTGCCGGGTCTTCGTCCTTGTGTGCTTTGATGTACTGGTACTCAGCTTCGGTAACGATGTCTGGCGGTTCCCATCCCTGTTGAAGTGCTTTCCACATCTCCATCAGGTATGGGTGCGCATCGTTGCAGATGACCTTCTTGAAATACGGAGCAAGCTTTGCCTCCACAGCGCAGGAGCCGCAGAACAAACTAACGAGGGTATCACTCAATACCCCCCCCCGAATTTTTTTGGCTATCGGTTCGGCTAACTTGTTCTTGCCGCCTTGATACTGCATGTATGACCTCCGCAATCGGCTTTGCCAGTTTGCTCTTGCCGCCTTGGTATCTCATGGCGATACACCTCACGCATACGCCCACCTAAATCCGCCGCTTGTGGCTTCCAGGCCTCTCTTCAAGCAAAGGCGAATTGCGCAGGAATTACCATTGATGCATCTCGCTGCCTCGTTGATATTGTCGTATCTACGAATGATCGTTCCGTCCTTTGCCATCTGTACAACGGGCTTCATTTGCGGTTTGTTTATCGCGTAGTAATCATGCTTCGAGGCAACAACGGAATAATCAATCTTTGCAGCTCTGGCTTTGAAGTCAGTATGCTCCATGGCTCTTTGAGTTCGCGTCCCGTGGTTGTTGTTCTCGGCAACGGTAGCCCATTCCAGATTCTCAACGCGATTGTCCAGTTTATCCTCGTTGATGTGATTCACCGTCGGTTTGTTGCTCGGATTGGCAATAAAGGCCATCGCCACTATCCGATGAATCGGCACAGCCTTTGTTCTTCCGTTCTTGCACAGATGGACACGCAGATAACCACGGCATGACATTGGCTGTAATTCCTTCTCCCTGATATGGCTCCACACTTTTCCTGTGTTGCTCACAGAATACAAACCCTCATAACCAACGACATCTTTCCAAATGGTCTCGTTCATGTTCTACTCCTTTTCTCTACTCCGTTGCGTATCAAGGCATAGAAAAAGCGCGGGTGGAGTAGAATCCCCGCGCTTGTCGGTGTAGCTATCACCGTCTATGCCGCTAAAGGCAGGATGCCTTATAGCCGATATAAGCGAATCGCCTTTTGACCTGTAAACGCTTCCCACCGGGATATTGTCGCATCGACGTACTTTTCGTCGAGCTCCATGCAGTAGGCGATTCTGTTGTTTTGTTCGCATGCCATTATGGTCGTGCCAGAACCATTGAACAGGTCAAGGACAACACCACCAACCGGGCAGCTGTTACGCACTTGATAATCAAACAACTGTATCGGCTTCATTGTCGGGTGCAGCTCTGATCTTGACGGTTTATCGAAATCGAGAACCGTCGTTTGTTTCCTGTCGCTGAGCCACACATGCGCGGCTCCGTCCTTCCAACCATAAAGGCACGGTTCATGTTTCCATTGATAGTCCTGCCTGCCGAGGACGAGAGCGTTTTTATTCCAGATAAGACGCTGCCTGACTTGCCATCCCACATCTGCGCAGGCGTTGCGGAAGTCCGCGCCTCTGCTGTCCGCATGCCAGATGTAAAAGGCCGCTCCGGGATTCATGACGCTGTCTGCACAGGTGAAGGCATCCCGGAGAAACTTCCGAAAGGCCGCGTCCTCCATGTTGTCGTTCTGGATGGTCAGGCCTGTGCCGCCCTCATAGTTCACGTTGTACGGCGGATCCGTCAGCAGGAGGTCTGCCGCTGTGCCGTCCATCAGCCGCGCCACATCCGCCGGGTCGGTGCTGTCGCCACACATCAGGCGATGCCGTCCAAGCTGGTAAATGTCGCCGCGCTTGGCCTTCGGTTCCTCCGGGAGAACGGGATCATAGTCGTCATCCACGGCGCTACTCTGTGCGCCGCCGGACGTTTCCTCGGTGTCGGCTGTAAGCTCGGCCAGCAGATCATCAAAGCCGAAATCAAAGCCGTCGAAGTCCATGCCCTCCAGCTCACCGACCAACAGATCATAATCCCATTCTGCGATTTCGCCGACTTTGTTGTCCAGCAGGCGATATTTTTTCTTCTGCTCTTCGGTCAGGCCGAAAACTTGAAGAACCTTGTCGCGCTTAACGCCGCGCTTCTTCAGCGCCTTGCATCGCGTCTCGCCGGCGAGGATCTGGCAATTCTCATCGACCACGATGGGAGTAATGTAGCCGACCTGGTCCATACTCTCCGCAACGCTGTCCACGGCCTTGTCGTTTTTGCGTGGGTTGCGGTCATACGGTACAAGGTCGGCTATATCGATCTCGATATACCTTTTTTCCACGGTGTCTCTCCTTCGCTATCGGTATCATATGATACGGCATGTGGCGACAGGCCGCATTGAAACTCTGCGCCAAGGAGTAAAGCGCAGACCGATTCGCCTCCTTCCTCTTGGAAGTGGCATGCGACAAATAAGGTAGATCGGACCTGGCAGACCGTCCTGTGCCCTGTTTCAGGCACGAAAAACGCGCCGCCCGGAAGCAGCGCGTTCGCGGATTTGTGATTTTCACAAAAATCCATGCTACCATTATACACCCACCGAAAAACACACCATTTGCACACCAAATGCACACCTTTTGACCGTTTTACGGCGAGATTCCCTGAAAAACCGTTATCTTAGGATGGATTTATCGATACCTAATTACCGCTGTTTTTCGCTTCTTTTTCCCACCCTGCGATCTCTCCACCGCAGGCCGCATATCCGGCCAGATCGATCCAGCTGTCATCCTTCTGTACACCTGTAGCAATCCGCGCGATCTTCAGGAGGGCCAGCATTGCCGCCACGTCGTGCTGCTTGATCGTGACGCTCACCCCGTCATTGACGTCGGCTGCGTTGAGGTAGATGTTCCACAGATGGGCGATGGTCAGGAAGCTGTTTTCCGGCTTGCCATACTGCTCGTCGCGGTCACCGTTGACGCACCGCATCGCGTTTTCAAGAATCTCTTTCCTTGTCATTTGACAACCCTCCCTGTTCTCAAACTGATGACCTCGCCGCCGAAAAGCTCAGCAAATGCCCTGCTGTCAAGCACGACGGCATCCTTCCTTCTTTCTCCATACAGCCCGGTGGGTATCTTGCAATACTCACCGGATACATACTCCGCAACGCCCATATCCTGATATCCGATCAGGTAAAGACCATCCTTTTTCACTATGTACATAAGTCATTTTCCTTTCTTCAAAACTGTGCGTAGTACGGGCAATCTCCGTCCATCTTGTCCGGGACATCGTTGGGAACGGCGTCAAGAGCCTTTTTGAGCGCACACGCTCTGCGCTGGCCCTTGTCCAGGTTGCACATGAGGCACTGTTCCTTGCAGCCCTCCAGCAGCGCGTTGATGACGTTGTTCGGCAGCCACACACCGTATTTCTCATTGTTCCGGGAAGTAACGCCTGACACGCCCACTGTATAGGAGACGCTTTTGACTTCCCGATACCACTGCCACATCTGTTCCTTGGGTATAGTGTCTGTCATTTTTTCAATCATGGTCAGTGCTTTTTTACGCAGCATACCGACATCTCTGCTGTAATACGGAACATCCTTCATCCTTGATTTAAGCTGCTCCGGTTCCGTGATCAGGATATTCAGTGCCGTCACAACGCGGAGCATCGTCTCTCGTTCACTTGCCGACATCCTCTTCGTTTCCACGGTATTCTACTCCTTTCTACAGCGCCGGTTTACCATGTCCTGCTGCCCTCCATTTTCATTCTGCTGCCGCAATGATAGCAGAATCGCCGGTCGTGCGGATCCTTGCGGTGGTATGCATTTTTGCAGGCAGAGCAATACCAGTATCGCAGTCCGCCGGTCACTTCCGTGTACACCCATTCGCCCTTGGCGCGTTCTTCCTGCTTGACTTCACTCTGCTTTTCCATTTTCCTTGTCCTCCTCATCTGGTTCCCATTTTCGTGTGTGTCGGTTGTAGTGCATGATCGCTTTGCAGGTCATATACGGCATGTCGAAGTACTTACAACTCAACGGACATTCACTACAACGCACCCGGCCATTTTCATCAACGGCGCTGTACTTCCTGCAAATCTCCCTCTCTCGTTCAGTTGTGAGCAATCAATTACCACCTCCCTGATTGCGCTTTTCTCGTTGCGCCATGTATCGCCCTTTGGGTTCAGTGTCCCTGCATAGATCCCAAACAGGCCGGCTCCAACATGATAGTCCGCCATTTGTTATATCTCCTTCGGCTCAATGCCAAGTTTTTTAGCAGTGTCTGCGTCAATTTGAGTAAAAAACTTCTCACTGACAACCTGATAGGTGAATCCATTCCTGGTTTCTGTTCCTGCACAAACAACTCCCTGCTCTAACAGCCATTCACCCCATGATGGATAGGCATGCTCCGGGTTTTCAGCAGCCCAGGACATGACGAGTTCTTCCATGCCACCGACATCAATGTCGGTGGCAATACAAGCTTCGTATGCGTGCTCGTGCTCCGCAAGCGGACAGCCGTGGCATGATGCCGGCGTCCAATACGCTTTACACATCCGCTTCCAATGGTGTGCTACTTCTTGAAATTCGGCCATTTATTTTCACCTCCCGATCCTGTTGTATATCTCCCTTCTCTTTCCCTTTCTTCGGACAATTATCCGGGCAACCGGCATTCCAGTACCACCAGTCAACAAACAAATGGCTACCCGTTTTTGCAAGCAACCCGCATTCGACATAATTGCCAAATGTATCAATCAGGTATTCACAGCCATAGCATCCTGTCATTTTTCCCACCTCCCTCTTATCCTGCGCAGCAGTATCCGGCGGCCATAGCACACAGCAATGCAGCTATGCCAAGTATGACACCGGCCGAATAAGCATCATGCTTCAAACACTTATATGAGCATTGGGCGATAGCTCCAGTCAGTACCCCGAATAAAATGTGCATCACCTCACCACCTCACTTGTCGCTGTGTGCCACGAATCCGGTCAATATGAGCGCTATGCCCATGAGCGTCACCCATGACGGCGGACACATGTTATCAATGGCCACGCCCCATAGCATCAGGGCTACCATCATTTTGAACCATTCCACGGCATTGCCTCCATTTCTGCTTGGCTCGGTCTAACATTCCAGCAGCGCCAGTCACCCATATAGTTATCCTTGTGATAGAATCCACTCTTGCCCCATGAACTCACTACACAATAATAACCATCTTCTTCCGGGCTTGAGTTATCAGGTTGATATATTGCAGGTTTCAATGTAGTGGTGATCTTACCGTCAATAAAGTACAGACATTCAAGCCATACAATAGCGTTATCGCCAAGCGCGTCAACTTCCTCCAGCATCATAACCCTTGGCTCCTGCGCTTTCAGAAGGGCGATGGCATCGTGCGCTATCTCGACAAAGCTTCCGCCTTCGGTGCCACAGCTCGAAAAGTACGGGCACTCGTTGCACTTGTCCATCAGCTTGGAGCACGAACAGCATTTCAGGCCAGCGATAACTTTTTCTCGGTCAGCCACTTTCTTTCACCTCTACTTCAGTTTGGCAGCGGCGGCCTTGGCCACCATCTTCTGGTGGTTCGCGTCGATCTTGTCCGACCCATGCGTCCGGCTGTTGAGGAAATGGCAGCAGTGATGGCCAGGGAAATTGTTGTTGAGGTTGCTCCCGCCATGGGGCATTCCGTGAATCGAGGCGGCATAGTTCTCGCCGTTGATCGTCACGAAAACCGCCCGACGTTTCCACGACCAGTGACCGTAGACCTTTTTCAGCTTGGCGGTGTCTTCCTTGGTGAGAGGCTGGATGTCCGCATGGTTCTTTCCAGCGAACCGCTTCTCTTTCCAACTGATGCCGGTGTCAACATCGGTGATCGTGGCGACCACGCCGACGGCGAATATCTTCTGGATGTCGCTCGTCCACCAGTCCATGTTCCTGGCGGTGCCGTGGACATGATCGTCCACAGCACTCTCGTCTTTTTCCTGATCCACGCCCAGGGCGGCGATGGTTTTGGCTCCGACAATGCCATCATCCTTCAGGCCGGCGCTCTTCTGGAATGCCTTGACAGCCTTCTCGGTGTTGGAGCCGAATATGCCGTCCACGGAGCCGGAGAGGAAACCCAGCTCTTTCAGCTTGCTCTGAATGACCTTCACGTCATCGCCCTTGTTGCCTTTTTTGATACTCATACTCATTCCCTCCTTTTGTCCTCCAACTCGTCTTTATTTTCCTCTGCCAGTTCCGAGTACCTACAAACATTCGGATATTTCGTACAC